>Ga0179591_1442784_pt1 | contig 20059 bp, 13 predicted proteins | sample CZOMad2_1_08_16f_FD_182891 | JGI IMG/M metagenome (GOLD analysis project Ga0179591, IMG submission 182891) | Vadose zone soil fungal communities from Angelo Coast Range Reserve, California, USA - CZOMad2_1_08_16fungal (PacBio error correction) | ecosystem: Environmental > Terrestrial > Soil >... | reverse complement strand
GGTGCTGTAGGACTGTGGCTGACTGCTTGTGATCTGAATTTGTGCTTTGACTTGAATGTGAAGTGCGTGAAAGCTGTTTTGAACTTTGTGTGTTGATGATGAATGAATGAATGTGCCCTGTGTTGTGTGTGTGTTGAGCTGAAATGTTGATGGTTTGTGTGTGTGTGAATGATGTTTTGTGTTTGTGAATGAGTGTGTGAATGTGAAGGTTGCCTGTGGCTGAATGTGATGTGATGTCTGTGATGTGCTGAATGCGGATGTGTGATGGATGTGTTGATGAAGGCTGTGTTTGTTGTCGGTTTGTTCTGTTGTGATGACTTGCGATGTGTGATGGCTGCTGCTGACTGATGTTGATTGAATGAATGTGTGTGATGCTGTGTGGCTGATGTGAATTGCCAATGAATGAATTGGCTTGTGTGTTGTTGGCTGTTGCCCGGGTGAATGTGCTGTGAACTGAATGTGTCTGGTGATTGTTGTGCTGCGTCCTGTGCCTGTGCTGCTGTGGCTGCAGATGTTTCGTGTGTGACCCGGTGTGCTCGACGGACTCTGTGACCCTGTGTCCTGATCAATGGTCCCAGACAGCTGAAATCTGAATGAACTGCATGACTATTTGAACTGCGCTCTGGTCGAATGCCCCGGCGCCCTATGTAACTGCTCGATGTTGAATGTGCTTGGCTGCTTGTGTGAAAATTTGGGTTGAAATGCTTGTGTGGGAATGTGGCTGTTGTTGTTTGTGACTGTGTTGGGAATGTTTGCGCTTGTGTTGTGTGTGGGTTGTGTTGTGTGAATGTCTGAATGAATTGTTGAAGTGAATGCTGCTGTCTTTGTGGCCCTGCGAATTGTGTTGTTGTGTTATTGATTGTGTCTGGTTTGAGTGTGACTGAATTTGATGTGTGAGAGTGTGATTTCTGCTGCTTGATTGAACTGCTTGAAATGTGTAAGCTGAATGGTGATGAATTGGGTGTGATGTTGATTTGTGTGATGTTGTTTTGTGTTGCTTGATGTGGTGTGTGAATGAAGTCTGCTGCTGTGTGAATCTCGCTAGTGCTGACGCCTATTGCTTGATGGTGAGTTTTGATGATTCTGGTGTGTGAACATGTTTGAATTGGGATTATTGAATTGTGTGCTGTTGAATGTGATGACTGGCTTTGATGCTGTGTTTGAAAAATGCGATGAATGTGTTGCTGTGTTGTGAAATGTGTTTGTGAGTGTGGGTAGGCTTGACCCCTGCCTATGATATGGCGTTGATGGTGTGTGTGATTTCTGTGTGCTGTCCCCATCTGCTTTGTGGTCTGCTGTGGAACTGACTAGGTCTGTTATTGCTCCTGCGATTCTCTGGCCCTCTTCTCGGTTGAATGGTTGGTGGGGTTGTTTTGTGTGTGACAGTTAGCTGCCCTGAACTCTTGCTGCTTTCTTGTGTGGTATGACCTTGGGCCTGCTGGATTTCTGATTCCCTTTTGTGAACTGACTGCTATGCTGACCTGAATGATTCTGACACTGCTCTGCTGTGTTTGTTGAATTGCTGTAACTGTTCTCTGCTGATGTGTGTGTGTCTGTGTGTGCTGTGTGATCCTCACGACCGCTTGCCCCTGAATCTGCCTGAAACTTGCTGGCTAAATGCTTCTGTATGCTGAAAATGTGCTCGACAACTAACCCTTTTCTGTCGCGCTAGGGCTTGCTGAAAGCCTGCTGGGTGACTTGTGCTGAAAACCTGCTCATGCTGAATGCTGTGCATGAATCTGTATGTGATCTGAACCTGAAACCTGATGGCTTGAAATAATGTGTGTGGCACTGAATGACTGATGTGTGCTGAAACCTGAACTGAACTGAAACTTGTGGTGATCTTGATGAATGATGCTGTTGCTGAAGCTTGCCCCCCACTGCTGAACTGAAACTGCTGTGTCTTGAACGAATGTGGCTGTGAACCTGATTTGAATGTCCTTTGAACCTGTGTGCTGGTTTTGCTGTGATGAATGAAATGATGAGTGTGCTGATGTGAACTGTGATTTTGAATGTGTGATGTGTGCTCGAGTTCCTGCTGATCTAATGTGGATGAATGTGATGATGTTGAAGGTGAGGTGCTGTGATCTGAAATTGAATGCAGGTGAATGTGAATGAATGAAATTGTTCTGCTGTCCGGATGTGCTGTCTGCGGACGTGACTTGTGCTGTGTTCCGTATGGGTGTTGTGATTGGCGATTTGTGTGACTGTGATTTTTGCTGGGCTGCTGTGTGTGTGAGAACATTCTTGTTGAATGCGGCTGGGTGTTCTGCTTGAAAACTCTATGCTGCGACTGTGGTGTGGGTCGGAATGATGAACGGCTCTGTAACCCTGCTGCTGTGTGAACGTGCTGTCTGTGCTGCATGATCTCTTTGAAAGCCTGTTTTCTGTTGCTTGCTGTCCGCTGCTGAATGTGATGTCCTGCTGCGCCGGACTGTGGGTGTGTGAACGCTGCTGTGTGTTGAATGAACTGAATGAATTGCCTGAACTGTGTGATGTGTGAAACGGAACTCTTGTGTGTCGACTGTGTGCTGCTGATGGTGCTGTCCTGTGAACTGCTGCTGAAACTTTGAATGAATGATGGAACTGAACTTGCTTTGCCTTGAAGCTGCACTGACTGAATGTGATTTTTGCTGAAGGAACTGTCTGTCTCGTGCTGGTGCTGCCCTGACTTGATGAAACGGATCTTGAATGTTCTGAATCTGCGTGAATGTGCGCTGAATGATGGTGACTGTGCCTGAATTGTGTGCTCCTGATGAACTGTGTGACTGTGACGCTTGCCTTGCGCTGCGTGTTGTGCCCTTGTGTGGTGCTGCCGGTTGTGTGTCGTGGTGATATTGTGTGAATTGTGACGTTGTCTGTGTGTTCGGCTGCCGGTTGAATGAATGAATGATGCTGTGTGTTTTGTCTGTGTGGGTGGAGAGGACTGAACTGTTGTGATGAATTGAAGTGTGCGTGTGTGAATGTGAGGATGTTCTGACGACTGACTCTGCCTTGATTGTGTGAACTGTGATGATTGACTTTTGTTGAATGTGCTCCTGTGATCTGTGGATGTGCGCTGATGTCTGTGATTCTGACTTGGATGTCTCTGCTGAATTGATTGACTGCGCTGAATGTGACTTGAATGCTGGTGCTGATGTGAATGTGTGTGAATGTCTGAAAACTCCTGTGATCTTGATGTGTGCTGTGCTGAAGGATGAGGAATGGGTGTTGATATTGCGGACTGTTGATTGGGCCTGCTGGGAATGCTGTGTGTTTGTGAAACCTGCTGTTGTTGTTTGTCTTTGTGTGTGAATGATGTGTGCGGTTGAATGTGTTCTGTGAACTAATGTGATGCTGCCTGTTATGTGTGGCTGTCTGCTGCTGATTGCTGTGTGTGTGCTGTGTTCTGTGTGAATGTCCGAATAGTCTTGAACCCATGATTTCCTGGTTTGAACCTGCTTGAATGGTGCCTGCTTGGAATGTGTCTTGTGAATGACTGAATGCTTGAACTGTGACATAATGCTGTGCTGGGCGCGTCTGTTCTTGCTGAACATGACGAACCTGATGAAATTGGCTGCTGTGAACTGCCTGCTGCTTGATGGCTTGTGCTGTGCCTGAACTGAACACTGATGCTGTGAACTGCTGACCTGAACTGCTATCTGTGTGTGGGCGGCTGTGCAGGAATGTGTGACTGTCTGGTGTGTTGATTGTGCTTGATGTGATTTGTGATGCTGACTGGTGTTGATGTGATGTGAATGATGTGCTGTGATGTGATGATGATGTGTTGTTTGTCTGGCTGTGTTGAATGAATTGAACTGAATGTTTGTTGTCTGTTGATTGTGTCTGACTGAGAATGCTGCTTTGTTGAAAATGGGCTCTGATGTGTTGATGTGCTTTGTGCATGAATAGTGTGAAATTGTGTTGATTGCTTGTGTGTATGTCTGATGCCTTGAATGAATGTGGTGAACTGTGCTCTGTGTGCTGAATGATGCTTGAACGCGCTGTGAACTGAATTGACTGTCACTCTGTTGGATGAACGAATGTGAATGTGAATGAATGCTGTGAACTGAACTGAGACGGACTGAACGCTGAACTGCTGATACTGTTGATGCTGTTGATTTCTTGTGTGTGAACTGTGTTGAATGAACTACTTCGAGTGTGCATGCTGTGACTGTGTTGCTGAAATGTGTGATGAAATGATGAATGTGAACTGATGATGTGTGCTGATGGATGTGCACGATCTGTGACTGTGATGATGTGCTGAACTTTGTTTTTGTTGGATTGCTTGATTGTGTGTGACTGAATGCTTGCTGTGTGTGTCTGGTGTGTGGGAATTGCTGTGTTGAATTGCTGTCTGATGTGTGCTTGTGTGATTGAATCTGCCTGAAATGTTTTGTGTGTGTGAGTGTGTTTCTGTGTGTGAATGAAATGTGTTTTGTGTGTGGCTGTGGTTGAAATGTTGTGTGTTGCCTGTGAATTGTTAATGGGTGTTGCTGCCTTGAAGTGCTGCTCTTTGCCTGTGAATCTCTGACCTGGGCTGGGCTCCTGCCTGCTGAACTGTGCCTGTGAACTGATCTTGAAAGACTGTGAATGTGATGTGATGCTCTGAATGTGATGAATGCTCTCTGAACTGTCTTGCTTGAGGATGGTGTGACATGACTGCTCTACGCTGAACTGTGACCGAATTCTGCTGTATCGATGCATGTGACTTGCTGATGTGTACTGTTTGAACATGTTGCTGGAAAATGAACTGAATGACTTGTTGAATGGGCTGTGGACTGCTCTGCTGCCTGTGAATGCTGAACTGCCTGAATGGAATCATTGATTTTGCTGAACTTGTGATGCAACTGTACTGTGCTATGGGTGTGTTGTTGCTGTGTGACTGCCTGTTGCCTGTGTGAAGAATGATGATCTGATGTATGAATGAATCTCTGTGTCTCTGCTGTTGTGATGCTTGCTGATGACCCCTGTGTGCCTGTCTCCGTGATGCTGAACTCGGCTTGAATGAACTGCTGGATGTGTGCTGAACTGTGATGTGTGTGTGTTGATGCTGGTGACTGACTGTGACATGACGGTGCTGTGAATACTGTGCTGAATGCAGGGTTGACTGCTGAATCCTGTGCTTGAAACTAGAATGCTTGAAAACTGAATGCCTTGAAAATCCTGTGAACTGTGTGAACTGTGCTCTTGTGAGGTGTGTGTGCTGGTCTTGATGTGAATTGTTGAATGTGCGCTGTTTGTTGAAATGCGGCTGTTGCCTCTTGCCTCTTCGGCCGTTTGTTTTGAATGATGAATGAATGTTGATGCTGCTTGTTGATGTTGTTGCTGTTTTGATGTGTTGTGTGAATGAATGTGTGTGAGATGTTGTGCCACTGTGAAAAATTGCATGATGACTGATGTTGTGTGAATTGCTGGTGTGTTTGTTTGTTTTGTGACTTGAAAATGTGATGTGCTGTGATGAATGTGCTTGTGCCTGCTTGTGTCTGTGGTGGTGAAACTGCTGAACTCTTGCTGAATGTGTGTGCCTTCTGTGGCTGCCTGTGTGCTGCTGACGATGACTGCTGACGGACTTGTGCTGTGAACTGCTGAACTGCTTGCTGTGCTGCTGATCTGAAAGGATGTGTTCTTGCTCTGACTGTGCGGCTGATGAATGCTGAACCGGCTGAAAACTGAATGTGCCTCTGTGAAACGTGAATGTGTTGTGTGCTGTTGACTTGTGTGTCTGACCTGTGGTGCCGACTGCGTGCTGTGACCTGAGACTTGCACTGCTGTCTGCGGAAATTGTGACTGTGACTTCTCTCTGCTGACTCTGTCCCGGGACTGAACTGTGTCTGTGTGGCATTGTGCACTGCTGAACTGTGTGCTAGTGAATGCTGATCTGCTGGGTAATGAATGATGGCACGCTGCTTATTGCACACTGAAAGCAATTACTGCGTGAACTGACTGCTTGATGTGACCCATGAAATGAACTGCTGCTATGACTCCTGGTGCTTTGCTGCTCTGAATGAACTCTGAGGTGAATATGACCGGGTGACAACTGTGAATCTGTGTTGAATGGCTGTTGCTGCTGATCATGATGAATCTGTGTGATGCGCGTGAATGCTTGATGTTGATGTGAATGGTGTTGTGTAATGTGCTGTGCTTGCTTGAATGGTGGTGTGTGGGTGTGGTGGTGAATGCTTGTGGCTTGTGTTGCTGTGTGTGTGTGAACTGAACTTGTGCTGTTGTCAGATTGGCCTGAATGTGTTTGTCTGTTGATGTGCTGTGTGGCTGAATGCTGCTGTGTGTGCGCTGTGATGTGAACCTTGTGAATTGTTTTGCCCTGAACTGTGGCTGAAACTGATTTTTGTGAAGATTGAATTGCTTTTGATAATGTGTGTTGAATGAAAAATGGATGGGATCTTGAATGTGTTGACAATAGAAGGTGTTGTGCGTGAGAAAGGAAGTGGTGTGAAAGGAATGTGTCTGTTGAATGAATTGTGCTGGTGTCTTGGATTGTGCTGTGCTGTTGCATGTTGGTGTGTGGCTGACTGTGTGTGACTGTTGACACTGTGTGTCGCACTGACTTCCTGATTGAATGTGTTGCTGTGTTGAAATATGCATTGCCTGTTTTGTGGCTTGCTGACACTGCCTGAACTGTGCTGGATGTGGTGAATGACTATGTGATGGTGTTGCTGACCTGTGATGAATGAACTGTGCTCTAAATATTTTTGACTTGACTTGGTGAACACTGTTGCTGAACTTTGAATGAACCTGACTGCTGAGCTGCTGTGAATGAACTGCCTGAACTGCTGTTGAACTGAACTTGAATGGTGTGACTTTGTGCTGCGCTGTCTGCTGGTGCCTGTGAACTGCTCCCTGAATCGCTTGGCTGATTGCTGATTCTGACTGATGTCTGTGCTAGTGCTTGCTGCTGAAACTCGTGTCTTGAACGGAACTGACGTGAAACCTGGATGTGATGAACTTCGAACTGTGTTTGAATGCACGGTGATGCAATGTGACTGCTGACTGTGGGACTTTCGCATCTGAATTGAGTGCTGAATCTGCTGTGCCGCTGTTTGCTGCTGTGCTCTGTGCGCTGCCTTGTGGAAGCGACCTGTGGATGAACTGACCTGTGCTGTGACGGACTCTGACTTGCTGCTGCTGTGCTGGTGTATGATGTGCTGATGCTGTGAACTGAAGCTGTGAACCCTAGTCTGACTGTGAAATGTGCACTGACCTTGACATGTGCTGATGAACCTTGCTGTGAACTGACTGTGACTTTTGGTGCTGCGTGGAAGTCTGTTGTGCTGAATGCGAATGAACTGCTGAAGCTGCTGCGGCTCTGGCTGAATTGTGTGATGTGAATGCGAATGCTGTGCTTATGCTGCTGACTGCTGATGTGATGAGCGTGCTTGCTGTGATGAATCTATGATTTGTGATGTGTTGCCCTGCATGATGGATGTTCTTGTGGATGACTGTGCTGGCCCGCACTGTGTGCTGTGATCTTGCTGATGCTGCTGAACTGTGTGCTTGTGTGTCGGCTCCTCCTGTGCTGTGAATGATGCTATTGAACTTGTTGAACTGTGCTGAAATTGCTGTGTGAAGACTGACTGACTTGACTTGAATTGCTGATGCTGGATGCTTGGCTGCTTGTGATGCTGGACTTGCTGACGGTCTTGTCGCTGCTTCTGATGAATGCTGTTGTGTGTTCCTGTCGTGCATGTGACTGAATGCTGTTGTGATGATTGCTGCTGAACTGGGATTGCTGTGTTGTGTCCTCTTTGTGATGCTGTTGATGAATGTGTTGACTGTGTTGCTGATGAACTCTGTCGCCTGCTGATGACTCTGCTTGAACGGCTGCTGTTGATGATGTGTGTTGCTGATGGCTGAATGAACCCTGACCTGTCCTGTGTTGATGTGAAACTGACTGAAATCTGCTTGCGCTGTCTGCTTGCCTGTGAAGCTGACCTGACTTGCTTGCTCTGAAACTTGTGAACTTGACCTGTATGTGCTGATATGCGTTGATGCTGAATTGTGATGAATTGATGGAAACTGAACTACTTGTGGCTGATGATGTCTGGAATGCTGCTGACTTGGTGCTGCTGATCGCTGACTGTGTGTTGCTGAAATGTCGACTAGCTGAATGCTGTGCCTGGTGAACTGCTGACGATCTGTCTGTTGTGAAATGTGACACTGTGTGTCTGACTGATACCGCTGCTGGCTGATGAATGAAAAATGTAATGACTGGGGAATGCTCTATGCTGACTGTGATGGTCTCTGACTGTAATGGCTGGGCCCGCTGGGTGACTGTGCCGGTTGCTTGACTAATGACACTGCTGCTGCTGTTGCGTGGATCTGATCTCGGTGATGAATGCTGTGCTGACTGCAGAATGCTGTTGACTGATGTGTGTGCTGTGTGCTGTGTTTGGAACTGAACACAACGTGTCGTGGTAGATGAATGATGCTGCTGCTGATTTGAACTGCATGTGTGTGTGACGTGCCCACGATCTGTGTGTTTGTTGTAGGGTGACTTGCTTGAACTGCTGAATCCTGATGAATTGTCAACCTGAACGCTGTGAACTTCTGGCTTTGTGTGAGTGTGATTTGTTGCGGATGTTGTGTTTGTTGCTGTGATGTGATGATTGTCGGGGTGTTCTTGCTGGTTGCGTGCTCGTGTGATGCTGTGAAAGTCTGTGTATTGAAATTGTGTCGATGGTTTTTGCTGTGCTGATTGCGTTGCTGTCTGAAGTTATGTGTTTTGATTTGAATTTTGTTTGTGTAGTGCTGGTTGTTGTGTGTTGTTGTTTTGCTGGTGATGTCTGTTGTCTGTGGGGATGATGCTGTCTTGTGATGTTCTGTGAGTCCTTGTTTGTTGTTGTGTGTAGTGTGAATGTTGCGCGGTGGAAAATGTGTGTGATGTGTTTTCTGGAATTTGATGGCTGTGTGTTGTGTTGTGAATGATTGATTGCTTGTGCTGTTCGTGGTATGTGTTGTACGGCTGCCTGGGGCTGAAATTGTGGCAAACTTGTAGCTGCTTGTGACTGAACTGACTGTCGCTGAATCTTTGTGCATTGAAACCTGCTTGGCCTGCATCTGCTGACTGAAACCTGCCAACTGTGTGAATTGAATGGTGGGGGGGTCTTTAGTGTGCACTGCTGTGTGGCTGGTGAACTTTGCCCTTGAGTTGACTGTGAAATGACTGTGCGGCTGAACTGATCTGCCCCTTTTGATGTGATTGTGCTGCCTTGATTGCTTGTGCTGAACTGTGATTCGTGAAAGCCTTCTGCCTTGATGAACTTTGTGAGCCTGTGCTGAAGCGCTGTGATGATATCTGTTGATGCTTGAATGAACTGCTGACCCTGTGGCCTGTGTGTTGAATATCGCTGTGATATGATGTGAGTGATCTTGTTTGTGCTCGTGCTGGTTGAACTGTGATGTGCTTTTGTGCGTTGAATGTGATGTTTGTGAATGATGTCCTGATGACTGTGTGATTTAACTGAAGTGCTACTTGATGAATTTGCTGTTGGCATGTGAATTGTTGTTTGAATGTGTGGTGACCGCTTCTGAATTGTTTGCTGAATGTGATTTTGCTTTGCTGCTGAATGCTCTTGGGGATTGTGTTGCTGTTGATTTGGGGTCTGTGTGTAATCTGTGAAATTGATGACTGTGAACGCTGTGAAACCTTTCTTTGCTCTGATCTGAATGTGACCCTGTGTCTGTGTGGAAACTGGCCATGACTGTGCTGCTGCTGTGCTGTGGTGTGAATTGGGACCATGCACTTACCTCTCTGTCTGAATGACCTGGGAGTGCTGCCTTGCTGTGCTGGTCCTGTGAATGCCATGGGTGAATCATGAACTTGAACTGCGCTGCTGTGCCCTTCTGACCTGAATGTGCTCGCTTTGAATGCGTGCTGGCTTGCTGGCACTGACCTGAAGTGTCTGTGATGCCCTGTGTGTCTGAACCTGAAACTGAACTGAACTGAACTGACCTTGCCTTGTGCTGAACTGTGTGCTGCTGACGCTGAAGTTCTGCTGACCTTCGGCTCTGCACGCCCGAACACCATCCTGCACTGTGTGGCTGGTGCTGGATTGACTGTGAACACTGATGTGGCGCGTGAACTGAATTGCTGAATTATGCCTGTGAGTGATGCTGAAACGGTGCGGGCTGAATGCTGTGAATCCCGGCGCTGGGTGCTGCTCGCTGCTCTGTCTGATTGTGAATGTTTGCTTGTGAAGTTGTGTGATTGATTGGTGAGTTGACGTTGTTGTGGGTTGAGCACCACCCTGTGTGATGTCGCACTGAAATGGCTGTGGCCATTGATACGAACTGGCCGTGTGTTGGATGGGGTTGCAGTTGATGAATGTGTGAATTGGGAGGATGATTGAAATGCCTGTGGCTGTGTGTGAACTGTTTGAACGGCTGATGTTTGTGTTGAACTGCTGCTGCTGAATGTGTGTGTGGGAATGTGCTGCTTATGCTGATGAACTGTGTGGAACAATGCTGATTGCTGCTGAGGATGTGAATTTGTTTGTGAATCTCGGTGGTGTGCTGGTGTGGCCTTACGTGTGTTGACTGTGCTCTGGTGTGAATTGTGTGCTCGGGTAGCCAACACCCCCCACGATGTTCTTTGAATGGGTTGTGGTGTGAATGACTGTTGTGCATGAATCTGTGTGAAACAAAAAAAAACGCCCTTGTTGAATGTTGTGAATGTTTTGAATGCTGTGAAACTGGCTTGGTCTGAATGGTCTGTTGTTGGTGCCTTGATGATTTTGAAACTTTGAATGCTGTGTGTTGTGACTGAAATGAATGCTGTGTGCTTTGTGTGCTGTGAATGAAAACTCTGAATTGAATGTTGCTGTGCCTTGCATGTGAAGTGTGATGATGTTGTTGTTGATGTTGATGAACTGAACTGCTCTGTTGCTGATCTCGACTGGCCTGAAAATGATGATGGTGGTGAACTGTGAACTGTGGAATGAACTGTGCTGACCTGCTTTATGACTTTGCTGACCTGATATGGGACCTGTTGCCGCTGCTCTTTAGCTGACCTGCGAACTGCTGATGAATGTGCTGTGCCTTGTTGACTGGGGGTTAAAATGTGCCTGACTCTGTGCTGTCCTGCTGCGGAATGCTGGGTCTTGTTGCTAGTTGCTGAACTGTTGAACCTGGAACTGACTCTGACGAATTACGGAATGAGATGCTGGAACTAGATGTGGAGCCTGAATGAATTGCTGAACTGGAGTGCTGATGGCCTGACGCTGATGTTGCTGCTGACTCCTCCGACTGATGCCTGCTGCAACTGATGGCTGCTCTGTGGGCCGGCCTGAACTGTGTGCTCTCTGCTGTTTGTGACTGCTGTGCCCTGGTGGCTGCCCTGCTGACTGAATCTGTCCTGATGTGCTGAAACCTGCCTGCTCGGAATGCCCTGTCGAACATGCATGCTGCTGTGCTGCTGAACTGTGCTCTGTGCTGTTGCTGCTGACCCTGTGCTGAAACTAGGGAACTGCCTCTAGGCTGGGAAACATGGACCAGCACCTGCTGAACCCACTCTGACCCTTGGCGGCTGTGTGTGAACTTTGCTGATGACTGTGACTGCTGGCTGCTGCTCCTGCTACTGACTTGATGGAGGTACGACCCCTGTGTGTGATAATGTGCTGCTGAATGCCTGTGATAAACTGACCCTGCTGAACCTGGAGCTGCGAATGAAAAGTGTATGAAAATGCGTTGATGAGTTGATTGTGAATGTAGTGACGGGGGCGGGTGTTGCTGAACGCTTCCCCCCGCCCCCGCCACCTGTTTGCCTGTGATGCTGACTGTTTGTGAACCCCCTGAAATGCCTTGTGCCTCGAATGAATGCTTGTGAACTGCTGCCTGACGCCTTGTTGCATGCCCCCTTTCTGTGTGCCGCTTGTGCTGCTGGAAATGTTGATTGAATGTGCTGAAATTGTGGAATGATGAACCTTGTGCCTGCCTGCTGACGGTGTGAACTGATGTGACACTTGAACTTGTCTGAACTGAATGTGAATTGAATGAAACTGAATGAAGATTTGCTGTTGAGTGCGACGTGTGAAGTGCGGTTGTGCTGAATGAATGCTGAATGTGTGTTTTGCTGATGTGGATCTTTTGTGAATGATTGTTGGTCTGTGCCTGTTTTCTGTCTTTGGTGTATGAAATGAACACCCCTGATGAATGGACCCTTGTTGCCTGTGTGTGGATGTGTCTTGTGCTATATTGTGTGTTGTGAACTCGTTGATATTGTGCTTGATGCTGATCTTTTTTTGATGAAACTCCACTTGTGATGCTTGCGTGTGCTGTGTGAAGTGCTGGATTTTTCGTGTGCTGATGGTGATGTAATGTCTGTGTGGCATGTTGTGCTGGTGGCGCTGCTGTGAGTGTGTTGCTGAGTGCTGAGATGAATGCTTGAGAACTGTGTTGACATGTGTGAATGGCGAACTTCTGCTCTGGTATGATCTGGCCGAATGCTTGGAGCTGCTGCGAGGGTGGTGAATGACACTGCAACTGTTGCCTGATGCGGTGACTGTGTGGCTTTGCCCCCTCCACGTTCCTGACTGTTTGAACTGAATGAAGATGTGACTGCTTGTGTTGTGAACTTGTGACTGTGCTGATGATGGCCTGCTGATGCTGTGAAGACATGGGCTGGTGATGCACGTGCGGTGTGCCTGCTGAATTATGAACTGCTTGTGAATTGAAATATGAACGCTGTGCTGAATGAATTTGTGAACTGCCTGATGAAATGTGAATGGTGCGGCTGCTGCTTGCCCTATGTACTGTGAACTGTGCGACCTGCTGATGTTTGATGAACTGACCCTGTGCTTGAACTGTTGAATGAATTTGTTGTGTGTGATGTTTAGTGATTTTTGTGAAATGGGGTGCTGGGGTGTGGTCACAGTTTTTTGAGGCAATGTGTGATCGACTGTGATGTTGCTGTTGATGCTTCGTAGGTGTTCTGTCTCCCTTGTGTTGTGTGAACTTGATGATGGTTTGAAATGTGTTGCCTGTGTTGCGCCTGTGTTTTGCTGTGCCATGTGTGTTGTCTGTTATTGATTGTGTGTGTGGGTGAATGTGATTGTGTGTTATGTGATGAATGAAATGCGGGTGAAAGATTCTGTTTGAAAGGTTGTGAAATTGCTGTGGTGATTGGTGTGGTTGGTGCTGCGTGGGACCTGATGTGTGTGTTTGTGTGTTGCTGTGCTGTGAATTGTGTTTTTGTGAAATGTGCTTGGTGTGATTGAACTGTGCTGTTGATGAGGTGATGGTGTGACCTTGATGTGGCTTTTTGTTTTTTTTTTGAAAATGTTGATGTTGAATGTGATGTTGGTGAGTTGGCTTGTGTTGACCTGTGTGACTAGTGTGTGGATGTGTTCTTTGAATGCTGAAATGTGAAACCTTGTGGTGAATGACTGAATTGTGTGTTTGTGTTGAATTGCTGTGTGATGCTTGTGCTGAATGTGTGCTTGCCTTGATACTGTCTTGTCTGTGATGTGCGTGAGTGCTTTAGCTGTGTGTATGTGTGTGCGTGAAAATGTTGCCTGCTCTGGTCTTGCTGATGTGTGTTGGTTTTTGATTGGAATGTGTGCTTTGTTCTTTTGTTGTGTGGGTGTGATTGCGTTTGGTCTGTGCGATTGAACATGTGCTTTGTGATTGTGCTGCTTGTTGTGTGTTCTCGGTTTGCGGGCTTGACGCCTTGTGATGATTGTTCTGAAGTGTGCCCCCTGTTGACTGATGCTGTGTGATTGAATGCTCTGTGTGAATGATGTGTTGCGCGCCTGAATGTTGAATGTGCTGACTGCTGTTGTTGCATTTGACGCTCACTGGGAATCTGGGAATGGTGTTGTTGTGTGTGAACCTGATAATGGTGTGTGATGCTGATTTGTGCTGAAGTTGATGAACCCCTTGTTGATGTGTGTGTGTGTTGATCTGAAATGTGAACCTGAGTGTGCGAATTGAAATCGTGACTTTCTTGGCTGTGACTGTGTGTTTGTGTGTGCTTGAATGTGTTGTTGTGAATGTGTTGCTGTGTGAATTGCTGAACGTTTGAAATGTGTTGTTGTCTGAGTGAATGACATGTGTGTGGGTCTCCTTGTTGTGGCAATGATGTGATCTGTGTGTGTGCTGCTGATGTTGCCTGGTTTGATTTTTGTTTGTTTGCTGCGGCCTGAATTGTGGCTGAATGAACATGCTGTGTTGATATTTGTTGTGTGGCCTGTTGTGAACTGTGTGTGAACTTGACGTCGCTTGGCTCCCTTCTGATTCTAATTTTTTTTTTTGGCTGCTGAACTGAAATGTGTGATGTGTGATCTGAACCTGTTGCTCTTGTGTGTGCTGTTGATGTGTGTTGCTGAAAGCTGATTGCTGTGACTGATGCTTGTGTTGGCCCCGTGCTTTTGCGTGAACTGGCTGATGTGTTGTCTCGAATGAATGGCATTGTGAATGTGTGAAATGTGCGAATGTGATCTGTGTCTGTGCTGAATGTGATGGTTCCCGTTGGATCCTGTTTTTTTTGCTGAATGTGTGCTGTGTGTTTCGAATGTTGTGCCTGTGTATTTTTGTGTGTGTGTTGTGAAAATGTGCTTGTGTGAAGTGCTCGAACCTGCGTGTCTGATGTCCGTGTGATGTGTTGTGTTGTGTTGTGTGTTGCATGTGATTTTTTTGCTGATTGGAAGTTTGTGCTGTGTTGACTGAGGTACTTTTGTGGGATTTGTGTGCTTGTCTTTGTGTGAGTGGTGGTGTGTCGTGTGTGTGTTTGAACATTGATTGTGATTGAATGTGTGGATCTGATTTGTGTCATTTGTGTGAATGGGGATTGGGATGTACCTTTTTGTTGTGTGTCGATGTTGTTGTGTGTGTCTTGTGTGTTTTCTTCCTTGTCTTGTGGTTGAAATTGATGTTGTTGTGGTTGTGTCTGTGTTGTCGCTGTTGTCTGATGAACAAACCTGTTGTTTTGGCGGTGCTGTGTTGTCTGATGGTGTTGGTGTGTGCTTGTTCTGTGTGTGTGCAATGTAATCTGACTGTGTGTGTTGTGACTCTAGTGTTGTTGTGAAACTAATGTTTGTTCGTGTCTTTTTTTGATATGTGAATCTGTGCCTGTTTGATTGCTGTGTTTTGTAGTGTTTATGGCTGGAATGTGTGTATTGATGTGAATGGTTTGTTGCTTTGGCTGTGAATGTGTTTTGAGATTGAATTGTTTGTGAATTTTGTGTTTTGTTTTTGTTTGTTTGTTGTGTTCAGTTGTCTGTGTGAATGCGACTGTTGTGGTTTCCCGCTTATGTCGTTTGTTTTGTGTTTTGTTTTTGACCCCCCCGTTTTTTCTGTATGTGGCACACTGTGTTTGTGCTCAACAGTTTGTGTGGCCCAGTGTTGTGGGGTCTTTGTTGTGCTTGTATGTTTGTATCATGTGCTCTGCTATTCTGTGTGATTGTCGCCCTCGGTTTATGTTGTGTCCTGAACGTGTGTGTGTGTGGTTGTCTTTTCCCCCCCTTTCCCCCCCCCCTTTGCCCTTTTCTGTGTTGTGCGACTCCTGTGACTGTGGCATGTTGTGTTGATGTGTGATTGAGTTTTGGAATCTGGTGTTTCGTGTGTGGCTGTTGTTGTGTGTGTGTGCCGGCTTGTTGGATGTGTGATTGAACTGTGACTTGATGATGTGACATGTGGCGGTGAGGTGGATCAATGTTCTCTTGTTGAACTTGATTTTGAACCTGTTGTCGAAAGTTGAACCTTCTTGTATGCTTGCTGGAGTTGATGTGTGTGTGTGATGTTGACTTTTGAGTGTGTGCTTGGTGTTGCGTGTTGTGTGGTTGTGCTTGATGTGACTGTGTTTGAAGTGAACTGAAGTGTGTTTTGAGAAATCTGAACCCCCTCTGTGTTGGTGAATGCCCGTTGTGACTTGTTGAATGGGCTGGATTGCTGTTGTGGATCTTGTTGAATGGTGTTGTGAATGTGATGCTTGAATGTGCACTGTGTGTTTGGCTGTGTGGGTGGTGTGTGGTGAATCTTGTTGCTGAATTGTTGATGCTGTTGTAGTGATTGCTTGTGTGTCTGATGATGATGTGTGTTGAATTGTGTAAGCTGAATGACAGTGTGTGTGTTGTTCTTTTGCTGATCTGTTTTGTTCTGATGAAGTGGAATGTGTTGCTTGTAAGTTGACTGCTCTGTGATGTCTGATATCTGTGACTGGGTGGTCTGATCTGTGGTGTAGAACCCTGCTTGTCTGTCGCGTTGTGCTGTGTGGAATGTGTGCTGTTTGCTACTGACTGTTCTGTCATGAATGTCACTCTGTTGTGTGCTATGATATGCTTGTGCTGTTATGACATCTGTTTGCTGCTGTGTTGTGCTGCTGCTGTCCTTTTTGCTGTCTGTTGTTGCTGTCGATGTTGCTTTGACAATTGATTGAATTGCTTGACAACTTCTGTGCTGGCCGTGTCTGTGTGTCTGTGTTTGGCTGTTCTGACTGTGTGAAGGGTTGAATTGGCTCCGAGTGTGTGGTTGTGGATTCGCGCTGCCTTCTGTTTGGCCGCTTGAATTGATATATGCTCTTGATCTTGACTGTGGGAACGCTGCCTCTGTGTGTGTGTCTGTGTTGTGTGCTTTTGTGGCTGATTGTTTTGCTGAGTTTTTTGGCTCCGTGCAATGCGTGAATGATGGTGCTTTGTGCCTGTTGACTGAGTGTGTGTGATTGGTTGTGTGAACCTTTGCTGTGTGAATTGTGGTTCTGATCCTGTTGTTTGTTTGTGATTTGTTTGATATTGTGCTGGTGTGATTGTGTTTGAAGTGCTTCGCTGCTTGTACTTGTGTTGTTGTGGTTCCCTGTTGCCTGCTTGGATGACGATTGGTCGTGACTTTGCCCTGGAAATCTTTTGCCTTTTTTTGATGCTGGCTTTTTTTTGTGTGTGTGTTTGTCTTGTGTGTGATATGTTTGATGTTTGTTGTTGCATGTTTGTGTTGTTTCTGTTTGGTGTGGCTGTTTTTTCTTTGCTTATTTGCTTGCTGTTGATATGCTCCTCTTCGCGGGTGTTGTGAATTGTGACCGCTGAATGTGTGTGCTCTGAAATTTTGCGTCGGGCCTTCTTGAATCGGTGATCCGAGTTGCAGCCCGGCCCACCTGTTGACAGTTTGTTGTTGTACCGGGTCCCGCCATGTCCTTTCCCACGCTTGGAGGTATGAAATTTTGTTTGTGTTGTGCCTGTGCGTTGGGATGTTTGTCGGTTTTTTTTTGCTATGTGTTGTGATGAAAGGTTTGCATTTGTGCTAGGTCTTTTTTGCGCTTGTTCGTGATTACTCCTTGTTTTTTTGTGTTGTTCCCTTGTTATAATTCGCGTTTATTATTTTCCCTGGTTTAATCCTGCTTTTTTTTTTTTTCGCCCCTCTTGTGAGTTTCCCTTTGCTGTTGTGTGTGACTGTGACATTGAACTGTACCCCCCTGACATGGTTTTTTTTTTTGTCTGTCCTGTTTTGTGAACTGAGCGGTGTGAAGCTGAACTGAACTCTCTGTGAAACTTGTGTTGTGACTGCTGCTTGCTTGTGACTGGCGTCTGATGCCTTGTGTTGCTGCGGCTGCCTGACTCTGTTTGTGGTCTCTGAATGAATGCTGTGCTGAATGCTCTGCTCTGTGCTCGAAGTTGATGACCCCCATTGATGATGAACTGTGAAATTGTTTGTGCTATGTGCTGTGCTTGCTTGGAAACTGTTGGTTGTGTTGAAGTGAAAATGTGCTGGAACTGACTGTTGTCTGAGACGTGATGGCTGCGGCTGATGCCTGCTGTCTTCTGTGACTGAACGGAACCTTTGAGTCTCGTGACTTGATGTTGCTGACTGAACTGTGATGAGATGGCTTGTGAATCTGTGATGAATGTGTGAATGTGAATGTGCTGTGTGCCCCCTTTTGTATCTGCTTCCGTCCCCTGTGTGTTGCTGTAACTGTGTGTGGGCTGATGATGTTGAACTGATGTGATGAATCTTTAGATATTGAGGAGTGTGAATGAAACGCCTGCTGTGATGAATTTGCTGTGTGTGTTCTGTCTTGAATTCCTGGATGTTGTTGTGTCTGTGTGTCCGTGACTGTGGTGTTTTAATTTTTTTGACGATGTTTTGATATGTCTGTGTGTGATTTGTTTGAATGATTCGTTGTGACCTGAAACATGACTTGCTTTGGCTTCTGAACGAATGTGAAACTTGTGCTTTGTGTGTGTTGTGTTGAATGAATGCATGTGTGCTGTCCCTCTTATGTCTGGTGTTTTGTGAACTTTGTGTGCTGATCTGTTGTTTTGCTGTTGAAATGTGTGAGCTGGTGGGTGGGCTGTTGTGCCATTGCCCTTATTTGTTTGTGTCTCGAGATGGATGCAAGTGATGTTGGTGTGTGTGTGTTGTGTCGTGCGAATGTGAGTGTGTGTTGATGTGTGTTGTGTGCTTGATGCATTGGGCTTGTGATATTGAATGTGTGTGTGTTTTTTTTTTTCTTTTTCTGTGTGTTGTGTGTGGATGTGTGTTCTCTGAATGTATTGAATTGATGTATTTCCTTTTTTTTCCTCTGCTTCCGGGAACTGTACTCGAAATTTGTCTTTGCCCCTGACTTCTTTTTTACGCTGTGTACTTGTGATTATGTGAGGCTTGCCATGCTGTGTTTTTGTGTTGAAGATCTGGCTGTTGCTGTGTTTTGGTGTGTTGTGATGAACTGAATGTGACAGGCTGATAAAGGGTGAGTAGTGATTTTTTGCCACTAGCAAATTGTTGACCATGATTGTTGAACGATGTTCTGAACCGTGTGAATTCTTTTTGACTGCTTGTTGTTGTGTGATGTGGGAAATCTAAGGTGCCTGTGTGAATGCCTGGGAGATGCTTGATTCTTGAAATGAAGTGCGGGGACCGATGAAACTGATGCTGAATAGTGTTGCTGCTTTGTGTTTTGTGTGTGGTGAATGAATTGAGTTTGTGCTGATGTCTGTGCTTTGTGATTGAGTGCCGATTTGTGTGTTGAATGTTGGCTGAACTATGATTGATGAATTCGTGAACTGTGTGCTGGAACTTGCTGTGTGCTGCTGTCCCTGTTGAATGACTCTTGAATGTTTCCTGATGCTGTGGCTGGGACTGCTGTGTCTCTGTGCTGTGATGTGAATGATGCTGATTGAATGAGCTCTGAAAATGCGATTGTGTGAATCTGAGCGGCTGCTGTTGACTCCTGTGTGCTGACTTGGGGGGGGCACTGCTGAACCTTGTGCCTTGTGCTGCTGAACTGATGTGATGATGGAAAGATGCTGTGTGATGAAATTGCAAATTGCTGAACGCTGTGATGCTGAACCTGACTGTGTTGTGATGCTATGAATTGCTGTGTGTGTAAATGTTTTTTGTGTTTGGTGAATGACGTGCTGACTGCCTGAATGAATTGGATCTGCTGGCTGCTGCTGAACTGCTGCTCTGACCTGTGTGACATGTTGAACTGCTGCTGAAAAATGCTGCCGTGGAATGAACTCTTGCTGAAACTATGAAGTCCTGTGAAGATCTGTGCTGAATGAACCCTTCCTCCTGTGACTGAATCTGGACCCTGTGAATGGTGAGCTGCTGCTTATGTGATGTGTGATGCTTGAATTGAATGATGTGATGTGATGTTGCCGAACTGCTGAATGAACGTGCTGACCTGGATGATCGCTCTGTCTCTTGAATGAACGGTGCCTGAACCTCTGTGCTGCTGAACTGTCTGTCTGTGAACCCCCGCAACTGATGTTGCTGAACTGAACTGCTGTGCTGTGAATGGGTGCTGCCTGACTTTGCTTGAATGTGATGTGCTTGCGCTCTGTGTGAATGAAACCTGACTTGCTGTGTGAACTGTGACGTGATGTGTGATGGTGTGTGAATTTGTTGCTCTGCTGTGTCTTTCGCCACCCCCACCCGCCTGCTGCGTGAATTGATTGTGAATGTGTTGGTGGAACTGTTGTTGATTGTGAACTTTGAATGATTTCTTGTGTTTTGCCTGCATGAAGTGACCCTGCTCTAGTGAAGCTGTTGACTGTGATGAATTTGAATGGAATGACTGAAGCTGCTCTCTGCCTGTGTGAAATGAATGCTTGTGAAATGCCTGAATCTTCTG
>Ga0179591_1306981_pt1 | contig 20065 bp, 22 predicted proteins | sample CZOMad2_1_08_16f_FD_182891 | JGI IMG/M metagenome (GOLD analysis project Ga0179591, IMG submission 182891) | Vadose zone soil fungal communities from Angelo Coast Range Reserve, California, USA - CZOMad2_1_08_16fungal (PacBio error correction) | ecosystem: Environmental > Terrestrial > Soil >... | reverse complement strand
TTGCCCCCCCCCCCCTCGCTCCCTTTTGTTCCCCTCTGCTCGCTGTCCCTTTTTTCCCCCGTCCGCCATTTAAAATTAAGAAGTACATTCCCCTTTGATTGTTTTTCAACCTTTTCCACCTCCCTGCTCCTCCCCCCCCACAGAAGAGTATGCCCCACAGAAGATGTCAAGGCAGTCAGCGGACCCCCCCCCGTCTACACCGACAACCATATCTTCTAGTACACCATTTTGAAAAAAGTCACGATGGAAGCTTTTAGATGCCACCATTTCCTCTTCCCCGGCTTCCCTGTTTTCTCCGAATATAATCACTAAGTAGGTTTGCCCCCCCTTCCAGCTAGTAACCCCATTTATCCCCCTCACACTCTTTTTTAGTTCCCTTCTCTCGAGGTGCACTAGTTATAAAACGAAGGTGGGAATGACCTCTGTTTGACCTGTTATTGTCCCCCCCCCCATCACCTCTTCCCGAGCGGAGTCAAAGTCCCCTCGGACCGTTTTGGCCTATTTCCCTCCCCCCAACTTTATCCAGGTCACTTCCCTTCACAGAACGCTTCGGTCCCCAGATACATCCCTGTCGCCATCCAATTAAAATTGCCGCACGGTCCTCTCTTCACGCAGTTGCTACATTTCTGTTGCGGTCCGATTTAAGATTATTCCTTGCGGCTTTAAGGTTCCCTTTCCTTGGTCGTAATTTTTCTTCCGTCCCGATTCAAGCTGAGAGTTCTCCCGTCTCCCGACAGCCACCTAGGCCTGCTTTCCCTCGCTGGAACCGTGGGGTGCCTTTCTTGATTTGCCTTTCTGCTCTATTTGAGGTTGTTCCGCAGGACTCTTTATCGCCACCCCCCTCCCTCCCGCACCTATGTTATGTTCAGTTTTTAGTCGAATAAAGGTTGGGCGCACTGATACGGAGTTAGTTCCCTGATCATTCCCCCCTCAGAGTTTTACTCAAACCCTTTCTGTGATGTCCTCTACATGTCGATTTCCTTTACAGTTTTGTGGAATTTCTTTTTTGGCACCTTCCCCTCGCCGATTTCTGTCTTTAGGGCCCGTTTAATCTGCCGTGTTCTTCTTCTCAACAACAACTCGGTTTTGGAAAATTCCTAGTGTCTTTTGGGATAACCCCCTTTTTTTTTCAAGGTTTTTCACCTTTTTCTTTTATTGGGCTTATTTAAATTCGTTCCCGCTAGGTATTAACTTGTTTCACGTATCCCCTCCTGAAAGTTGATACACCGTGGCATTCCCCAGAGTTTCATAGCACCTTTCCCTCTTCCCCCTCCTATATTCTTATCGTCCCTGCCGGTACGTGAGCAGTTATAGAATAGCCGAAAGAAAAGAGACCCGCCTCCACTTCCCTTCCCTCAAAACTATCAACTCCGCAAAGAAAAACGACTTTTGTTGGTTTTTGTTTCAGTGGCACCCAATGGATTCAGGGCGGAGATTTCACCTTTTCAGTCCCGGGCTAAGACAGATTAGGTTTTTTAGCCGTACTTCAGATTAACCGGAACAACCCCCCATTCTCGGTCTACCCTCCCTGACTAACGCGTACTGGCGGAGAGAGCCACGTCCTCACCTTCCAATGTATTCCCCGTCTGATGAACGTGAATACATAACAGGATCGATCGGACGAAGATTGGGGACTTTTCATTTCGTAAGACAAGGCAAATCCAGACGATTCATGACCACATGTGAGTGTTTTTTGCCTCGTGTATCCCCCGCCCTCTCACCGTCCCTTTTTGAGATGTTCTTGGATTGTATGAGGACCACCGCGTTTCCCTGTGGCGCGCACAGCCCCTTTTTTGGGCTTCCCCTCAAGATTTTTAAATTCATTATGACGCTTCATATTAGCACCATTTGATTACTTCCTGTTTCCCTTGGATGAGTTTCCCCCCCTTCTGCCCCCCAGAACTGATGAATCGCGGAACGGGGTTCAGCCTGCTCCCCCCAACCCCATTTCCCTTTCATTATGGGCTGTTCCGTACTTAATTCCTCAAACTCTTCCCAGCGTCCCCCCCGCTTTGTTTTCTCCGACTTTCTTTTCTTTTTCCAATTAACCGACTGTTGACCGCGTGACGTTATGCCTTAGTGAGTGGCACCAGGGATGACTGCTTTGGGTTTCCTGGAACAATCTTTTTCTCCTTCCACCCTGCTAGGTCCTCCATCTGCTTTTCTCTGAAGAACTTCTCCCGAAAAAGTGTAAACTGTCTTCAGATATAGAGTTTTCTAGCCCAAATCTTCGCGCGCCCCCTCTTTCCCTTTTTTCTATATACATTTCTTCTTGTTCCGGGCTCAATTTCCCAGGACATAGGTTTACCGATAGGCCTGTTAAATAAGTTGTTGTCATTTATCCCCCCCCCCACCTACTTCTGGACTCCCTCGTAAGAGAATTTAGAAAGGCAGGACAGTTGCAGCAGGTGGTCCTTGTCGGCCTAACCGCAATTAATGGTCTGGCGATAAGGTGTAAAGGATTTTTACCTTCTGCTCCGCATCTCCTTGTGCCTTGGTTTCTTTTTCCCTCGCTCGCGCGTTGGAGCACTACTCGTGGCAAGATTTTCGACTTAACCTTCCCCTCCCCGCTCCAATCCTTCTTCGGCCTGGCTGGTCAAAACCACACAACAGAGTGATTGTTTGAACTTTCATAACGGCTTTTTTCTTTTTTAGTGTGGCCCCACTTCTCGTAGCCCCAAGTACTTTTGAGCAAAACTGCGGGAGCTTTCTCCGGTACCTATCCCAAGATGCTTTCCTCTATGTTATTGGATTCTTTTTTTTAATTTTATTTGGTGATTTTCATCCTCAAGCCCCGGTGGGTACGTGGTGGTCACCAACGCACGCGTTATAGTTTCTTTTTTGCTTGCACCTCGATTTGGATTCCCTTACCTCTCACACCCTTTTTACAACAATTAGTTGAGTCCAATGGCCAGTCTGCGGACCTTTTCTTTTGGAATAGGATTTAAAAATTTAATGCGATTTGACAACTTTTTTTTTCGCGATTTACCCTTTCGTAGAACACTGGTAGAAACTTCAGACGTCGATTTATGTCCCCCATCTCATTGACTCCTCTGGATGGCCATGTTTCCTGTTGAAAGGCTCCTTATCCCTTACCCAAACACAGATAATTGACTTGAGTCCGATGTTGGCGGTCCCCCCCCCCTTCCCCCTCGCCGAACTTTCTAAGACCTCCATCCCCACGAATAGGCCGCGAAACCCAACTTGAAGTCATTCGTATTTTGGCTCCAATCAGGGTCGGGATGACTAGACCTGTCTCCGACCTTCCCCTCCGACCTAGAGAACCCTTCGGGACCTCCATATCAATCTAAATTGAAGAAATTGTAAAGGAATCAAGAGAACTGGGTGTTTAAACCAAGACTCATAGTTCCTTTAACCCCCCCCTTTTCAAAAGGTTAGAAAGACCCCCCCCAATGGTGATTTCTCCTTGGATTCTTCTTCTGTGTTTGGTTTCCCCCCCTCTGTGAGATGTGATTTGGACTCGCCAAGTCTTTCGATTAGCCTTCTCGTTAACATGAGAACCCCTCAAACGTTGTTTTATTGAGCCTTCCCCTTTGCCTCTTTCTTTTCCTTTGGACCCAATTCTTTTTTCTTCATGTTTGAGCCCCTTTCTGATGACACTTTCCTTCTCTGGAGCGGCCATTTTAAGGTCATGCCTCACCTGAACCAATTCCCCTTCCTGTTTGCCCTCCCCTGTCCCTCGATATACGCGTTGTAATGTCCTCAGAGGTAAGTGGGTGGAGGTCTTTACCGCAATTTAGGTGTCGTGGCCCCCCCAGTTTATTCACACCCTCCCCCCCAAACCTTCCTTTTCTTACCCCCTTTTTTCGCTCCGTTTTTTTTAAGGACATTTCCCTTTTCTGTACCTTTGTGAAATCATGGTCCACTTGAGGACCGCGTGAACTATCAGCGGGGTTGCTTTCCAAAACCCTCTTCCCCTCTTCCCTTTTCTCTTTTCTCTTTTCCCATACTGTCCGTTTGCTCAAGTATTCTTTCCCGATTTGTTGGATTTGAAAGACTCTATCAGAATGCTTCGTTGGGTTGTCAGGGTTTTTGCTTTTTTTCAGTTCCTCCACCTTCCCTGTTTTTAATTTTTTCTCCCCTCCCCTCCACTTTCTTTCCCAAGAGAGGACATCTCTCTACCTCCTCTCTTGTTCTCGTCTGGAGCTTTCCCTATTATGCTGGGATCCTCACTTTTATAAAGCCAACGGTCGACCACATTTCCCCCTAGACTTCCTTACAAATCCCCTCCCCCCGAAAGACCGCTTCTCTTATTGACGACATCTGAAAAACCGGCTATGTACTCCTTGGTAATCCCCTAAGTAATTGGTTCCAAGATACTCCGAAGCGCTAATCCTTTGCTCTTTCTTTGGACACCTCAACTCCTTCTGATCAGTATCTTGCCCCCTGAACAAATTTGTAAACAATTTACATTCCAATTTTCTACACGGGAGCAGCTCTCTTTCCCCCAATTTTGTTTTTTTTTTTTCCTTCATAACGTTTGTTTCCCTCCCTCCTCCCGCGGCGTTACATGATAACCAGTCACCGGTACGGTCGCTTAAGACAATGTTTGTATCTCGGCTTTCTGAAAACTAACCGGGTCACGTGGCTTTCCCCTTCGGTACCTTCGCCAGGTCTCCGTTTTAACGTATTTTTGATTATTTTTTAGTGATACCCCCACACAATCCGGTTATTTACCTAGGCCCTTCTGAATTAACAAACCAACAGTTGTTCGCTGTGCCTTTTCTCGTCCGTTTTCTCTTCTCTCTTAACTGGCCGTTTTAATCCACCTTTTTGAGAAATTGCAAGCCCAACCCACTATTCCCCTTGAGCGCCTTTTTGGTCGTTTTTTCCTTTCCCATTCTTTTAATGTTTACGATTACGCCTTCTTTTTTTTTTTTTTTTTTTGAAAACCGAAGGCTCCTTCTTTTTGGGGGCTGCGATCGATTTTCACCTTCTTTTCACCTTCAAGAGTTGTTTCCCCATCTCGGGATTTGGAAGGGCGTCAACTCGCGGCAGAATTTTTTTTTTTTTTTATGGGGACGTGGTTTTTTTTTGGGTTCCTCCTTTCATTAGTTTTTCCTTGTACCCCTGGAACCATGGATGAGTATCCATAGGATGAATGACAACCCTCCTCTTGTAGGGACATGTTCTCTCGTTCCTCCCTTTTTTCTTTTCCTTTCTTCTTTTTCCCCTTTGAAAGAACTGTAGATATCCACCAGAATTCGGTGTTGTGATCGAGGCCTTCCCCTTTTCTTGTCCCTTCCAAACGGCGGACTTTGCTTTTCCTGAACAACATGCCTTTTAGACCAAGGTCAGGGGAGGAAACACTCAAGTTTGACTACTTCGTGGCAACCTTTTCCTAGGTCCTTTCCCCCCAGTTCCCCCCCCCCCCCACACATCAGAGATCCCCTAAGGCATCTTCAAAATCAAATCCCTCTGAATGGTTTATTTTTTTTCCCCGGGAGTCCCCATTTGGTTATAATTAGTTTTTTCTGGTTTTTCAGATCTCGATTACGAGTGGTCTGGAAGACTTTCCAACCACCCTTTGCGCAATTCCCCCCCCTTCCGGTCCTCCCACGGCCTGGGTTCTGATGGAGGACTGCTCCACCCCCCCACAAACGATTGTCTTCCCTATCAATCGAGGGACCAACCCAGTTTTTCTCTTCCTTATTTTCCACCCACTTTTTCTCAACGTAACGACTCCAGCTGGGACATTGTTCCAACCTCCGTTCTTTTTCACTTTATTCTTCGCTCCCCCCCTGTTTCCCTCTTTTGCCCCCAATAATTTGTTGGTCTTCCCAGTCCAGCTTTTTCTAGCTCTCGTGCTCTTTTTGACACGAGAAAAGCGGTCAGCAGGGGTTATAAAACAAAACGCACAGAGTGATAGATTTTCACCCCTTCTTTCCCCTAGCTCTCGTATTCGTGCTAGCAGGCCATCGTCCTCTCAAGTTAGCCCCAAATCGACTAAAGGGAACAATTCTTTACGCGGTCAAGACTACACTGGGAATCCATCTCCCCTCTTTTAGTCCCAGTTCGTTGGGTCTTCCGTGAACTTGTCCCCGGATTTAAGGTTTCAGGCGCCGTGAGTTTAGATCCGCCGCGGCCCCGCCATTTCCGCTAACTCCCTTGGAAATGAGCCGTAGATTTTCCCCCCCCCCTCGATAGAGTCCGAAGGTCCTAAGATTTATACAAGATCCGTTTATACTCTCGGCCAAGTTCCCCACAAGTCTTTTTTTTAACTCCTTCTTTCCGCCTTCCCTTCCCCTTGCCTCCTCTTCATGGTTTTTTTTACACAGGCGATGAAGGAACCTTCTTTTTCCACTTTCATTGATTAGCTCATGTCTCTCTATTTTGGCTAAAAACTCTCCCTTTCCTCCCCCGGTGGTTACCTTTCTGTTCCTTTTTCACGTCACTCGAAAATACAGTACAAGTTTTTTGGCCTATTCCGTCAAGTTGACGTCCCGGGATTGATGTGGGGTCGACCTTGCATGGCCCTTCCAAATTCATCCTTCATTACCCCCCATTGGCCCTTAAACAACGTGGTGTATGAATACTTCAGGAGTCTCACGTGGTTTACAAACCCCCCCTTCTTTTCTGTTTAGCATCCCCCCCCTTTTCAACTTTTTTTGGTTGTTAATAAGCAGTTCGTAGAATCCAGATATTTTGGTTTGAGGAGTCGTCAAGTCTTTTCCCTTCCTCTTCCGTGTGCCCCTTTAACCCCTTCGAAGCTTTCGAATTGTGATGTGTGAAAAGTTGCTCCGACGGAATTACGGTCATTGCCTAAGGTCGATCCTTCTCCCTCTCCTCCGTCTTTCCTGAGTAGCCGATGATTTGCCACAATTACGTCGTTGCTATCTAATACTCCCCGACCCTCTCTCTCCCGAATCCTATAGTTCAATTCCCACGCTTCGATCCTCCCATCGGTACAGTTATTTGCTGTGGTTCAAAAGGTTAGGGGGAAGTTGACGTGCGTTTCTGTCCGGCCTCTTTCTCCCCCTCACGCTCCTCTGCCTTGAAGCGATTTGGGGTATGATACTCGCAGCTTCTTTGCGCTGGCTGTGCCCTTCCTGTTCTCTTCCCCCCTTTTTCATTGCCCTCAACTACCGAGTCTTCCCGGCACTGCGTGAACCGTTGACGGGTCCCAAATAACTCCCCCCCCCCTCGGAAGTGTCCAACCGGCTTTCTTCTCCCCGCGCCCCTCCTTTTCATTCCCTTGCGCCCTCACCACATTTCTTTTTTCCCATAATGGTAATCAGTCCGTCCATGAATTGTGACTATGCGCCGAACCTGTTGACGCGACCCCTGCGAGTTTCCTTGTTCAACCCCTCCGATCCCCCCTCGGAGCGTAATCAATTCTTGTCTCAGTGCAACACTTGGCTAATATCTAACCATGAACCAGATTTTTCCTTTCGGTTTTTTCCCGTTGCCCCCACCTTTGAAATCTTGTGAGGATGCAAAATTTCCGATAAACTACCATAGCTATTCCCCCCAACAATCGGTTTAAGTGTCAGTTTTGCCTTCTTCCTACGTTTCCTGCCGCTGACAAGGTTCCATATTTGAAGCCCTGGCAGTAATTAGCTAAGTCCCCCCCCCAGTAAGCCGCAAAAACTCCCTATTGACTGGACCCCCCCCCCCCCCCAGACTGACTTCCTTTTTCACGATTTCCCCTCACAACCCCTTAACTTTCTTCCCTTCAAGTTGTGGTAAACGTTCGCCGAGATTCTGGAGATTAAGTGCAAATGGACCCCCCTCATGTTTACTTTTTTTCCTCCAAGGCTCCCCCCCCAACAGTTCAGATGTTAATGGTAATACCGCTCGCGATAGATGATGCGTCTCCAATCGCATGCCGATGCCAGGGCTCAACTCCGCTTGGGCCCTTCTCCCTCCTCGTCCGAATACACAGAAATTTCCTGGAGATAATGGTTATTGTCATCATCGTGTGAATGTAAGAAAATTTTTTTTTTTTGACTACTTTCATTTCAGCTCCCCCGGCGGACCCCAGGAAATTTTGCCACTCTTTCTGAAACGCGGCGTGTTTTGGCAAGTGGGTGGAATTCTTAATCTATTTACTGGAGGTATCCGATTTGAATGGCCCCTCCCTTTATCCTGTTTTCCCCCTGGTACTTTATTTTGATGCTGTCCCTTTGCCAATTTTCCCCAGTAAGATTAGCTTGTGACCTAGCATGGCACAATTTTAATGGAGATAATGAATTTTCCCCTGCTGTTTTCCCCCCCCCCCTTCCCTCTCTTTTTCGTTGAGTTTGAGAGAAGTTTTCCAGTAGCGTTGGAAAGCAGAGAGCCCGTACTCCCTCCGGAAGCCCCCCCCCACTTCCCACCACTCCCAGCCTTCCCCGTTCACTTTATTTCTTTTGAGTCCTCAAACGTATCGATGACGGACCCCCCCAGCGACCTCACCCCTCCGATGGTGCCCGTTAGTCTCGGAGCCCCCCCCCCGCTCCGCCAGTAAGCGCAAGTCTTCCCCCAACGTTTTGACCCCCCCCATTAGCAGAAAACTGTGCCAATTGCCCCTTTTTAAGGCATTTGTGACTGAGGAATACCCTAATACTACACGAGTTACTGACTCCTTCCTCGATGCGCCACCAACCTCCAATGAAAAAGGGCGTCGAACGTGTCAGGTTCCCTTCCTCTTCCTCTTCCCTCCTCTTAAAAACTTTTGATTCGTCCCCCTCTTACAGGATTGAGTCGGCCCATCAAAGCTCGCCCTCGAGATTCCTCCTCAATTCGTTCACGGTTTTGCTCTTGCCCCATTTTTTTCTTTTCACCTGTTCAAAATTCTTTATCCCGCATTAACTTAACCACCAGCGGCTGGTCGTCCCCAAAGTTGAACTCCCCTTCAAAAATGTTTTGGAGTACCCTCTGTCGTCCGTCCTCTTTTTGGATCCTGCTGGAAGCCCCAAAATTTAAGGAATTCCTTGCGGCTTCGTTTTCATGAGGGCCGATTTTCTTCTTTCCCCTATCACCTCCGATCTTCTCTCCCCCGGGACGGAGCAATTCCTTTTTTGACAGGAGATGAGAGGGAGATTTGGCCTTGTGGAGTTGGGCGCGATAATTTTTTCTAGTCCCCCCCCTCAACGCCTATCTCCTGAACACTCACCTCCCCTTCAAAAATATTGCTGGTTGTGAGACCAGGTTGTCGCAGACTCGCGCTTCTATTTTTTCCCGTTTTCCCCTGTCCCTTGCTCGGTAGACACTTTGTTTTCTGGGAGGTTAAGATTCCAGTTCGGCGCTGAATAAGAATCTGTCCCTATTGTATGGCGAGGATGTTGACCCTCTCTTTTTTGGGCTCCTGTCCACGGTACGCGCTTTCCCCCGTCCCTGTAAAAAGGACGCAGGTGGCCCTTCCGTGTGTGCGCTAACCCTGTACGGCTTCCTTCTTGACGCTGTATTTTCCCCTTTTCCTTCAATGATAAGCCGGATTTAACTGGGTGCAGCCGGGCTAAGGAAGTTGCGACACGTTGCATAGGACGCTTTTTACTGTCACTTTCGCCTCCCTTCCTTTCTCATTCCCCTGCGGTTGGTGCCTCCAGTCCAGGAACCGAAATACCCGAAGTACTGAAAGCTTTTTTACGCAGCAAATAAACCATCGAGATTTTTTCAACTTTCATCTCCCACCCCTCAAATCTATTTTTCAACCTGGAGATAGATATTCACGGGGTCGCCCTTAAGTAGACCTGCTACGACCGTATATGTTTTTCAACCCTTACCGCCTGCAGCGTGTCAGCGAGGAGAGTTTGAGGCTCTGATGCGGAACTTTTCCTCCCTTCTTAGCCCCCACGGCCCAAATCCCCCCCTGTTTGACTTTTCCTTGATGAGGGTGCAGGGGTGGCAACGGCATAACCTTGAGTCATGTGCACTTGCATCCTTCCCCCACCTCCCTCCCCCCCTCCTAGGCTTATTTTTTTTTGCTAATTGAGATTAAGTCCACCCCCCAGGCGGATGCATGTTTTTCCGTTAACCCGCACCCAGTCCTTGGTTTTTTCGCAATTTTCTTAGGTTTTTGAAGAGCTTTCTATTCCGGGTGATTTTTGATTCCTTTTTTCCCCCTTGACGCTCTTCAGACATTTCTCTACACCTTCTCACAGACCTGTGAATCGCGTCAAGTTTCAGGAGTTTTCTTGTCCCCCCATCAAAATTTTCGGTTGTTCCCTATTCTTCCAGCTCCTAACCTCGCACAAAGATCAGTTTTTCGTGTTGAGAACCAAACGACCGAGACGATCCTTGTTCATAACAGTCCCCCCTCCAGTTTTTTCCCGGTTCAGTGACTTTCCTCTTCTTGGCCCCCATTCCTTCCTGATTGGCGGAACATCACATAAGTTAGGCCGAATCCGAGCTAAGTGGCGGAAGAGAATTAACACTTTCTCTTTACCATCTTCTTCCTTCCCCCCCCCTCCTCTCTCGAGTTGTCTTTATCCCGATCCGAGATGAAGTTCCGTTTGGGATACCTGAGCGGGGCCCGTTTTCCCCGAGATATTCCCCCTTCTCCCCCTCCAGCTAATCCAGTGGAAAATTGTTCCACATCTTAATTTAAGCCCACCCTAGTTTTGTCGTCCATCCTGAATTCGGACGGTTATGGTGGTAGGTACACGGATTGCATGGAATTTTGTTATTTGATACGGCGTTAGGAACTGTACCTGTGCAAAACCCCCCAGGGAAGGCCCTCGAACTCCTCTTTTTCCCCACGCACTTAGCAACCTCCGCATTAGTTGGGGGGGGGAGGTCTTCCTCATGGGTTCTCCATATTAAGTCTCTCCTCTCGTAGACAATAGGCGGACGGGTCCACCCAAACAAAAGAGTTGTTTCACCACGTTCCTAAATTGTTTCGTTCATCCCCCATGTGTTGAGGGCACTGTCCCCTTCGTCTCAACGCCCACGAATTGGTGCCCCCATAGTGCTTTTTTTCTTTTCCCTTCCTTTCCCCTAGACACTTCGCTGTGTTTCTTCCGAAATATCCTTCGGGTGTTGGTTAGAACCCTTCCGACTTTTTGCTCCTTACTGTTTTCCACCTCTCGTGAATTGTAATAGTTGATATTTACTTGCTGACCTTTATCTCCTGGCTCCCCCCCATCTAATTGATTACCACTTTCCATCAGATTGTAGAGGACTACTGCACCCGCCCTTGATTAAATGTAATCTGAGATTTCCTTTCTTCCACCCTCTCCTTTTTCCTCGGTAGATACCTCGCAATGCTACATTCGTTTTCGCCCTCAGGATGCTGATCTTTTTTCGTCCCTCTCCCCTTCTTCTACGCCGGTTGGCTCCCGAAAATATACACCCACCACACGACGCAGGGCCTTTTTATTTCTGTTACAGGAACCCTCTAAAGTTTCCCAGACCTCAGCTTGACCGTTTTTTTCATAATAACCTTCCCATTCAATCAGTTCCTTTTTAAAGACAGTAAAGCCTCAATCCTCCCCTGTGCACCCCCACCCCCCTCTCCTGCCGACCTTGAAAGTTACCGCTGCCACTCCCCTACCGGGTACGGAATGTACGCGCGGGCACAAATTTTCTGGACCGTCACCCTTAGCCAGGAAGGAGTTGAACAGTCTCCCCCCCCTTTACCCCCTTCCCTCGTAGCGAAAAAATTTGGACGTTTTGACAGATTTGGGACCCCAATTTGCTTCTGCCTTTTTCGTTGTTATCAAGTTTGAGATAGAATGAGCACCGGCGAAAAATCACTGGTTTTCTTTGGGACCTGGTAGTTATGGTTGTTCCCCCCCTTGTTCTTTTTTCCTTTCCTCACTCGCACTGGACACCCGTTATAAGAGGTGCTGATTGTCACACTTAACCCTTGTTACCTTCGTCTCGTTCAGCACGTACATTTCCTTCCATTGTCTCTTTGATTCCCCTTGATTGAGGTGGTCCCCCAATTTTCCGTCCGGGTGGATGTTCGTGGCACCCGTTTGCCCTGAAACACGACAAAACGCAGATTGATTGGAATTTCCCCCTCCCTCCTCGAACTTTCTTTTTTCCTCTCCCCTGACATTTCTACTTTTTGTCCCAAATTTTGGGTGGTGTTCCAAACTATGATGAGCTGGAATTACATTTATTTCACAAATCCCCCCAACTCTTCCCTTGCGTTAGCTTCCCTTTTCTTTCCCATCTTCCCCCCCCCCGGACCGTTGTTTGATCTCGACCCAACAAGATCCGATCTGTCTGTTGTGCCCCTTTGGATTAATTCCCTTTTTTCGTTTCCTCTGGTTTTACCCTTCCGTTCCTCACCCAGAATGCGACTTGTATATTTTTCACCCTCTGTCGTCCCTTTTAGAGTCTCTGCGTTTCTTTGTTTCTAAACGTCAACGTACGAAACACATGGAAGAAGAGTTTGATATGCTCCCCCCCACCTTCCCCCCCACCCATGAAACCCTCTTTCCTCTCGTCTTTCTCGTCGAAACCACCCTTCAGGAAATATGGCTTTTAAGAGGGTCTCACATGTATGCCCTTGTTCTGATGCAACGCGAAGCCTTGCTGACTAGCCCTGGTATTGTTCCTCACCCCCTCCATCCTTTCTCTTCTTTCACTCCGACATCAGTCGTTTTGAACACCACAAATTGTCACACATTTCCCGACCTCTCCTAGTCTCCGATACGAGCGTTGCCCGTCCCAATCAATCTTTTTTGTTCGGTTTTCTGTTTTTCCTACTTGTTGTCCCCTTCCCCCTCCCCCTAAACGTCCCTTAAAAGTCGTTATCAAAGACCACTTTCAGGTCGACGATTTATCGTTTTGGCTGACGAACTTACGAGTTTTCTCCCTTTTTTTCGGCCTATTACATTTCTTTTCCTTCCCGGCGCCAGGGAAACCCGGCAGAAGGGTCACCCCAGTTGAGCCCTCACGATTTTAACGCAATCCTCCGCGGCCCCTTTTAACCCCCCCCACCAACTGGGTTCTATTTTTCAGTATAACCGGAACTGTTACAACAACCTTGAGCAAAAATGTGAAAGAATCACCCCTCCCCCCTGCGTCTATTTTCTCTCTTCTGGCTGAACTTTCCGTTGGATGAGTGGTAGCATGTGCTTACCCCCCCCTTGAATTAAAATTTGTGATGCCTGATTTCTCGCCCCCTTTTCTTTTTTTACCCGGTAAAGTTTAATTTTTTCTTAGAGTGCGTTCCCCCCACTTCATGGGTTTCCTCCAGTTGGTAGGGCATTTTCTTTTCCTGTTCAAGTTCAACCCCTCGCTCTATGACGTTTCGTGGGAACACCCCCCATCGCGCGATTTCCTTCCTGTAACCTTTCGTTCCCTTTTTTCCCCCCTCTAACGTACCGTCACATCATAAGTTTTTTGTCGGTTAGCAAAGGCCTTGCGCGCCAGTCCCCCATTTCTCACATACTTTTTCTTCCTTCGATCCTCTTCTTGGCAGTGTAAACTCAGTTCCCTGTGCACCATGTCTTAGCCCCCCCCCAAACTCCAATTCTTGCTTCTTTTCCCCTTTTTCTGTTCCCATTCAAAGGGCGATGCGCATTTGTATGGTGAGTGTCAGTGGTTACTCCTAGGTGTTGATTGTTCGCTTTCTCCCCAGCTTTTTAGCGATCCAACTGCACCACGCGTTGTTTTACCTTTCCATTTTAGTACCTTTCTTCCTGCCAACCATAAAATTTCGGAATCCCGTTGGCACACAATCTTGCTCCTTCCCCCTCCCCATTTTCCCCCCCCTCAGGGCCTACGAGGCGCGAAATTCCCCATCAGTTTTCCACCCCTGATCCTTTTTTTCCCCTTTTGAAGATGGCCCAAAAATATTTGGTTTACCACGATTCCCCGACTGCTTTGCTCGTCCCCCTCCCTGTGCCTAGTACTACGGGTTTGAAGCAACCCAAACCGTCGCCGCAGGATTGTTGTGTGGCACTATTATTTCAGCCCGTGAAGGCCGACGTATCGCGGAAAAGCGACCTTATTTCCCTGATTTCTTGATTCCCTTCCCCCCCCCCTCGGACAGTCCGCTGTGATATCTTTAGCACACCCTTCGTCAAACAATTTTCACCGTGGTCTTGCTCCTTTTTTTTGGCTCTTTAGCCGAGTGTTCTGAAAGTTCCTTTTTTTACAAAAAATTGAAACCGCGATAGGCCTCCCCCCCGATCTTCGTCCCCCCCCTCCGCATAAGCTACTTATGTACGGGCCCCCCAAACTGCCGTGCCTTCCCCCCGCCGGCTTTTTTTTTTTTTTGTCGGGGATCAAGGCCATTGCGTCCCTTCATACCTTTCCCTTCTCAGGTTTCAAGTTTTTTATGAGAGAGACGAGGAGATTAGTATAAAACCTTTATTTCTCGGTGGTATGTTCTCGATGACGTTCTCCTCATTTCCCACTCCCCTTCCAAGTTTTAGAACTTCAAGATTCAATTGTGGCTGAATTAAGTCCGCAAAATACTCGGTCCCCTTTCAAAGTTTTTTCCCTTTTGGCTTCCGAGAGTGCCTTAGTAACCCAGGCTGAGAACCACTTCTCCGATGTTTTGAGCCGTCATTTTTTCTTCCTCGTGACTTCGGGAGTCCGGGCAGTTGCCCCCACCTTCGTGGGCATATCCATAGTTATTATTTGCCTTCTGCCTCGTATAATTACTTGGGAATTGTGGGGTGATGTGCTTTTTTCCTCCGACGTCAGTAACGGGCCTGCCAGGGCGTTTGCTCTCCCTTCCCCCTTTTGTACTTTATCCGATTTATCATTAAACTTGAGTCTACCCTTATCCAAGGCATTGTATCTTTATCTCCGGAATTCCTATTTTCTATCCTTTCTGGGCCCTGACCTCCAGTTTTTTGATTGAAAAAAGTTGAGGAGGGGCCTTGTTGGTTCTTTTTTCGTTAGATCTTTTCCGGATGCCTTCCCGCTACCTGTTTCCTAATGCAGAGATTTTTTCCTTCTGTTCCCCTATGCTTTCGCCGCGTCCTTACCGCAACCTTCCCAGTTCTTATTTGCTCTTCCCCCACCCTTTTTTCCTTCGCACCTACTACTTACAGTTTTTAAACGTTCCTTGTAGCGCCCCACCTAAATACTTTCCTGAAGGTCTTTTTTACCTTTTTTTCCTTCGGCGGGAGATTACAACCCCAGAATACTTTGCCCCAAATCCTACAACCCGCCAATCCCTTGCGATGAACTAGGAGTTTGCCGAACTGGATAGTCATAACTGCCGCTGTCGATGCGTAGTTACCCCAGTGAGGGAAGTTCTGCTTCCGCCCCCCCCTCCTCTACTCGGAACCATAGACCGCTCATCTGCAGTCCTTCTAGTTTAGTTTGTCTGTGGTACCATTCCCCTTCTATGCTGAGATGGCCCCAACCTATACGATCGGACTTCTCGCCAATCCCACCACACCCCCCACTCCCAGTTTCAGTCCGAGGAGAAGTACTTGGAAGCCCCCCTGTTTTCTACGCGTTTCCTGGACGAAAAAATCCCCGTTACCCCTCAACATTCGGACTTTCCAACAACCCCAGGGCTCCCTACCCTATAAAAGCTCGTTAAATGCCACCGCATTGTCCAAGCCTTGTTGGTCGCAGCCCGTTCTCTTATGCTCTTCGTTGCATAGAACTATCCTTTACGTACCCAGGAGTGATCCCCGTTTCCGATTGGAATGTCCTGACCCTTTCGTTTTTGTGCTCCTTTCATGCTGCGGTCCGCTCCTTAACCGGATAACTCTGGACCGTAACCGTTGCGTTGTTTCTGCCGCTACGGTTTCATTTTTTTTTTTTTATTGCCCACATGTGATGTCCTCATATGATCGCCCGCTGCCCATATCCTGTCCCGGTTGACCTTTTCTTCGCTAGCTCTTTGGAAAGTTTTGGACCTGTGGACTTCTTCCTCATTTTTACTTGCGTCGAGCTTTTTGCTACGACTGCTGCACTTTTTTCTCATGTTGTATTGTTATTTTTAGTGTCTTACGTTTTCGCGCCACTTTTTTTTTAAACTAATCAAGTGCTTCCTTTGTTTAAATCGTACTTCTGGAGGAAGTATGGATTGATTATAATTGCCTTGGTTCCCCCCGATCTCTTTCCCTACTAATTGGCGAGTCAGAGCTCCCTGGTCAAATGTCCCAGGAGCCCTAAGAAACGCCCTTCTTCCCAACCCGTAAACAAGCAACACATGTATTTACACCACTTAATAGCCGGCCCCTCCCCCCCTCCCTTAATTTTTCTTCGCCCTGTCTGCAAGAAGATGTTTTCCCCAGCCGCGAAACCTAACAAAACTGTCTGAGAGACACCCCCTAAAAAACCAGTTCTTTTTGACCGAAATCTGAGAACGCTTGAAAACGGGGAAAATCTATTAGTCTGGCACCTTCTTCCAGGATCCAATAGAAAGCTTCTTGCGGCCCTCGGTCTAAACCTTTAGCCCTTGAACCCTCGGGGCTCCCACGGGTCATGTTAATCGTCCAAGCGTTCCAATGTAACAGAATTCTTAGACGTTTATGCATGGCTCTCCAAGCTATCCCTAAACTAACTGTCCCGGTGCGAAATTTTTTCAAGCAAAACTGCTTGAGTTATCCCGACCTTTTTCCTTTCCCCCGACCAGATTTCTGATCCAAAATGCAACTAAAGTTGTTCCTCCCGCTCGTGAGTGGGGGCTGTTTTTTTTTCCATTGCTAGCCGGTTTGCAAAGGTTACTTCCCGAGGAATTTTTTCTATGGTTCCCACGAATTTTTTTTTTTTAGGCCGGTTCCCTCTAGTTGGAGGTAACAAGGTGAACCCGTCCCAATTCGGCTAATTCGGCGTTGTTCCTTTAATGTGACAACTTTCTTTGGATATTTGCTTGACCCTTGATCTGTAGGGCGCCCCTTCTCATCTTTTGCCCCCAATTTCACCCGACCAAAAATCAATTTTCCTCCTATGTCTTTTTTCGACGTCTGGTTGTCGCCCCTGGACTTGTCTAGTTTCTTTCCCTTCCTGCTATACGCATGCTGTTCGCTCACGACTTTCTCATTCTTCAAGCGTTTGGCAACTGATTCTTCTGTCTTTTATTGAAGCCAGATCGTTTGCCTTGCGTGTAGGGAGACCGGTTTCTTACCACCCCGCGTTTTGTCCTTTCCTATTTTTTTCTTTTTCCTGCAAAGGTACAAGGTTTCTCCCTCATTAGCCCTTTCGTAACTCCTTCTGGTAGGTGCCTTCCTCCGTACATACTTACGCTCCCCCCTTCCTTCCAAGCTTTCAGCATTTTTTCCTTTTTAATTTTGCTTCGTCCCGATTCTTTTTTTTTTTTTTTTCCCATGGGGCACCCGGGCGCTTCCTTCAGATTCGAGCTTTCTGTTGCTCTCGCTCACAGTATTATAGACGGAAGGTCAACCCCCTATCCCAATTCTAAATTCCCCCCCTCTTCTACACCTCTCATCCTCAACGACATCCATGAAAGAGGTTTTAAGGTCCTTCCCTTCCCCCCCTAATTTGTTAGACTTCCTGAAGTCAGGATAATCCCAATCCCTCTTAGTTAGTCCCTTCTACATTACGACGTTAATTTTTTTCCCCCCCTTAATCTTGCTCCTCCCCATACTGTCTTCCAAGGGCTCGGAGCAGGCGACTTCTACCCCCTTCCCCTTGAGGTTTGACACCCTGCTAACTCCCCAACCCCCATCGTCCCGAACGCGGTTTCTGGTTTCTTTCCTGTTGCTCCCCCTTCCATCTCTTATCCTCTAATCCACGGTTGTTGGTAACACTCCACCCCCCCTCCCCCTCTATTCGCACAACGGCGAATCCCGATCTTCTACTCCTGCCTGCTTCGACCTCTTTTCCTCAATTGGCATTAGAACCACTGTCTGATTAACGTTTCTTTAGGATTCTGATCCCCCCCCCCACCCCCCCCCCCCTTGGATTCCGTCCTTTTAACTGGCCGACTTTCAACAATACGACTCCCTCGCAGGTCCGTCAGAGGTGTACGCAAACATAACCCCTCCCCCTTTATTTCTCCCCTTTCGTGACCAAATATCCCGCGATTTAAACCTGTGACATCGGTTTCGGACCTCTGGCGAAGAGTATCCGCTCCCACCATTACCTACCCCTTGACACGGGTCCTTTTATGCCCCCATTTTGCTCATGTTGCCAACAGGTTAGTTCTGTAGTGTTGGCAGGCACTCTCAATCCAACGATACTTTGTTGACCAGAGACTGTATTCATACCCGCTTACAGTCTCTTATTTTCCCTTTCTCCTTATCTCTTGCTTGATTGAATTTCGTACATTTCCAGTTTCATTTTGTAGCTATAAATTGGGGCGGGTTCGGCCCTTGACGTTCCCCTTTCTATTTCCCTTCCCCCCCTTTTTTCGTCCGCCCAAAAGGGGTTGGCAGGGTCCTTTTCTTCCGTGCGAGGACGGCTTTTTTTTTTTTCCATTGTCGGCCAGTCCTCCATTCTTGATTTGCATTTTCTTCTTTTCCCCCGTATCACGGTTTTTTTGGACTCGGTCGAACCCTGGCGAATGCCCTGGACTTCTGTCCCCCTTTAGGTTCCAACCCTTCTAACTTCCGGTTGGTATTTGAGAGCTTCCCCCGTATCGGTGGCCCATTCCGATAAGTCCTCTTCCTTTTTGCAATTCTTCGCCCCGAGTTCCTTTTCCCCCACCCCCAACAGCGGTCTTTTCAAAATCTTTCGAAGACTTCCCCTTTTTTCCCCAGTTTTGCCCACTTCTGTCGTTTGTTCCCGTACTTACCCCACATGTTATTAAACGAACGGATTTTGTACAATCCGTTTGGAGGACCTCCTCCTTCCACCTTTATTCCCAGATGATTGGTCGGTCAGCAATCTTCCCCCTTTTCCTCTGTTTTGGAAATTTATAACCTTACCGCGGGCTTTCCTGTAATTCTTTTGTTCAATTGAAAGTGTTTAATTCGGTGTTTGATCTGCTTCTGGCCCCCCCCTAGCTCTTCCTTCTGTTCCCCCCGAATCACCCCGCCGCCTGAGGAACCCCACAATCCCCTTCCCGAGTTTCCCTCGATCTCCCTTTTCCTTCGTATGTTTTGGATCTTTCCCTTCATTTTAATCTGACTGTTTTTCCTGTTTTTTAGGGACCTCGCGTGTTCCCGTTCGGCTGATGATCTCCCACCATGTTACGACCCTTCTTAGCTTTTTCTCCTCCCTTTTTTGATTTCTGCTGCTGAGGTGTTCGCCTGTTTTCTCTTTTACTCGTTGCTTGCCTCGATCAATTACCCAATCTCCCTGACTGATCTAGGAGCTTCTTTGTTTTCCTTTTTTTCCACCCCACTGACCAGCGGCCTTCCCCAAGTGGTACCAATCCATCGCAAAAGAATATTTTGCGGGTTCCCGACACTCCTTTTCTTTTTTTTTCTCTTCGGCTTCCCTTCAGGAGTGTCAGGGCGGTACCCCCCTTTGGCTCCATAATGATGTCTGCCACCCACTCTCTCTATTGCCGCGAAAGGCTTTCTTACAGTTTTTGTAAAATGCAAATGCAACCATCACCCTGTAACGTGGTCGAGAGGGCATAATGGTCGACTGTCCTGGTCTTTGTTTCCGCCCCTATGTTGCCTTTCGAAAAGGTTCAACCCTCCTTACCCGCTCCAGACCACACCACTCCCCTCCAGTAGGCGCAGTGTGGCGATTGTTTTTGACTACCCTAAGTGGCCGTTGTTTAGAGAAAGGCCAGTTCCTTTTGAGAGATCGCATTTACCTGCACACCTGCTTCCCCTCTCCCCCAAACTTTTTTTGTGGTTCAATGGCGCCCTGCCGGAGTTCTTCGGAAACTAGGATTGCTTTCTTTGGCAGCACTTCCCCCTCATAGTCCCATCCGCCCCGGCTCCCCTTACGATCCTTTAAAAACTATGCCCCCCCTTGAACCACCAGGTTCTTTCGAACCGGAATCTCTTAACGCCCTGCATTGGAGCGATTTTGGTGATTGGAGTCTGGTCTTTCTGCGGTTGTCCGTTTCAGAAAAATCACACCCGCCCAAACGCCGCTTATTGGAAGTTGCCCTTGCCGCTCCGGCGGAGGATTCGGACCTGGCATGTAATTTTGTTGCACTTTGTTTTGTTCCCACCGCTGATGCCCCGTTGCCCCAGCCTCCTTGCAGATTGGGTTGCTTCAAATCCCTCCAAATCTAAGAGTTTCGAGTTCAGATACAAGAATGTTC
>Ga0179591_1286188_pt1 | contig 20067 bp, 22 predicted proteins | sample CZOMad2_1_08_16f_FD_182891 | JGI IMG/M metagenome (GOLD analysis project Ga0179591, IMG submission 182891) | Vadose zone soil fungal communities from Angelo Coast Range Reserve, California, USA - CZOMad2_1_08_16fungal (PacBio error correction) | ecosystem: Environmental > Terrestrial > Soil >... | reverse complement strand
CTGCTTTTCCTTTTTTAGCTTTTATTAGTCTGTGCGTTCCAATTTCTTCCATTCTCCTTAGTGATCCTCCCCAGACCCTACGAGTTTTCATAACAGACTTGTTTACCAATGTGACTAGATCCTGTGTAGCCTCCTCGGCTGCGTTTATTCTTTCTCTCTTTGCAGACCCCCTATAACAGCCACGCCCGGCCTCCTCCCTACCACACCTCCTGATTTCTTCTCCCCCACCCGGTGCCAGATCTTTCAGCCGTTTCCCCACTTGGCGGCCAGAATGGACCGGACCCCCGGAGTCATTCTGCCGTTCTACGCGCCCCCTACTACGTTTCTCGTTTTTGTTGAACTTCCTCCGCTTTTTAGGGGCCCTGGACCATGTTCCCTCCTTCCCCCTGTCAATGATCAGCACAGTGATTGAGCTGACTGCTTTTCGCGGTCACTGTCTTTCCGTCTGATCCCTACTTCGTCCCAATTCCCACATACCACTGGCCCGTTGACGTCCCGATACCGCGGCTTCTCCGTAGTGTCGAGCGTCCTCATGAGGAAACGATGCGACGGCCGATAATTAACCTACACCTCTATCGGCACCTTCCCGTTCACTAGACTGACTCCCCCTTGCCCGTTTCCCCCCGACAATAAAAGTCTACTGACATTTCTTAAAAATGACTCACTCGCCGTTTCGGACTAACATGGCCAGTTTTTACACTTTTTTCAGGTTAGTCAGGACAACCTTTCAAGAATATATCTCTTCCCTTCCTCTTGAGAGATAGTCTTTCCCCTTTTTCCTTCCCTTTTCGGACCAGGGTGATTTTTCTCCCTTCAGGATGGGCCTTTTCTCCTGCTGGATCAAGCGGTATGTTTTCCTCCGATGCGTTTCTTCCATGTCTTGATCTCGGTTTTCCTTTCTCTCCTTTCGTCCGCAGTTCTCTGTTTTTCAAGGAGTTTTTTTCCTTTCTTTTCAGCCTTTCTTGTAAAGGCCTGGCCTTCTGACCGTTCTACATCTTCCCTGACCCCCTGGTTATAGGGTAAGTTACTAGTAATTCTTCTGCCGTGGTATTTCCCTTTCTTTGTGCTTTCTACGGCCCGACTTTTTAGGCTCAGGCCAGGCGCCCTACAATCCCCCTTTCTTTGCGGGTCCCCCTTACCATGGCCTTGCCCTCTTCCATTCCTAGTTCCCCCCCCCTCTCGCCCTCTAGGGTCGGACGTGCTGTCACGAGTCGACTCGTTATTTCCGTAATCTTTCTCCTTGGTATTGTACGGCTTGAAGTCTTTTTTGGACCGGCCTATTCTCGGTCTCTTTGTGATTCTCCGGCTTTTTGTCTTGTTACAGCGTCCCCCCAAACAGAGCTCATAAACCCCAGGCCCCCCGCTTCTAATTTTCCTTGTTCACCGTTTTCACCACTTCTGGGCTGCTTTCCTCTGGAGCCTCCCCTACTTCTGAGCCTTTTTCCGACCAGGGTCCCTGGCTCGAGATAACCTTTCACATCTTCCCAGTTAACGGCAGGCTGTCTTCCGGCGTTTCCGTCGGGATGAGCTTCCGTGACAAGCTCTCCTGTGTCTTTCTTCTCCCCCCCCTCTTTTACTTTGGTTCCTGGTGCATCGAATTCTTGGTTTAGCTTCCAGCAGTTTTTTCGGAGCTGGAATTTCCACTCGTCAGGTTGGGCAGCCTGCCGATGACTGTACTGTGTCCTTTCCGAGTCTTTTCCGCGCCTCGTCCACGCCCTCTTTCTCTCCCGTCAACGACAACTTGGACCGAGGATGGACGCCCGTCGGGCCATGAAGAAGTCTTTATTCATAGTCGCGCGACCCGCCTTAAGCGCCATTCCGCGTTTCGGGTATTCCCAAAGACCTTCCTGCAGCGGAATACCCCCCACGAAGTCCCTTAAACGTCCCTGGCCAGGTATTGACTTGTGTAGTTTTCCCCGCAGCAGAAGACCAGAATCCTCTGAGCAGGTCCATTCGCTGGTTTTTACTCCGAAGTCGTGTGGCCCCATAACTCCTTCACGATATCCCCAGACGTACACTCCGGAAGGGATGTCTCTCCTTTTCATGATTATCCCCCAATTGCCACCTATCGAGATTAAAGAAAATTTTGGGCACCTTGTCCTGTCTGAGGGGGTCTCCCTGTTTCCTTTTGGATTTACCCACTTCCACGATCCTCCGGTTAGAAACACTCACGGCATCCGCGGTTTTTTCTAAAAGACCGCAGGCACTGGGCTATTTTCTAGTATCTTCTTAGTGTGAGTTCCAGAGATCCAGAAGGACTCCAGTCTAACCCTAGTTTTGCATTTTGGTTGACCCTCCAACCGGGACCCCGCGTACTGCGTTTAGGTTCCATTCCTTTCCTCCCCTTTTGGTACAGTTCGCACCACGTTTGGAGGTTCAACTTCCCTGACCCTTCCGTTCTCTTCCTCCTGTACCAACCTCCTGATTTGGCCCGTGGTAACCCCCCCCTTTCTAGTTGCGATTTTTTCCCCCGACACCTTAAAGGACCCTTAGTTTTTTCCCCCACCTATTTAGTTTTGTCAAACTCTGTCCAAGAGTTCGGAATTTCTTCTGCCTCCATCCCCCACTCCCCACCCCGGTCAGGTCCGCGTTTTCTTACTCTTTTTGGTCTTGGGTTTCGCGTTTTTCTTTTGACGTCTGACCCTCCGTGCGTCCCCCCCGATTTCCTTCTGACACACTTGCCCTTTTCGGCTTCCCCCTCTTGCTGGTCCACCCTGACCTTGTGTTTGGCGAATGGACCTTTTCCCAGCTGGAAAATGTCCTCAGCCCTGTCCTGTTTCACCCGGCGGCTGAACCCTCTACGTGCCCATGAACTCGACGGGTTAGGCTTCAGAAATGTCCTGCCCACTCTATTCTGTCCGGCCTCCCCCCCTTAATTCGCGTTTAAGAATTTGCCTCGCCCATCAAGCCGGCCCTTCCTGCCACCCCCCCCCCCTCTCAACCTTTTGTCCGTTTTCCACTCCCTGCGTCACAACGGCCGTCTGTCCCGTGCCTCCCAGGTTGATGGCGCCCCCCCAACGACCGGACCTTCCCGCAGAGACCCGTTTTTCTTGACCCACAACCGGTCCCAGGGTCGGAATTTGCGTTGCCTCCCCTAGCACTTCCTACTTGGTGCCCGACACGCGCCCTTTGTTGAACAGACTCCTTCCAGAGCCCCCCTTTCCCACCACTCTCCTCTTCCTTTGTGTTTTGCTCTTAGTTTGGTCACGGTGGAGATTACCCGTATGTCACTTTTTTTCCCCACCGCTTGCGTGTTCACGTCTGACTTTCTCCTTGTTCTACCCATGGTGGCGTGTCTTGCGCCTTCCCCGTTGTCGGTAAGACCCGTCGATCCTATGAGGCGGGTCGTTGAACTCATTTTAGATTTCGTCGGCAACTCCTCCACTGTTTTGCGCCCCCCCCCTTGCGTTGGCCAAGCGCCCATGGTGAAGTTTTCTTTTTCCAATGTACCCTGCGGTTGTCTCTATTCCCGTTCTACGATTACCAGCTCGACATCCCCTTTATTCGGCGTTAACCCACGGTGTCGCTTCTCCCACGTTCGGGTTGTTGACAGCCGTTCCCTGTGAGCCCCGTTCTGCAAACGTCCTTACCACTTTTTATTTTTTCCCCCAATCTTCCACCCCCCATTCATGGTTGCACATCTCCTTACTAGTTGGCCGAGACCCCCTGCCCTGTGGTTTGCCTCCTTGATAGGTTCCTCCGGCGCTTAGCGGGTTCTTCCCACGGCCACTTCCCCCAGCTGGCAACTCCTCTCTCCGCCGGTAAGGCCGCTGTACTGAATTTGCTTGTCCTTTGGTCTGCGCTTGGTTCTCATTATGCTTCTTATTTGCCAGTTTCGACACCCTACATCTTTGTTTAGCATTGCAGTTCTGGTCTTGACTCCCCCATTTTCCCCCTTTGTGGCCCCCGAGAACTGGTTTCCTTTCTTCACCCCTTTCGTTTTGTTTAGAGGAACTCTTTGTCTTGAAGTAAAACCGACACCACCCGGTTCACGTATTTCAATTGCTGTACCCCCCTGGATGGTTCTTGGACCAGAACCTGTCTTTTAGGACCCTTCCCGGTCAAAAGGTGAGAAGCCTTTTTCAGCCGTATGCAGACTAGTTGGAGCCTCCGTCCACGCACAAGGGCTTCAATCTCGACATTGTAGAATGTCCTGGGTGTTTCTGGTCATACTCTCTCTGTGGTTTTCGTTTTCCTTGTAGTTTTCTTTGGAACCCTCCCCCCCAAGACCTCTACCTTTTCGACTCCCTTCTTTTGCTCGAACCGTTTACCCCCCCCAGCAAAGGTGAACAAGGGTTTCTTTTCTCTTTGAGCGTTGCAAAAAGTTTCTGAGAAAGGTCTCTCCTCCGAGATTTCCTGCTGGGCATCTTTCTCGATCGTTCGCATGTTCCCCCCCCGTGTGGTTTTTTCTAGCACAGCGACGTGTCCCTATCGCGGCTTTCCGCTTTGGTCAGACCTTTCATAAATGGCTTTTCCTGTCCTCCGTTTGTTTTTTCCCTCCCCCTTTTCTTGGTCTTGATCCCTGCCAAAGACGTTCTTTGCTTCCTTTGGTCCCTGGGTAGAGCACTTTCCTTCTTCTTTTTCCTCCGTCATTCTTAACCTGCAATACAGAGCGTTTTTTTTCATCCGTGTCTGCTTGTCTTTTAGTATTTTTCTTTGAGCGAGTTAAGCCTAGGTCCTCAAGGCCCGGACATCAATCTTCCAGGCTGCTGCCCCAACGTTTTTTAGTCCGATCCTCTTTACGAACAAGTCTGATCCCTCCAGATTTCCCTCGCCCTTGCCGCCTCCTTGGGTTCCTCCAGCTTCTGTTAAACCGGCAGCCCGTTTTTTATTGGGGCGGCTTTGAAAGTCCACTCGGCCTTTCCCGCCTGCCTTCCTCTTTGGTGTTCTCTTCGATCTTATTCCCCCCTTCCTGTCGCTCTTCCGGGACTTCCTAGGTCTTCCCCAGTCGCCTATCGCAACAACTCCCCCCCCCTCCTTGTTTTGCCAAATTTACTTTTGATAAGTTCGCTCCCCCCGCTCTGCGATGCTCTCCTTGAGCTCAGGGTTCCCCCCTCCTTTTATGTCTCAAGCACTACCTCCTTCTTTTTTTCCCTGACCCAACCCCCACCGACAATTTACTTCAGCCCAAATCTCCCCGATCTTCACGACCCTTCCACGAACCCGGCCGTGCACACCTGCCTTCGGAATGTCTGAATCCCCTGCAATTTCCTACCCGGGTCGACATACTTCTTCTCTGGTTGCACCCCCTGCTTTAACGGGTTGCGGGCAGACATGTTCCCGCCTGCCCTGGACCGGAGCCCTTCGATTTTCCTCCTTCCCGATTCCCCTGCGTTCTTTTTGAGTCCCCCTGGCGCCCAATTTAGTGAACCCATGCGCACAATACTGATTCTTCCCCCCCCCGATCCCCTCGACAGGAAGTACGACCCCTTCGATTCTCATTTCCCCTTTTCCAGTCTGAGAACTTCCCCCCGACCCTACCTCTCCCTCCCCTACCTGGTTTACCCCGGACCGTACAGATGCCGCCTTCACCGAACAGTGCGCATTCAACCTGCCTACTTCCATCCTCTTTAAGTCTCCAGCGTTTCATGCTTCGGCCAATACTGGCCATTTTTCCGGTTCCACTTCTTCCGAGAAACGGGACCCCTGTCCATCACCCATCTATATGTTATATTTTTGTTGTGACTAGAGCTATTGTTGCTTTCCTCCTTCCCTTTTCCGTGCCTTGCCATGGCCAGGTATTCCCGTCTTTTGAGAACGTTTGGCGGACTCTTTCTTCGTCAGGGTCGTTTCTTTCGCCTGGGTCCGTTCGGTAGTATATTGTAAGGAAGTTTTACCCCAGGTCTCTTAGTAAGTTCTGTCTGGCCTTTTTTTTCTCGTGTTTCCCCTTTGTCCGCGACCTCGTCCCGTTAAGCGCGTGTGATCGGGTTGGCCAGTCCTCTTATTGAGGCGTTCCCTCAGGTGGTATTCCTTCTTGGTCCCTCCCCTGTAGGCACGCCCTAGTGGCCCTCGCATAGAGACTTCCTTCTTTTGCCTCTCCTTGCCTTCTTGCCACATTTGGTCAGGGGTTTACCGCCTCACCATCGGAGAAGTTCCCCGAGACGTAGTATTGTGTCGCTTTTCGTACCTAGTCCTACGTCGCCCCCGGCCTTACGATTGCGGTTTCCGCCTTGGCGGTCTTTGTATCTTGTGCCTTGGCCATTTTCCAACTTCTCCCGTTTTGTCGTGTTTTTCGCTCGTTTTGCTGTTGTATTTCAGGTCCACCCTAGTCCTCCTGCGTCCGGAAGATCGCCTTCTCCCCCACGTAATTGGTGCACCCTTTGTTTTTTTTTGTTTCTTTGGATATTTGCTTTATTTTGTCGAAGGCGTCCTGCAGCTTCCTCCCCCCTCAGAGATTACAAGGACGTGCCCCCTGTAGATCGATCCCCTTCCACTACGCAGTCTTTAGTATTCTGCGTAGTTGAGAGCTTCCCGCTTTCGGTTCTCCGTGTGGTCTCCGTTGCTTGCCAACGACGTCGGACTTACTTCCCCCTTGCTGACAATATGTTGGTGGTTCTCCAAGTGGGAGTATTTGATGCTTCGCTCTCCCCCTGCGGTTATCTCTTTCGTGATCCTTCCTGGGCTACGATCTGCTCGTAGCGCCCAGAAATCCCCCCATCCAACGCTGACCCTTGTCCCTTCCTCGTCTTGCAATTTAAGTTTGCTATGAGTGTTCTTTTAGCCTTTGCCAAGACCGCTCCCGCCTACAGATTTTTTCGGGGAAACGTTCCTCCTCTGAACACCGTGGCAGTCCCTTCCAAAAGTACAGTTCCCTTTTTTTTTTCTCCCCTCGACTTAAGCCGGCGGAGCATCTCCCAATCGGATCCCTCCGAAGACCTAAGCGTGTCTAGGCTGCCGTCCTCTAACAAGTCTCCCCCTTTTCCCCCTTTCGACAGAAAGGATTTTCCGCTAAGTTTCCAGGCCGCGGGGCTCCCGCTCAATTAGGTTCCAACATGGTCCCCTTGCTGTCAGGAGCCTGAGCATTCTGAGCACCTGGTCTTTTCGCCTTCCCAAGCTTCACGCTATTTTAAAACCCCTTCCCCCGTATCAGTCGTCCCACTTGACCCAGGGCATGGTACCCCCTTTTACCTCTCTTTTTTTTTTTTTGTTGAGGTGTTTGTGGCAGGGTAAGTCCGGTCTCCTCGATCACTTTCTCTTTCCCTTGCTGCCTGACTTCGTTTTTACTGTGCACTAACTGGAGGATCAGTGTTTCTGTCCCAGACACAATCACCTTCATCAAGATTACTGTTGTGCCCGCTTTTCGTGTAATTCACTCCCGGGCAGTTTTTCCCCAGCAAAAGAATGCTGTTTGGCTCCCCCAGTTCACGCCCCCAAGACATTTTCGTTGGACCGCCACAAACTTCCCCCTCCTTTTGCTTGAACCCTTTAGTTTGCGGGCCAGTCGGGCAACGCTCGATGTTTGAACAGCGTAAGACACTCCGGCCCTGTTCGAACTCGGTCCGTACCTCGGCTTCCTTGGCAGGTGTCTCTCGCTGGCCTGTGTTGAGACTTCCCTTCCCCTACGCCTCCCCCCGGCTGGAGGGTTTATACCCCTCTTCGAGCTGCCCCCTTTACGGGTGCAGGTCTGTGCCCGCCTTCTGTAACTGGACCAGTTCCCCTCTGGCAACCAAGGCCACACGGATGTCCCCCGGAAGTTGGCCTTTGAACCGTGGGGTGTCAGACCTGTCCGTCCCCCACTAGTTTCGTCATTGGGTTCCCCCCCAATAGTTTCCGCCGGGAATCTTACCAGAACATCAGTAATGTACACTACCCATTGTTGCCTATGGCACCCCCACTATGCTCAACTTCCTCTTCCGGTCTTGTGTAATCTACACGCGTTCTCCCACCCTATCCCCCCCCTGAAGCAGCTTATTTTGTTATTGACCAGCAACCGTTCCGGAAAAGGAACCTTCCTTTTCCCAACCTTCTCCCTTTTAATACGCTCGCCTTTTTGTCTCGGTGAAGGACCTATTTCGATCAGTTGCCACCCCGCCCGATATCCCTCCACCCCCCCCTCCCCTTTTGTTTTTATAGATCTCTCCGTTTTGTCCCCTTTGACTGCTCTTCACCCCTGACCCCACCTCTTGTTGTCCCCATGTGCTCGTTTTCCCCTAGGATTCTTTTGTCGACTTGGATGCTGCTTTGTTCCCCTTACACGGTCCGGGATCTTATCTTTCCGGTATGTTACGCATTTTTGTCTTCCGGGCCCCAGCCGGTCTTGTCGCAGGAGTTTGCCTAGAGTCACCATGTGTGAGTATCTTACATGTAAGATGGTCTTTTAGCTTCTTCCCCTTTGTCCCGATTACCCATTCCGTACCCGACTTTCCCCCCAGTCCTTTTGTCGCCAATCCGTTCCCTTCCCCTGGCGTGACAACGTCCGTGGTTTGTCTTCATCGTTTGTTGACCCAGTGATTGCATTTTCCTTCCCGTTACTTCATGATTCTCAGCGCCCCATCAGTTTCACCACTAACTTTGTTTACCTCCGGTTTGCGCCCTGACAGAAGGTCATCTTGATCTGAAGCCAGGACTCTTGTCCCTTCTTGCCACCACAGGGGTCCACACTGCAAGCTGCCCCCGCCTAGCATACCCCTGCCTTCCTCCGGACTCTTTTTTCTTTCGGATTGGTCTGTTCATGGGTTCCCCCTCCCTCCTGCTGAAAGTTTTGACCCCTAAACCAGAAATGGTGTTTCAGCCATTCATGAAGTTGTCTTTGTATAGCAACTTCACGGTGCTTTTCGAAATGGGTCCCTTTCACATCAGGCGGTTCTCGGGAATTACGACCTGGTCATCCCGGTAAAGCCCCTTGTTCCCCACTTACCTTGCAAATTGATTCCTTATTGTGAACAGACCCCCCTGCTGAGCTTCCCGTTTGTCCCGGACAACATTCCGCCGGTAGGTTTCCCGCATATTCCGCTGTTTCGTCTCCTTGAGATCCTCCTGACCGTGCAACTTTTCGACGCAACGTGTAGCCCATGGAAGTTGGGTCTTGTTCATCTATTCCTGGTTTTGCCCGTCGACTTCTCGTTGAAGTGGTTTGGACAAAACCCGCACCTATACCCAAAGTTGCAGTCAATCCTTTACCCAGGAAGGAGGACCCCCTTTTTTCATCTCCGCTTTCTTTTTCACACCAGCTGTTTCAGGAGAAGTCAAGCACCCCTTTCTTCACATCTTTCAGAGATCCTTTACTGTGCGGTATTCCTGTTGTTGACCGCTTCTCCATCCACCACGGCTTCCCTCGCCGCGGCATGCTATTTGTAGTTCTTTTCTGACACCGTCACTCCCAGCCTTTCCATGGTTGTTCCTGGCTCCCCGTTTTTGTTCTTCGGCATCGACCTTTTCTTCTGTCCTCCCCCCACCCTCCACGCCCGTTTAGGTTTTGGCCTGGGTTCTGCTTGTTAACTAATATTCATTCAGGATATTAAAAACTTGGCCGATGGTATTAACTCTTTTCCAGCATTTTTTTGAGGGAGCGGTCTGTCGTGTTGGAGCCCAGAGCATCCTTCCGCCTGAGGAAATTCCCTAATCAACGGGTTGTATGGCCAACGTCTTTTTCCTTGCCGTACCCTACATCTAGCAAACCTGCTTCTGCCCCAAATAATGTTCGATTCCTTCCTGTCGTCTCCCTGGAGTTTTTTTCATATCGTGATCCCCCCCCCTGGTCCTGTTCCCTTTTTTATTGGCTATGATCTTAAAGCTCCATAAACAGCCTGCGTCCTTCATCCTTGGACGGGCCTCTTCCCCTGTCTTTCCCAATCTTTTCTTCTCACCCTTTCCCTTGCGCATTGTCCCTCCTCTCCCAGTCAAATCCACCAGAGGGGTGCCCCACTGTTGAAACCTTGAGTCCTGGTCGCGGGTTCTATTCCTTTCTTCTTGCGAAGGTCCCCCGCGCACACCCAAACAGCACGTTCCCTGCCCCATCTCCCGACAACCCTCCTCCGAATTTGTCCTCCCCAACGGTTTAGATATCCCCTCCACGACCCCAATTCGGCAATTTGACTACTTGATTTCGACATTTCTAACTCCTTGCCCGGAACCGTCGGGCCCATCCCCCCTTTGCTTCTCGTTCAATACCGTAGTTCTTCCCCTTTTACTGTTCCCCCAAGCTGAGGCATCTAGGCCAGAGCCCTTTCTTGACTGGCGTTCCTCGGCTTTACGCTACGTCCCAGACTTAACCCCCTTCCACTGCGTACATAAAGTACTTGACTTCACCCGATCACCCTTCGGCGGCCCCTTTGAAGTACGCGGGCCTCTCTCGCCTTTCCCCCTACAACTTTACTAAGGAGACCCCTGAACTCCTCCCTGCAGTGGTACAATTCCCCTTACCCCCAGATTTCTCCCTTCTGACACGGCCCTGACTCCTCCCCCCGTCCCCCCTTCCCAGGTCTTCCCCTGAAGACCCTGTTTTCTACAGATTCGTAATACATGGCATGCTTCGTTCCACGTTAGTTCAGGCACGTTCCCCTTCAAGCAACCCTCTTCCCCTCCTCCTCCGTTTGGTGCTTTTGTGACCTCATTGTTTGACTCGGACACTGTTTTCCGGGTGCAGCCTGCAGTTTCTTCTGAATGTCTTGAGACGTCCAGGTGGAGGATGGTCCCTTTCCCTTTATCCTTTGTACAGGTGTCCGTGTCTCATTCTTGTTGAATTCGTTTCCCTGCAGGTCTGATTCTAGTGGTAGACCTTCTTAGGGACGTATTAAGAGTGTAATTTCCATTCTTCTCCTCTTCTTCACGTCCCGATGGTGATCGTTGTCACTACTTGACTCCTTCCCGCAGGTGGTTTTTTCTTTTCCCCAGTTTTTTGCGCCCTTTCGCTTCCCCTTTGGCCGGGACGTCCCCCCGTACTTTGCTCTCCCTTTCCCGTTGGCCCGTTGAAAACATTGCATGTCACCGCCCAGGTGGAGTCCGTTTTCCACTCAGACGCATTGTGTGGGCCCTTGTTTTAGACCAGTAGAAAATTAAATTCCTTTTCTGGTGCCCTTTCTTGGTCGATTTTCCCTTTTCCTTGTTTTTTGGCATTCAACTTCCCTTTAGGTTTCTTTTTCTGCCGTCTTCTTACAGGGGGACAAAGAGCCCTCAATCTCTTTCTTACCGATCGCGGTCACCCCTCAATTGTTTCACAATTCTTTGAACTATTTGCTTTGTAGAAGGCTTCAGCAGGCCTTCGACGAAGATTCTCCGCCAGTTGACAAATCTTCTCTCTCCCCCGACCCCCTTCCTACTTGAAGGCGTCCCATTTTTTATGTAGGAGCGAATGCCGCCCTTCTCCCACGTGGATCGCCCGGTGGCCTGCCGGCATGTTATCCACATGAGTCATTCCCCTGGAATCCCTTTTTGGTCGTGGTTCAGGGTGGATCTCTCTTTGATTTGCTGCAGAATATACTTTGACCTATGATGTTAAGTGGAATAGGGCGCCCCGAGGCTTCTCGCCCGAGGAGTCCAGGCAATATCCCTCCCACTACAACGGCAACCCCTCTCTTTCCCCTGCCCTACTGGCAATTGAAGCGCCGAGATGAAGATGTTTAGGACAACGCGGTCCCTCCCGGCTTCAGCCCCGACCTTTTTTGTGGATGACACGTCCAGTCTCTCCTATTCCCACCATTTTAGGAAAGTTCACACATGCCAGCTGTGCTTTGTTCTGACCCCTCTCGTCAATCAGAAGGACGCCAATCCGGCCTATTATACCCTACTGTTCCTTCACCTCCTCTCAACGATCTCCCTCCTACGAAAGATCCCTTCCCCGGCTTTTTGTCGAGGTTTCTCGTCCCGGAGGGGGTCCCTCTTCCTCCACTCCCCTGGGCAACTCTTCCCGTTCGTCCTAGAAGGTCCTTTCCAATGGGTGGAAGTCGTTTTCTGTTTTCCAATCCAACTTAAAGACCTCGGGGACCCACGACCCTTGATCGTTGAGGATTCAATCCCTCCCGGCCTTTTTCCAAACGGTTCGTCTTGAGCCGTTTCAGGCGATGCGGATCAGAAGGCGCCCGAGGATATGCTCCCTGGCGCGGCTCCCTGCCGCCCCCCCTGGGTTCCGACCTTTTTTTAGCGGTACATAAAACTTGAGCCACATTTTCCCGCTGCGCACCTTGTTGCTGTTTTACTCCCATCCCCCCGCCCTTTCCGCTTTTCCACGAATGATTTTCGTCCACAGTTGCTTACGCCCCTTTTGACAGGGGCTTGTGATTACATATCTAACCTCATTATCCCCTCACACACAGTGCGGGACTTTCCCACCGCTCCATTCTTGCTTAAACATACCTGCATTTGACCCCGCCCTTAAATTTTTCCTTGTCCGCCGGGCAAGGCGGCTATTTCGGTCAGGCATTTTCTCCCCGGACCCCAGGAGCCGGAGGCCCCCCTTCCCCGGACCCAAAGACGTTCGTCTCGTCCCCCCGCGTTTTATGTCAGTCCCCCCCTGACGCGCTTCCCTTATGCGGTCCAGCGGTGTAAGTTCCAAGCACGGACCGCCCTGGGGCACCGTCGCGCCAAAGCTACGTGGTCCCTTTCCTGCCGACGTTTACGGAGTGCAGAGGATCTACCTCTATTTCTTCTTTTTCCATCTCGAAGACGGTAAGAGTACAATTCTTGACCCGAGCACCTTTCCCCCCCTTATTTGGTGCCCTCTGTCAAAGCCTGGCCCGGATGTCGTGTACCCCCCCGACAGACCTCTTATTCTTTCGCCCAAACGACTTCCAGGCCCGCCTGATAGCTGTGTCCTTTCCCGCCCCAACTTCAAGGGCCTACATGCCAACGCTTCCGAGTGTTCCCCTCGCACTTATTGGGTCCTACGTCTCGCTTGTAGGTGGTGAAGACTTCCCCTGTTTTGAAGCTCACCTTGAACAATATCTCTTTCCTCCTCCCTCCGTTGTTTTGTTTTCTTAGCTCTGGTTTTTCCCCTGTTTGCACAGTAGGTTCTCCTTCACCGTCAAAACCCGATTCGGAGTCGCCACCCCAGTCTAGTGTAGGTTTACTTCCGCGGACGGGTACTTTCGTCTGGACAGGTGTTTCAACTAATTCTCGCATCTTTGGCCTGGTCAGGTAGTTGGGAGACCCTCCCCCTATGGTGCGAGGTCCCTCGGCACGAGAACTGTTGAAGAGTTTTCCGTCCCATGTGATCTATTTTACCTGTCCTGATGGTCTGTAGTATCCCGTTATTAAGACGCCAGCTTCAGGCACGAATTTCCTTTCCCTTATTGCTTGTCCCCTCAGATACGTCGGCTTTTCGGCCCACGTCTTATTTTCTTTGATTTTGCCCGGATGATAGTGATTGACTTTTTCTGAGTCCTTTTCTTCTGCTCCCAGCCAAGGGTTGCCCCTTCCTTACCTCGTTTCCTCGCCCTTTAAACGGTGGTTCAGCCGTGGCACCGGCCGGCGACTGGTTCGGCTTTAGAAGTCCCCCTTGACAAGGCCACCTCCAGAACTCCGGTAGGAACGCGACCCGGACCAGTTTTTCTCTGGGTTCAGTCTTGCGTGCTCTTGGCCCTTGGTAAACCCCCCCCCCTCCATTTGTTTTCCTAAGTTCTATTGTTATGGTAATAGCACTTTCAAGTTTGAGGTTCGCGAACCTTTTCATGGACCCCTTCGAGGACTTCCTGGTGAAGGGAATCTGTAAACGACAACCGGGGTCGCTTGTACAAAAGTAAAGCTTGCAGTTGGCTGTCAACTGGCTTGTGGGACCCGAACCCCCCTCTCGAGGAACCGTTTGTACCAGTTTGCTCAGAAGGTGGAGGACTTCCGGGAGACCTTGCCTCTTTCCTTCGTTCTCGGCAAAAGATTTCACCCGACCTGAAACTTGTAGACAATTTTCTTTTCGTTTCATCTCATGACTCCTGTTGGTTAGTCCAGAATGGTGGCTGGTGTACACGACCCGAATACCCCCCCCTGGTCTCTACGACTGTACCCGTAACAGGCAATCCCTGCAAAAGGGTTCTTGCGTTATCTGCGTTTCTACAAGATGGGTCGGAGTAAGGCCTCCGTCTATTTATATTTGCGAGTCGTGTTATTTCTGTCTCGATATTGTTCTTTTTGATGCCTCTTTACGTCCCACACACGCTTTCCGGATTACCTTCACCGGATTTGTCTCCTGTTTTTTTCTTCTTGACTTTTCCCTCCACTTCTTCCCCTGACGTGTCATGAATTTCACGTTTGTGGCTTTTCTTGGATCGCCTGGTCCTTTTCTACTAGGACCCGCTCGGATTTTGGCCTTCTCTCAGATCCTCTCTCATCCCTGATACCATGGACAGGGAAGGGCACCTCGGTAATTCCTTGTTCGTTTCTGAGAGGGGTTTCGTGGTCAGCTAGATCCTCGTTCCGATTCCCTTTTACCTAACCGTTTCATGTTTTCCCAAAATGGTAGCTTCTTTTGATCATCAATTCGCCCAACCCTGCTGTAAAAGACAACCCCTCCCCTTTTCTCTGCCCTTGGAATTCTGTTTTCCTCCATCCTGACAAAGGCTAGTCCGGTTTCGATGTTTCCTGCATGCTCTAAGTTTCAAGTACCACCCGATGCCGTCCCTTCATGCTTTCCCGGGTCTCCAGTCGTCACTGTCCTTTTTTCCATCCTCGGGTAGCCTTCTTTCCTCCCGACCCTCCGATCCAAAGTTTTCCTTACTTGTGTAAAATTGTGAACCGGAACTTTTTTCCGCTCAGAGGCGGAGTCCTTCTTCTTTCTGCGACTGTCCCACGAAGCATCCCCTCCGGTCATTTTCTCAACAATGACCGCCTAAGTTCATCGCCAACGTTAAATGCTCTTTTCCACGTCCCGGGAGTCCCCTTCCTTAAAATTTTTTCCCTGCGACTTCGCTTCGACCCTGTCACACCTACTCTCTCTCGGGACCCCCAAGCAACTTCCCTTTTTTTCGCCTGAAGAGGCCGCCCCGGAAGTTGTGCGGCGTATTAGAGGGCCCCTGCGTGTCCGATGCCCTTGCTCCCCCCCGCCTTGTTACCAAACTTCTTTCCTGCTCCTAAGAGGGAACCTGCACCCCCGACCTCACATGTGTACTTACGTGTTAGATTTCCTTCTTGAAAAGCACCCAGCTGCAAGAAGTCCCGCCTATCCTCACAGACCTCAGACCGCCTGGTAAACAGCCTCTCCCCTCTTCTACCGAAACAACCTTCGATTCACTACCCGGCTTCTTTCACCCAAAAAAATTTTTCACTTCCTCAGCGTTACAGCTTTCCTACCTTCCTTTTCTGCCGGCAAATGGTTCCAGGGCCGAGTCAATGACACGGCACTTCTTTCTCCTTTCCTCTTTTTGTTTTTATCTCAGATCTTGCAAGTCACCCCCGGGACCCCTTTCAGGCAGCAGGCCTTTAGTCTTTTTGCTGCTCCTTTGTCTGAAGGTGGAATGATTGTTCTTAGACGTTTGTTTTTTCCTGGTTGGTCTTGTACCCTTCTTTTTCCACTGAATGTGCTATTTATGGTTTTCCCCTTTTTTTCGTGTAATTGTCAATTGCGCGCCAGTGTATCACGTTCAGCGCTGTGATCGGTTGGAGTTCCCCTTCCTTTTCTTTTCCGCAGTTTTTTTATTAAGTTTTCTCCCCCCCCCTTTACTTCTCACTCCGAATTTTCAGTTCCCTTGTCCCTCCGACAAAGGCTCTTATCGAATTTTTCAGGGGCCGTCTTCACATGAGGTCCCTCCCGTTAGTCTGTTACCTCTCTCCTCCTTTCTTTTTTCTCCCTTTTTCTACCACCTCACTCAAGTAGCCCGGCCCCCCATCAAGCTTTTTTTTGCCGTCATGGTCGTGGACGGCTTGCCCTCTTGGCAGTTGGAAATACCCTCCAGCGGTCGTGTTTTCGTTTTCTGTGATGTTTCTTCTTATCGTCCCCAACTAGGACAGTTCTTCAATGCGCTAAGGCGATTCGAGACCATCTCCTGTTCCAGTGTGGTACTCTGGTTAGGGTAAATATCTATTTCGGCTGACTTCTTCCCGACGTCGACCTAATCGATTCCCCGAAGAAGTCTGAACTCCTGCATTGACGTCCCAGACATGAAGCGCATTCTTAACGTCGTTGCGTCGTGCTGAATGACTCCCCCTCTCCCCACATTTGTCCGCTATTCTTGACACAAGAGGACCTGACATTCGGCCTTCACGGATTTTTGGTCTGGATCAAGTTTTCTTCTGTCCTCTTCCCGCGGACCCAAGCTTGTCACTCATATACTTTACCTTGATTTCTGGCGCCGTGGCCGAGCATTTCTTTAGAGAGGTGTACCCACCTGAACTCCCAGCCATCCCTCCCTCCTGTCACGTTGAGAAAATTACCTTGGCCCAGTTGAAGAGCCGGCATGATCATCTCGTTAGCGCGACCCCTGCCCTTTTCCCCCGAGTAACTCCCTCATTTCGTGAAAAATTTCCAACTTGCCGGAAGTCGAGAATACCCCCCCACCACCGGCACGTGTCACCAACACTTCCATTACCCCCCGGCCTTTCACTGTTTGTGACCACAGCACGTAAATAAGCCTCGATTTGTCCCATTTGATTGTTGCTTCTCTTTTTTCTTTTTAAGAAACAGGCGTTTTGGTAAAGGAACGCTCCCCCCTTGACCCTCCTAGTACCGATCTCGAAACTGCTGTTCCGGAGGAACGTTCTGCAGGACGCAAGGCCACCCAGTGTTTCCCTCTCTCCTCCCAAGAATCCCTTGGTGTTTGAAACGGCCTGTTTTAGTAGTCATTTTTTCGGCTCTGTGAATGGTGGTTTTCCCCCAACCCTTTTCACCGTTTGGGCTAAAAAACTTCCCAACGTTTATCATGTGGTTTGCTTCACCGACATTTCTTCCCCTGGTACCTTTCAGATTTCGAGGAGTAAACTCTTTGGAGATGACAGTCTCCAGTCTTCTATGCCCCTCTTTCGTTTCCCTCCCTTGAAAGTTTTTCCGCCATTTCGATTCGTTTTTTGGTTCCCAGCACCACAAGGGCCCAGCCACTTTGGGTGTGTGCACCCCCTTGTGGCAGGTTAACTTCCCACCCTCCCATTCATAGAACACCGACTGCCTTTGGACCCGGACCCCAGTTTTCGGACTCCCTTACAGGGTTTTTTGTTTTTCTCTAACATATCCACTTCATAGTTTCGACCACAATCTTGTTTTGGGACCCCCCTTGCCAGAGATGATGATTAACATTCTCCGCCCCCCTAAAAGCCGTTAAGGAGGTTCTACCCCTCCTGTTGATTCCTGAGTTTTTTCCTTTTTCAGTTGGGTTGATTTACCCCCTATCTTGCCGGCACTATTAATGCTGCAAAACCTCTGGACTTGCCAGCTGCCAACACTTGCTCCCCCAGGAGCTGGCACCCATAAGGTTCGTGTGCGACTCTCACTAAAGCTTTACCATTCCCGCCAATGGCTCCCAGGGAACCGGTGAGACCCACGAGCCCGTGGTCTTCAACGAAGAAGTCTTTTCCCTCCCTTCAATCAAGCCTCTGTACGGTTCGCTGGTTCAGGCTCGCCTGAACGGAAAGTCGCTAACCGACCCGGTACTCCACGATACTTCGTTGCATGTTCCACAAGTTTCCTTGAGCCCCCCGGGGGTCGGTCGGAATAGACCGCCGATGCTTTTTTTCCCTCCCCCCCACCTGCCCCGGACGCCTTTGATCGCATGGGTTTCTTTTGAACTCCAGCTTCAAGGAACCATTAATAAGATTGGTCTCCCGTAGAACGCCTATGGTGCGGACTACGCTTCCTCCTGTGTTTTTCGAGGTTTTTGACACCCCGATCACTTGCCCACCTTTCCTAAGTCGTTTCTTTTTGTATAGGTATTTTTTTTACGTGTTGGACTTCCAGTAATTAAACTCTCACCCCCCCGCCTCCGAGTAGTAGAACAAATGTATGACTTGCATATTCCATCGACGGGTCTGGTTCGCCCTTGGAGGTTTGCTGTTAAACGACACCCTCTGGATTCCTCCTTTTTTCAGGTCTTTGGAGTGAAAACGCCCTCTCTTTTTTCCTTGTACCTCCCGGGAAGGCCAGTTTGAGACCTTTCTGGTTGGAATGTTCCCCACCCTTGCCCAGAGGTCTTCTTTCGTTTGTTTTCAGCTGTCAGTAGTACGAGCCTTGACCCCAGTTCAGAATATTCCTCGTTCTGCTACGCCCGTTGTCAGGGACCACGTCGCGGTTTGTAGACGGTTCCCGCTGACTGTCTTTCCCACTTAACTTCTTACCCTTCCCCCACTATTCCACGTAAGGGTTAAGATATTTTTTCCAGAGGTGGCCGGACCGGTCTGCGGTTTTGGTTCATATCGTTTACCTAATTAAGAGGGACAGTCCCTGCACAGCGCCCCCCACCAGCCTCTCGGGTTCAGTTTTTCCCGAACCTGAACTTTTTTGTAGGCTGCTCCTTTTTTCCTCATCCCCCTTCGCGTGCCGGTTTTCGCCACCAAAGATCTGGTGTTTTCCCGCCCGGTACTGCTTTTCGATCACGCAATGTCCTTTTCTTGGTTTCTTTAAATGGGATCCCCCCCCCCTCGGTTGCCTCGTAACGCCTTTAATTTAAACTCAAACACGGTGTTACGTACATTGGAAAGGGGCTTTTTTCACTTTCTTTGATGGACCCCGACACCCCGCGACCCTTTTGTTAACCTTTCGCCTCCCAGCGCACTGCCACGGAGCAGATCCGTCGGTGAGCTCGCTGCTTATGCCTGGGACCCTTTTTAACCGCCGACCCCTTTTCGCCAGGACGTATGGTTACTGTTTCATTCTCCCTGCTCGGTGGCGTTTTCTTTTCGCCCCCCTCTTCTGTGGTCCACCTACCAACGCATTTTTGAGCGAACCTGTGCTCGACCCGGTTTCCCCTCGGTGCCCTTTTTTTTAGGGTTGCCTGTTCCGGTCTTCTCTCCTAAACGGTCGCTACTCCCTTCCTATTAGTGTGGACTTATATCCTCTGTGATAGAGTTCCTGGCCACCACTTTGCTGTCGGGGCCTCGGTCCCGCGATGTGGCTCCTCGCGGCTCTTCGGCACGCATGGCTCCCCCCCCCCCGTCTTCATCCTTGAAAATGACGTGTTCTGTCCTTTTTCATTTATTACCCCAGAGCCTGAACTGGAGGTTCTTCACCCCTAAAACGCGTTCGGGCTTTTGCCTCTGCATTGCGGGTCGTCCGCCCTCTTAATAATTCTGTTTATTAAAATTTACCATCGTGCCTTTTTTTGTCATCTTCCGGCAGGAGTCGGGCGGAGTTTAGATTTCAGCTTCTCCCCCTCGAATAGGCCTCGGTCCCTACCTTCTCATCTTGCCTGCCCCAATGTTCGAAGAAGTTCTCCTGACACCCTGCTGCTGATCCTCCAAACTCGTTCTTAACGTCCTCCTCCTCGCGTGCATCATCATGCCACCTTACCCCCCTCTGAAAGGTAATCTGTTTCGGCCATGATATCAGAGCAGTCCCAGCCTGCTCCATGTTTGCAGGGTTCTATCTTCCTGTCCTGCGTTTGCCTTCCCTTTTTTCTCCTCTACTAAGAAATATTTCCACATCCCTCTTTGGGACAAATGTTCACCTGGTCCTGTTAGCCGATTGTTTGCCTGAGCGGCATTAACTTCGCTCGGGTTTTTGGTCCGCTTCCCCAAGGGCACAGCAGAACTGGCAATACCCTCCCCTCCCAGTCCTTTACTTGCCTCCAGGTCCACCTTTCCCCACGCAAACAAGGGACTTCTTCATTGATTTACGCGACTCTTTTCCGTTCGACCCTGGTTTGAACCCCATAATCGGCTCTCCCTTCCAGTTTTCACGGCCCATTTCCCCCTCCGCTGGAACTCTCTCCCGTTTGGGTGGATTTTAGGGCCTTCTTTGAATTTTATGACTGGCAAAGCTTCTACCGCTTACGGCTTCGGACGGAACCTCCATGTTCCGGAATTACCGGTCGAGGCGCAGTAGTTTCGACCGATGAAGCATTTCTTTTCCTCCCCTCACCTGCTTTACCACCTTCCCCGCCCCCGACGTCCCCTCCCCTTCCCCCTCTAAAGAAACGAGACTGCACCTGTCTTCCACGTTCAGCGTCAGTTTCTCTCCTGGCCGCCTGGACTTCCGACTCCCCCTTCTTCCCGAACATG
>Ga0179591_1204566_pt1 | contig 20068 bp, 12 predicted proteins | sample CZOMad2_1_08_16f_FD_182891 | JGI IMG/M metagenome (GOLD analysis project Ga0179591, IMG submission 182891) | Vadose zone soil fungal communities from Angelo Coast Range Reserve, California, USA - CZOMad2_1_08_16fungal (PacBio error correction) | ecosystem: Environmental > Terrestrial > Soil >... | reverse complement strand
GTGAGCCAGATGAGATCATATTACTGTTTTTTAAGCCTTCTCCCCCCTTCTAACGTCCGTCTTCGAGACCTATATCCGCTCCCTTTCTCAGGCCTCTTCGGGAAGCCCTTATACCTTTGCATTCCCCTGTGACTCCCCCACAGTCACTGTCGCGGTCCTACCCTAACTCGCTTGATTTCCTCCATAGTTGAATAGTCCTCAGAGAACGATCTCAGGGCGCGCTTCACCCGCTCTCCGCTCTCCTGTTGTTTTGGCATTTTCTCTTTCGCGTTCTCTAGTCTCTTCCTTCTTGATCTTAACTGGTGAGCATTTACCGCCTCCCCTTCCTTGCCCGTCGACCTTGTCTACTGTCGCGGAGTGCTGGCGGTTTTGCCGCAAAGCTCTTCGGGAAGCACCCGCTTTTCTTCGCCGGCTCCCCCCCCGGTGAGCATATTTTTTTTCCCACTCACCACTTTCTACCCTTCTCTGTACTCAAAGAATTTCGCTTCTCAGTAGGGCTCATTCGAGTTTTTCGACCCCTGTCGTGGGTATTTCCATCCCAGTTTCCCCTTGAAAGTACTACTTTCTCCAACGTTTTTCCCGTGATCCTCCTCCGAAGGTCCTTTTCCCTCCCCCCCCCCCTGGAAACCTCCCCCGTTTTGATTCGTCCAGATACCTTTCTTTCTTCGCCCATACTGTTCTTCCCCCTATCGCCCCTCTTGAATATCGCCCAGGGAAGAACTACCTAATCTCTCCTTCGTATCTTCCTGGGCGCCCACCCCCCCAGAGAAGTAGACCCAAGCTCTTAGTCACCGTGTCACTTGACGTTCTCTCCGTTCTGAGGAGAGTGTTTTCATCTAACCCCTTTATAAAGCCCGCCTCTCGGAGCGATAGAAGATAGGGTGAGATCGTAACTTTTTCCTATACAGAACCCTCCCTTTATTCAGTCTGTTTTGTGAAGACGATCTTCTTTCCTCTCCTGGAATTTACCTCCGCCAAGATGCTTTCTTTCCTGCCTTAGGCTCCTTGACCGTCAGCGCTCTCCTTCCCCAAGAACCCGCTCACGGAAACCACTGAGCCTCTGGTTGACCCCTCTGAAATTCATCAGACTTTACCGTTGCCGTGGCTGATCAACAGTTCCTCAGGCCTCCCTCTTCTAGCTATTTTCCCCGACTTCTTCCCCAATTGACCATACGACTACTCCTACGATACTTTCGCTAGTACCCATTAGGGAGCACGCCCACGCAGGCAATCTTATCACCTCCCCTTTTCTCTGTTTTCTTTAATCATTATAAGGAGTCTTCTTTCTCTGTTGTAAAGGTGTCCGCGAAGTTCACGTATACGAAGGTTGATTCCCAGAATACCCCTTTTCGGAGGTAAGAAAAGCCTCTGAGGAAAAGTACTTTATCGCTTAGGTATATTGATGACCCTCAGTGCTTCTTTTATCTGTCAGGCCCCTGACCGAGGAAAAGACGGTCGCCAGGGCGGGAACCAGGTATTTTTTTGTGGGTTTGCCCCCTCAGACTGGGTAAGCAATCCCTCCAGATTGAACCTGTTCAGAGAAGGTAGCTCGGTCACCCCTCTTTCTTCCCCCCCTGATCCCCCCAAATGTTTTCCCCTTTGGAACGTGCACTTGATAACTCTCTCTCCTCATCAAGGCATATTTACTCCTCCCTCGTTTTCTCATTACCGAGTTGGGGACAAAAAAATGACGAAGACTCCCGAGACTGAGACAGATTTTATCCCCCTTCCCCCCCTTCGGGATTCACCTCCTGTACGTCAAATTCCCGCTTCCTCAGTTAGTTTTACAAGAAGAAATGGTTAATGAATCTACCTTTCGATGGTGAGGAAAAGACACATCTATCCCCGCTCCTCCTTTCACCATATTCTCGGCTGAGCTCCGGAGACTCTATGAATTTAGTAAGGTTTCTCACCTGTCTGAAATTTCGCCTTCCCGTCCCCTGACCCCTCCCCCATTCCCCCCCACTGAATTTCCATATACTGGTTCGTCCTATTCCTGGACCGTCTCGAGAGGCGAGATGACTCCAGTCAGACAAAGAGCCTGAGCCCCCCCTAATCCCCACCTCCACTTTTTACTAAAAGCCGGCATTGGCGGTCAGAATATTGGTCCCGTTCAAGAAAGGAAGTTTGGATGCTCACTATCATACCCTCTACTCACCTTGTCTATCTTCAATTGGGTATCTGCCCCCTCTCAATATCCCCAAAGAAAGCCCCTTGAACACATGGTCGTCGTTAAGCCAGAGATCCTTTTCAGAAATCCATTACCCTTCCTCCCATCAACTCCCGTGGCTTGATAAGCATTTCCTCCCAAGCTACTTATAGGCCCACGAGCGCTCTGCTAAGCTCCAGGTCCGAAGAAGTAATTCCTTCGACGCTGCCCTCGTTCCTTCACAGCTCCCTTCGAACCAGGTGGCCGACACTTTTTATTCCTCCTTCCAACTAGTCCGACTAGATTTGAGGGAAACTGTCTTACATGAACCCTTTCCCTCTGAACCCCCTAAACCCGACAAGCCGTTCGTCTCTACAGTCCACGCACTTACATTCCAACCGCCTTTTTCCAAAAAAGTCAGCCCCCCCCCTTGAAGAGTAGCAGTTCGGGTTTTCCACGATCCTCTTTCTTACATCTAGATAAGAGATTCTTTCTCTTATTTCATCTTTCCCCCCTTATAAAGTTTCGAGCAGCCAATTTTTCCAATCTACGTCGGATTTTGATGCTTGTTCCCCGAATCTTCTCCTAGAGTGCCCCCCATTTAACCTCCCTCCTTCCGTCGGATTTTTCAATCTCTGAGGAATAGGTTTTCATTGCACCCTTTTAGAGACCCTCACAGTTTCCCAAGTACCCACTCGGCTAGGGGCACGCCGAATTTACTCTCCTATAGACAAAGAGATCAGTGAGGCCCGCACTCCGGAGCACTTCACTTTATAAGGTTATCGAGCTCTTAGTTCCCCTCTTTTTACATTAACAGGGATCTCTTCTATTAATTCTTATAATTCGAGGGTTCGCACGCTCCAGCCCTAAGCTTACTACTCTTACCCCTTGAATACCACGTACAGAGACAGTTATGCACCCCTCTAAGATGTTCCTTCTTCAATTTACCCAAAAGTCTGGTCCCTTCCCCTTACTGACAGATCCCCTTGATTCCTTTCCATCTAAATCTTTCCCACTATAACGTTCGCCCAAAGACATCTGGAAAGTATTTTTTCTGTGTTTTGGCCCCATCCTCTGATAACTCTCCTTAGAACCTTCAGGGTATTCGAGCTGTTATTTTTCTGGGATGGCGTGGAACCTTAAGTTTAGTCCCGTTTTTTCTTTCCCCTCAGTCGAGACCTTTTCTTCTATGAGAAATATGATTCTAAAGAGAAAGTCCTCGACCCCCTCCCCTAGTTTTGAATCTCCCTCCCCCATTGCTTGACTCCCTGTTGTTCCTACTTTCCTCCTCCTTAGAGATAAGCTCCCCCAGGTCGAGGACTCTTTCCCACCATAAATTAGAGGGTGCATCGGGCTGCAATAATTTTCCCCCTACACTGAGCATGAGCCCCCCAAGAACCCTAGTATACCTCCCTAGAGTGATTCCTTTAGGATGATGACCAGGACCCTTGAAGATAATAGACAGCTCGTTGGCGTGATGGTGATAGAATCCTTAGATAACCCCCCAAAAAAGAAGAGACAGATCTCGGTACCTTCCCAGAAATGACTATTCTCTCCGAAATTCTCTATTCGGGTCCTAGCGGTGAATCCTCCCAATAGTGAGGCTCAAATAGATTGAGTATACTAATCTTCCCCTCCTCCCAGTTGTCTCGCGAGCGCGGACCCACCCCTAGACTTTCAGCATTACATCACGAGTGCTTAGTAGATCTGTTTTTCCGGTACCTCTCATCCGGTAGTAATTGCTTCATGGTCGGGCAGCTTCCTTTCTTTGATTTAGTCGAGAGAGTCTACCCCAGGATTAATTTCCTTCTTCTTCCCACTCATTCCTTTACATACTTTCTTTCTACTTCCTCACAGATGCCTTACTATCACTTCTTTTTTTTTCTCATATGACGTTCTTCGCTGATACAAACCTCGGAGAAATCGCCCATTGATGTTACCCTTTCTAGATCTGTCGATTGATCATTTTCTTCCCAACACTTCCGAACATCTTGATTTCCAAACATCCGTCTCCCTCCAGTTTTAGGAGAGGCCCTAGTTTTGTCTTGGGCCCCCGAATGTCTGCTAATCTTCGAGAATCTCTTCATAGATCTCCTCGAATGGAGTCAGACTCAGCGATTCTCGATCCGATAAGACCCTCAGTTTACTCACCTGCCGTTACTTCCTTCCTGCAATAACACGGATGGCCCTTTTCGATGCTGAATGAGCAGTCTGTACCTTCTGGTCCGCGCGTCATGCTGATAGGTTGCCAGTGTCCACCGACCCGTATATATCCCATTCTTCCTTTAAGCCTCAGTTTTCATTATCTACGCCTACGATCATACGTATCCCTTTGTAGATCTTCTTCGTGGACTTCACCCCTCATCCCCCCAGCGAGTTCTTAGATGTCATTTTCCTCTGGAGACCTCTCTCAGTATAATTTTCGACGATCTCCTTATGCGGTTTCATAGTGACCTTTCCAAGCTCCTTGTCTGTCGGTAAGTATAAGAAGCATTTCGAGAATTTGACCTACCTTCTCTCCGCAGCCCGACTTCTTCTCCATAATCTTGAGGACAGGCCTCTTTTCCTAAGCGTTTCTACATGAATGCAAAATCTCTTCCCCTTCCCTCTATTTTTTACCCATCCGACGCATGCGTTCAGGTGACGGTCCTTGAAAGAGTTTGGCTAGCTCTTTATATCTCTATCATCGTCTAGTAGCTGAAAGAGTGGAGATCTCGTATAATCCAGGTCTTTTCAAATAATACGAACGTCGCGAGTATCGAGAGATTTTCCCGCATCCTGATGTCCCCAGCCCTTACCTTGACCTTCATTTTGTGATTGGTTTCTACCCTTCTTCTGTTGCAGACGTGCCTTTTTACTCTGTATTATCATGCTTGGGAAGTGGAGGCCTGTGCAGGAAGTTTTTAATGACTCCCCCTCCCAAATTCTGTTTCGGACAAGAGAGAGAGTTCTCTTACTAACATATTGTCTCGCACCTTTCTCTTCTTACGTGAACTGCGTTAGAGCCTCCCCTAGCGACACTTCTTAGGCTTACTTAATCGTTTCCGACCCTTCGCCTCTTTCACCTCGCGGGCTAAACTTCGGCCCTCCTGTTCGCATGCACCTTTGCCTTACTTCAATGCCCCTCTTCTCTTCGTCCTGAAGTCCATCCTACCATCTCCGAAGGTTTTCCTATCTGGATCGGTGATTTACTCCCTCTTCTTATTATAAAGCCCTCTTTTAGATATCGCCAGAAAAGGTACATTTTGAGTCACTTCCCTAAGATGTCCCCCCCGTCAGTCCAAGTTCTTTTTTTGAATCTTACAGAAAGGTGCGTTTGAGTCTTTTTACTTTTCTTCCTGTCATTTAACTTCTCTCTCGCCTCCTCTCTCCTAATCTAGATTTCTCACAGTCTAGATAGACGAGTCTCTTTCTTTCTCTTTGAGCAGCCCTTAATCAGGACCTTCGACGTCCCCCCTTTAGAAGCCCTTCTTAAGGAGATCCCGATAGAAGTCTCCTCTACTTCTTTGTATTCTCTCTTAGTTTCATCTACTCCTTCATAAGCGAGGGAAACGTCGCGGTCCGACCGCGACCCCTTCTTTCCCGTCCTCTAGTTAAGCAACCCCCCATTTTTCATTTTTCTCCTCCTCGGTAGGACTTGGCTCCTACCCCGCTCAGATAAAACTGGTTTTTTTTTGCCTGGGACCGAGCCCCGGGACGCGGCGAGCGGATCCTTTCCTTCCCTTTCTCTGCCCTTTCAGAAGAAGAGACGTCACTTGTATTTTTCTCAATAGATTCAGGGCTTTCCGGGCTTGCGCCTCCCAGCGGGCCGACCAACTTGTTCGCGCCCTTCCTTCCCCGTTTTCTCTGATGTTCTTCGCCCCATGCAACTGCTCCGTTGTTACTCCAATATCCTTCCTCTCCTGTCTCCGCCTTGGAAGTAATCTCGGCGCGGTACTTCCTCCTGTGTTTTGGAAATCCCTTTCTCCTTTACCTCGATGCACTGCGCCCCCTTCCTTTGAACGCTCCTCCCCGGCCTCCTTCTCCCGACCCCCCAGTCCCCCCTATTTTCTTAATCTATAGATTTCTTTCTTTTAAAATGTTTATTAACACTCGTCTTCTAGTCGCCGTCTGATGGAAAGGTTTGACCTTACCCTCGCTAGCGTCGCGTCGTCTATCTCCCTCTTTTCTCCCAAAAGGTAAAGTAGATCCAGGTAGCCCATGTAAGTCGGTCATGACTTTAGTTTCTTCTCGTTTTCAAAGAGATTCATTTTTTTCCTTTTTTCTTTTTTGGGCTACGAGGCCGTAGGGAAAGTGAGCAGCTCTTAGGGGTTTCTTTTCTCCCAATCCCCCATTTCCCAATACTCCCCATCTCTTTCTGCTTATACTTTTTTGTTGTGGAGAGAAGGTCTTACGAAAGGGAACGCCCTCCTGACCCCCCTTATTAGATAGTGCCGATCTTTTCTGTATTAACTCTTCTCGTTCTTAAAACAGCGCCTCCCAGAAATTTCCCATTAAAAGTAGCCATGGTCGGCACTCCTCAATACCTTCTACTTGACTCCCAGGGAGACTCCCACCGACATCGAGCCCCGTATCAGGGACGCCCTTTTTGATACTCTGGACCTCTCCGTTCTCTATTGGGTAGAAAAGTCTTTCTCTCACCTGCCCCCTTCCCCCGTCCCCCCGCATGTGCCGTTAATGGGTTGTTTCTTTTTACTAATTTAATCGGGGCGTTCTTAAAGTTGATGGGGCCCCTTTCAGAGAAGTTCCCCTCGACGCTGGGTGATTTTCCAAGTCCTACCTGTCGGAGAGTCACGTCCCTTCCGGTACGTCTGACCTAATTCTTAAGTCTCTTCTTTGTATAACCTTCTCAGTTCTTAGGCCTACTTTTCCACGATTCCCCCCCCCCCGAGTTTTCCAAGACTCTTTTGCCCACTTCGCCGAAAGCTGGGTCTTAAGTCAGCAGGGACCTCCTTCCCCGAACTGAGACGCAAAGTCTGAGCATAGACCCAGGCAGTCCTTTTCCTAGAGTTCTTTCTCCTATTGACTACTTCTTAGCTCCTCAATAATCTCGTGAAGACAAAACCCCTTTTCCCTCATCTTCGGCGAGACGGTTCTTTTGTGTCTAGTTCCGCCTGAGATCGGCATGACCTCCTTCTTACTATGTACTGCCCTTTTCCCTGAGAGGTTCCTCGTTCCCCTCGACAGGGAACGCCCCCCACAGGGATCTTTCTCTCAACCTTCACTCCCCTGACATCACTATCCGAATCCAACGTCTCTGTCTCTCTTGACGCCCTATAGAAAGGGGTCCCGGATCGCCCAACTTATGCTTCTCGCTCGCTCCCCGAGGACGACCCGGCCAGCTCCTCCTTGCATTTTCATTCTTCTCTGGTAGAGCTCGCGGTTCCCCCCTCGAAGAAAGCGCATTGAGTCCAACCTAATCCCAACCTCCCCCTTGTTCCTCTCCCATCAGGTCCTTGGAGGTCCAGACTAGTTCCCGTGTACCCGCCCCCCATTACGTGGCAATCTCCCCTAAGCATCCCCTCTATATACTCTAAAAACGTGATTTCCCCTCCGAGCAGATCATCCATTCTCTCCACCTCTTTTAGTTCGAATTTCCTTCTATCTGCTTGAAGGAAACTTTCACTACCGTCCTTCGACCAAGAAATATCGACAGGGCTTGCCTCACCCCCCCCCCCTTTTCTCCCCTATTTTAGTTCTTGCCTAGATGAAGAAGAGAATACGGCCTCTAAGGAATTCCTTCCTCTTATTCCCAAATGTTCTTTCTTAAGTCTCGAGTTTTCTCAATTTCTTTAGGGACCGAGATATTTATAACTATCCTCAGGGCCCCTGTACCGTCCTTACCCCTTAGACCTAACTTTCCCCTGCAGGCCCTCGGTCACCGGCCCCTCCGCCCGGGTCAAACCCCCGCCGCACACCAAATGTCCTCTTCGAGTAGGTTATTTCTGGGAGACGGTCCTGCATTTCCTTTGTAGTGAAACGCTCTACCTACTCGATATAGCCTCTGTATATAGAAGCTAGGTTATACGTCGCGAAAGCGTAATCTTACGATGGTCCCCTATGATCGAGCCACCCCGCGCGACCCTTTCCTTTTCCTAAGTTTCACCTCTCACAGAAAGCCCTTCTTCTTGTACAATCCTAGGGGGGGAAGGCACGGTCTCCACCCCTTTCAAGTAGCCCTTGCTGGGTACCCTTCGACATTAGAGAAGTTTTTTTCTCTGGGAAAGACGCTTTCTCTCCTGCTATTATCACTTACCCACCGACCTCATCCAGGAGAGCGTACCTTGGCCACGACTTGCCCTTGAGCCTCCTAGTAGTATTCTTCATCTTCTCTCTAGTTCTAAACATGACGACCTCCCAGACTGAATTTCTCTCTCTCAGGACGCGATACCCAGCCTCCTCCCGACACGGAACCTCCTCTTCCTAGATGTCCAGGAGATAACGGCCCAACCCGTCGTGATTAAATTCCCTTTCTCTATAACATTCTTCTACGTTTCCCCCGAAACATGCCCGATCCTCCCAGCACGAGGAAATTATCGCACATCTCTGGAGAATCTCCTTTGGGCCCTGAAGGACGGTCGCGTTGTCGATGGAGATGGGATTAAGCAGCTCTCTTCATCTCTTCTCGCTTCTCAGTCTCTAGAGGATATCTAGAATTGAAGAGTGCCGAGCCGTCAGTTTCCCCCATCTCCATAGGTCCACGCAATCTGCCCTTACTCCAACTCTGGCCTTCAGCCTCCTTGAGTAGGCCTGTTGGCATAAGCCCCCCATGAGCTGCTGCCACTTCCTCATCCCATGACTAGGGTTCCTCTGGTTGATCTCATTCGACCACCTCCATATTGTGTCTTGACATTTATCTCAGTTACCATCCTCTTTGAGATTTCTATCTTGTGGTCCTCCTCCTCCGACTTTAGCTCTTCTTTCAGTGCTCTCTCCCCCGCTCCTCTAAGCCCCCCTCCGACGTAGAGATCCTTCCTACAACAGTATGATTAATACCTTCTCTATTACAAACCGTCAGGACTCCGAATTCTTCATGCTACGCGTCTTGGTACCATCTCTCTTCTTCTTTCCCTAATATTTTTTTTTATCTGATATTAGCCCTAATTCCTTTCTATGCCACACTCCCCTATTTCTGATCATCTCTTTCCCAGTATCTTCATTTCGAGTATCCTGTTTCCTTCATATAGAAGGAGAGGATGTGATGCTATATCTCGAACAGGTCCAGACGAGCTAGCGTCGCACCTATTCAGGCTCAGGATAAGTTCTCCGATTCCTTTCTCCAGTGCTCATTTACTCTTTCGGCTCGCCTCATCTTCAACGATCCCCCGAGTTCATACCTTCCTGCATTTTTTGCCCGAAGCAGCTATCTCCTCTCCCTCTCAAACCCGCCGAACTTTTCCTATTAGTAAACTGTCGTAATTATCTCGAGTGAATAGGCTCTTTTTCCATGAGCTTTTTTTTTTTTTTTTTTTTTAATAGGCGACGAGTCACCTCTCAGCTAACTTCATTCTCTCCTGATATTGAAGAATGCTTCGCGAGATATCTGCCCTCCGCAACTCCACCGTCATAAAAATCCCTGGCCCAGTTCCTTCCGCTAAGGAGTTACTTTTCTTCGATGTTGAAGAATGATCTACGATTGCCAATGTATTTTCGAGAGCAGCTTCGCCTCTATAAGCTCTCCCGCTTTTTACGTCCTGACTTCGAGAGAGCGAGAATGTCTCACGACGTGCTGAAAGTTATTACTCTCATTCCCCCAGAGATCGGGTCCGCGTAGATTTTCCTATCTCTTCGTCGTTTTGCGCCTTCCTCCGTATCGTCTCTGGTATCCCGATGCCGACGTTCTTTCTTTCTGACAATATCATATCTCCTCCCTAGCCCCAGTGTAGGTTCACTCGCCATGCACGATGACTCATCTGGTTTGTCAGTGATCCGACTCGGACCGGGCATAAATTTCTCTAGCACCTAATGCTTAAAGGAGGGTAGTGAAACTCGACACGATTTATCGAAGACCTTCTATTTCAGCAACTTGCGACACTATTTCCTCCGTATCCCTGAACCATCTCCTCAGGCTTGTGCATTTTTCTCAAGTAGACAGGTTCTATCTCTCTTTTTACCGCGTTTGAGGGCCGATATACTCCCCCTTTCTCCTTCTTTTTTTTTTTGCGATCTTGTATAAGCCTCCGCGATTCACATTTCCTCTATCCCTCTTATAGAGAAGAGTAGCCCATCAGGCCCTGAGCCCATGCAAGACGCCTCCAGTTTAATTTTTACTCTTCGGTGTTTAGACTCTTAGGGGAAGTACGGTTCTTGAAGCCCTACGGTCTCTTTCATACCCGTCCCATGTAGTCATCCTCTACCGTGTATGCCGTACAGTACCTCAAAGTTGTACAAGATCCGTTTGCACCGTAGCTGACCCCCAGGATTTTATCACTGCCTGTTAATTTTCACTTAAGTGCGCATAGAAGAAATTTCTACGGTCTACCTTCCCCTCCTCTCTTTTCCAGTTGATCCTCTACCCTAAGCTGTGCACCGTGAGGAGTCCCGTTGGCCATCGGCGCTAATCCCCCCCTTTTTTGAAATATTTCCTTCCCGTCTATAGACGACTTCCAACCATTTTAGTGGGAAACCCACTCGAAGTTCTGAATTCTCTTTCTGCTCTCACTTTGTAGATTTAATCCATCTTGGATCTTCTCGCTATTCGCCCTCTTCACTCGGATTTTCCAACTTACCAGAAAGGGCGTCCCTTCCTACCCCGGCATTTATGTTGCATTTAAGGTTGATTTTTGAGTCTAGGTTGCCTTCTTCTCCAGCTTTATCTAACCTGCGCCTCGAGCTCAATGCCTTACGCTTTCGCAAGTCTACATATACCAACTTTAGAGTGCGGGGCCTCTTTCTCTGAATAGAAGTTTCTCATCACTTACTTCTAGGCTGCCTATGCTCTCCCACAGTCCCCTTCCTGTCTTGTCTCATGATCCGCTTAGTTCCAGTCCGATATGACTGTTGAAGTCACATTTTTCCCCCCAACCCTTTTTCCCCCCATGAGGGATAATCCCTTTCTGAGGTACCCAAGAGACCGCTATCTTATTCTCCCTCCTCGTTCGCCCCTTATCTCAGCAGTCGATATACCGGGCGAGCAGATAAAGCGCGCGAGTCTCACTTGTTTTTCTTAAAGACTACGCTATGCGTTGAGAACGCGGGCGTTTCTGACTTCTAGGAGATGATGGCCTCGGTGAAGAGATACAGTGTACGCTCTCTACCTTTCGATTCCATCGTGGCAGAGGCTTCTGCTCAGTCCCGGCCGGGATAAAAGAGCTAGAGAAGGGAACCCTGTTGCGGTCATCCTTCTTTCCCAGCCACTGACAGGCTCGTCTGCTTTCCTCAAATATTGCTCCCTGCCTGCTCAGAACGTTTAATTTTTTCCCCTCGGTTCGGGCGAAGAATGCGTGCATGCCTGGTCTCCCCCTTTGTCCCGGGAAAGTCAGATGCAAATGTCTCCCCTTTTTTCCCGTGAATCCCCCTAAGCCTTATCATATTCACTACCCACATGAACCGAGTCATCAATGATCTCGATTGCATGGGCGTTTTCGCGAAATGGTTCCACTTCTGAGCCACTCTAGGAGTAAGTAGATACCGCACGGGTAATTAAATCATTTCACCTGACTCTTTCTCTTCTCTCTTCGCGAACACGTTCCACTTCTGCCCCTGGCTTCTTTTTAATCTCAGCCTTTTGCTTTCAGTTTTCTTCTCGGTTGTCCAGCGAGCGCGCAGTTACGACTCTCGTTCTCCAGCAGAGAGACAGCCTGGCCTGTATTTTCCCAGACAGGAACAAGGAACCATCTCTAGAGTTTAATCATCATCAGTTGTTTGTTGGATCTACTCTATTGGTTGGAATGGCCCTGGAACCGAACCCCTAGATCCAGATACGAGCGTATAGTCCATTGTCTGCAAGCTGCGCTGTACTTTCCCACCTCCGCGAAAGCCCGGCATCACAAATGAGAATTTGCTAGGAACGCCTAACTAATTTGCCTTCCCTTTTGGATCCCGTGGACGAGTCCCCCGCTCTATCTTTTACTTTAAGTAAAGTGGAGATGCCTTACGAATTAGTTTCTCTAGTGACGATTTCCGCTAATAAAGGCCCCCCTCTATCTTCGTCGAATCGCGTGAAGTTCCTTTTTTTTTCTTTAAATGCTTCTTCGGGATAACTTTCTCCATTTTAAGAGACGCTACACCTCATTGTCCATACACCTCCCTTCTTCTGCCGAATACTACATTCCATTTAACCTTATCAATATTGTATGTGACATTAGCAGCCTCCTCTTTCTACGTCACACGACTAATGCGGCACTTCGGTTGACTTCAGATCCCATCTGGTCCCGGAAGAGTGGAAGCAATCCCTTCCAGCTCCACTCTCCACTTCCTAGAACGACTAACAAGGACTTTCCCCCCTCTCAATTTTTTTCATCTCGTATCATCAGGGAAAGTTCCCGCTCGCGCCTCACTCTTTGCCTAAGAACACCAGGTTCTATTCCCCTCCGCCTGGCTGTGACAGGTCCCCCCTGCAGAGATCAGCGATTCCCTACGTCACTATTGGAGTACTCGTTCAGGACATGTGAGTTCTTTCCCAAAAGGTATTCATCAGAAAGGGGTGACTTCCTCTTACCACCATAGACTTTCCTACCCCAGAACGATCCGATTCCTGTAATACCCCAAAATGACTCTAGGAGCGATCTCTTCGAAGTCTCAAGTATCGAAGGTCAGTACTTAGCCTCTCGTCCGCACCGCTCCCAATCCCTCTGTACGAAAGGGCCCTAGTCTCGAGACGGTTCCTCAAGATTGTATGTCGAGAGAGGATGAGCCTTCTATAAATCTCTTCTGAACTTTCCCCTGTCCTATCCCAGTTGACGATTCCAACCTGCCTTGTTCTCAGTATGTTGCGCCTCTTGGGTCCTTTACTCCAAGGCGCGGTATCTCGATCTCGAGACCTGCGTATTATAATAGAAATTTGGAGATCACCTTCCCGAGCAAGAACGTTTTACTTACCTACATGTCGTCTTTCCCTTTAGAGTATAGTCGCAAAAGTGTTTCATACCAGGGAAACTGAAAATAGCACCATGGCTGTCCTTTCCCGGTTTCGCCGCCTTTCCTTATCGGAGTCTCCGGCCTACGCGCCGACGGACGTCTATGTCCACTTCCGGAATCAGTCCGTTCAACAACCCCGCGAATTTGCTTACATTTATGTTCGTATCTCGTCAACTTCTCCTTCCCCCTCCCCGGTTGAGGGAAACGTCGTTCCCTGCGATCTTACCCAATGAAAATCCGATTATCTCGTAGCCATCTCAAAACTGGACACTACCTCCTCCGGGTTTCATACCAACTTCGCCCAAATGGACGCGGGCTCCCATAGTGCTTTGCTCAGTCGGAGTAGCTCTACTCTTCCGTGATTATTATTTCCCCTAACTATCCTTCAATTCGAGCCCAGATTCCCTTCGACACTACGATCCTAGAGAGAGCCTCTCTTCTTTCACCTTCCAAAGTCACTCCTCTTCTTCCATCCTTCCCTTCTGTTGAATTCCATCTCTTCTTCTCAGAGAACTCAGCCTACTCGGAAGGGAAGAAACTTTACCTCTAAGATATTTTGCCGATAAAGGCTCCTTTCTGATGATCCTTTTTTTAGGAACTCTAAAGGATCGTCTCGTTAGACCTGCCCCGCAAAGGGCATAGTATGATGTCCAGGTATAATGCGACTGATATTTTCGCCTCTGACGAAGCACATCAGGTTAATAAGACGTCTTCCCTGCCAGGCACGAGCATCGACCAGCTCAATTCTGAAGTCCCTTCTCTCAGGCCCCCTCCGGGATTACAGGAAAATTTTACAGATCCCCTTTGACATCAGGTAAACCTATCATTCATACGACTCTCGCCCCGATGGAACAGATCTGAGATCTTCGAACCTCTCTTTGATGAAAGGCTGTGAGAAAGAAGGTGGGTCGCTCTTTCTCTGGTGATTTCTGTAGGTCACCGAGCATCGCCGACTTCTTCTTCCTCCGTATTCTGCGACCTTTCCCGGGAGTGATCTTTATCAAGAGCTTCTCTAGATCAGATGCCCCCAATCATCTAGGACTCTTTTCCCTCTCCCTTTGGAAGAACCCGATGTTGCTACTCACTATGAATAGGAATTTTGTATATCCCTAGCCAATTCTCTTCTTGATGAACACATCGCGTTTATTTTAATCATCCTTGAATAAATGAAGCTGTTTCCCCCCGACCCCGACCGCTATGAAAGAAGAGTGACTTCCTCCGGCATCGATGCCCTCCTTCCTCCCTCGCAGCTCCCATCTTGCGTGAACAGCCTGATCGCTCTCTCGTCCTGCTAAGAATGCCCTATATAAGGACCGAAAGAATCTTGCTCTCCCTACTCTCCCGAGTCTTTAACCTCGATCCCCATTCCCCTGTCCACCCTAGTGATGTTAATCTACCTCGAGGAGCATACCCAGATGTTAATAATATTTTTTGGTGTTGTCTAGTCTAGATATTAGACTCTCTCCGTCAATTAAATACTGAGTTCTGTCTCTCCCTGATCAGCTTTCATGCTTTCTCGGAGACCCCATGGCTTCTTGTAGGTTACGGCTTCGAAGTTGATGCGATGAGAGAATGACACCTGAACGCCGAGATAGCAGCAGGATCTTAGGCTATTATTCCTGACGGGATCCCACGCTTCTTTCATCATCCTTTTTCGAAAGATGAAGTTTGTTTCTCTGATCCGTATCCTACAATGCGTGGCATACGCTGCTTTGGATATTTTCCAACCCAGGCCTCACGTAAGAGTCTGTTAAACCAACTCCGTCCTCATGAGTGATGTACTAGAGTATAGTTTTGCCATCCTATTCTTACTCTGCCCTTGAGCAGCATCTAGACAATTCTCTCTCTCGAGTCTAAGACTATAGAGATTAATACCGCACTCTCACATCTTACCTCTCTACCGGCATTCCTTCCACGTCGGCCCCTCTATTTTTGTAAGAAGCCTCCTTTCTTGCACCGGATGGGCGCTTAGATGATGCTTTTGTTTAAGGTTGGCTTTTCAATCCCTCCACGGGATCTCTCCATTTAACCTACGGGTGCCCTTGTCGATGGCTCCCTCCCCCTCGTTTAGAGTTCGTGTTGAACTCTTAGGATGTGAGCAAGTAGTCTATCTCTCTGAAGTTGGGGCGTCGACGGTCCCTCCCCTCTGTCATCATCTTCCATTCCTCTATGATAGAATGAGCTTCCTTTTTCTTCGAATGACTAGGAACTCATATTTATTAGGTCCCCTGCCTCAGCGTCGACCAAAGAAGCGCGGTTCTCGGCCGATCGCCGAGACTGCCAGTTTCTTGTCCTGCGTGTCCCTACGAAGTTAGTATACAGCTGAATGAAACTGCCTCGAGTCTTCAAATAAGTCTGTCTTTCTTTTACTTCTTATCACGTCCTACTTCGCGTTTTCGAGCGCTTCCTCACCGTCTTTTTTCTTCCTTTCTAGAGGTAGAAGTACTCACCTTCCCTCATCTCAGAGAGAGTAGAGCGTTTCCTACAGCATTAGACCATCACCTACTTGCCCAGCAGTAATTTTCTCGTTTTTATTACCCTTAGAGTTTCGGCCCCTTTCTTTTTCCGCTTTAGAGTCTCCTCTCCTTTCCGTGTCCTAGGTGCCGTCTTTCCAGGCGGACTGACGGTTCCACTCCAATATCTTTCTGAAATGATCTCCTTTGCATTATCCAATGATGCCTCCTTTCCCCCCCAGTCAGCGAGGAGGAAGCACTTAAGGAGCCGCGCCCGCGAGTCAATGGCCTTTGTCCCTTCTTGATCTTCTGTCCGACGGCTTTTTCCCCCCTATAGGGGCGAACCTCCATCCCCTGGGCTATTTCTTTCTAAGACATTTTTCTTGACAGGGCTACTCATTTCTTCTACATACGTCACCCAATCGCCCCATGCGGTGCCGTCCTCTTCTATAGTTATGTGAGGTGCCAATCCACCAGTTTTTTGTAGATTCTATCATCTTTCGTTCTTTACTCTCCGCTCACCACCCCTTTTCCCGGCAAAGGACCCCGTGACCTTGCCTCAACTTCCGAAAAGGTCGGAATCTAAACTTTTAGCGTTATTATGGTACTTCCACCTGGATTTTCCGAAGGCCCTATCTTACCCCCCAAAGACTATGAAGATGGTGCCGCAACTTTATTCCCTCCTTCGTCGTTTGCTTTGGCCTCTATTGCCGAGTGACAAGGTCCAGTTGCGTTCCTCTAGTAGTACATCCCCAGGCAGAGAGCCCTCCTATCTTCACTCGACCTCCTACATTGAGTCTGTCAATCTCTTTATTCTTGCCGCAACATTATTGCTTTTTTTTACTTTAGACGAGTAAAGCACCGCGACTTAGGCCCTTTTAATAGAGGCGCATCCTTGAAGTCTTCATGCCATCCAGTCTGTGATCCTCCTTCACCTGCCCGCCAGCTTCTGAACTGATTTGACCGAGGAAGAATTTTGGTTCTGAGGAGCTCTGCTCTTTCCAATTCCTTCGGCTGCGTCCATTGAGTTCCTTCCTTGTAGCTAACAATGGCTCGAAATCTCTCTCCTGGAGGGCTTGCGTTGACCTTCCCGATGACGGATTCTTCAAAGCCTTGTAGCTCCCTGGAGAAATTCTAAGAGGCATCTTGACAGAAACTCCTGCTCCGTATGTACAAGATTCCAGTAGACAGGTCAGTAAAGTAGGCTTAGGTCCTATGAATGTGATGCTGGACTACCCCCCTCCCGGACGGTTCAAGTAGTTCTTGCTTTATCCCCTGTTCCCTTATCATCCACTTTATTTAACGAACCACCCAGTAAACCACCGCTCGGCAATTCCTTCCAACGTTTTTAGAGCCTCTTTGATAACCCCCCGAGACCACCGAGCGCCCTTTCTATTTTCTCAATAGTCTTCCCTCCTCACCCCCTCTTGCGGACTCCCATATTGAATGGGAGACCCAACAACTTTACCAGTAGTAGTTGATTTTTTTCTTCCTCCATTGCGTTCTGCCTTTCTTTCTCTCTCATCTACTCAGAAGATTGCAAGAACTCGAGTAAGATACTTACTCCAGTTCTTCCCGTCGGGGTAGATCTAATTTCTCACTGGTAATTCCTTCCCAATCTCTACTCCTTCCCCTCCTCTTTGTTTATAGTGCTTTCTCTTTCGTTTTTGCCTGCACAATTCCTTACCTCGAGCCCCTGCTCGCTCCCCCGTTTCTCTAGAGGCTATCTTTCCTGCAAGCCAGAGTACTTCAAACGCGCACCCCGCAAAGGAATCCCAGGCCCTTCGGCCTGGGTCCCAGCCTCCCCTAAACATTCAATTTAGCGTTTTCTAGTGTGTTGGAGAACGGCGCTGCACGAGCGTTATTTTCGCATTTATTACCCTTTATCGACATGATGATTTTCGTCGTGTGAGGACAAGGAGTTTTTTCTCCCTCAAATATCTACCTGCCACTTCCTTTTTCCTTTGGTGGTCTTTTTGAGAAGGATAAGTGCTTGTGTTCCGATTTACCGTTTTTCCCCGGGGGGCCCAGTGTGCGATGTACCCTTTTGTCTTGACTAATTTTTCTTTACAGAAATTCTCCTTTCTTTACCAACCTGGCCAACCTCCTAGAAGAACTGAGAATCTAGGAGCTCTTTATGACCGCCGCCATTCGAGGTCCTAAGGAACTATTTTTGCCGCCCCTTGATGAGAAGGCCTTTTCCCAGAGGTTCGTGAAAAACTTCCGCTTGCGGAGAACTATTCGCCCTTCCCTCTACAGGCGAGTCAGTCCCTTCTACTGCTCTGCGTCCCTGTTTTCCCAGTTCCTATAGACTTGACGATACGATAGCTAGTTACCCTCCTGCCATAGTCCCAGAAGCAAAAGGTGAAGATTAGATCGTTGTTTCTCTCTCGAAATTACCTCCTTTCCCTCGTCAACCAGCGTTTTCAGAGAGTCTGGGATTTTCTGGTAGTGTAAAGCTCCCTGGGTACTTACCTCCCCCGCGATTATCTTCATCTTGACAGTCCTATGACCTTGTCTGATCAAAGAATTTCGACCTATCTTTGAGAGAGCCAGCCGTGATAATAGAGTATAGATTCGGGTTACCTGCGACAACCTTCTCTTCATCTCCCCTGATCGCCAAGCAGCCAGTCAGTTTTGTTTATAGAAGCACCCCCAGGTAGGTTTTCCTCCAATCTTATTTTATTGATTCGCGAGTCGAGCGGAGGCTATCACTGAGGCAAAGCGTTACCGGAGACTTCAACATCTCACCTCAACTCTGACGATTTCCCCTCCCTGCTGTTCTTAATGTCGCCCGTTCCTTGAAAGAACAGGTCCCCTTAGAGAGCAGACGATGAAGAACTAGATGAGACCCCCCCCCTCCCCAACCGTCCCTCCCGCTGATATAATAAAGTAGGACCCCTTTCTTGTTTTCCATTGTCTTTTGAGTCTTTCCTATTCCCCTAAATTTTCTTCTTACAGCCCTTCCGCAAAGGGATTCTAAAGTCCTATGTATCCAGAAGCCTGCCTTTGACGCGCAGAGACTAGCTCATGTTATCTCGGCCTCTAAAGTAAGCCCCCCCTCCGCCGTGAAAGTTTTTTTCCCCTCTTTTCTGCCCTCCCCCTGAAACTCCAGCCCTCTCCTTTGGAGGGGTGGTTGGGCTTCGTTTATTACGGCCTGCACCGGTTCCTTACCTAACACTCCCCCACGATGCCGTCGCTACGCGTAAACCGTCTCCGGCCCCGCCTTCCGGGTCATCCCGCCAAAACCCTTTGACGCGGAGCAGTCGGTGTGTTCATCCTCTTCACATGTTTTTCCTCTCGATATAAGACTCCTGTGGATTTCTTTCCTCCCCGCCCGGAATTTATAAAGCGTTTTCCCCCCAACCCTCCTTCTCTTGGCCCTTTTTTCTCCCACGCGTCGATGCTTTCCTCTTTCTCCCTTCCCCTCCCGCCGGTTCTTCGGCTTGGTACAAGTCATGTAGGTCCATCGGGGGGCAGCCCCCTTGGCCCGCACGCCCACAAAGGCCGTTCCCACGATTTTCCTGGCACTCCCGACTTACGCGCACTTTGCGCGAGACCGCTCTGCTGGCTTGGATTGATCCCGTACCTCATTACCCCCCTGATCGAGTCCGGGCACGAGTTCCCTCTTTTGTTTAGTCTGCCCTTCTTCATCCCGGCGCTTTCCTAGGTACCACCTCCGCCCCTCCCAGAGGACTTGCTTTGAGCTCCCTAGGATGTTTCTCCCTTTCCAGATTATAGAAAACTTCACTCTCTTTTGACGGACCCATATCCACGGCAAAGTAGATTCCCCCATTCTGGACGCTGCTAAAACGGAGGAACCGTGTCAAAATGCTCCTTTCAGCCCTTTTGAACTTCTCAGTGTGAAAAAATTCCCGTGAGACTTACCCCGACGTTAGAGAACCAGGATAACTGTAGCGTGTTTATTGTCCTTATATCTGGATAGAGACTCTTTTTTCTCCTAGACAGTGGAGCATAAGTTCTGAGGAGATATCCCTTTTTTTTTCCTGCTCCTTCTTCTAACTATCCTTTTCCGCTGCCAAGCAGTCGCCTGAGAGAGCGTGTGGGCCACTATGAAGCGGCATTTTTTTAGTCTTCCGCAAATTGAGGCTTGGATGAAGCCTAGCTGGACGGCTCTTTTTTCTTTCATCATAGTCCTATTAGACCCCCCAAACCGTAACCGTATTTATCAAGTCCTTGTGGCTGCGTTATTATCCCTTCCCTGTGATACTCTCTCCTGCTTAGGCTTTGCCGGTGCTGTGTTTCAGAGATCGCCATCAGCTTAGATTAGCCCGTCCTTCCCCCCCCTCTCCTAGATTCCTAATAGCTGAGAACCGATCATTACTCCTAACACTGTGATTTTTTCTTTCTTCCCTCTAGTAGTATA
>Ga0179591_1261238_pt1 | contig 20069 bp, 17 predicted proteins | sample CZOMad2_1_08_16f_FD_182891 | JGI IMG/M metagenome (GOLD analysis project Ga0179591, IMG submission 182891) | Vadose zone soil fungal communities from Angelo Coast Range Reserve, California, USA - CZOMad2_1_08_16fungal (PacBio error correction) | ecosystem: Environmental > Terrestrial > Soil >... | reverse complement strand
CCCCTGGTTGTTATGTAAAAGGGAATAGGTCTTTCCCCGAACTAGTCTCCGAGTTTCCTCCCTGTGTGACGACTATACCTCGGCGAATGACTTCCCTTGGGAACCTTCAGCCTTTTCTAACTGCCGAAATCATACAGTACTTCTATCCCTCAGCCCTTTCCCCTCCTATTTGGAAGCTGCTATCAGCAGTTTGGAGATATGTTCTGGCGCGGCAGGTCTTTGTTTGGATATGGCCTGTAGTGTTCGGGTTTGGCGCAGAGTTGTTGACCTTAGCATTCCCCCTCTCTTCTCTTCTTCGAGCAATAGCAGACGAGCGGTGAAACCTTCCTCGTCTCTTTTCCCCCCTTTCTTTTTTCCCACTGCTCACGATAGTCGTGTGGAGCTACCTGACGCCGCGCTCCCCCCCAAGGTCTTCTTCCTTTTCCCCCCTTCTACCGCCTTCGACAAAGTATTTTTTTTTCTCTTGTTAATTTGCAGTCGTCCATTTCGACCCAGTTTGGAGCTCCCCTCCCCTATTTGCTCCCAGGAGCGCGTTCTTAGGGTGCGTGGACCCCAGAAATGGCCCCTCCACCCCAGGGCGAGTACTTCTTCCGTAATGACTCTAAATCGTAGTGGGATATGGGCCTCGCTCTCCTACGAGTTTCTCTCCTTCTCTTTTTGTCGTGACGGGCTTTTTCGCCAGGTCTTAACCGCGGCTTCGCTTTCCCCCCCCTTCAACCAGGCTGCCTTTTTCGTCTGGAGAGAGCGCAGGTGAAGCCTCGCCCCTTTTCCCCCCCTATCTCCCTCTGTTAGACTTCAAAGTGATTGTCAATGTCGTTGCCTTCCCGAAGAACCCGTTCCTTAAGGTTGTCAATCGAGACCACTAAGCCCCCTCCTTCGCGCCGTCTGGTCCTTGACCCGCATTTTCCCTCCCCCCTAAGTCGAAGCTGACCTGAAATTCTCCGATCGTTATTTTTCACCTCCCTCCTGTGTTTTTTTCGATCTTACCGAGAAGCCTAGTCCAGATTTCGCCGTCCGGTGTTCGGCGTCCCATTGCGGGTCCCCCCTTCGCCGTTGTTCCCCTCTGCTCAGTGGTGGTCTATTTCAAAATCCATAGAGTTTCTTGAGGACGTCCCATCCTAAATGGACATCATCTTTTCAAAGGCTTTATATAGGGAAGTATCTTTTTCCTTGCCCTGTCTTGGCAGTGTACCTGACGGCCATGCCTTGTTTTCCGTATCTCTTCTTTTCCGCCATCTCACTCGAACGAGCCCCCTCGAGTATTAGTGTTCAGTCTATTTTTTTTTATGAGATTCTCTCGAGGCCCACTAGATTTGGCCTTTAGATACAGGGACTCCTTCTGGCTGACTTGATTTAGGCCTTCTTGTTTTATGAACACTCCTCCCCTTCGCACCCCTGAGAGAAGGGATGAGAGAGGGATCTGACCTCCCTCTCACACCCTCTCCTTCTGCTTTCTCCTCCGTTCCCTTCTTCTACAACACGTATGGAATCTTTCAACCCGTCTTTTCCTTTGCTTCCTTGGCGTCAGAACTGCCGCCTGATTGTAGCGACCGACCCAGTCTGTATCGTAGGTCCCTTTAGTCGGTCTTCAGTGAAATTGTTTCTGACTTTTGTCTCCTTAGTTCCCAAGACGATCCCCTTGGCGGGGTCGTCGTCTTATCCGCCCATCCTTCAACATTGTGCTCGTCTTCCTTCGATACTGCAGCGAACGGTTTATTTCCCCTACGGCATCCTGCCCCTGGCCGTCGGCCATCCCTCTCCAAGCCCTCCATCGCCTGCCGCCCTGATATCCAAACTGAACATGCGGATCTCAGCTGCCATTTCGTCCATTTGAGTTCTCTATACTGGTAGTAGATTCCCCCCTTCCCCCCCGTCTTCCATGAGTCGTCCTCCGTGCGTTTTGCAGCTTTGAGTTCTTCCCTGTGGCTTCGCGCCCCCCTCGGCCGTGGTGCCTACTATTCCCCCCCCCCCCCTTCCTCCACGGGAACGATGGTAGCATGTTGATCCCCTACCCCCCGTTCTATTCTGCGTGGAAGGTGTTCGTATTCCGCGCACGCGGGCACGAATTTTTCTGACCCATCTTTAGTCATCTTGAAGGGTAGCATTAGACGGGCAAGTTTGCTTTTTTTCTCCCCCTTACAGAGCACGTCGTTAGTTCTGTATCAGGATACTTTTCTCATTTACTTGGGCCATCGAAGCTGGATGCGCCGGTTTCTCTCCTTCTAATAGGTTGAGCCCCACTGTACCTATTTTCCGTCTCGCAATCTTTTTATCTGCCGCTTCCGGGCCGTTTTTCTTCTGAGAGGCTCCGAACTCCGTTTCCCTCCCCGATAGGCTCTTGTACAGGCCTCGTTGAAGTTGTCTAGGCTTCTCCCCACCCCTTTTTCTCCCTAGGTCGTGTTATTGGCTCAACCCTTTGTTCAGAGAATTCCGCGGCAACTCCGACTTCAGTTGAGTGTCCCCTGACCCCGTCTCGGGCTCCCCGCACTGCTACGTTAGAGATGGTTAAATTTACTTTCCCATCGTCTCTAGGAACTTTTCCTTACTTTGAACTCGAGATTCCTCTCCCCCCATAGATTCTCGTACAGCGATTTTCTGCGGGCTCCTGATCGGTACAAGGGGGATTCTTCTCTCTCGTTCCCTCCCGAATTGCTGCCCATTTAGTGAAACTGACTTCCCTTTGTTTATGGTCCCCCCTCTCAGCTTCAACTTGAGCTAGGTGTGTTATTATAGTTTTTCTCCTGCTCCCAACTTGCTAGCGTACGTTTCTGGTCTTATGTTTTTTTCCTAGCCAAACCTTGTTTTAACTCCTTCCGTTTAGTGATCGGTGATGAAGTCGTCATTTTATTCCCGTACCTTTTTATCCCCCTCTTTCGTGGGCCCAAGTGGTCCTCTTAGTCCTTGTGGAAGACTGTCCCAATTGAACAGACAGCCCTTTCTCTTGTTTCGGTTGATAAAGAGTTGAAGAAGCAGTTTCGACTTCGGCCCCCTTCTCCTACTCTCCCCTCGTTAGTTTACAGAAGGCCAGTCATGAGTGTTATATTTGACTTACCGCGGACTTATTATGGCCACTCTCTTCGGACCGTTTCTCTTGTGTCGAACCAGTACTCGTTTTGAACTTTCTTTTTTTCTTTATTAATTCTTAATCCATTTACCCAATCTATTTCTTTTTTTAGCGCCTAAGGTGACCTCCGGGGCACCAGTTTTTTATTTTCTCCCTACTGCAGTGGAAAACCCCCGATCTTTCCCTTTTTTTTGGGATAGGCCACCAGCGGAGCGTTCAGTACTCCCCCTTACTTATTTTAGACCACCTAGACTTGTTTCCATGAAGCACCGCTCTTCTCTGGTCCCTCTTTTGTGGGCTTTTTGCCGTAAGACTCGAGTCCACCCGCCGCTGCCGTTGTGTTCCTCCCCCGGAGGTTCCCGTCGCGATACTTCTTTCCATCTCGCCCTCTCCTGGTTCAGTAGGGCCCGGGCTGCTCTGGTTTCCCTTTCTTTTCCAGAGCCTTTCTGGTTTTCTTTTCAATTCTGCGCGGAGGATATTTCAGGGGGAGAGCCGCGCTGATAAAGCTTCCTTCTTCCGGTGGTCCGTAATGGATAATAACTTGGGTTCGGAGGGGGGTGTCCGATCTTTTCAGCGAGAGACTCCCGGTGTCGGGACTTTCACGAGCCACCAGTCGAAGACCTCCATCAGGGGCTTTGTTCCGACAGGAGGCACGTTTTTTTTTTTTTTTTTTTTGTTGAAGAAATCGTCCCAGGCGAAGGCTTTTGCCTCATTGGTGACGTTGGCGTGGTTTTCTCTTTTTTTTGCAACGGGATGTGTGCAGTCTATCCTCGGAGTTCCCTTTGTGTAATACTTATCAGAGAGTGAACCGTCAAGGCCGCCCCTTTTTCCCACCTCTCCAGCTGGGGTCGATCTTCCCGCTCGGCTTTTTTCAGATCTCTTTGTGTTTATGGTAGGCGTGTAGAATTTTCAATGCGTCTGCCCCGTAGGCCCAGAATCCCTTTCCTTCCCCGCTTGAGTGGCGCGTCGCCGCCTAGCACCGTACTCTGTAGTGGTTTCGAATCGATTGCGTAGCGGGTGTGCCGCCTTTTTAGTTTGTGACTCACTTTCTTCCCTCTGGAAAATACCACCACTTCTGCGGGTCCTAGTATCTCTCTCCCTTTTTCCGGCACCGGCGGGCGGTGCTTAATTTTCCGTTTGTGGTTTAGAGAGATGCATCCCGCCCGCCTTGCCTCTTGAAAATGACTAGAAGTCCTCTTCCCCGCAGAATTTGATTTTGGTCCTGTTTCTCTGGGTATTCCCAAGAACAGGTGGGGCTGCCCTTCGGCAAGTCCCCTCTTTTTCCACCTTCCCTCGTGGTTCTACGCGGCGTCGAAACTTCCCTTTAAAGATTGTTTCCTGGGGGTCCATATCCCATCGCTGGTGGAGAATCGTAATACCCCCTTTTCCACCCCCGCCCCGTTCCTCAACGCCCTTTCGTCTCTTGCCAGTTTCACGCTCCCCCTGTTTGTTACCAATTTCTTTCAGCACCCACTAGGGCGTCAGCGCATCGACTTTAAAATTCCCCTTGAATTGTCGCTTCCCCTTCAAGAAGTCCCCCTTCCCGGTGGCACACTCTTTTTTTTTTTTTTTTTTTTTTTTTAGCACCCCCCCCCACCGCCCCCCCCAAAGAAGTGTCCCCGACGCTCTCCTGTTTTCTCTTCTCCCCCCCCCTCTCTGCGCCTGCGACAAGCACTTTCTTCCGTGTAGAGTGTTGTTGCAATGACAAGAGACCTTTCAGATCTATCTCGACTCGTTTTTGCCACGCTCCCTCCTACCCTCTTCTCTCCCTTTTTACCACACGACCCTCTGTTCCGCGCGGCCTCCTCTTGGTTCTCTTCTTGACCCTATCTCCGCGCACGCCCCACCAAACCCCCCCCGAAACACACACCAACCCACCCCCCCCCACCACAAACCCCCAACAAACCCAAACCCACCCCACAAACAACCAACCCCCCCCAACCCCCCCCCCCCCCCCCCACCAACCCAAAGGCTGCAACCCACCCCTTTCCTGGACGATGAAGACTTCGCCTGCGCCTAAAGCCCGGTTGACCCGAGCTTCCACGTAGTTCTGCCTCTACAGCTCCCTGGATAACGCACGATTCTTTTCTCCTCCACGAGCTTAAGCTTTCCCTCCTCTTTTCGAGGAGGAAGGCACCCGTCACACGTTCTTCGCCGACATCTTGTCCCCTTCTTTTCCCCGGACAGCTAAAGCGAGTGTCTTCTTCCTTAGACTGGTCGTATAGAATACTTGGCCCTTCACCTATGCCCGGGCCTTCTTGTTGGAGCTCAGTCTGCCGACCCCGCTTGGCGCCGGCAGGCAGGAGGGTCCCGACCTAACGAACCTAAGCAGCGCTGAGAATGTTCCCTCTTCTTGCAGAGTTTTATAAAACCTTATCGTCTCGGGGTCGCACCGATCTCCACTTCCCACCATTTTACCGGCCCGTCGACTGCCTTGTCATGCAACCCAATCATTGCGCTCGCCCGTGAACGTCTTCGTTGCCCTGCTCAAGTCGCATGTCGAAAGGCCCTCTCTCATTTCCAACAGTAGAGTATCGCTTACGTTCTTTGTTTTTTTCCCTCGGATGTCGCAGGCTGCGCGCAGGCTATGGCCAACATCCCCTCTTATGCCACAAGGGTTTGCTCCCCCCCCCAAGACCATCAAGCCGTCCCAACGCTACTCCCCCCCCCCTTTTAGTAGAAAATGTGCTCTTTCTGCTCCCAAGTCCCTTCCCCCTCTCACCTCATTTTTACCTGACTAGACCATTGGGAGCGATTTCCACAATATTACTACCCACGCTCTAGCTCAAGTCCTCAGTTGCGATTTTGATCTGAGCTTCAGAAGTTTCCCCCCCTCCTTTCCTTTCCTATTCGGTGTCTGCTTCATAGCTTTGCTTACCATACTGCTTCGTCCCTTTCCCCTATTTTGGACTCTAAATAGTCCGGGTGGAGCGACTCCTTTTCGTTTCACACGCCAAATGTCCCTTTCCTCTCATGGAATTCCCCCCCCAAGGAACCTCCAGCTCTCTGGCCTGATCACTGTAGAGTTTCAGCGTTCTGCGTCTTTTCCCTTGACAGCTTCACCTTCAACCGTTTTTTCCTGGTCTTTCTCTCGTGACAACGGCGTGCAGCTCCCGCCCTCCTCGCCAAGAATTCATCCCTCTTCCACTTCTCTTAAGGCCTGTTACTTTCTAGTGTCCACCTTTCCTGTCCTGGCTTCCTCTCTCCCATTTCCCTGCACCGACCACGCGCTTCCCCTGAGGCCAATGGAGTCTTCTAGTGGGGCTCTAACCGCGCGTCTCCTCATTACCCTGAGGCATCCGCCTTAGCCAAAGTGGACAGATTCGTTCTCCTTCTCACCCACGAGAAAGTTTCTCTGTAGCCAACACCTTCCCTTACCACGTCTATTCGGACCGTCCCCTTCTTATCTATTTAGCCCTTATTATACTTCACCCTCGTTGAGAGATACGACCCCTTCCACCTCCTAATTGAGGGTCGGCTCTTCCTTATCGTGTTCCCGGTTTTATGGGACCCCCAAGGGAATTCTGCCCCTGGGAACCCCTTAGAACTTTACTCTTTTCTCTCTCTTTTCCCCCGAAGATAATGCTAGTGCCTAGGAGGAAATCACGTCCTTCCCTGCCCCTCATCGACTACCATACTCTCACCTCCTCCTTTCCTTCCCCCACTGATTGGGCAGTGGCGATCCGAATGGATGGTTTCCAGCTATGTGGATTGCGCGTGGCAGGCTATCGTGCGTATTCTTTCGTGATGGCGCGGGCGCCGGCTAGGGACTTAGTCGACAATCCCTAGTCTCTTCCCTTTCCGCATGTAGGAGCTTAACAATGTGGCCCTTCTTCTGTATTCCACCCTCTCCTGACGCCCGGGCCCTTGTGAGCACCGCAATGGCCCTAGTAACTCCAAGGTCCTACTTCTTTCAATGTTCCCCTCTTCTCACTGACTGGTGGTTCTCAATTTTTTCAGTTCGCACCTAAATTTGCCCCGATTGGTTTTGCGCTTAAAGCCAAAAGCTTTCGCTCCATGTTGCGCGTTTGAGCAGGGCTTTTCCAACCCCCCCCCTCCACTGGTACCTCACAAGGAACATGATCATATTTTTCCCCGTAATTTTTCGGATGACTTGTCAGTATTCTCGCTCGTTTCAGTTAAACGATTTTCCGACTCTTAGGATTTTCCGTTCGGCGATTCTCAGGTCCCAGTGCACAGTAATCATGCTCGACTCCAACCGCCTCCTTTATTTACGCTTTCCTTTCCCCCTCCGTAAACGATTCCTCCCCACCCTCCTGTATAAGGAAAAGGCGAGTCCCTTCCCCCCTCCTTTTTTTTATGTATCGTGAGAAGTCTCAAGGTTCTGTCATCCCCCCCATACGAGTCTTAAGACCTGTTCAAGGCGAGGTTCCCCTTCCACGTTCGCCCCCCCCTTAACTTTTAGCTTCCGGTCCCTCCTCTTTCGGGATCTATTCTTTTCCTCTAATCTTTTTTTTTCTGTTGTATTATTTTTTTTCTTTATGCTAGTCCTTTTCCCATCTAAGTGAAGTTCCGCCCTTGATCCGTCGCTGAGGTGCCTTTTCCAGAGGCTAGTGGGTATAGTAATTCCCCGCACAGGGACCACTCCTCCTGTCATGACTCCAGACATGGAAACCAATTTTATTCTTTTGCCTTTTTTTTAGTTATGTCGCGGGGCGTTCCTTTTCCGCTTATTTTCTTCAGTAGACGACAGGCCTGAAGTGTTGACTACTCGAGAAGGGGTTTAGAACTCTCCCTCCCAGTCCAAGTAGCCCAGAAGGGTTGTCCTGTGGAGCTAGGAGAGCTTCCCCCCCTCGGCAACTGAACGATTTTTTGAGTTAGTCGGGAAGAAGTTTATTATTACCCTTGGCCTTGCTGGTTTTTTCTCACCCAAAATGCATTCTATCCTTTAATTTTCCTCCCCCCCCCCCAATCCTTGGTTGAGGGTCCCTATACCCCTAGTAGGGCTCCTTCTAAACTCCCAGCTTTCTCGCTTACGACACAAGTCTGTCGTAGTCCTTTTCCCTTTGTTCGTTACTCCCGTGCTTTCTGGACCCAGTTTTTCCTTTCTTATTGGCTGTCCAACTCAGATCCTGCGGCGGTTCGGTACTGTTCTCCTCCTCCGGCAACCTGTGCGCGTTTTTCCTCTCCGTGATCTTGAGGCGACCTAGGCGTGATCTTGAGAATTTCCCCTGGACCGCGTCCAGCTTCCCTTCCCACCAGTAAAGTCTCGCTCGCTTCTTTCCCCTATTCGAACACTCTGACTCATTCAAAATCGTTTTCCGGTTTTTTTTTTTTGGTGTCGAGGCTTCCCCCCCCCGTATATGGTCCCTTCTGAACGTACTTGCCGATGCAGAGCTCTTGAGCCTTCGTCTCTCTCCCCCTCGGGGGACTTCTCGTAGTCCCTTTTCTCACTCCGAGGCCTTGGCAACCGGGACAAGATTTCCTCCTTTCTCCTGAATCCACCGCCGTTTCGGGGCGCCCACATGCCCTTTTCCTTTGTGCATCTCCCTCCGCGTACGCCGCACTCCTTTGATGAGCCGAACCTATTGATCCCGACTTTGTCTGTTCCGAAAGACGTGGTCCCCTCAGTTGTTGTCCTCGTAATCGAAAGTTTCAGTTTATGGACGATCCCAGCCGTCTTTTACAGTTTCGTTTTGCAGCGAATTACTTATTTGCGCAGTAGTTCTTAGAGCTTCACGAGGTTTCTTTTCCCCCCCCTTTCTTAATCATTGTTCCGAAGAGTAGGTAGGCTCGCGCCGTGGCTTTTTTGTAGGTCGAGTTCCCCCCTAACCCTCCTCACGGGGGAGTTCTGCTTCTTACTTCCTCGTCGGTTTATAGAGAGTGATTGCCCCTTTGTGTCTAGGATCTTGTCTTCTTCGAGTCCCCCACACTTTACGATTCCCTCCTCATCCCCTCAGCTTTGTCCGGTGAGATTGTAAGTCCACGTACCTCGAAGATGTTCTTAGATCCCTCCTTCTTTTCTCCTCGCTGTGTTCCTGTATTCCCCTGAACCCCGTTCCGGATCTGAACAGGCAGGTTACGTTTTTTCCCACTCTGACGATTTCCCTTTTAACAGCGCTGGATCGTCACTTCGCATGTTTTTTCCCTTTGGGATCCCTCTCTTTTTTAGCGTCCATCATTGCTGTGAACGGATGTGGCGAACTCGTTCAGATTCTTTTCTTCCTCCAACAGCTCCTCGACTTGAGCGCAGAGCGGTTCGTATTGTTCGCTGGGCTCTCCAACTGTTGACAAGGTAAGGTCCTCTTCCCTTCTGCTTCGTGCCCGATTGGTGTGCTGCAGGAGCGCACCTTCTCACTTAGGAGAGTAGTCTATTCGGTAAGCTGGTTATTGGGGTGTATGTGCCTTTTGGCCCTATTGTAGAGGGCCCCCTTTCTGATTTCCTCCGGCCGACTTGTTTCAACCTAACTGATAAATTGTCCCTGGCGCTTAATACGAGTTCGTCACGTGTCTTCCTTGTTGACCTGCGAGCCGATCTCCTAAGTTGAGGTTCCCGCACCGCGCCGCTTTTCTTTTACACGTTTATAGATTTGGCTTCAATCTTACCCTGGAGATATTTTCTCTTAGTGTGGTAGCCTTACAGCGGTCCGCGTGTCTTTTCTCCCAGCTTATTTTAATGAGAGGCGTCCTCTTGTCTAGCCTCACCTTTCTCCTAGGGCGAACCCGCGGTTGTGAATCGTCCGTTATTGATTTCAACTTTAGGAAATTATAGCTGGTCCTCCAACAAATCCTCTTCCCTCCTCTTTTCCCCTGACAAGGAGTACATGTACGTCCCTCTACTGTCTGATTCCGCTGACGCCAGTTTAGGCGTTCTTTTTCGTTAAGGAATCACAGAGAAAACTTTCGGCGTGCTTTCGATTATCCCCTTCCCTGCGGTTATACGTTACGGTTCGAGGACTTCGAAATCGAACGGTGTTCATTGGCCTGCGAGTTTCTGGCTGTATTTGTCCTCATTGTGGGGCTTTCCCGCATTCTTGCTTTGATCTGGTCTTATGCCAGGATCTCCCCGGCCCTTTCTGGAGCAAGACGGAACTCTTTGTTTAGCTTTACTTCACGTGTTAGGATAATAATTTGGTTCGATGTGAGGTGTCTTTTCCCCTACCGATTGTAGTCGATATAGATCCTTTAGCGGTCTTTAAGTAATCCCACGTAGCCAGAACGTCAGCGGAACAGTTTGTCTCTCGCGCAGATAGTTGGGGAATGCTCTCCCCCTTCAGAATTCGGGTCGTTTTGACCAGTTTCCTTTTCACCCCTGCTTGGGAGTTTGGCTTCGAAGATTGTGCCACTTTCTTTGATTAGTGAAGTCGATCTTAAGGCGGTTGCGTTCTTGTTTTCCGTTCGCGGCGGCCGGGGGGCACCTTTAGGGGTGTCTCACTTTCGACCTGGTCACCCCTTTTTTCGCTCTTGCCGTCTCTCAACTTTTTCTTCCTCGTGGTGTCGTTGATGGTTTCCCGTTTGGAAATTCGAAGTTATGGACCGCGTCACCCCGCCTCGATGTTACCCGCATCTGGAACGCCCTTAATAGTTAACGGCTCGTCGCTTCGCCCGGACCTGCTTTATTCTGGGGCCGTCAAGCGATTTTTTAGGCCGGGGCCCCACGACCTTTTTTTTACTACCCTTAGTGAGCCGGCCCAAACTTTGTCTTCTTCTTTAAGGGAACTCCTTAGCCTTTTCCAAGGGTGCCGGTGGTTGAGGGCCTCCTATATCTTCTCCTCTTGGTTTTTCCTCTTTCAAGCCCGCCGGGTGCCCGGGTCAGTCTTCCGTAATCAATGGCCCTACTCCAGAAGTTTCCGCCTATTGTACTCCTCCCTCTTTTTGGAGTGCGCCCTTAGATCAAAGTCGCACCCCAAACCCAGCCGTCCGGTTCTACGGGCCGCGACTTTGCCCTCCGTCGATTGGAAGGGCGGGGTACCATCTTCCCCCCCCTCCTTCGAGTGGGTCCGACGGTCCTACTTCTATTCAGGTCCTAACATAACCCCTACCTTTTTTGACGATAGTTTCCCCTCCCTCCCCAGACGGGAGTACCAGGCCTTCTCTCAAACCCTATTTTGGGACCGCTCCGAAACTTTCAACTTTTTTCCTAGTAAAGAGCTCTCCCTCAGTTCCCAAAGGTGGAACCACTAGTCTACCAGCCCCCAACGTCCTCCTGACCCTAGTTAGTAGGAGGAATTCGCATTTGTCTTTCCTCCAAAGATAAGGTGCTATTCAGAAAATGGACGATTCCGTGAGTCGACAGTTTTTTTTTTATGAACTGCCCGACCCCTTGAAGACATAGATCTTTTTTTCTTATGGCCCACCCCTATACCAGACAGGGACACATTAGTCTCAGTCCCACACGCAATATCCTTTTCTCTTTTGTTTTCCTCCTCCTTCGGCTCTCCTTTGCCCTCCTATCCCTTCCCTCCCAAGTCTTCAGCCCCCAGCAAAGCTCTCCTGTAACAGAACTATCAGACCCCCTCCCCTGGGTTCTTGTTCACTTAGGTGAACCGGCCTACGCATTGAGCCCTCCCCCCCCCTCTTTCGGAGATGCTCCACTGATTTTCCTCTCGGATACCTCTTTTATCTGAGGAGGCCGCCCCCACATTCTAATCCCCAAATACATCTTTTTTTTACCTGCACCTTAAAGGCGATTTCGGCTAAATGGACGGTATCCCCCCCCCCCCTACCAATACTTCATAGTTTCCTCTTTTTTTTGTCCGATCACCATCGAGAGTTCCTCTTTGTACAGATCATTTACGAGGTCCCCCCCCCTGGTTTGGGTTAGCCGTTTCAAGGGGAGTTCATGGCACCCTTATTAAGAGTTTTCCCCCTCCTCTGGCTTGCACCCTAATCGGACCTCTTGGAGGACAAGATCTCTTTTTCGCCACCGACCAGGTCCCCCTCTCAAATGCTGTTATTTGCCGAGCTTTCTTTGGCAGTCCACTAGGACGTCTGGTTTTACTCCCCTTCACGCTCGCCGTTTCCCGTCCTCTTGAAAGCCACACTTGTCTTCTCTCCCTCAACTATCCGTAACCTGCTTCTCCGCGTTTTAGGGAAACCCAGCGGCGCTTGTTGCTCTCCCTTCGGACACGGGGGCTACAAGCAGACTTGTCCCACCCATTCCTGAACCCCAAAGAAACATAGGCCTGCTCCACCCACCCCCCCACTTCGCTACCAGTTGTTTCCAAGGTTCTTTCTGCAGCGAAAAATCGGTTTCATCCTGACCTAATGCCACGGAACTTCTCCATGTTAGTAGCCAGAAACTAAGACCCCTCCTCCCCTGAAGGCGCTGTTCCGAATATCCAACGAAGCTGCCTTTCTCCAGCATCCATTGTTAGCAAGTCTTTTGTCGAAGGTTTCTTTACTCCCCTCCCTGAGAGTTACCCTGCGCTCCCCTTGAATACCGAGCTGGGTTGTGGACTTTCCCCCTTTCTTGTTCCACTTTCCCCCCTTTAAACTTCAGCAGCCGTTTTTTTATTTCTGTCAACATGACCACGAGAGCTCCGATGTACGACCTTAAACTCTCTTGCCATCGAGGTTCCTTCTTCCCTTCCCCCCGGCCACGGCGTCTTTGCTGGCTGGCATTCTCTTCCCCAGGGTTAGGCCCTGATCCACGAATTCCCCCAGGTCATCAGCCCTAGATCATAGAGTGCCTGTAAAATCCGCTCTTTGATTGCAAAATTTACTGAGTTCTGCCCTCCCAGGAAAGGACCCACCGTATTTCCTACCTTTCGATTGGAGGCTGGTTCGACTTTTCTTTCTCGTCACAACGAGTGCTCCTGAGAACCTAGGAGCCTTTTTTCGTCCACTTCGATTCCCCCATTTTCCTCTACGTGATGACCCCTTCCTATACCGACCGCCAGTGCTCTCGAGACACCCCCCCTTTTGCCATGTGGCAAACACTTACTTGCCCCGTAACAGGCGTTCTCATCTTTGCTCGCACTTGCTTGAGATCCTGCTCAGAAAGACAATTCCACTTCCTCCCCCCTGCACCTTTGGTTAGGCCTTTACCTTGGACATGGTTAAAGGGGTTCTTTCGTCCCAGTGACTACGTCTTCGAATTTTCCCGCGACAAGTTTCCGTAGCTGCTGCTGTAGGTGACAATATACTCTAGAATAGCATCCTCTACGTGTACCGTCTTTCTCCGTATAAGGACCGGTCCTACCCCTTACTTTCCCTCCCGAAGCAAGGCCTCCCTCTCCCCTATGTCTAGAAGATTGGCTGGTCAGATCTTTTCTTCTATGCTTTGATGGGGTTGACGAGTGGTCTGTCCTTCTGGCCGCTGGACTGCGGGGGTCTCAGACGCTCCAGCGCGTTTGTCCCGTCCGCAGAGGTCGCCCTCGCCCCCTACTTTGTCCACTTGGTCTTCCTTTTCTCCCTCGGCGGCATTCGTGGGCGCACTAAAATCTAACCTCTCAGTGCCACGGTAAACCGTCTCGGTAAGAACAGGTCCAGACGTCGAAGACTGGGTATCCCTTAATCTGGCGTTCTACTCCCCCAGGTATCCCTACTTCGAGTCCTCGTTCCCCCATCCCAACAGTGACGTTAAAGTAGCTAGGCGATCTGCGCGGGGGTAACAGCTTTAGGCCTACGGAGAAAGAATTGAAGCTACCCCTTCCCCTGTCGTGGGCCAAGTTAATCTCGACGAATCCACTCAGTTTTCAGCAAGACTCCCCTGTAATGTCAGTCTCCCTTTCCTAATGGCGATTTACTTACACCCACTCCCTTAGCTCGAATTGTCCACCCCTAATGACTTATCCATCGTTTCTCTCGTGCTAAGTGCACCCCCCCTCGACCCCATATTCCGCCGACTTTATCAATTTTATTTCTGCAATGTCCGTCTTCTCAGCAGAACGGCTCCCCTTTACTGTCACAACCGGCGAAAACCCACCGCTAGATTATTCTACGGCGTCTTTCCCCCCTTTCAAGGGCGAAACCTTTTTCACTGTATCATTGCTTGTCCACTGCCCCCCGGACCACTTTCTCGTATCCTCTTCTCTTTACTAATAAATACGTTAGTGATCTCTCCAGAGAAGTAGTCCTTGCTTCCATAGTATAGTCTTATTTTCCCAATGTGTTTAAAGTTCCGTTTTTTTGCGAACTCTCTGACTATTTAACCCTTGCCCCTTTACAATTGCGACGCTTTCTTCGAGTTTCAATCTCTCCAGTGGAACTAAGCCCTTCTACCTGTTTACCTACTTCAAGTCGTCGGGGGACTTTCTACATTCTCAGATAGTTCTATTTCAGACCGGCTTCCGTGTCCTGTAACGTTAGCTCTTTCTTTTTTGTCCCTCCCAGGAGCCAAGTCGTTCTTTTCCCTCGAAAATTCACTATATGATGACATCCCTCTTGTACGGCTGCGAGTCCCCTGATTAATAGCTGCCCGCGTTTCAACTTTCTAGCTCTGAAGTACTTTATGTGATCGTTTTTCTTCTGGTAGCCCCCAGAATAAACTTCGACCTGACTCGCTGGACATTTTAGTGTCCCTCCCCCACCAGTAGGGAGATTTGTCGTTCATGCCCTTGATACCACCTCTAGACTTTTCTTTCCCTTGTCCTGTCCTGTGACCTTGTTCTCCGGAATTGTAGTAGGAGCCTATTATCCTTCCCCGGAGGAGGCGTCGTCCTCATCTTTGCCCCACTTTGCTTTTAGCTTTTTCGGGACGTCCTTCCTCGGGCGTTGATTTAAGGCACCGCCCCGACCGACCGGCTTAGGCAACGCATATTCCCAGATCCACCAGTATGCCGTTTTTTTCTTTCCTCCTACACAGGATCTAAAAGAAACTGCGGAATTTTTTTTCCCCAGTGGAGCCCTTTATTCTTGGGTCTATACTGTCCCTGGCTGACCCGATTCCCTTCGTCCTACCGTTGAGGGAAGCTTTTTTTCGGTCATTTTCGTCCACCGCCCTCCCCCGCGTTCTCTCTTCGGAGTTTGGGTCTTTTCCTCCGTTTCCCCTTGTTCAAGAACCCCCAGTCGAACATCTAGCTGTCATTTCTCCTTTCTTGAGGGCGGCTCCGTGGGGAAGGTGTTTCTCTCTCCGGTTCCCTCCCATTAGTTACTTTCGGCTCAGCATATAGAAAGCCTGTTTATGGGTCCCTTAGACGGAGCCCACCTTTTTTCTCTCTCTCTTCTAAACTTCGCTTTTTGTCTTTTCTCCTTGGACCGAATTCGTTTTTGTGCGGCAACGTAATCCGAAAGCGTCTTTCTTCCTCCGAGCACGCGTCTTCCCTCCCCCTTCCCGTCTAAATGATTCCTCCCACCGCATGAGTTTCTTGGCGTGAGTATGTCTGAGTCCTTCCTCCCCTGTTGAACTTTGTCGAACGAAGGATTTTACCTTCAATCGAGTTTCCTTACGGATTCCCTTTTTCTTTCAATATTCTTTTTAGTCCCCGCTCCACTTGTCTGATAATTCCCAGACGTTCTTTTTTCTTTTGTCGCGCAAAGGACCCGATTTGCTTACCTCCTACCATGTGCTTTTTTCCTGTTATTCGCTGTTTTCGTCCTTCCTTTTTTGAACTTTCCAGGTAAAGGTATACGTTGGTCCCGTAGCCAACATTTTTTTCCGTAACGGCGAGGCGCATTTCTCCTAGCGTGTATGTGATCACCGTTTTCTTTATCGACAACAGTACTCCCTTAGAGGCCTCACTAGGGACGCTTCTGGTCAAGCTTTTCCCCAAGCTCATGACGACTTATGTCCTCCCCGCTCTTTTATCTCTTATTTTTGGGACCCCAACTAAGACTTTAGCGAGGTCTGATCTGAAGAGTCGCTTCCCCCCCCCCCTTGTTATTTCCTCCGTCCGGTAGTTCGCGCCTCCGGCGTCTTGAGGGGTCTGGTCTGATGCCGTCTGGGCCCCAATTGCTTGATCGTTGGCCAACTTGCGATTCCTGCTCAGTCAGCGGTAACGAACGCCCATCCCTCCTGTCTGTTCCGATCTCCTTTTTTTTTTTTTCTTTAGAATTCACTTAGTTTTTTTCCTCTGCTTACATGAGAGAAGCCTAGTACCGGGGTTCATTTGTCCTTCTTTTTCCACTCCCCTTCATTATACTTCTTTCCCCTCCCGGAGAGTCCGTGATCCCTTTTTCTTCCCCAGTCATGCGAGTCTTTTTTCTTCTTCAAGATTTCCTGCCTTCTTTCCTTAAGCAGAGACGTTGTAATTCGAGTAGTATGTTATGTCAGCCTACATGATATGCTTGGACCTCCTTTTCAGTTTTTTCCCGTCCAGCTCACTTACTTGCCCCCCCCATTTTAGATGGTGACTCCTTAACAGAGCTCTCTCACTTTCCTTGCCCCTTAGTCCTGTCGCCGCACTTTGTTTTTTCTCCATTCAACAGTTGATTGAGTCGCCCGTGTCGTGCTGGTCTTTGCAAATCGAAGCTCTGCTAGTCTTTTGTCTAAGCCCCTCTCGTGTGTTCTCCGCGTATTTTCCCCTTCCTTTAGCATCGAAAGGGTTACAGCTAGGGCCCGTTGTTTCGCGGACGTCGCTTGCTTTTTTCTCATTTTTCGTGATTCTTTTCCTTGACCAGGAGTGCAGATCTTGCCCTCTTTTTCCCCTCGAGAGTGTGAGTCCTTCACGTCGTGTTTTTTCTTTTCGGCGGGTGGAGCGTTTGTTTGGTTGGTGTCCCCTCCAGATGTTCGTCGATCTTAGGATGCACGTTCGTGCAGTATTCTACCCAAACTTTTTAGTCCAGTGTCTCTTCCTTTTGCATGCAGGTTCTTGGTACATTCCCCCGCCCCGTCTTCTGCGAGACATTGAGTATAGGTGTTTCCACTTTTTTTTGGCGTTTTTGGGTTGTCTCGAGTTGGGATGACGCTTCCTTTCTTTGTGGAAGTCTGTTTCCGATTTTTCATTCCTCTTCCGGCTGACAAACAAGTTGCTGCATGACGAATGTTCCATACCCTCTTTGCGCTTTACACTTCTATCCCCCTTTTTCCTTGATTTGTCGTTCCTTTCGTTTATTACCCTTCGGTATGTCCCACCGCTCTTCGTTCAAGAATCTTACACTTCCCTCTTCGTGCGGGAGCGCGACCATTTTGCAACACCCCTGCTTGTGTTTTGCTCCCTGATTGCCGTAGCACGCCCCGCTGTTTTTTCCTCCTTTCTGCCAACACCCACTTTCGTTTCCCTGACGTCCGTGCAAGAGCGCCCTTCCCCTTTGTCGTCGGGGGGTCTGCATCTCTATTATCATTTTTTTTGAGAGATTTTAGCCCGCCCGAAGGGTGACCAGGGAACGCTTTTTCCCCCCGACTTCATGGTCAGAGTGGATGTTTCTCCCCCTTTTACACGAAACAATTGTGGTTTGGGGGGTTGTTGGGGTGGACCCCCATTCGGTGGGGGGTGTTGGGTTTGTTTCTTTGTTAGTGCCCTTATAAGCAACTGCCCCTAAGGTCGGTTATTTTCTCCCCTTCGAACGAGCCGGGACCATGGTTCCTTTCGTTTACATATTCGTGAACCCCCTCCCCTCGGTGTGGCATCGGGTCCCTTCTCTTCCAACTTGCCCTCTGACCATAATCAAAATCTATCCAACTTTGTTGGGGCACCTCCGACCCAAGAGGGATTTTCCCCCCCTGTTAGTCCCATTCACGATGGGTTTCCCCTCTCTCACTTCTCCAATCGGCCACGGACCTTGTCTATCCCAAGTTCGTGCCCCTAGCCCCCCCACGCCACCTTTCCACCAAAGTTCCTTCCCCTCTCCGATTCGTCGGCGCTTCGCTTGTTCTCTGAATTAACCCAAAGTATTCGCCTCCAGACAAAGAATTTGAGACCTGTTATTTCATTTTGGTGATCAGTCCCACCGCCAGTTCAAGTCCTTCGTTTTTTCCCCCATACGTTAAAACTCCTCCGTAGGATCGAAAATCTTCTCCCCCCCCCCGCACTCCGTCGGGATCCCTTCTTTGCCTAATGGAACAACCACCCCCCACCTTCCATATACTACGTAAGCAAAGTCCTTAAGAAAAAAGACTCCTTTCTTCCAGCCCGCGCCATTTGCCCCCTCCCCGTTTAACGTTGAAACCGTTCGATGCTCCTGATCCGCTTACATAGCGAGGAGAATACGACCCTTTTTTTTACCCACGAGAATGAAGAGCGTAGTGGATTCCTCGGAGGCCTGCAGCCTATTTCCCCTCCCCCCAGAGCTTGCACTCTCAATGCTAGTTTCCTGAGAATGGTCTTTGTTCCACCTCTTAGTTTCGGAGATCCCATCGAGAATTTTCCTATTTGGTGAAATTCAAGTGGGACTATGGGACCCCTGTTGCGTGACGAGAACGCGTTTCCCAGAGCCTCGAGTTAGAATAAAATACTAACGCCGACGAATTGCTCAGATGGCCCCTTTTGCCCATCCAAGCCTTCTCCTTGGAACGCCCCCACGATAGTCTGAGGGACCTGGGCCTTCCCCCTCAGCTTAAATCGGTAAGGCCCCCTCGATCCTGCTGTCCTTCCTCCAAAGCCGGGAGAGCGCTGACCCGAACCGGTTTTCCCCTCTCTCATGTTCCTTCGACAAAGACAAGTTTTTTTCCCCCTCTTTTTTAATCAGCAGTTCAGTAACGGCGGTAGCTGCTTTTTTGACTGTATTTATCAGGACACTTGTTCCATCGACCAAGCCGCTTTTCCCCACTTCGCTCCAACAAGGACCATCAATCATTCTTCAACACTTACCGCTGATCTTTCACCAGCCTTCCTCGCACAACCGTCACCCTACGACCCCACCGCCCTTTGGTTGAGAGCCAGACCTCTCAAACTCCTTTACCGACCGCTCTTTCCCTTTTCTCTTTTTGTTTCTAGACAAAAACTTCAGTCCGCTCCAGCATCCATGTTGCGAAAATGTGTGTTCGTTCCCTGTACCCGTCTTCTCTGGTTGACGATCCATCCGTTTTTTGCGCAGGTTATCCGAACCCTGTAAATGTGCCTCGCTCCGCGGGATCCCCATTCAAGATTTCTTCCCTTTACGTAGTTTCAAGCTTCTAGAGTTTTGGAGCGTTCTGCCACCAGGGCACTGGCGTCTGTCCTGTCTTTCAGTATCCGAAACTGGGCGCCCTTGTCAAGATCCCCCTTACCTCGAGCACATTTTCCGGAATCCCGGATCTCACCTCGCCGCTGTAACAGACAGATTCTCTGCCCACTTTCTTCTTCTGTCCTCATCGCACTCCCCAGTCGCCGGCCTTCCCCTTTAGGTAATGGAGGCCGTCTGAATTGGTTCCCCAGTTGCTCGCTCTCTCCTCCCCCGTCTTTGCCGGCACTTGAAAGTTTTCTTGATAGGCCAAAAGACGCACGTGCTTTACGTTAAAAAACGGACTGGACCCCACTTTCTTAAACCCTCCCCTGAGGTCCCCCAGTGTTCTCTGCAGAAACTTTATGCGTCAGTACTCCTTGACTGATTACTCACCAGTGCCCTTTTTCGCCCCTCTCACGGACGTCTTTTTCTTCAAGGAATTTTTACTCACATTGTTAAACTTTGTAGGGTAAACAGGGTGCGGGCGACCACGCCTACGTCCCCCTTCCCTGTGTTTTCAGCTTGTTAAGGCTATCTGATAATTCAATGGCGGCCAACTCCCTATCCCTGCCGGCATCGACCCCCAGTACTTCTCACATCCAGCAAGGGTCGGTCCTTGAGTATAAAGGGGTTCGAGATATGTGATTTCCTCTTTCTTTCCGGCGTGGCTTCTGGGCAGCTGCTTTTGCTACCGGCGGTCTGAAGAGCAGCGCTTAGTTTCCTTCCAATTCCCTTTGAGCTCCCCCTGCCACCCCTTGCCCTTTCTTCCTTCGTCACGAAGCAGCTCCCTTGCCTTCGTGGGCGCTCCTACAATCTGCCCGCTCCTCCACGGTACCCGGGACTCATTGGTCCCACTGTCTATGTGTTTTGATTCCCGTCGTCGTGTAAGTTTTTCCGGAGCCTACTCTCTCTTTTTCCCCCCGATTGTCGCTCCCCTTGCGCGCGTATCCTTGATTGGTCTACACCCTTCCTTCTACATAAGGGAGCAGTACTTCTCCAATCTGACGCCGTCTGGCTC
>Ga0179591_1275062_pt1 | contig 20070 bp, 17 predicted proteins | sample CZOMad2_1_08_16f_FD_182891 | JGI IMG/M metagenome (GOLD analysis project Ga0179591, IMG submission 182891) | Vadose zone soil fungal communities from Angelo Coast Range Reserve, California, USA - CZOMad2_1_08_16fungal (PacBio error correction) | ecosystem: Environmental > Terrestrial > Soil >... | reverse complement strand
TCAAGGACAGGGATTTCAAGGAGGCCATCTGTAATGGACGGCCTTTTCCCTCCTGCCTTTCTTTTTGGTGGGCTGTAGCGTCGTAATTTGTGGGATTTTACTTGTTAATGTTCGCTTCCCCCCCCTCTGTTGTCCCAGTACTACCCACTCCGTCAACTCCTTTCCAGAAATGTAACCCATGTTTTCCCCTCAATCCATTTTCTGCGATGGGCCCCGTGAAACCTATTCCAGGCTTGCGCCTCTATTGAGTCCTATCGGGGAGGTTGAGTCCCGCCAATCGACGGTTTTTTAAGTGTTCTCAATCCAAATGTTCTTTCCCCCCCCCCCTTGAACCCGCATGTAAGGCGGCTTTCCCCATTAAATTCTCCCTTGGTTCGGTCGCCTGGATAATGTCTTCGTTAATTTACATTTATTTTCCTTGAACCTTTTCCCCCAAAAAAACACCACACCTCGTTCCAGTTCTGTGGGACGGGCGACTTCCCCGTGTTGTCCAGCAGTACCTAGCCCCCATGGTTTTTTTCGGCTCGTAAGTTGACCTCCTTGGGGTTCTTCATCGTCTTGAATTTTCCCCCCCCACCGTGTTTTTCGATGTACAAAATTTTTGGGAAGTCCCATTGCCCAAGGTTTCTTGACAACATGGACCTGACAGATGTGTGGCTCTCCTTGTTTGAGATCGCCAACACCGCTTCGAGTTTCCCCTTGGCGCCTCGGGTCCAACCAGGCCGATACTTCCTTTTACGATCTTTCTTTGATGCGTCTTCGTGTATCTTTTTTCCGCTAATTTCACTCGAACAGCCTTAGTATATTCCTTTTTTCGGACACCCCCCATTTTTCCCAACAGACCCCCCCGATCCCCGTCCTCCCCGGTCTGGGTTTTGGTCTTTCCCATTTTGTTTTTTCCTTAACCGCCCCCGCAAGTTTGTTGCTTTTCCTTTCTCCGGATCCCTTTCTGGTCTTCATTGCAATGCTTGCCTTCTCGTGGGCAAGCCTCCTTTCCCTACGCCGGATTTCCCGCGTTGTATGCCGCTGTGTTGGCCGGACACTTTACTCGGAGGTGACCCCTCGTTGACCTTTCGACAACAAAAAATTCCCCCGGTGCGGAAGGTTCCTGGGGAGTCGCTATTTCGTGTTTTTCCATCTTGCAGAAAGTTCTTGTCCCCTCCGTCGTCCCTCTTTGTCCCTCACACTTTGCCTTTTCCGAACTTGAGGTCCAGGACTTTCTTGTGAATTATTCTTCGTCCCAGCGTATACCCTCATGTTAGACCGGAGTCTCCCTTCAGGTTTACCCCTCCGCAGAGTCAAGGGATCCGCCTCTCGGGCCCTGTTCTACAATTTTGTCGGCGGCGATGCTTTGCTTGACAATAGGTGACGGCAAAGGGTTCTTGCACGCCCCCCAGGGCCCCCACCCGTCTACCACCCCCCTCGTCAAATTGCGCTGTCTTTTCAGAGACTCTCTTGCCTTTGTCTGTGGGCTCCGCCTCTTTTGTTACAGCTAACGCTTAAACCTTTCTCTTTGCTCGTGGGAGTTCCGTAGTTTGTTCCCTTCCCGTCATCCGGCAGATCTTCCAATTTCCTTTACTCGAATTTTATCGGTTTTCCCCGCTCTTTGTTTTTCTTTTTGCGGGCCGCGGTTGTTCCTCTCCCTCCCCGTTGGCCCTTCCCTCGAACGAATGCTGTTTTCCGATGATCTCTTTTCCGGATGGTGCTGAATGGCTTGCTTGGAGTTTTAGCTGATTCTGATTGTGGTTTCAGGGAGACCGTATTTGTTTGATTCACAAAGTTTTGATATTCTCAAACCCACTCTTGCTGCTTAAACCCGCCCCCCCCTTCACAGATTTAACTTTCCCCATTCCTCCTCCGATGGATTTTGTTGGTCCCGTACACCCTCTTTGCTCCCTACCCTCCTTTTTGATACGGTCATTGACGCATCTGCCTGGTAATGTCACAGTTGGTCGCTTGCCCTCCGACTGGCTGACGATTTTAATGGCGCGCCTCCCTTCATGATTTGGCTTCCCCTTGACCTGATTTAGTTCCCCCCCCAGATTATGTTGACCCCTGCACTTTCACGAGGTTGTTCTCACACTGCAGGGACGGCGGTCATACTTCCCCCGGCGCCCTCTGTGGTCCCCCCCCCCTCCCATGCTGAGTGGATTTCCCCTTGGTTCGGTTTTTTTTCCTGCCGCCTTTTTTCCCGACACCACCAACCGCTCATCCAGATTCCAGTTGTTACCCCCACACGTGGTCCTGGTCCCCCCCCCACATTGTCCCTTTTTTTTTTGGTCCCTGGTCGCGATTCCCTTCACCTCCAGATGTGATCCTTTTTTTTACTTTGCTGGGCTCCCATCTTGATTTCTCCATTTTCCGGTCTGATGAACCGCCACCAATTTTCACGCCCAAGGTTCTTTGAATGCGAAAGTGCCCTTTTTCTTGGTCTAATGATTGGGGCACCATCCCTTTTTTCACAGTTTCCACGGCCAGTGCTTTATTAGTTGCTCGGGTGGTTTTTTGCCGCTGTTTTTTCGTTTGAGTCAAGTCCCCATGGACTTGGCCACCTTGCCCCGGCTAAAGTCTCCTGCCGCAGTCCCCCCCCCGTCATCCCCGGCCCTTTTTTTGCGCATACGTCTCCTTTTCAATTCTAATTTTTTTTGGAGTAATGGTTTATTTCTTTCTATGGGACTGTCCCCCTTTTGCCCCTCGGTCCCTAGGCTTGGGTCGAATTGCTGTGTTTGTTTAGTTGCCTCGCGTAAGGCCACTCTTTGCTATACCTTTATTTCACCACCTGGTTGCGGTGAATCCCCTAATTATCCTTCGCCCAGGCACCCCACTTACCCTGCCGGCCGCACTCCAAAAAAAAAGCGCCACGTCCTCTTGTTTCTCCCCCTGACGCCCCCCTTGGTTGTTCCTATTGAGCCTCCTTTTGAACCTTTTGGTGATAAGATCGTCTTTACAGCTTTCTTTTCCACTCCCAAAAAAACCCCCCCCCCTTCATCCCCCTCCCCACCGGCGTTTTTTCTTTCCCTGACCGGTTCCTCCCGAATACCCCTTACACTTGGCTTCTGCATGGTCCCAACCTTCGAGACTCTGATGTCAATACCTTTCCCCAGTGATGGTGCCCCACCACAAACGGCCCTCTCGTCCTCAATTTTCTGCAACAGCTCGGTTGCGATCTAGATTCCCGAATACACACCCCCTCGGCGTCCTCGCATTTCGTTTCCATGCAAACGTTTGACGGCACTCCCACGCGACCGTGGCTGGAATTCTACCCCCCCCTTTTTAGAGTAGGTTGGCGATCATTCTGCATCATTTTAGACTTGTTCCGAAACCAGACGTCCTCTTGGTTTTCCCCCTCCCTATATGTTGACTCGTTTTTGAATGTCCCGTCATTCTTTTGCGTGTCGCAACTTTGAGAATGAGACCCCCCCGTCCTCCTCAGACCCTCCAACCCTGCACACATGCCGACCCTGTTACTTCAAGGGCTCCTGGACTTCAGTTGCATTTGCCGCCTGTTAATCTATTATTTTCCCCTTTTCCCCTCTTTGGTGTTGTTCTGAATGTTAAACAGCTATTCTACTCTCAGCTCTTCAAGCCCCCCCCCCCCTTTCCCTTTCCCAATTTTTTATGGGTTTTTTTTTTTCGGCGTCGTTCTTTTCTGTATTTACTCCCAGTTCGGACACGCTTCTTCCCCGATTCTCCATCCACTCCGCTATGCATGTTTTTGCTTTCTTCCGTCGAATTCCGTTTCTTCTTTTCTTCTTATCTCCCGTATGTTGTGCCAGGATAGGCCCAAGGGAGGTTTTTGAGGACCCCTTTCATTTCTCGCCGTTCTAGGGGAGATTTTTCCCCCTTCACGCCGCCGAGTTTTTGTTCGTTTTCTACTGTTCAGTTGTAGCGTTCCTCTCATTGAGTCCAGTTTGGGAAACTTTCTTGGAAATAAGAGTCCTGCGCATTCTCCCCCCCGTGGCCCCAGCCCTCGTTTTCCCTCCCCCCTTCAAGGGACCGTTTCTTACTTTGGGTAAGCCGGTCCACGCGTTGTGTGTTTCCTGCCTCTTTCCCCCCCGTTTAGTGACATCGATACCCCCGGAGCGTTTCTTGTGGGGTTCTCATATTCCCCCCAGCACCCAGGGCTGACGTCCCTAAACTCGCTTTGGTGAGATTGCGTTCCGTTGTTTTTTTCTTTGATCGCCTGGGATCTTTCGTCATTCCGCCTCGTTGATGATTTCCCCTTGAGTAGCGATTGGCGTTTTTCCTCGGACCCGAACAACCCTGCCTTCCTTCGAACCCTCCCCTGACCTTTAACCCTCCGGCGGTAAGTCCCCGAACTTTCGGGTCATCAATCCCTGCTGACGTCAAAGACCCCCGTATTTCTGTTCCCCCTTCCTAATGAGTGCAGGCGGGGGCGTCCCGTTCCTTTTTTTCGTTCCATCCTTGTTTCCGCATTCCCCTGCCCTTCCCACTTTGACGGCCTATAGATGCCCCCCGCACATTGGGATTTCCCCTAAAGGTTCTTTTTCCCATTTCGAAAAGACAAAGGCCCTTGTCCCCTGCTCGCGTCTTGCTGATTTCTTCGTCCCATCCCGATGTCTACTATGAAGTTGCGCAGTCACCCCAGTTACATTTTCCAACATGCTGGAGTTCCCCTTGATAGGGCGCCCTTCTTAATCCCCTTGTTTTGTTGAACACCCTTGCCCACGTGCCCAGGGTCTTGCTTTTCTTGCCTTCAGGTGGAAGGCCTCCTTCCCCTGCGCAATACCGGTGCCCCCCTCTCCCTCTATCCCGCTGATTCTTTGTGGGGCGCGGATGACCTTTGCCCGTGACGCACTTCAGTTGTCCTGTTTTCAGAACCCATCTAGGTTCTTGTCAATTGCCCTTAGGAAGACATCGGGCCCTTCATGGCTTTATGTCTACCGAGAACCCATGCATCCCGTGTCCAGACCTGCTTTGTTGTATGAGGGATCCATTCCAAAACGTAACCTTCGGTCTCCCGCACGATGTTTCCGACTGGCCGGATCCTTGTGTAACTGTATTCAGCTTGTGACTTGCAATCTGACGAGGTGGGTGTTTGGACTAGGCCAGCACCTGACGCCCCCAAAAGACCGCCCCTGCTCCCCCTCCCCCCTCTTCAGAGCCGGCGAGATAATCCTTTGGAACCGCTTTCCTTTAAGGCTTGTTCCCTTCTCTTTTTGACCTCTTCAGTTTTCCCCCCCTTTCCACGGCATCCGCTCAATCCTCCCCGTTGATCTCGACCCCCGTCCTTTTTTATCCCGGAAAAAAAGAATTTATTTTACTTTTTCGACAATACCCTGCTCCCTGGCCGTATTCGACCACCCCCTTCCACTCCTCGCCCTGCCCTTGATAGCTTACGCTTTCCCTCTATCGCCCCCCATGCCGTCATGCCTTTCCTCTTTCAAAGGAAATGTCTATGTGTTTTCCACGTCTTTTATCAATGTTCTTCAGGGCCGACCTTTTGTTTGCCCCCTTCAAGTTCAATCCACAAGTCGCCGACGCCCCCCCATTTAGGCGAAGTGATGTCTTTGCGAGACTTCCCGAGTCGTGCCCTTTTTTTGGAGCGTCAAGTTTTTAACTGTGTGAGTGGCTTTTTGCTCGAGCAGTACTCTTTCAAGTGAAGTGTTGCAAGAACTTCCCCCCCCAGGTCTTACGGGGGCGGTTGCCCTGCTAGCCTTGAATACCCTCCCATACCATTGGATTTTTTTTTTTTAGCAACCCGGTACTTGTCCCCCGAAACATAGGCTTTTTTTTGACCTTACACCCCAGCCGGTTCACGCGGGACCTCTGCAACAGCCTCCCCCCACAGTCCCGGGTTCCAGTGGATTGTGTTTCATTCCCAAGTCAGCCTGCCCCCCCCCCTGAAGCATAGGATATTCCGGAGGATTTCTGCACCCCACGCGCTTTCTGTAGGAAGTGAAACCCCCCCAACAGCCCCGCTGCCCTGTCCGGCCGTGCCCCCGGTGCAATGTGGATTTGTCTTTCCTAAAAGAGGACATCCCCCCAACTATATTATTCCCGCTGTCTTTCTTGATTTTCAAGCCTTTCCAATCCTTAAAACGAAAGCTCTTTGGATTTAGCCGAACCACCCCTCTGAGCGGTTTACCTGAGCCGCAATCCGGGTTGGACTTTTACTCTCTTCTCGTCCATCGCCCCACCAAATGCTTTTCCCTTTTTTTAACTCAATGTTTTTCCTGATGTCACCCTTTGTCTATTTTGCCTCGGGTATCTCCTACTCGTATAAGATAGAGTCCCCCCCCTTTCGTTCAACGGTTCCTTGGGGTTGCGTTCTTTGTTGAGTGGAACCCAGAATTTCGGCCCAAATCTTTTGTCTTTTGGTTGAATTTCCCTTCCCTTGCACTGGTTGAGGCGACTCCCTGGATCCCTCTGATGGCAACAGTCTTCGTCAGCGACTTCCCCTGCCGGGGTGTCACAGGTTTGTTTTCGCGCCTTGTGGCTTAGTTTGACGTAAAAGCACCTCTTTTCGCTGGTTCGTTTATCCCAAACTTCCCCCCGACCGCCTCGTCTCCCCCCCTCATGTCATCTGTCTGCACCCCAAAACCCCAAAGGGAGGGTCGCACCTGTGTGGGCTCCACCCCGTTTTACCCGACCGTGATACCCGTGAACCCATCGTGCATTTTCGCCCTACCAACTGAACGAAGCAGGTGAAACGATTATCCCACCGAAAGAAGTTCCAGTGAGAAAGTACCCGGAAAATAACTGTTTTCTCAAGTCACGCCCTCTTGCCTCAACTCTTCTTTCACTCCCCTCCAATTGGGTTGTTGGTTTCTTTTTTTTTTTAGTCTTCGGATGGGGCAAACTCTCCCCTCTTAAGGATAAAATTCGATTGCCTGGTGGCTCCCTCTTACCCTCTTTGTTGGTTTCTTTTGTGTCTTTTTTTTCCCTTTCGTCCTCTCTTTTTACTGCCTCTACAACCCTCTTTTTCCAGTTAGATGGGGAGGCAAACTTAGCCAACCCTGTTTTTCCTTGACCCGAAACATGAGGTTCTTTTTATTGCGCACCCCGCTGGGCCAGTTTTTTTCTAGTTACCCCTCTTGCCGTGTTGACTTGTTGTGGTTGATGACGGACCAAGAGTTTTTGCGTTTTCGGAGACCCTTTCCATGGATGGCCCCGTCTTTTCCAAAAATTGTCCAACCTTGAACCCCGGTGACTTTTCCTCCTTTTTGGTCAGCTTTATATAGGTTCCCTTTCTGTTCCCGATCTCCCCCCCTCCCCAATTTGAATATTTATTGGAATGGAAACTTACCACCTGTCCACAAACACCCGTTTTTTTTGTTTGGATTTCTGAATTGTTCCCCGTGCCCATCGACCTCTCCGTTTCTGATTCTTCGTTCTGACAGACTGTGGAATTCGGTTTTTTTTATCGAGGATGGGCGAGTTCAAGGCGTTCCAAAAGTTCGATGCCAAAAATTCCCAAAACTTCCCTTCAACTGCGGTACATCCCCTTTGAAAATAGGGAGATCCCCGGGAGGGACTTTTTTCGTTCTTCGCTTTGATTCGCCAACCGTTCTAGTCCGCTTCTTGAGGTTTGACAGAATAATAGTTCCGGAACTGTAAGATCTTGCTTCTCCAGTGTTTTGACCGGATCCGCCGTCACAGGATTATACCCCGCCATATGTCTGGGTCTTGCATGCTTTTTAGTTTCCTCAAAATTCATCAGCCATTTTGATTACGACCGGAGCTGGAGTCGGGGCTTTTTTTTTGGAGTTTGGCTTTTTTTTTTGTGTTTTGGAATTAAACTTACCAGGAAGTAACAACCCCGGGGAAGCTGACAACATGTCCCAAAACGTAGCTGTTTGCTTTTTCATATATATTTCTGATGGACGGTATTTCCAATTGCTGAATTTCTTTGGCCCTGCCAGACCTAGTTTCCCGTTTAAAACGACTTTCACTTTTCCCGCTTTTTGTTGCCCTGCGGGGTCCTCTGGGACGCTTTCTTTTCATTGAATTTTGTATGGCGGAGGTTTCCTTGTTTGACGTCCACCCCCAACACATTCCACCCCCCCCTTGCAAATGGGAGTATTTCTACTTCGCCTGTGCATAGTAGTGGTCGACCCCTTGATGGTGTCCCTTCCTGTCCAGGCAGAGCTGGATTTTTCTTTTCCTTCGGGTCTAACCCGACACAAAGGCATCCCCTTCCAATAGTCCATTCAGTTTCTTTCCCTTATGCTCTAAGTTTTTTTCTGAGGTACCGAATTCCTGCACCATGGGGCACCCCGCGAGCGTTTGTGTTCCCCCTCGGCTGCTTCCCCAATTGGAATCGGTAATGTTTACCCCTTTAACATTAACATAGACAATGTGACCCGCGAGTTGCTTCCTGACACTCCTAGGAAATTTTTTTCCGTCATCTTGCCCTTTTTATCCACAAGATGTTGCCGTGCTGTACGTTACTTTGTTTTCTCCTGGGAAGGAGCTTTCTGATAGACTATCAAGGTTTTTTTCAGTACACCCCTGATTTTTTTTTGCTTCGATTTTTCGATGAGCTTTTGGAATCTTTTTTTTCGTCGCTTGGAGACGTTCTGCCTCGCCTAAGTTGGGCCCCTGTCATCCCTCTCGAAAAAGCTCGCGTTCCCTTGGGATCTTTATTGAAGTCTTATGATAGCGCTTCTTTGATGGCAAAAATCTCCTATCCACCCCCCCCCCATCTTCGATTTCCCCCGTGGAATTCAAACCCTTGGATTTCCTTAAATAAGCCCCCTTTCGTTTTTTTCAAAACCCCTCTCTCCTTTCCTTGACCGAGCGTTGATGGTTACTTTCTCTTCTACAACCCGTATCTGCCCCCTGTACGGGTTTTACATGGTATCCCCGTGAATGCCCGCCTACGCTGTTTGATCATGGCTGATTGCTTCCTAATGATTGCACCTACGTCCCCCCGTGAAGTTTCTTGCACTTCTCGCAGGGCTGACGGGCCATATCCTTGCCCCCTTTTCCCCGGCTTTTGTGAGCGCCGCCCGTCTTCGTTGGGTTTTTCTGAACCCATGCTGCTTCCCTGTTTCTTTCTGGGCAACCCTCTTTCCAACTCTCCAGAGTCAATTTCGCGTTTTTTCGTGTCTTTCCACGGTTTTTTTTGCAAACACCCCCCCCTTTCTTGGGTTTAAAGTTCCCCCCCTTCGATTTTTCCCAACGAACCGCCCACTGGCATTTCTGCTTGACATTTGGAATTTCCTCCAAGTGATCTTTCTCAGAATAGACGTAAACGGCCCTCCCCCGTAAGAGAAAACTTTGGAATTTTTTTTCCGCTATGGCCAAAATCCCCCTCCCCCCCCCCCTGGACAAGGAACCTTTTTTTCTCCCTTCTAGCTTCATTGGTTACCTTAGGAAGGCACCCTATGTCCTTTTGACCCCACCAACAGGCGGCCTTTTTAACTACGACCGCCCAGTCTTTGCAGCCCCAGCCCTCCGGAGTTTGGTTCATTTCGATGGTTAGGTTACGCTCCCCCCCCGGACCGTGTTTTGCGACTGTTAGCTGTGGGAGAACTTTCCCCCCCCGAAGTTTTCCGTATTTATTTCGGTTTATTTTTTTTCCCCCGTCCATTGTATTTTTTTGCACGCAGACAATCTTTTCCCTCATCTGTGGCCGTCCACCAAGGTTTCCCGAGAAACTTTCCCGTCGTTCACCTTGAGCTTCCGTCCACCACCTTCCTCAGGCTCACAAAGCTCACGTGCGATTTTAGCCTGTATTCCCTTTGGTCTGGGGGGCCTACTTTTTTCCATCCCGCCGGTTTTTTTTTGTGTTTCGATCGTGCTACGAAACGTGACGCCCCTTCACCGCCGTGACGGCGGGACCTGCCGGCAACTGACCCAGTCCCCCACCTTGTGACTGGGGGGGCGTTCCCAGTTTTTTTTTCTTTGGTGTTCGGTTCATGCGCTGGTCGGCCTGATGGAACCTACTCCATTTGCTGGTTTTGCAAATGGTTTGTATCGTTAACTTCCCCCCTCTGAAACTAGAATTTTTCTTTCTCCGGGGACCCCCCCTCCTGGGACGATGTTCCCCTTTCAAAGGAGTCCTCCCCGTTTTTTGACTCCCCCTCAAACTCTCCGGTTCCTGTGCCCCCGACCTGTCGCGTCACCTTTGCGATCCTCCTCGTCTACTTTCGAAAACCTTCTCCGTTAACTGGAGCCTTCGGACATGCACTTTTTCCCTTCGATGCTCTGATGCGAGCCCGGCGCACACATGGAAGACAGGTGAAACCGTGCCTGACGCCTCCTGAACCGTGCACACATGACCGGGAGTGATGAAGGTCCTTTGATTCCAATTCGCGACGTTTAGTGCAGCTAGCTGTTCTTTTCTCTCTCCGTTTTTTTTTTTTTTGTGAGCCTGATCTGACCCTTTTCCCCCCTGCACAACCCTCATCCATGCCGTCCACCCCCCGTTGCATGTGCCTTTCTTTCTGCTCTTTGTCTGCTTTGGGTTCGAATCTTTCTATTTGAGAACACGCTTCCGCTTCCCACGTCGGTATAGTGCCTTTTCCCCCGGATATTATGAATCTGTTTTTTTCGTTGCGAGTTCTGTCCGGATCTTCTTTGTCAACGGCCGTATTAGGCGGAGGATCCTTTAATCAGCCGGTCTCGGAACCCTTTCAGGGATAGCCCCCCTTTAGAGGGCTAGTCAACTCCGCTGAGGGTGTTTTTTGGTCGGATGACTCTGCGGGCCTCGTGTAGCTGTCCTATCAGTTTTTTTATGGATCCAACCCAGCATGGGAACGGTTCCAATCAATTTTCCTTAATGTCTGCACCCCCCTTGGTCTTTTTTTTTTTTTTTCCACCACCAAGTAACGTGACCTTGTCCCCCTTTTTCCCTGAGTTCGCCGTGGTGAATTCCGTCTTGTTTCTCCCGATCTTTCCGAACCTCATTTATCACCCTTTTTTCGGATGGGAGCCTCGGCACCCCCCCAATTTGGTCTGAGTCTCCCAAACCTTTCGTTTGGTCGTTGGTTTCTGGTTCACGGTTTGTTCTGGTGGATGGATATTCTTTTGATGAACCCTCGTTTTAAAACAGTTTTTTCACGATCTAACTATTCTTGCAGACTTTGATCGCACAACAACCCATGCAGTCCTCGAACGGCCCCCTGCCTTCACCCGGTTCATTTTCTCCCGTTACACATTGGTCCGGATTTTTTTCCTTATAGTCTTTCTGACGCGCCGTTATTTCTTGGGTGTTAGTAGGCGGCGCCTGTTTGGTGGCGCCCCCTTGAAAGAAGTCATGTCCAACCTTCGGAACCACCCCGACATTTTAGCACCCCCCTTGCAAGTGCCGTTTTGAATTGCATGTCTTGCCCTTTTGAACCCTCGTCAGGTTCCTTTTCACCCTTCTTTCGTTTTCTTTTTCCGTCTGACTTACCGGTTATGGAGAGATCTTTCCCTGTTTGAGTTCTCCAAAAGTCCTTGGCTCCTCCATGCTACGTTAGTCTCGTACAACGGGCCTTCCCCCGGTTTTTTTTGTTTTCGACCCCGTCCCCGTTCGCTTTCAGCTGTTTATTTCTGCAATTGTGCACTCGGCCGGCCGCTAGGGCAATCCCGTGTCACTGATCCCTCCATGCGGCCTGCCCCTTGGGCGCGGGTGGCCTCTTTCTCAGCGCATGCAGGTTTCTCAGGAAAAACACTTCGTCGTCGGCGTCCGCCGTAGGAGAACTTTCCTTCCGTGGCTCCTCATTCGGGGGCAGGTCGACAAGACTTACCACTTGTTGTCTTGCCGTCTGCCGGCTTGTTACCGACCCAATTTTGCCCCCCCGGCTCGTCCTACGGCTTTATTATCTCACGGATGTTTTTTAGGAGCCGTGCAGGAGGAGTCTTTCCTTTCCTCCTGTTGGACTTTTTTTTTCGTTGGATTCTGCCCCTAGGGGGGTTTTTGAGAATAATCAACTTTTCCCTTGTCACCACACATAGTCAAAGTACTGATGCCCCTTCAGGCATTTGCCCTTTACTCCCTAATGGACCCTGCATGATTACATAAGCCCGTTTGACAGATTGCCCCCCCCTGCCTTCCACCCCCGCGGGGCCGCAGGCCCTCGCCCCCTCCCCTATCAAACTTATGCGAACGGAACAACACTTTTCCCTGTCCCTGAGCGACTAGTCAGTCCCGTTAAGTCCTCCTCGATCCAGGCATCCACGGTTGTTTTATCCTCAGTTTTTTGCCAAATATTTCTCAGCCCCAGTGACTCGTTAGATACCCTTTTTTTTTGCGAGATGTAGAGGTGTCCCCGATTGATAGTTTTTTCTCCGTGGCGACCCTTGGTCCTCCTCCGTCTTTAACGTCACTCTCGACCCCCACGCCCCCGCCCCATTTTGTTCTCTGACTGCAGTCGATCTCCTTCTCCAGGCTGGTGGAACCCCGATGGAAGCGGATTCCTCCCTGCTGATTCTTTCAGTCTTTTCGCAGGGAATCTTCCCCCTCTTCGTGTTCCTTTCAACCAGTTCCTTCCGGCACCCAAATTTTCACTGCGCTTAAAAAAAATCCCTCCCCATTTCTTTCCCCGGTGTCTGGTGGGTTCCAGTAAAAATCACTTCACCTCGCCCTTCTTTTATCCTTGCCTGGACATCGTTGCAAGAGGGACTGCGACCCAGTGCGTCCACGTTCACTTTCCTGTTACCCCGCGCTTCCTCAAACCCCCCCTCATTGTAATGACGCCATCTTTATGTCTCATCTCACCACACGGCGCCCTTCTATTTTCCCCCCAAGCCCCGCGCGGTTTCTGATCTTTTTTGGCAAGGTTTTTTGATTGTCCCGAACTGAGTCCATTAATATGCTGTCCGTCTGCTGATTCTGCGAATCCCCACGCCAGTGTATTTTACTCCCCCAGACCCCCCTTTCGTTCTTCGAAGCGGCTTGGGTACAGAGCGCGGGTTAACGAGTTCTTTGTCATCTCGCTGATCCCCTTTTGCTGGGCCAGGTCTTCCGTTTTTAGCTCAATGCTTTGCGATTTTTCATCGATCTCCCCCTTTTCTCTTCCCTCGATTCCTGGCTCTGTATCAGTTTCGTTCACCTCTGTTTACCCAAACCGGATGTTCCTCGGTCTCTGGTACCCCACGATGCTTTTTTCCCTGGTCAATCCTTGCTCGTTGTGGTTTCGGTATTTTCCATTCCCGTCCCCTTTTTCCATATATTTGTGACATGATCAGCAGATTGCCAGTCTTATAAAGAATTTCATTCGGTGTCTTCCCCCTGGTTTTGGCTGCCGGGATTATTCCTCGTTTCCCCCTAAAACGAAGCGTAGTGCGTCGCGCTTCACGCCCCAGAGAGATTTAGGTCACCCCTCTCTTCCCCCAAGCTGGGCTTCCTGGCCCCCAAATCACTTGAGTGTTGGCTCCCATTAACCCGGTTCTGGTCTTTTCTTTTTATTTCTGATCAGTTCTAGGTTGCACCCCCTCTCATTTTTCCCGAAAATACCTCCCTCATTGAATCCTCAACACACGCCCCTGCCGGTTTCTCCGTGCCTCACCCTTTCCCTCACGACGATTAACTGCAGCTTAGTTTTCCCCCCTCCGGTCTATCCTTCCCTTTCCCTTTTGTTTTTGTTTTGAGAAGAGTCTTCGTCCACTTGTTCCCACGTGGATTTTCCAGCAAATGTTTTCCCTTTTGAGTTCTTTCCTGCGAGTTTCGCCAGTCCCTGAGTTCTGCCCTGGGGGGGTGTGTTTTCAGTCTCGTTTTGCTTCCTGCTTTCCCATTGTCGGGGAAGTCGTGTGGACGATTGTACTTTTTTACCTCGCCCCTTTGATCCCCCTCCACCCTTTAAGAGTTCGTGACCGTGCCCCCTTTGTGAAGTTGCCCCAACCGTTTTCAGGCTGGGCGGTTTTTAACCTGTTCGATGGGGTGACTTGGAGCCCCCACCAGCCTTCCAATCTTTCCAGTCTCTCAGTACAAAAAACCGTGGTTTTTCTACTCCTCATTGACCAGAACCCTGAACCTTGTTTGACCCCCCTTCCTGATCTCTTAGATTATTCGCCATTGAGATGTCCCCATGACTCGTTCGCTAGGCGCCCTCCCCTTTCTTCTTTTCCGGGAATGTTTTTCACTCCCCACCCACCTCCGCAAGGGTTTGTTTGGTTTTCATCTTTTTTCCACGCCCGTCCCAACTGTCCCTCCCCCCTCATACCTTTCTGTAGAGAGTTACTACTCCATCCTAGGTGAGTGCTTCTTTTTAAACACCAGACCTCGCAAACCCATACCCCTCCGTTTAAGTCGAACTTTCTTTAAATCCCTTCCCAGTGCATCTTGGCTGCTGCGACGACGATCGACCCTCCTTTCGTCCCCTTTTTTTTCTCCACCGCTTCGGTAAAACCCCCTCCCACCTCGGTCCTGCAGGGATTTTCCTGTCTGGATACATCTTTGCGTTCGCGACATTACCGCCAATCAGTCCCCCTGCATTCTTTGGGCTGCGCTTTTTCTTCACATCCAAAAAACATCCGATACGTTCGTCCCCGGTGTAGGTGCCTTTTTTTTGCCCCTTTCCCCTGTTCTCTTTGAAGCGTTTTTCAATCCGATCATCGCCCTGGCTTAACTTTTTGTCCTTTCTTTTGGAAGGCCCATCGTCGCAGACTTTCCTTTTCCCTTTTTTTTACTCTGTCGTGTGGGATTGTGCCGTGACTTATGAGTCTGTTGCAGAGTTTGAATGATGCCCCCCCACACCTCACACGTGCTGTGAAGGGTGCTTCTGTGTCGTCCTGGTGCCATGGCTCTGTTTCCGTCCCCCCAACTTGGCACCTGGTCCGACCTCGTTTGGGCCTATTTTTCTTTCTCCTTACCAGTTTTCCCCCCCTTCCCTAGAATTCGCTCCCCCTTGTTTCCCCGAAACCCTTCGACAAATTTTTTTTCTTGTCCCCTCCATAGTCTGGCGCTTATTGGATCCGACTTCGGCTTCCCCCTAATCGTCCCGTGAGTAACCAAAATGTCCCGTGCGGTCATGTGACATTTCTTGATCTAACACCCCCTTAACTTTCGGGATTATAGTTCTTCCGATGACTCTGCGTTAATCATTTCGGTTTTTTCGGGGGCTATTCTTTCCCCCCCCCCGCGAAGCGCCTCACCCCCTGCCGGGTGATCGAGGAGGTTCCTGACCCCCACGGGCTGATGGATTTCGCCTGATAAAGGATTCTGTTAGTTTTTTACTTCTTCCCCGTTCGCATTGTTTTCTGATTGTTTCTGTTTTCCTGGCTTGTGTTTGAATTTAGTGTTACCTGCGCGGCCCAAGGGTTTTTTGAATGCCCTCCTTTCATACTCATATAAGCCCCGTACATTTATTCTCTTTCATCGACGGACTATGACGACTCGCGGGTTTTTTAGATCCTCCCCTGACTTTTTTTTTTTATCTCTTCTTGTTTTTGTTCATCGTTTTGGGCGCAAGGGAGGCCTCCCCCCCCCCCCCACCTCGGCTCGGCACCACGCCTTCACCAAGGCTGACCGCATGCCCTTCTGCCTTACACCCAATCCGTGAGTCTACTCCGTCCGACGTGAATGCCCGGCTTATCGAGCATATTCCTGGTGGTCTTACCAGTATGGGTTTCCTGAAGGAATCCCGACTTTCAGACGTCACATTGGCGGGCGCTTCTTCATTCTATTTCGATGTGGTGAGAGTTAAGGCTTTTTTTCGGCATTCCCTGCGTGCGGATCTTCTTTTTTGCCGCTTCTCTCTGGTGTGGGTCCCGCATGAGATTTCTGTCGTTCTCTCGCCGGCCGTCACTTCAGCCGAACACCCCTGCCGTTCGTTACAATGCGGGATTGGGCGGGCCTGGTGGCAAAAAACTGAAGGCCCTTTTTTTCCTTGTCCCCCCGATCCGGTCAGCCTGGTTCAAAGGGTTTAAACTTGCTTCACACTTCGGCTCTCCCAGTTCTCCGCCCGGATCATATCATGCCCGACGCTGAACCGCCACCATTTTCTGTTCAGACGATGGTATCCCGTTCGAACCCAAAACGTCCCCGTTCTTTTTTCTCATATGTATAGTTTTTTTGTAACTTGGTTTTTCAGGGGCGGCCCAATGGTTCCGGCCACAAGGGTTTCTTTTTGGACCCTCGCATTCCCCAGTCAAGTTTTTAGCACAGTTAGAAGCACCTCCACAGTTTAACACGGGGCCGATTTTTTTGATAGTTCAGGGTTCAATATGGAACCAGACTTTCTTATTACCTAAGACGATCTCAATTGAGTTGGACGACCTTTGTCGTGGCTCTCATAAGCCAAATATGATAGCCAGCTTTTCGTCACCAAAGTTGCATTACCCTCCTCACTAATTCATTTTCCCCCTTGCTTTCCGCCCCCACCTTGACGATTCCTGCTCACCAAATGCGATTTCCGTAGCCCCTGTTTTGCTGGCCTGGTGTCCCCCGCTCACTTGGTTCTGCTACCCTATCGGCACAACCTGGACCCATACGCCCCCTTTTTTTCCCTTCTGGGAACGCCGTTTTTGAAGCCACAACTTCCCGTGACTGGTTTTTTCCCGCCAGCTGTTTCGCCCGAATTTCTCCTTGTTGGCAATATGTGGTCCATGATGTTTCCCCTTTGCTGGTTGCTCCATCACACGTCTCTTACCACGTTGCGACCCGCTCGTCCCGGGACACTTTGCTTGTCCGGGTTACGATTTTCCACTTGATTTTTCCAGGTGACGCTTCAACAGCTCCCGGTCTTTCCTCTCTTTTCCTGTCACTCTTCCGCTCATATTTTCTTCCCCTCCAACAGATCCGAGCGCTGACCCCCCTCAAAAAAATTTTAATATAACCCCCCTGGGGCTTTTGCTGGGCCGACGCGACCCCAGTCTTTTTAACTGATATTCCCCATTGAGCCACCCGCCCCCCTAACGTGTCCTGACGCCGGCAAGCCCAGGCCCAATTTTTTGTACCGGGCCTGCTGCCCAGGCGGTGCCAAGGAATCTCTGTTCATTCCCTTCTTCCTACTTTGTTGTGTTTTTTTTTGTTGTTGGTTGTCCGATCGATATTCCCTTCCCACTTTTTTCCCGCGCTTCAGGCCAGGCCGTCACCATGGTCTGCGTTTTCGTCGCGTTCGTCTCTCAAATGATTTTTCCCCCCCTTGCGGGACCCTCCTTCTCGTCGCCAGTCACTCTTCTTCTTTTGCAGGCTCACTTCTATCCTGATCGTTCCGAAGTAGGGTTTGCTCAGGAAGATTTTCTCTGCACGGTATTTTTTAAAGTTGGTTGTCTTCCCTTCACAGGGGAAGGGATCTTTTCTCCCTTCCCTTCCGAGTGTTGTGTATCTTTCCTCCGCGGGTCAAAGGCTTTTTTCGCTTGGCAAGTTGGTATTGATCACCCCCCCCCCCCCCCCCGTTCCTGGGAATTATTGGCCCCTTTCAGATTTTCCCTCCCTGTCCCCAGGCGGTTTGCGGGACTCCCCCAAGTTGTCTTGTTCTTCTGGAGGTTCTTGTTACTGAGGGTTTTTTTCGTGTTTCCTCCGCCTTTTTTTACTCCCTTAATTCCGTCTCCCCCGCTTGTCTGCGCATAGGGCCAGGCAGGTGTACTGGACTCGGCGTTTCCTTTTGCGGACCTGGTGCCGGTTGTTGCGGGGTCTCTGGGCCATGAAAGTTCACCAGTGCCTGATCGAAGTCATCTCTTTTGCCTCTTTTTCGTGTGCGGGCGGTCCACGTAACCCCCAACCCTGGCCGTAAACCCCGACGCCTCCCTTCTGGGAAAATTCTTCAGATACCATTGCGCGGTCCCCTGACCTGTTTTATCTTTCGGCGGAACCTTATTTCTTTCGCGACTTCTGCTTGATTTGTGCGCCTGTGCCGGCCTTGCCCTCCGATGAACTTTCCCCCCCCGGATGCATTTACTGAACCGTCCCTTGCGACCCTTTCTTGTTTGCCCATGACTACCCCTCAAAGGACCTGTGCCTTAATTTTTTTCCCTTATTTTTTTATTATCGGGTGTCCTGGGCTCCCTTTTGCGGCCCCCCCTTCCTGGCCTCAGAATGCTGTCGGTTGTACTTCGCGACGCTCCCTTTTCTTCAATTTTTTTGTTTTTTTGCCCCACCCCACGTACTCTTTTTTCCCTGATGCTATTCGGAGTCTTTTTTTACTTGACCCTACTCCAGTCAAATCTGGAATGTGATTCCCCCTCATGCCTATCCCAGCTTGCGCGCCCCCCATTTTCTAATTGGCCCCCCGCACTGTGTTTGGGAATGCTCACCAACGTTCTTTCGTCCCCCTTTCGTTTTGAAGCCAATCCTTGTCGCTCCCCATCTTTCCTCGGCTTCGGTTTTGTTCCCCCCTCCCCCCCGACTTTACCCGTTGACAGTTGGCAGTGCCTCACAGGCCCCCTTTCACGCAGTCTCAGGGGTCCTTTCTTTTTTGCCACCCCTAGGTTGTACGCTTGGCGTGAGCGGTTGATGTACCTGTCATTTCATCTTTTTTGAAGTGTGAGTCGCCTACCTGTTTTTTTTTTTGAGATTCAGTGTCCGGACCAAAACTCAAGCAGCTCTATCGGCCTCGCCCCCTTGCGGCGAGATCATCCCTTTTACGCGGCCTTTTAGTCTACAAATTTTCCTCCCTCAGCGGACCCGGGTCTGTCGCCCTCGCCACGATACCTGTCCCCTCTTTTCGTCCCCTTGACGCTTATCTGCGATGGTATTTCTCCCGAATTGGACTACCGGCCTTTCTGAATCCGCTTTGTCAACCCGACTCAACACCCCATGACGCAGAAGTCGGATTTTTGAACTCCTTTTTTTTTTTTTTTTTTTTTTTTTTTTTTTTTTTTTTTCTTTTCGCGCAAAAGTTTAGCTTTTACAGATTAGAAACGGTGGTACCCATGCCTAGGACGGACTGGGTTTTTGACGCAGCCGGAGGTCAAACCCGCCCCTTTTTTGCCGTTACGCCACATGTTTTTCGTTCGCCGCTTTCGGGCAGCGATCTCATTTTTTGTTCACTTATGTCGCTTCACGTAGTCCATACTTTTTTGGATGCCTTTTTAGCCCTGTCCTTTTCCTCGTGCCCTGGGGTTCCAGGTTTCTGACTTAACCGGTCCCTTGCCCTTCCGGCCCCATTTCTTCCCTTTGTGGTTGGTTCTTCCCAACGACTTTGCACCTACGACTTCACTCGGTAGACACAGGGGGAGCCCCACCCCCCGATTTTTCGCCCCCAGCGCAAGTTCGTTGTTTGCGTTATTTTGAACCCCGATTTCTTTTGTCACAAAAGCCCCTCAATGATGTCATAGGGCGATGATTATGTATTTTTTTTACACACGCTTTTCTTCCTGTTCCTTGAACTTTTCCCGAGCGACGGGCTTTTTTCCTGTTTGTTTTTTTTCAAATGTTTGGAAACTTTTTGCCCCTACCCCGCTGTTTATGTTTTTCGTTTTGCGCGCTCCCCACGCCGCTTCCTTCTTTTTCCCTTGACAGATCTAGGATACGTCCTCCAGTGATGGGAGGTACCGGTCGCGGCCCGCGTCTTGTGGATCTCGGCCTTCCAATCGCATGTTGGCTTTCCCCGGTGTTCAGAAGCTTCTGATTCCTTCCCTTTTTAGTCCTTTTGGGAATTCGACTTCCCACTTTTCCTCGAATCCTCTCCCCTCCGCCAGTCTTGGTTCACCTCGTCTCCCCTGGATTTGCTATGGCTGGCGTTTTTTCCGATGGTTGGACGGAAGACACCAGCTCTGTTTTGTTTTTTTGAATTAAATTGCCCCCCCTCATAGGGCTTTTGCTTCATTCCCTCTTCCCCTTTGCTAGCTCGTCCCCTCCTGAATTCCATTGTCCGGGGTCGGTTCGTTTTGGAGAGTTTTTTGCCGGATTCTGGGGGTTTTTTTCTACACGGCACGCTTCTCGTGTTTTTTCTCGTTTCTCCCCTTGCCCAACACCCCTCGAGAAGGTAATCTTAGACCTCTTTTCCCGGCCTTTGTTTTTCGTTCCCCCCCTCTCAATTGGTTGCTGCACATGACCACATGTTGCGGGGCACTTTATTTTTTGCCCTTTGTTTCTCACGGAACATCGGCACTCTTCTTTATTGACCATACTCTCCCTTTGAAGGTCAGTTTGACCTCCCCCCCCACCCCCCCGCCTTCCCGATGGCTCTTTTCGTACCAGGCCTCACGATTGTTGCCTTTTCCTGGCTCCCC
>Ga0179591_1319906_pt1 | contig 20073 bp, 14 predicted proteins | sample CZOMad2_1_08_16f_FD_182891 | JGI IMG/M metagenome (GOLD analysis project Ga0179591, IMG submission 182891) | Vadose zone soil fungal communities from Angelo Coast Range Reserve, California, USA - CZOMad2_1_08_16fungal (PacBio error correction) | ecosystem: Environmental > Terrestrial > Soil >... | reverse complement strand
TATGTCCCCTTTCGGAGAGGTCTGCGTCTCCCCTCTTCGTAGACCGGATTCCATTACGAAATCCCCAGACAAGTCGAGCGGATGGCATCGCTGTCAGCTTCCCCTCCGGGACTTTTCTTTGGTCTGTTGTATGTTTTTTCCTGCCCCTTTCCCCGTTTTAAGGATGGAGACCTGAACGTGCTCACCAGATCGTCCCGACCCCAAAAGCCCCGGCCGCAGGAATCCCTTCCCCCCCCTCCCTCCCTTTGGGGACCCGATGATCCCTTCTTTTTTTTAGAGTCTCACTTCCAATAGCCCTATTTTCCCCCCTTTCCGAGTATGATGAATTACTTCCCCCCGCTTGATTCGGATTTTTTCGGCTGTTCGAGGAAAATCCCTGATCCAGCGCGTAGGGTCTTCCTCTTTCCTGATTTTCAGGCGAGACTCCGTTTCTTGTGGTCCCCTCCAACGAACTTTGGTTTGGTTACCTTACGGTTCTCTGAAATGGGGAGGCTTTTTAAGCTACTCCCAGTACACCTTCCCAAGATGGTGCGCCGATAGAGATGTTGAGTTCCTTGCTCCTTTTCCTCTTTCCCTCGGGAAAATCCCTCGCTTCCTTCTAGCTTTTGTCCTCCTCACTTTACCACCCGTCCCCCGGTTCTGGCAGAACAGGACGGACCCCCCACCGTTTTTGTCACTTTCTTCCCCCCTTCCTCCCCAACTCTGATTTTCATCCTGAAGTGATAACCCTTCTTCGTTTTTCTTCCTTCTTCCCGTTACCTTTTGTTTCTCAGGACCCCCTGTTTTTACACGAGGTATGTTGCAGACTCCCTTCCCCGCACCCAGATTCCCCCTTTTTTTTTTCCCCCTTGCCTGAATCTTTTTCTTTTTTTCAATTTTCGGACCCCGATGAGAAATCAAGTCTTCTTTTGAGATGACGGTCCCCTGGTTCCCCTTTGCCCTACGTTTCTTCGAGTTTGAAGGTTTGTAACCCCCCGCCCACATGACTTTTCTTTCCTTACAGAGGAGCTGTCTTTGATCCCCCCCGATCTGGACAAGACACTCTTCTTCTGCGATGCCCTGCTCAGATCGGGACAATTCCCTCTAATCGATCTCGGCTTCCTTTTTCTGCCACTACCCCTTTCATTTAAAGAACGGTTTTTCCCTTCTTGTAGGTACGAGCGGCTTCCAAGCAGAGAGCGGTGTCCTCATTGCATCAGAAAATTTTCTGATTTTCTTTTCTCCTCTATCGGACCTGTACCGAGACGAAGAGAACCTCCAATCTTTCCCGTCCTCTTCTATTACGTACGTCGTCACCCGACTCTCTCTGTTTCAATTTTCTGATCTGCTTTGGCAGGGACTCGTGTGCCTTGCTTTTTTCGGTATTCAGGACGATCTGCTGACAACGAGGATCGTTTTCCTCCCCCCCTCTGGCTCCCCCCGCAATCCTACATTGACAAATCGCCTTTTCCCTCGTCTTCTACACAGCCGCACCTCTTCCTATCAAAGGGGCGAATTTCTGTGCACCATGCGGTTTCCCCCTTCCTCCCATAACGGAATCCCCCTCATCGTTCTCGGGGACGAATTTCACGTTTCTTGACGAGAGTCCCGCACGCACCCCCCGACTCCGGTCCATATTTTTTCCTTCTCCCCCCTATCTTCCCCGGGAGTAAATAGAGACGGACCCCGTAATCGCCTTCCTGATCTCTCTGGATCTTAGGCAAACTAGAGCTTTGGGCTTAAATCTCTACGTGACTCCTTTTAGATCCTCCACCTCACACTTTTTTCTAGTCAGCATTCTGGGTGGATAACACCCTCCAGGGTCCCTTTGATACTTGTGCTTAGTTCCTCATACAGCAAGATTTTCAGTATGTCTCCCATGACTATTTATGAGACCCCCCCCCCCAGTTGGGTTGCTTTATTTCCTTAAAGCGATGGCGCTTTGGTGTTTTTGTTGGGAGGTTTATAATTTTCTCCTCCGGTTGAATAAACTCGCCCCTCTCTCTCTTCCTTTCCCTACAAAGAAATATATACCCCCACCTTTGGTTTATCCTTTGTGTACTCCAGGTTCAGGAACTGACCCCCAGATTGAGATTTTTTTTTTTGAGGAACTTCCATCAGTTCGTTAACTTTAGTGGTGTTTCGATAAGTGAAGATGCCCTTTTCGCTACTGGCTTCTTTAGGAGTTGACTTCGCTCGTTAGTTCCCTTTTTTTCAGGCTGTATGAGTCCTTCGTGGCTCTCGAGGATGAAAGATGATATTCGTTTCTTCCCATCCGATTTTTCGTTTCTTATCCATTGACTCCCTCGGCCGAGAACCTCGTCCACTCAATTTGAAGAGATCGGTTTTACTCTGTGACCCCTCGTCAGAAACGACCCCCCTTGACATCCTAGAAGCCGTCCCGGCTCCTTTTTTGAGAAGGTTGCCGTTTTCTTTTCCAATCATGATTGGGCCGATTGTCCTCACTCCCAATGTGGGACTGACTGGGTTGCGGGTTTTCTGCCGATAGCCGTACCGAGTTGTTCCTTTCCCCCCCTCTTTCCACTGACACATGACAAAACTGGCCTTCAAGATTTTTTCGGTTCCTTCGTGAATCTAATCCGGCTTAGCCGTCATCCTGCCTTTTAAGCAAATCCCTTACATCATCTTTTTCCTCTAGCTGGAGATTTTCGCTTACGACTTTTTCCGACGGCCGTTCCTTCCCTCTTCTTGCTTTGATCTTCTTCCCCTCTGTCTACCCCTGAAGCCCTCATAACGTTCTACGAGTGCCCCTCCGTTGGACTTTCTTCCGAGCCCGATAGCACCCTCCTCCCTTGCACCGCGGACGCCGTCTTTTCCGTCTTAAGGAGTGGCTTTTCCATCCCCTTTCCCGATTTTCTGGCGTTGTCCTCGTGAAGCCCTCCTCAATGCAGGCTTAAATCCTTTTTGGTATCGGCAGTCTCTTCTCTTTCTCTGAACCATATGCCTTCACAGTAAAGTACCTGTTTCCCTCGAGTGAAACCTAAAAACCTCCAGTTTTTCTCAGGTGACAGGCTTCCTTATTCTCCTTAGGTCCCGACTCCTCCTTACGGCCACAATTGACATTTCTCCTTGGCCCGAGCCCATTTGCCAGCGGTATTCCTTTCACCGTGACGTCCCCCCCTACCTCTTCCCTCCTGATTGACACGGGCGGGACCTCCTCATCTCCTTTTTCCCTTTCCCCCAAGGATCTTTATTCTTCCGTCGGCTTACACCCCCACATGGCTTCGACAGCTCACATTGGAAAAGACAACAGCGCTCCTTTTCTTTCACTTCGAAGCTGCCCCCTCTTCGTTGCCCTTAATCCTAGATATCAGAGCGTTTTGATCCCCAGTCTTGCAGGACAGCCCTTCTTGCCCCCCGGGACTCTCCTTCTTCTTAGTGACGAAGTCATGTTAGTCGTTTCTTTGAAAAGATCCCACATTTTCTCGACAGAGATACCTCAATGTATGGCGGTCACGCTGTTCTGAGACGCCTGAGATTCTCCCCTGATGCTCGTAGCGACTCTCGTTTCCTCTATCCCGTTTTCCTCCCCCTTTTACCCCTTCCATTACTCCATTTACTGCCTCATCCAATCTCCGTGACGAGTTGAATATAATTTTTATGGTTGTATCCTCGCACAAGATTCCCCTCATTTTGGTATCCCCGCCGAGGCGTTTTTTTAATTTCCTTTGAGGAGGGCTTAATGTCCTTTTTTTTTTGCACTTTCCTCTCGGGTCAACGAGGGCAGTGATTTCCTCTTTTTTACCCCCCCGTAGAAAGTTTCATCTTTCATCCCTGTGAACGTCCTTCCCCATCTCGTGTCACCTCCGTTTCCGATGACATCCGCGACTTTTTAGGGATTGGCTTAGTCTCCACTAAATACACTTTTTCGTGTTCTACAGGTTACAACCTCTGATTCTTTTCAAGATTCACTTTCCCTCCTCCGCAGTGTGCCTCAACCAGATCTACCCCGTAACTGGCTTCGATCCTTTTTCAAATTCGATAGTGATGGCCCCCCTTGCCTAGTCAAAAATCTTTTCCCTTTTTTCCCCCTTGTTTGTTCTCTTGTTTGTTGAGTTTTTTGATTTAGCTCTTGTCCATCAATAGTTTTCCCTTGTCCGGATCGCCACTCCTAGAGGATTTCCTTTTGATATCCCCGGCGGTGACCTGGTTCCTTTGTCTTTTTGCTTAGAAGATAGTCCCCCTTCCTTCTCTTTTTTCTTTTTTCAACCATTTCTCCTTCTGGAATTGATGGACCCATTGCGCTTTTAAAAGCCCCCGCACTCCTGTTGGCATAGGCTGCTGCCCCCTCCACGCCTTATGATTCTTTCGTTTTTTCTCCCGGTTGAACCGGCCTAAAGGGGCTTCCGGGAAAAGCGCAGCCCGATTTTCCCGATCGGCCGCCCCACGAAACAAAGCCCCGCTTATGCTCAATCCCCCCCCTCCCTTCCAAGCTGCCGTTGGCTGACCCCCGCTTATTTTCACCATAAGGTCTTGAATTCTTTTTCGAGGACCAATGCCATAGCCAATCCTCTGTAGTTGTCTTCTCCTTTCTCATGTTTTCTCTGTCGGATGCGTTCTTCTGTTTAGTTTTTTTTCCCAGAACGGATATCGCAAATTGTCTACGATCCTTGCTCCCGCTAATCGGCCCTCGTCTGGCGGGTTCATCAAAGTGTCCATCTTCTTCTTTCTTTCTTGGAACGGCGGAGATTTTTGACTACTTCCGATGACGTGTCTACCGATTGTGTCTGTCAGAACGGTGAAGTGACCTGTCAGTTTTCTGAGCTTCGGGATGCCTTTTATATTTCCTTTTTCTTTGTTTTTTATCCTGAAACGGTGAATTTTTTGTGCGGTCGAACAGGACGCCCAGCGGCGGTATTTGCAAATTGGCGCCCCCCGAGTTCCCGATGTTGTACATCTCTTTCCCTTTTCTAATTCAGAAGCTACCCTCGTAAAGTCCGTGTTTCTTCCCGCATATGGACCACGTGTTACGCTTTCAAAGCGCTGTAAATGGTCCCTTCAAATCTTGATTTTCCTTTTTTTTTCCTTTTTTCCCCCTTTTTCCCCCCCTTTAAAAATAAGTTTTCGTCCCTCTTCTTCTATATTGCCGGACCCAGGATTCCCTAGTTTTCTGGTTTTGTCATGCTTTCCCTTCTTCAAAAAGCTTTTAAGTTCAGATTGCTTTCTGCTGTATGTCACTCTAGCTTGCCGATGGACAGCAAGCAGCCTCTGCACTGCATTGCTTTCCTCCTACCCTTTTTCACCAATAAAAGCTAGTTTTTTTTTGCTCGCACCTCTCCTTGACAAAATCGGAGCCAATCTCCGCCCCCTTTTGCTTCTTTCCCCCGAGACGGGCTTCCGAGTTTGTCCCATACGGCCTTAGGCGCAGCGAGTTTTCAGAGGACCGTTCCGTCAAAATCTGTTTAAGCCTCTCTGACCATTTCCTCAATGGGATACATTCGTCCCCGACGCGGCCCTTGTAGATGCGCTGCTAAGGCTTGTAAGTTTGCCCCCCCCTCTTGATTTTTTCTTCGGCATTAAGGGCCTCCTTTTTTAAGACTATTAGCCTCTTATTGCCCCAGATTAACTTGCCGAAATCCAATTCCCCCTCCCCTTTTGAGCGTTCGTCGCCCAAAGAACTTCCTCTAATTCGTCCCTGGCACTTCTGCTCCTCCCCCTTAACACATGAGGTGCCTCCCCGAGCCGTCTTTTTCCCTCCCTTTGTGATCTCCCGGCTCTCATCTGGATGAAATTTCCAGTTTTTGCTGCTCTCCCGAACCAATCGTAATTGACTTTAAATATGTCTTTTCGAATTTGCAGTCTTTTTCTCTTCCCCTTGCCGACAAGTAACCTTCCCCATTCAATACCATCTCTGGATCCTCGAAGACCGAGGCAATAATTGGAAATTTCCTCCATCGTCCCCTTCCCCCTTACGCCGGTACGAATCTTCCCTCCAGATAGCATTGCTGTCCTTTTTTCCCCCTATCAAAACCGTCCTTCTTGTTGATCCCCCTTTTGCTTCTTTTACTCCGCTCGTCTCTCCTGACACCGTCCTTCACTCCGAACACCTTTAAGGTTTTGTGCGATATTTTAGGTTCTCGGTAGAGGTCTGGCTCTCTTCTTTCCCCTTGGTTTTTGAGAGCCTCCGGCTCTACATTTCCCTCTACCCCACCTTAAGGGGTGTCTCATTTTTGAATTCGGCTGTTGCAATATTCAATCTTTTCTCGATTTCCTACTCCTAAAGTTCCTGTCTCCCTGGATTTTTGATTTTTCATGGTTGAAGGTTGCTAAGATAGCCCGGCTTCGACCAGAGTTCTATTCCCCATGGAACCTTTAATGGCGGCTCTTTCCCTTCCTGAGGTATCTCGATTTCGTCACAGTGTCTCCTTCTTGATGAAGAGGATGCGACCTTCCAGCTGTTCGTTGAGCTATAAACGGAAGGACGATCCTTTCTTCATCTTAATTGCCCCCATCTCCCATTCTTCCCCCGTTCCATTTGTAGGATACGACTCTTGCCACTAAACTTTAAATTCCCAGCACAGCTCTGCTTTTTTTTTTTTCTCAATTAAGACGATGACCCTTTTTATTTTATGTCCGTGGAACCATTACTGGGACTAGGTACCCAATGGTTCCATTCCGGTTGGGTGCCTTCCTTTTTGAGAAGATCGGAAACCTTCCCCCTGGCTATTTTTTTTCATTGGCACGAAAAAATTAGGGCTCTTCCACCTAGTTCTTTCTTCCCCTATTTTTATTTCGTCTGGTAATTTGTCTCTACTATCTCTCTCAATTTAATTAAATAGCGCCGCGACATCTTTGTTTCCAGGTGAAGAAGTCCTAGACAGATCTTGTTCTTGCGTCTTTCAACACCGAGTTCCTGGCTGAATCTCCTCATAGTTTCTCGAGTTTTTCCGCCGCTGCAATTTTCCCCCCCCTTTCCTTCGGTCGTAAGAACTGCCCTTCTGGTACTTCTTGTCGCTGCGGTTCTCTAGCCCCAATCTACCCTTTGATGGCGCCTTTTCTGAATCTCTCGTCTCCGGATAGACTTTATTTTGTCATCGGTTTTTTTATTACGTATACACTCTTTTTAGTCGCATTAATCCATTAAATTTTGACGGCGTTGTAAGCTGCAAAAGCTTCCGTATTGGTTGATGTTCCAAAGCTCACCCCCTAGTCGGTGAAGACCGTTCCTTTCCGGCTTTTTTCCCAGCCAGTTTCTTTGCGAGCACATTACTTGGTGGACAGAGGAACCGAGCAACATTCCCTCCTTTCCTCCTCCTTTTAATTGAACACCGTTTCTGGACTATTTGGTACTTCCTTCCCTTTTACTTAAGCTAGTTCTGTTCTCGACACGGATCCTGAACGCTGGCCGCCTTTAAAAAGAGAAGCTGTTTTTCGTTTCTCAGAATGTCCCCCTTCCTTCTTCCAGGTGCAGTCTCCCCCCACCACATCCTATCAGAGGAGCATTTTTCAGGTGTCACCTTTTTCTTAGGACTCAAGAAAATCGACCGCGAAATGAGTGACGTTTCCTAGGGAGCTATATTCGATTCCCCCCTTCCCCAGCCAAGAATCCCACATAAAAATTGACGTTTCCAGCTTTTGGTGGTGTTTCTCCAACCCCCCTCCTATAGATACTCTTTTTCTTTCATGATTCGACCGAGGACTGTCGATGCCTTCGTTCGTTGGCAACCTCTGACCATTACAGACCCTTACCTCCTCCTGGAAGTCACGACTGGTCCTTCCATAATCTTTTCCCCTCCTTGAACTTGTTCCCTTGGCCTCGGGTTTTTACCGGCCAACCGATCCCCCGACATTTTTTTCCCCCATTCAAGATGGGTCACTCCCCCCGCTCTCGTCTTCCCTTTTCTCTCTTCGAATGCATTTTGAGTTTTCCTCGAGGGCTTTTCGGCTGTTCTCGTTATCATTTTGTTTTTTTTTTTTCCGTCAAGTGCGTGCCCTCCCAGATTTTAAAACTCTCGTTCTTAGATTCAGGACGTCTTGCCCCTTTGTCGGATTCGCCCCAAATGGGTAGGGATCGAGAATCGTAAGTGGTTGGAAGGCAACATGTTCTCTGTCATCCCCGACGTTCCCCTTTTCACGATCCTCCCCGTTTTTCACCCTTTTATATATAGAAGATCTTCCGTGCCACATTCGTTTCCAACTGTGGTCGTTAGGGCTTCCAAAAGCCTGCTCAGTTTACCCCCCCAATCTTTTTCTTTCTTTTTTCCCCTTTTTTTGTCGGATTTGGGTTGACTGATAGCGCGTTTCTTTTATTATCCTTTTTCTTTTTTTCTATCTGAAGACAATCGTCTTATAGAGTTGATCCCCCCCGAGTTCCCTTTTCCCTTTTAAGCGTTTCTCCTTCGGTAGCACCCGAAGACCCCCCGCGACGATTTTCTGCTTGTCCACGCCTCTTTGACCTTTGTGGGGGGGGTTTTTTTGTTGGACCTTTCTCTCAGACCCTTCTTTTCTTCCATTTTTCCGGGCAGCGACTGGCCTATTCTTTAGGTAATTATTTAGTCCCCTTCACAGGTATGGCGCCCTCGTTCGCCGCCGGTCCCCCGTGTGCAGAAACCTACCAAAAATTTTGTCTTTTTTTTTCCCTCAATTCCCTTCCGTCCCTTTCGGTTTCCCCCGCTTGACAACCTCTATTGATACAACCATAGCACAATTATATCCAAAAGTTCCCATGTATCCGTTTCTGAAAATGTAGCTTTTCTTTTGACCGGAACGTCCTCCTTCTCGTCCCCCCTTCTGATACTTAGACGTATTCCCTCTTTTTCACCTCCCCTAAGATCTGTTTTCCTAAAACGACAGTGTGCCATCTGAGGGTCGGTTTAACGGTAGAGAAATGGGAGTCTTCACGTCATCACACTGTACTTCCCCCTTTTGGGTCCTACCTCTCCCTTGCTTTTCTTTCGGAATCTTTGGAATTTTTTTTGCTTTCTTGTATGCCCGCGCGACTCGTTCGCGATTTTTGATGCCCTGCCGTCCCTGTCCCCCGAAGACGCGTTTCTGTTTCCCTTGAGACAAGGAGGCAACTTCCGTTGTACGGGTTTTCACCTGGAGCAGCGCCTTTGTCCTCAGCTCTGCCATATTGAGCTTAGGCTTATTTCTTTCCAGCCCAGGTGTTCTTTCCTTGACTCCTTATGTCTTCCGACTTGTACAGTTAAGATCAAACTTGGCTCCTCCAAGTGAACATTTACTCTTTTCGTGCGGGTCAGCATCAAAGACGAGGCATCCCCAGCTGAGTTCCTTCATTTTCCTGGTTCCACCTGGGCCGAAGTTTCTCTTCTGGAAGCACCCGGTAATGGATGACTATCAAAGATGGGAGCATGTCTTCTACGGATGCCATATTTGACAAAATCCCTTTTTCATGATATTCGCTTTTCCCGCGTCTCTGCTTCCGGCATCGGAATTCGCAACTATCGAGAGAGGATGGCTCGACCGATCCTGAAAACCTCCCTTGAAGATGTTTCAGGTTCTTCGGCTCCCGCGCTGAGCGGGTTCGAATTGTGTGGCTTGCTCACGGTGAGATTCCTATTAGTTACCACTTCCTCTTCATCCCCCCCCTCCCCCCCTCTTGACGCAAGCGTTCTTCACCTTCCAGTCGTAAAAGGGCACTTTCGTCCCCGCTGTAAGGGGGGGCTTCACTTTTTACTTCGTGACTCTGCTGCCTTTCTGAATTAAGGGCCGATAGTCGACAACCTCCCTCTTTTTTTTTCCCTGAGTGGCAAGATTGCGTCACTTCACCCTTTAATTGAGGTTCCCGGCTCTTTCCCTCTAAATATGCCTTTTCATTTTGTTCTTTCCAACCCTAAGGACCCTCAGGATTCCTTTCCGAAAAGCCGCTCCCGCCTGCTTTCTATTTAACAGGACCTGTCACATTCAATCTTGTGAGAGTCAGTCCCTTCAACATGCCCCTATTACAATTGGAATCCCACTTTTTCTTTTGTTCTGGCTGCCTTCCAAGACATCTCGTAAATTATAATACCCTCCGCCATTCAGACCCTCCCCTCTCCAGTTGAAATTGCTCCATCCTCTTACCCTCCGGAAGAGTACTGACGCCTCCAGCCGCCTAAATTCGCATCGCCTTAGTCAGGACGTGAGCCTTTTCCCCGATCACCTCCCCCCCCCCCCTTTCCGTCCTACCGCTTTTACGCCCTTTGAGTTACTTTCTCTCGTTCGCTCCTGAATGATCTGATCTTGACCGAACAACCCCATGGGTTCGATATTTTTTTTCATGAGAGTGGCGGTATGGATCGCCTTTTTCTTACCGTTTTTTTTTTATTCGCACATAGCATATTTACCTTTACCCCCCCCCCTCCAATATCGACCACCCCCCCAGCGGGTTGTTCGGTTCAAATTTCCTCGCGTTTCAGTTCAGTTCCTCAAGTTGCGCGAGAGGAACATCATCAAGTTAGTTCAACCCTGGCGGTTCGTGAGTTGCGCTGCTTCTCGCTTCGATTTTCCATTTGGCTTTCTTTAGGAAGTCTTTTCCCTTTCTTTCCCTAGTGAGGCAAGTTCCAATTCTTCATTCCTTTTGACTTTTTTCGCTCGGGGTTGATTGAGCTGTTCGTTGTGCATGGAAGTCTGACTCCCCCTTTCTCCCCCCTATGAATCGATAGGGTCTCCTGTAGTGGCCGACTTACGAAAACTTTCAGCCGGGTCGTCCCCCAGCAGAGTTTGATTACGAATTTTGTGTGAACGTGACATCTTTCTCTTTTATTGGGAATTTCCGCATACTGATTTTTTTTTTTTTTGTTCTTATTTCTCCATCCGAGACAGATGGTTTTCCCATTGGTCGTATGCGGAAATCTTTCCCCCATAGAGGAAGCCACTCTCTAGACTAGGATACTTTCTTTCCTGGTCCCTGGAAATTCAACACCGCGTAAGACTACCGTTTCCCTCTTCGAACAGAGTTGCTGAGAGTCTGTATCTCTCTCGCCTCTTGACTGACCCAGAGGTGGGCTTTTTATTTCCCCCGGCCAATTTTTCTCCTACTTTTTACTAACCAAGAATAACTTTCTTCTCCCCGTTCACCGTTAAACCTTTTTTAGCGGAGAGCTCTTCACCGCCTTCCCTTACTCCTGTCTGTTTTCTCCCCTTTTTTGATCGTGGCTGCCTTCCTAATCTAATATTGATTTTCCCTTCATCAGGCGAGGAAGCCGAGCAGGCTCCCTCCTTTTTCTGTTACAGTAGTTGTCTTGAGATAATACATCCTCCCCCCTCCCCTTACAAATCTGCCCTTCACTCTCTTTTCTTTCTCTGCAAAAGCTAATCGTCGGTTTCCCTGGTCTGACCAGGATTCATCTCAGGTACGTCCTCCCTTTTGGACTTTCCGGCCGCTTCCAAGCCCTTCCTGTCCTGCCTTTTCCCTTCGCGTCGGTCGGGCCCCATGTACACCACGTCGTGGGACAGAACTACGGACGACCTGTCTCCCCTGGGACACCAGGGAAGTACGTTTCCGTTCTTCTCCCTGCCGGGTCCTATGACGATTTAGTTGTCTCCATTGGAATCCCCCGAATGTGTCAGTGTTTCATCTCTTTTTTGTGAATTCGGTTCAGGCCTTTCACAATCGACCCTTCGGGTTGTTTTGTTGGCCATCCCGAATTAGGTCGAATTAGCTAGGCTTCCCCCTCCTTGAAACTTCGCGATCGGTCGCCCCTTTTCCGGCCCTACGTACTGGGAGTACTTCCCCTCTCCACACATTTCTACGCCCTTTTTACACCCTTCCTATGTCATGGCCGTGCCCTCCGGGTGTTTCAAGACCCCGTTCTTCTCGTGGACGTCTCTTTGCGCATCAGTGCGTTCCCGGAACAATCCCCGCCTACGACCCCCCCCCTCTCACGATCATAAAATTCTCCTTGCCCTGTTTTCTTCCCTCTCTTTGAATTAGCCCACCCTTGGGTAATAACTTTTCCCTCCCGCCGAGTCGGGGAAGGTTCGATCTGCGCGCCGTCAACGGTTTGGTTAGTTTAGGACTCTTCTGGTGCGGCGATTTTGAGATTTCTCATACCGTCGCGTTTTTTTTTTTTTAATATCAGGAGCCCCTTTCCCAATCATAGTGCCCTTCGCTTGGTCTTAAAGCTGGCCATCCCGTCCCGTCGGATTGGGCTTGCTCGGCCCCTTTTTAGCAAATCCGAGGTTTCTTTTTTCTCGAAGTGACTCTGGCTTAGCTCTTTGGCCCGCACCTGCTTTCGTCGCCCGCCTTTTTCAACCAGATCTTTCTGAAGTCTGGCTTCTCTCCTGCCAAAATGAGTCCGAAAACGTGCCCCACCTCTTTCCCTCCAAACCTTTCTATTTCATCCTCCTCGTTTTTGCATCGAGATTTTGTTTTTTTTTTGGAACGACGAACCCAAGGTTGAGGTGGTCGAGCCATTAGATCGCTCTTATGGTTATCCCCCCCAAGGCTTGAAGATTCATCCTTGTAGACCGTCTTTTTTTTTTTTTCGATATCACCTTCTGCGCCGATTTTCCTTCAAATAATTCTCTCTTACCGGCTGGCCCCCCTTTGCGCTCCCTCCCCATCCAGACAAGTCGGGTCTTTGCTCGATCGCTCAGACCCCTCTTTGGCCCTGTCGCTCTTTTTTTTTTCCTCTGAAGCGACAGGTCGGCCCCCCGCGTTTCCCTCTGAAAGTCGTTCACAGATCGGCGTCCCCCGAACCCACGCACTTTTTCCCGCCATTTTTCCCCTCCCCCTTTCAGCCTCGAGTTGCCCCTTTTTCCTTTTTGATCTGTGCTTTGATCCCCCCCTCCCCCATATCCCAGTTAGTTTTGATTATGAATTCCCGTCCTGTCTCGTCTAGGGTCTTTTGTCGTACTTTAGTCTCCGTAGAGCCCTCCCTCCTTCCCTTTTTCGTTCCACGAGCAGCTTCCCGCTATCTGTTCTCTCGTTTGATGGCGTGCCTCAACGTTAGCTCATCGTTGTGAATCCCGGTCGGCCAGGGATCTCTTTGGAGGTCCTCCCTTCTTACGCTTTTTCCTTTAGGTAATTTTAAGCTGCCTGAGAATGAGACCCTTTTTTTCGCACCGCGTTTTCGATTCAGAGATGTGGTTGAAACTCTCCTGCCAGTGCCAAGGTCCATTTGTCTTCTTTCGCAGGACGGTCACTTAGTTTTTTCAAAGGCGCAGTTCCAGCTGGTCCTCCTTCCGGGCTCCCCTATCTTCTTCTGTAACGTCGTACAGACTTTTTCTTGCAGGCTTCCTCACTTTTCCCTCAAGATCGCCCTGGACGGCCGCTTCCCCGCGAAACTTGTCCTCCATAGGGGCCGTGAAAGTTCCCCCCACCGTCGGCTTTCTGCGGATGAGTATCTTCAGTATTGCCCTGTGGATCCCCGTGAGGGAGGGGTGAAGTGATGCTTTTTGTTTTTTTTTTTTTTGTTTCTTTGTGGTTTCCCCCTTTTTTTTTTTTTCTTTTCTTTTTTTTTTTTTTTTTCTTTTTTTTCTTTTTTTTTTTTTTTTTTTTCTTCTTTCTTTTTTTTTTTTTCTTTTTTTTTTTTTTTTTTTTTTTTTTTTTTTTTTTTTTTTTTTTTTTTTTTTTTTTTTCTCTTTCTTCCTTTTTCTTTTGTTTTTTTTTTTTTTTTTTTTCTTTTTTTCTTTTTTTTTTTTTTTTTTTTTTTTTTTCTTTTTCTTTTTTTGGTCTGGTTAACCCCTACTTGTATCCCTCTGACGTCCTTTGTCTCTACTGCTTCGACTCCCAGATTTATCCCAAAAAGTCTCTCATGATAGGCTCCCCCGTCCGAACGATTTCTCCCCCTGGAGCCAATCCCCCAACGATTAGGAGGCATGGCGCTCTCTGATACTGGAAAATTATGATCTTCAACCGGGTTATGGAGGTCCTCTCTTCTCTTTCTAGTTGTCGAAGTCATCCTTTCCAGATTTTCTCGGGATTCAAAATTCTTTTCGTTTTACCTGGTGCAGAGACGCCGAGATTTCTCACCCTCCCTTCGTTCTTCCCCAGTGATCATCCTTTCGTCCATTCCCTGCCCCCAAGCTGTCGCGTCCCATTTGGCGGAGCTTTCTTTCGTTCTTCCGGGGGACCGGCATTAAGGGACGGAAGGTTATTCCCTCCTCTCTGGAGCCGCGTTTTTTATGATTGCCCCTGCAATCTCCACCTTCTCTGGTGGCTCTCCCGATTAAACCACACTAATATTTCGTCATTTTTTTAATTGAGAACTGGCCCCCATTTTTTGTCAATTTACCTTCCAGGAGTCCAACGGCCCGGATCAGACCGGCGCCTCAGGTGACATTTCACTAGGATTCGAGCTTCAACCCCCCTCTCTTCCGTTCCGATGGCATTCAATATGTAGAGCGTCAATTTGCTCCCCGGAAAAGTTCTTACCGCCTCCCGAAGCTTCTGGAGCCTTCGAAACGCCGCCTCCATCGTCCCTCTCTTTCCCCTTAACGACCTCCGCCGGACCGCATTCTCCCATTTTCTTACTCGTGGTCGAAGTGCGAACTTCTTCCCTCCACCGCATTCTACAGTGGCAGACTGATGCTGAGTTCCTCTTCCGTCTCCCTTTTCTTTCTTTTTTGAAAACAATTCCCGCCCCCCCCCCAGTGTGTGTCGCTTTTTTTTTTTCGATTTTCGAAGGTATGTTCCCTCCTTTTCCTTTCCTCGTTGATTTGATAGATCCGCCCCCTCCGATGTACCATTCGACACCAAACCCCGTCCTTTTTTGTGGGTTACCAGGTGAATTCGTTTTGATTCCTTTCCTTCTTTCTACCCCTTTTTCCCTCTAGTCCCCTACTTCAAGGTAGTCCTTTCTTGTGATCTAGATCGCACGCCCTCGGATATGGCTGGAAGGTTTTGTTTGCCCCTTTTCTTCCGGAGGCAGGTACCCCTTCTGTTTTCGGACAATTACCTTCGGATCCCAAGGTCGTTTCTAACCGCGATTAGGGTCTATTTCCCTCTTTTTGGCCGCTTGACTCACGGTTTTTCCTTCCCCCCCCTGACCGAAATATGATCCCCATCTGACGAGATCGGTCCCTTTTGGTGTTCTTTGATGATTTCCCTGTCTCAAGAACTAGGACCTCCCCCCATTATTCTTAAGCCTCGTTGCTTCCCTGGTGCGTGGTTCTGCCCGTTCCATACTTGTGGGTCAGACTTTAAGATTGCGCGGGGCGGCTGGCTTCTCGTGAGACGCCCGCACCCATCTGTTCCGCTAGGAAACTTGCCAATCGCTTCTATCCTTGCCAGCCATAGTTCCCTGACCCTAATCCGGCCTCCCAGACCTGCATTAGTCCCCGCCCAGGGTCCTCTACCGCCTTGAGTCTGGCGCTTTGATCAAGAGAGTCTTGAGGCACGGGGGCGTGGGATCTCGGCCGTCTTTTCTCTTTTTCCTCACTCCTTTTTTGTCACCTGCATGACGTTCTCGCTTTTTTATAACCTTCGGCACCCGCTTCAGATCAGATGTACGCCCTTCTCCGGATTATAGATTTTTTCAGTTAGCGAGCGCAGAATTAATCTTTTCTTGGCTAGAGGCGTTAAAGCCTTTTTATTCCAGCGGTTCAGCCTGATATCGCCGCGGCTCCCGCTCCCAACGATTTTTTCCCTTCATTGAAACCTTCATTTGACGACGAGTAAGCCCAAACTGCATCCAGAACTATTATTTTTCTAACAGGGGTTATCTCCAACGGAGTCCCTCATCTCAACCCCCGTTACGTATTTGATTCTTTTCCAGGTCCCGCCATGGTTCCAAGCAATTAACTGTATTACTTGGCGCCCCCTTCAAGCGGTATTGTCGTCAGGACCGTTTTTCTTCCCTAAGCGTCTCCGATCTAGACTCTCCTTTTAAGGGATCCGTCCACCCAGAAGATCGTACCTTGCTCAGTAGGCCCGCCGATAAAATTCAAGCTTCCTCAATTGGCCCCAGACACGGACTGTTTTGTTTCACGAAGTCCCCTTGTGCCCCAGAAGCGGCCCCCGACGAGATCAGCGGCTTTCTTACATCGTATTACACCGGAACCTCCCTCCTCTCTTGGCCGCCCCCTCGTGACCGGGGACGTAATGGTTTTTAGAGGACCTGACCAACGAGCCTTCAATTCTCTTGACTCCCGACCTCTGGCAGATGGCGCACGTTTATACGCCAGCCCGACTTCCTCTCTTTGAGCTGTGACATCGTAGACGTTACTCTTTGGTCTTCAGTGGCAAGACCCCCGCACGACTCCTTCTCCTGTTTCAATCATCAACTCCTTCTTTCCCTAATTCCTATAGGCTATTCCCCCTCTACAAGCCAATTTTGCTCTCAGCCGTTTCGCAAGGCTTCTTTTTAGGTTCCCTTTTTTGCGGCGCGGAGCAAGTGTTGGTTTCTTTCGTCGATGGGGACCGCGTTTGTCCAGTTTTAAATACCTTTCCCCCTTTCCTTTCCGGAAAAATATCGCCTCCAGAATATTCCACCTTCTTCTGCCGTTGGCACATCCGCAGTATGTAGGGGGATCGACCGGGGCCAGCCGTCCCTTGAGCGTAGTGGCTTTTTCCCTTGACCTTGCTTTCCTCTGAAGGCACACGATGCACCCGCTACGCGTGGGTGATAGTATATCAAAGCGTGCTTCGATCGGACACCATTCGTGAGGCCCACGTTCCCCCCCTCCCCCAAGCTCTTTCCCCTCCCCCCCCCGGTGTGGTTTTTTAGAGATTTGGTTGACGAGCAAGTTTGTCACTTTGATCACGACCACGGTTTTCGGCCCTCTCGCAAAGCGTTCGTCAGAGATTAGGTAAAACGGCGGCGTCGCGGACTCAAGGAATGGTCGCCAGCCCCCATTGTGCAGATTTTTCTGCGGACACTAAGATATGACACGGGCTTGCCCATGGAGACCATCAAGGAACAGGTCCTGGATGGCATCCAGCCCCGCATCGAAGGGCCAGATGTCTTTCGTCTTGCCTTTTTAGTCCGCCTCCCCCTCCCCTTTTACATCTTTGATTCACAGCGCAACAGCATGCTTCTTCCCGCTCCGGCGAACAACAAAGCCCCCCCTTCATGCTCCGCCTCCCATGCTCAGACTCGGTGGTGTTCTTTCAACCCCTTTTTTTTGACCATGTGCCTAGTCTAAAATGATCGCACCCTCTCCACCCGTTCCATGATCAGCAGTTCAATTTGTCCCCAGTCTGTTCTGGCGATTGGCGGCCTGTTCGCTTGCCCCTGTATAGCACTCTCGCTCTCTTTCCTTCTGGCTCCAGCCCCCCTATCGGTTTCGTAGGGCTTTTGGAAAAACGCAAATAGTCGAACTGCAGGTTGTAAAGGACTTTTCGAGAATGGTTGACGGTGTCGGTCCCTAACTTTTTTTCCGATTTTTCTCGCTCCTTTTTTGTCCTGGACGTATTAATTATACACTCGCCCCGTATCTCGTTTCCTCGGACTGATCTTGCTTTCAGGTGCCCGGAATCCGGTGCACGGTCTTGAACAGCGGCAAACCCAATTTGTATTTTGCCATGGCTACCCGAAGACGATTGTTGTCATCCTCTTCTAGGCATCCTTCCGCCTCCTTTTTATCTCACTTAGTAAAGAATGGTGGGATCCGTCGAGTAAACGTTCCTCCCTTTCGTTGTCCATTGAAGCCCCGATTGGCCCAATGTGGCTCGTCCGGAATACCTTCCGTTCTTTTACGGGACTCATACTCCTTAGTTTTTACACAGACGGTAGGAGCTGAGGAATATTTTCCACGGGGATCAGATTATTCTTGATTCTTTTTTTTTACCCTTCCTTTTACCCAAATACTTGATGAAGCACAGGCCTTCTATGGGCTTATGACTTATTTATGACTCTAGGGAACCCGCCAAGATGAGCTTTAGATCCTCCCCCGCTTCGAGAAGATAGAGACCCAAGGGCTATGAACACGTGTTTTGTTTTTTTTTTTGTTTTTTTTGTTTTTTTTGTGTGTTTTCCTCCCTTTTGTGTTTTTTTTTTGCGTCATGGCTCCCCCCTTCCAATGCGGTCTCGCATGGCTTGCCGGCTTATCGGCTGCTTGTTTCGCCTCAATACTTCGCACGCGAGAAAGGGATATATATTTTTAATCTTGGTAAGAGACTCTAGATCCCCGCCCACTTTCAGCTGCTCATCTCCCTCTAAACGGCGCGAACTTTTCAGTGGAAAAAGTTCAGGTATCTGTGCAGTATGACGCTTTAGGCACCCCCTCTTAGACTACATGAATGATGTTCCCTCCTCCCCCTCTCAGTCGCAGCACTCGCAATGAAAAAATAGCCGGCGTTATGGGCCTGCGTTTTCTTCGCTTTCAAACTGCAGCTCGCTCCTCACGGCTTCGACCCTCGGGCCATGAGGTAGTCGACCCACGGCACCGGCTCTCAGTGCGGCCTCAAACCTCCTCTCCTCCGTCTTATGTTTCTTTCGTGTCAGTCCCCCCCTCCCACAGCTGGCCATTCAATATTTACTTTCTCCGCGTTATCGGCTTCCGGGTTTCACCTTACTAAAGCTAGTATCCTCTACCCTCAGCTAGCTGTCCCTTCCCGCCTTTTTGGTCCTTCCCCCTCCTATCTCCGTGAGCAGTCAGCTACCCGCCCAGGCGGCCAGGCTTTCATCCTTTCCCCCGAAGCCGGATCTTCAAACGGATTGCAATCCCCTCGAACGTGTGGACACTTTTTGTTCCTTCGATTCACTTCCTTCCCTCCACAGCGCCTTCCCTGGAACTAACCTCATGGGTCTTGTCGATAATTTTTTTTTTTTAGTTCAGATTCGGGGTCTTATGACTCTTTTCCTCCCTGTTGTGTTGAGAGCTTCCCTTCCGATCTGTACCACCCTCATACGCCCAACCAGTTTTTTCGGTTTTCCCCCCAGTCTTTTGAAATCAGGTTCAGGCGCCCCTCTCTCAGAAACTCCTTTTCTAAAGTTCGTTCCCACGTCGCTTGCGGTTTGAGTGGGGTGAATATTCCTTCCCCCGGAATTCGCCCAGGCGCTTGCTTAATGTTTGCTTCCCTTTCTCGGGCATGCGGACGTGGACGGATCTTTCAGCTCGGCCGGTCGTATTTTCAGGTTGACATCGATGCGAAATTGCTTTTTCTGCAGACGCCAGGAATTCCTCATCCCTTCTCCCACGAAATATTTTTATGCCCCCTAATCTGATATCTTTATCGGTTTATGGGATAGACTAGTATTTTCCCCCAACAATGGGCAGCGTTTACTTTTTTTTTCTTCCCGCCCACCACCCCCCCCCCCACTTTGCTCCGCTGTTTTCCTTCCTTAAACCTCGGTCGATCTCCTGACAGTTTTTCCTCCCCCCCAATTCCTCATTTATCGCTGTTAGGTGGGATTTTACTTCCTCGATCCTCACACATTCCGATTGTTAAGCTTTGCCCCCCCCCCCTTCAAAATAAATCTTCGTCCACTTCCCTAGTTCGCTCTTCTTCCTACGGATTCAGAACATCTCATCTTCATATGACCTCCCTCCCCATCGGACCTTTTCATTTGCCTTCTCCGATTGACTTTGGACGCCCGTTCGTATTACTCTGACCGAAAGATGGGGGCGGGAATAGGAGTCTGAAACCTCGGTCTAATAGATTCCTGACCCTCCCTCTCGTGTGAATGTAACTCCCCCCCCGGCAAGAATAACTTTTCCCCCCCGCTAGAGAAGAAGTCCCCTCTTGACCTGTCTTTGTTTTAAGACTTTTTAAGGCTTTTAGTCGATTCGCATTCTACTCTCTCTCTCTTGGCGACGTTCAGTCGATGCGGAGTGCATTTTCGTACTGAGCATCTCCGTGGTCCTTTCGGAATGTATTTTTATCTTCCAGTATTAGATACCCCCTCCTCCCCTCAATCTGATTAATAAAGTTTGGAGGCTTTCCCAGCCAGGAAACCCATCATCTTGAATTTTCTCACCGGGGATGCAACGGCTTTCCCTTTTCAGCCCCCCCCCCCCCCCTTTTACCCTCCCCGGCAAGTTTTCCTTTTCTTTCAGGCCCCGCACTTTAAAATCAATTAACTTATTAATTGGGAGCCCATTTGCCCATGTGGTTCGGCATTCCTTCCCCCTTTCTTTAATGCTTCCCCCCCCCCCCTCGGATGGAAAGATCACACCAGTTTTTTGACGAAGGGCATACCGTATTCCGTCATGTGATTGCCTTCCCAGCCGGATGACAACCTG
>Ga0179591_1308178_pt1 | contig 20078 bp, 26 predicted proteins | sample CZOMad2_1_08_16f_FD_182891 | JGI IMG/M metagenome (GOLD analysis project Ga0179591, IMG submission 182891) | Vadose zone soil fungal communities from Angelo Coast Range Reserve, California, USA - CZOMad2_1_08_16fungal (PacBio error correction) | ecosystem: Environmental > Terrestrial > Soil >... | reverse complement strand
TTCGATCCGCCCCAAGATTACTATAACTTCACGTCTCCACAATGCACCAGGAAATAGTCAGAGATATGGCGGGCGGACGCTCTTTTTCTTCACTTCGTCAAGCGCCGCTCCCATTTTCTGATGGGACGCCCCCCCCCTGAATGGACGCCAGACGGAAGAATAAGGTAGAAATCAAGACACGATGACCTCAAGTCTTCTTTGTTTAGGTCGAGTACCGCCTTGCTGTATTAAAGTCGTCCTCTTCCTTTACGTAATCCGCGCTGACAAGCAACCGAAGATTGGAAAACCGCTGAATTTGCCCCCCCCAGCGAATTCTTCATTAGCCTTTGCCGTGGCCAGAAATTACACCGAAGGCCCGAAAAGCTTCAAGCTTCAAATTAAACCTTTTGACCCTCCCACCCCTGGGGACTCAATGCTGTCTTTTCTTGCATCACGTTTACCGCCGAGGAACTGGCAGGGCGAGACTGATATGGCGCTTATTGCATTACCCCCAGGATCTTTGGTGCCCCTGGTTCATCTGAATTTTTTTTGCCATAGCGAATGCCTCACGTGCAGAGGGCGGAACGAACGTCAATCCACCCCTGCCTTGGCTAGGGATCCCTTACCGACCTTCCTTTCGTCCGTCCTCTTCGTATGACTCCAAGTTCTTTACGTCCTGGCCAAGTCCCTTACGCCCACATCCTGGTTCAAGATCTCTGGCGAACTCGGCATCCTGGCGACTTCCTACCCGATTCATTTGCCCCCAGGGGCTTCTTCTGGTCATCGTGTGGTGATATCGAACACTCGCAACACTTTGATCGGTTCAATAAGTTTTGCTTTTACCCGTGAACCAACAACATCAGGCCGTCAAACCCCAAGAAGGCGATTCCCCGAACCCTCCGGTATTTGTGACATCCCCTGGAATCGGTGACCACTTTTCATGAACGTCAAATATGTGAATTTGGTTCGTTTTATCCCAGTTTTCACCAATTGCCTGAATCCGGACGCAACGGGCACTTGGATGGAATCTGCCATCTCCCCCATTCCCAAGACCCCCCGTTTCCTGAACATAAATATGACAACAAGAAAAACAGTCCTCCCAATGCCCCTTTCCTGCTTAATACCCTCACTGCACTTGCTCGCACCTTCAACCCGCATTACGAGGAAGCCTTTTCGCCGTTGCCCGGTCGATTTAAAAATTAGGCTTTCGACATGCCCCTCCCTTTATCCTTCCTGCGTTGCGCGCCCCTCGCTAAACTTACAAATTTTTCCCACCAACAGTTTCCCGTTAACCAGGCGCTGGCCCGAATTGAGGTCCCTGCGCCACCTCCCTTGACTACCCTCCTTCTCTCGAGTTTTCCGCTTCGTTCCCTCCTTCGAACCAAGCCCCTTTACTTCGACCTGGAACTGCATGGTTAGAGGAAGAGTGGCGCGGTACCTTGCTTTTCCCCTAAACCCGTCCGTTGCCCTCCGCCTGACGAGGAACTAAACTGGCTCCCTAATTATGATCTACCACATTCTGTTTCCGGCTCCCGCACCTCTTCCCCTCTGGTCCCATCCCCCGGTGAACACAGACCGTACAACGTCCGGGGCGAGCCGCTCCCCCATCTTTTTTAAAAGTTTTCCTTTCCCCAAAGACCAACGTAAAACCCACCAGCGCTAGACCTTTTAGGCAAAACACCGTCCCCTTGACGACGCTTCCGGATGCGCCACCCCTAATCCTTCCCTCGTCAGACGCGTGACGAGTTTGAACGGCTGTGCTGGCAGGTTCGGACCCTTCCCGCGTGATCATCCCGCGAGTTTTTACATCTGGTTTTACGCCCCTGTCCCCCCTCCCTTCCGCGACCGGCTATTTCAGCGCTATTTGGTCCATTGACCATTCAAAGCTTTCCGGCACTCCCGAGTGGCGTTCTACTTTTGAAAGAGGCCCTTCCCCGGAATTTTCCTTCATTCCCTTCGGACCCCCGTACCCTATGTTCAGAATGCCCCCCCTGCCTTCTTGGTGCATATTCCAGAAAGACGCGTCTCGTTGGCGGTGCGTGTCCATCCTTAATGTGCTAATGCATGTCTTCGTCCAGCTTCTTTTCTCGTCTTGATGTTGATCTCTTTTCCCCTGAATATGGTGATGTGACGTGGAGCTAGAAAAATCACGGACACTAGCTCGTCCTTCCCTTCCTATTGACCTGCTTCTTCCACCCTGAGCCCCCCAGAAACCCAGCGAGCTTCCGAGATGAATTTGCAGTCTTCCAAAAGACCCTCCATGTTCCTTATCGCAGGGGTGCCTCGATTCCGTTCCCTGGAATCACACTTGAAGCACTCCGGCAGGACTTGTCGAATCGGCCGTGGCGGATCCTGCGGACGAACAATCTGCCCGCTCTCCTTTTCTCGACCTCTACCCTCTTTCCGCGTAACCTGGTTCTGTCCAGTCTTCCACTGCGGAGCGGCCAGCAGAAAAGCAAGAGCCTGAAACACAGATCCTTCCAAAGAGGTACCTCGCTCCACAAGTGCATTCCCCCCTTGGATCCTCGGCCTGTTTACCCCTAGTGGATACCCCCGCAAAGTTTTTTTGAGATCTCACTGGAGATAAAATTCCACTTTGAGAAGCGGAAACCACCCCCCCCCGAAGGATAATTACCCCTTATGAACAACCCCCTACCTTTATCCCCTGCCCTCCTCTGCCATTTTGCTGGAAAAATTAGGGTGGAGATGAAGAACTTCTATGGAAAGATCCTCCCAGCTCCTCAAGGGTCTCAGCGTCTGTTAACCGGACCCCCCCCCCCCGAGCCCGCTTCTGAAGAGTTCCTGGTCCCCGTTTTGAGACAGGACTTATCCTGGGGCTTTCCAGAGAAGAATATGCGATCCCTCGGTGTTTCTTTCTGACGCACGCTCCCCCCAGGGACCTTTTCTCTCTGTATCCTGTGTTCTGGATCCGCACTCCCGTCCCGGTTACCCCCCATTGAAAGTTAAGAGAAGGATCCACCGCGAATAGATCCTCTTTTTTTAATCCCGATATGCCACACTAGTGTGCCAGCTCGTCGACGGGAAAAGAACCCATCCCATCAATTCGGTACCTCCCAGAGGAGAAATGGCCACTTAGGACGTGACGAACTGTTACGATTTCCTCTTCTTCCTCTTTTCCCTCCTTTCTCTGGATGTTACCCCCTCCCCAAGGACGCCGTGCGAGAATTCTAACTTGATCTTCTTTGGTCTTTCGACGAGTTTCGAGAAATGAAACAGTGGTTTTAACAGATCTCCCCCTCCGGGCTAGATTTCCCCGTTAATGCCTTAAATGGCTTTTTTCCCCGGCCGAAGGTGGCGGATCCAGATAAGCAGGAAAACACAAGATCAGATTTTTGCAGGTATATGACCCCAAACATTTTCGGGATCGTACCTGCATTATGCTTTTTCTTCTAAAGGGTCCCCCCTTGCAGGTCCTTCAGACTACAGGCTGTTTCTGCCGCCCCCTCTTGCGGGCGTAAAAAGGAGTCGGCAAAGGATAGAGACGGTTCCGAGATCTTGGCCAGTTATGAAGCTAAACTTTTTAGTTGCAGACGAACAGCTCCTCTCAAACCCTTTTTTATTGGTTTTAAGCTGGTGGGATAAATTCGTGTGTGGGTTAAAGCCTCCCGGAGGACGTGATAGAAAGGAGATATCCCCCCTCTGAATTTTCTTTTATTCCCCGGAGGGTTCCCAATACCAATTCGTGAAAAATTCCCCCCTGTGGTTCTTGATAGAGTCTTTTCAGCTATGTGTTTCTGCGGGTCTATGGAAGTCATCCCCTAGAAGGTGGAAGGTTAGAAGGGGAGGTTCCCAGCTTCCAGTCGTTCCCGAGTCTCTCCTTATCGGGCCCCCGCAAACTTTTTCCGCAAGGCCTCATTGCCGTGATTTAGGTCTCGGAAAAAGTCGCCTTCCAGATGAAAACCCTCGGCACTTTTTTATGAGTCCCATGCCAGAGACCCCCTCCCTGCTGTTTTGGACCCCCTAATTCGCTCTTCGATACTGGTCCTTTTGGTATCAGGGATGTAAATGTGATCGTCACAGCATACCGTCCGCGGTTTTTCCTTCACTTAGTCGGCCTTCCTCCGTCTGCGACAATACGGCGGTCCCCCGAAAAGCATTTGCGGGCACGTTCTGGTGAGATACAAAGTGCCTCATGTCCCCCGAACAGGGTCAAGCTTGCCATGCCCCCTCCTCCTTTCCGGACCGAAATTCCCCCGACCTTTATTTTTCTCCAAAGACGGCGGTTTTTGACCTCTTGTCTCGCCAGAAGTAGGGGAAGTTTTTTGGTAAGAGAATTATGATCCAATGCTTAACTCCTCGGACCACTCGTGATTGACCTCCCCCCGACACCCCCCTTTTAATAAACGGTCGCTTGAGACAGGCTTAGTTTCCGCATGGAGTAGAAGCCCCCCCCAGATTTTACCCCAACTCGTTTGTGATTCGTTTCCATCCAGGACCCCCCCTTCCTGTAAAAACTCTTCGTCGCTACGAAGTCTTTGTAAGTGAGGTATTGGCCTCCCTTTAGTAGTAGTCGGCTGTTGATGCGGTGCTTTCCTTTTCCGGCTGTTTTCTTCCTTTTTTTCGATTGCCGTAAGCTGGCATTATTTCTAGGATAAAACTTGAATTTACTTCGGGCCGGTGTTCAGGTGATGTTCTGACCCCTTCCGACCTCGTCCTCGGGCTTGGCTGATGTCGACGCAGAACAGCCTTTTAAAGAGAAGACTTTTCTCCCATTTGAGGGCCCTTAGCTCGTCTCGGACAGTTACTTAGTCATGTAAGCGCATTTTTATGAGTAGCGAAACCCTCAGTTCTCATGTCTCCTGGGATTCGAGTTTGTATCCTCCGCCCCAGGTTCACTTCGGTCTGCTGAGAGTGGTATCTCCAGATGCGTACTCCCCCTCCTCAGGCGTCAGCGCGCCTGGTGCACGGGCTCTTGATTCCCCGTTTCCTCGTATTGTCCCGACGTTACGCCTTCTCGAAGACTCGGCGATCTTTTTTAATCGACCTTTCCCAACGGAGTACCTTGTCCTCGTTAAGGCGAGTTTTAGGAAGAGAGGGTGTGCTATTGCTGTCCCACAGTCCGTTTGCGGCTTCCCCTTTTTCCCCCCAGATACGGTCCCTGTTGCGGTTTTAGCTTCATTCCCCCACGAGCCGAATGGCGTTAGACGGGTCGTTACTCGAGGCCGCTTTGAGGTACAAATCCTTTCATCCCGTTGCGTCCGGATGCGGCCGGGGGTTTACTTTGATTCATTCCCTTTAGGTGGTTGTTCGTAAGTAGTTAAAAGAGTTTCTGGCACCCTCATGTCAATGGCCCTGCCATGATGGCTCCAAAAATCCGTCCATTCGCCGTCGTTCGTCTGGGAGTTTGTTTTGTTAAAGTTTCACTCTCCAATTGATTGCGGATTGCCATCCCCCCCTTTTTTACGATATCACGGCGGCCCCCATTCGGGGCATCATGTTGAATCTTCCCCTTGATGAACCTTCGTCCTTAAAAGCTGCCAGGATGGGGGAGTATTCGATTCCATGGGTCCAATGTTGGAGGCCCTCCTTTCTTTCAATCCGCAACCGTCGATAAGGTGATGTCATGTTTTAACTCTCGTCCAGGAAGCCTGGATTGAGTCGGCTCTCTTCCCAACCCCCCCCCACCGCAGGCTCACTCCCCCGTCCTCCCCGGGGCCAAGATGCCAAGCTAGGGTATCTTTTTAAGCAAAACGCCTCTCTCATTTCCATCTTGTAACCGTATCCTTAGTTGTTCCGTAGTTTTTGGTTGCTTCCCCATCTGTTGAGTCAGTGACCTTGGTGTTTTTTCGCCCACGGAAGTAGGACTGCAAGTCATCGAGGAGCCATGATGGTAACCAAGTGTGATTCGCTTTTGCCGTTTTCTACCCTTTCCCACTTCTCCAAATTTTCTTTAACCGTGCCGACAGCAAGGCCTGGATGTCCCTTTTTTGCTCGTAACACACTCTCGTCACATGAGCTGTCTTTTTAACTTCACCTTGGCCAGCATCAGCCCCCGCCCATGCAGATTGGAGCTCGTCCCAGATAATCAGGCGCTGCCTTTCAATCCTTCCGCTCCCCGCCTTCCCCCTAGAGGTTTCCCGTTTCTTTTTTTTTGACCCGTTGATTTCAGCGCGCGTCGCTCGGTGTGGTTAGAACATCAGTCTCGACTCATCTCTCTCTTTCCTGTTGCAGGTCCTGCAAGCCAGCCCCGTCGCTTTCAGACCCCGAGATGCAAATCAACCTCAGTTCTTTTTCCCCCCGCCTACCCTGTTACTTATCTGTCTTTCCGTCAGTAATGCTGCATGCGTCCGATATGTGAAGAGCTCAACTTCTTCATGGTCTTCTCTGGGAATAAAGAGCTCCCCTCCCTCCCCTCCCTCTTTCGAAAGAATGTGACGAGATGTTTTAAGAGCAGAACGTTTTTCTCAGAAAGGCCTTCGGCACGTTTCCAAGATGCGAATATAAAAACTCCGCCAAAAACTTTGTCCCCGCCGCCTCCCCCTATAAGTTCTCTGGACCATCATTAGCTGACTTCGATGCCGCAGGGAGGAACGAAAACTACCCCCTACCTTTCAGGCTCTTACTCCCCCTATCTGGAATGCAACAAAAAGGATTTCATTGAATCCCCGAAATCCTGAAACATCCTTTCCTCGGACTCGGGGACGGGCGAGGATTCATTGTGGTGGATTATTAAAACTGCCCACAGCGCTGGCGCTGCTTTCCCCTGTGAAAACGGTAAACCCGGTCTCGAATGGTCATCTCTCTTTGGCGCCTTTTTTTCCCAACGCATCCCAATCTTAATCTTGGCGAGTCGGGAACAAAAAAAAGGGCACCTTGATGTAGAAGATTTCGCCCTTCAGATACAGGCGTTAAACCCTTCTGCATGCATACGAAAGGCACGGCCCACATAATGGTTAGAAGTTGATTACGACGAGTCTATCAACAGTGGCTGTCCGACTTTCCCCTCTTTTACCCCTATACTCCCCCTTTCACGACAGGTCCTTCGGAGAGGCTGGTAATAGCCCGGGTGCGTGATATAGAACAACTTCCTTTCCTCCTTTCGCGTCAAATGTGAGTCGTGACTCCAAAACAACATCAGGTTTAAACCCCCTCGAGAGCCGACGATTGAGGATTTTTCGCTGGTTTGACACTGAGTGTGCACTAAAGTAAGCCCCCCATATGGGAATTTTTCGGTGTAAATCCCAGTTCCCCCAGGCCTCGCTAGGAGACTTTATGAAATTGGCCCCTCCTCTTCTAGAACCTAAGGCCACAGTCCCTTTTTAGGAAAAACAGAAGAAATGACCCCCCCTCAAACGTCCATTTTCCTGACATCATACTGAACTGTTACATCCCCCACAACATACGCACACCCCCGAATTAACTACGCCGTGGGGACGCCTCTGGAGATTCAACTTCGGCTTTTCGTACTATCGTAGCGTCGGCCGTACCCCCTCCCGTACGTTACCACCCCCAACGTTCCTCCCCCCAACAAATCCCGTGAACCTTGATGGAAATGAAGATGAGGTTATCTGTACTTTACCCGCCCTAGCAGCTCCCCCTCCAGATTTTGATCTCAAGACTGAATGTACGTAGTTCTCACAATGACATCTGTTGAAATGGGAATAGGACATGGGTGCTGGGGTTAGAGGACGAAAGGTCTTTCGCCCGTTTGTTCGCTTTTGTAAATGGGGGATTCACACCTGGGTTTCTTGTCCCGATTCTCCGCCGGCCTCTTTCCAACTTGCCCCTTCATTCTGCTCGGGTTCCCCGGCTGTTATGGTTTGACAGCAGCAAGCGGCGTCTCCCCCCTCTTCGGCGGCAGCCCACCTTTGAAAACCGGACCCTCCTTCCCATTCAGCTCATCCACTCCTGGCCAACCGCTCGTCGAAACCGGACCCACCAGTCTTCGAACCTGGCAACTTACCCAGCAAGTCCATGCCGACGACGCAAGCTTTTTTTTTTCCAAAAACAACGACTTCGCCCCCCTTGTGACGAAGGTTTTTGACCGGATGTTTGGCCTGGTTCGGAAAAATGTCTTTCGTGCTCATCCCTTTCGCTTTTTCCATCTGTTTTCCCGCCCCTAGCCCCCATTCTTTCATCCGGCCTTGGTCGGACATCAGGGATGACTCAAAAGATTTCCTTGCAATCAAGAGTGTTTTCTACGGCTTGTAGCCTTGCCAGATCATAACTTATGCCAAACCTGGCCATAAATTAAACAGCAAGTAGCTGAGTGCCATTTCTTTCGAAACAAGCCCCTAGACGTTGGCTTGAGGTCAGCCGTATTTCACTCGTGTATACAAAAGTGCTCCGTGGGTCTTCCGCTCCAGAAAAAGGCCGACAGGCGTTCTTTATTGGAGCTCCCCCCTCCGAACGTTGATGTAGACGTGTTCCCGCGTCCCCCCCCTCCCCGTCCGCGCGAGTCCACCGCCCTCCTTGTTGCTAGGCTTGAAAAGCCCGCAGAACAAAATCATAACACTTTCGAAGAAGCGTCTTCCGTTCCTGTAACGCCTGAATTTTAAATGTTTTGACCCGAAGTTCTGCCTTTATCGTTTTTAAAGTCGTTGCCTTTTGAAGAAGACCCTAAGAACGTCAGGAAGTGTTCTTTCATCAGGCCGGGGTCATATGACGACGAACCCTTCCCGAGTGCGAGACGATTCTTTCCCTCTCCTTGGGAAGACTTCCGCAGAATTTTGCCCGTTAAACCGTCTGGGGATAAAGCGACCGTTCCAGAGAATGAAAAACCTATCGTCCGACCCTCCCGGTTTCAGATCACACAGTGTAAACCTTCTTTTCCTCAGGGTGCCCTTCTTATCCTTGACTCCTTTCACCTTCCAAGCAAAGACACCTCGGATGTCTTTCAGATATCCTTTCCCTACCAGTTTTCCACAATTCAACCCCGAAAACTATGGACTCCAGGACCTTAATGATTTAAAAATACTGACGGATGAGTTCAGTTTCTGCTGAAACGTGTGGTCTTCCCTCATAAAATTTTTGCATTCCTCTCTCAGCATTCTCTTCGTTCCCCCTGAAGAGGCGCCGAACAAAAGAAGGTAGTTTCGGAAACAGCCCTGGTGGAGGAAAGCCCTCTGTTCTGTCATATCGAACTATTTTTGCATCTTGCAGTTTTTGTCTGAAGTTTAGCTCCTCCCCTTGTGTCAATATACCCCAGCCGGACCCCTTTCCTGCCTGGCGTGATAACAAGCAGTCTTTGTTACGAAATGCCATGCGCAGGAACTGGCCACCCTTTCGATGCCGCTACTCAAGTCCTCTTTTCCCCCCCCCCACTGGGTTGCTGACAGCTCGCCGACCAGAAACCAGAAGATCCATTGTTACCTCGCAGCTGAGGGAGCAGTGGGCACTTTTCTCCCCCGTTATTCTGGGAACGATTTCAACCCCTCCTCCTGTGTAGCGGTAATGATGTTCACCCGGTCGCCGGCCTACACGTAAGTGGAAAATGAGAACGTGCTGCGAGGTAACGAACATTTTCTCGCGTTTATGGTAGTAGAAGAGCTTCAGACTGCCCCAGTGGTCTTTTTTTCTCCCCCCTGCTTATTCGCCCCCTCTTCTTTCTATTTTTTCCCTTTTCGCCTTAACTTTGGAACAAGGCGCCGTCAAGGAGGGCGGATACAGCCCCAGGACAAAAACCTAAAGATCCAGGCTTTTCTTCACGGGGTTTCTGGGTGGCATACTTACACTCCTTTGTCTCGAATCTTTCCCAGGATAAAGTCCACGTGCGCCTGGTGACACTAGTAAAGGCTGTGTTCGGCCCTCGGGGTAAGGATACAACTTAGTCGGCCATTGGCCCCCTATAGTCCAGCCCACCAGTTCGCTTGTTTTTTTGAGCAGCAAACCTGCAAGAAATCATCTGAGGGAGTTCGATTTGAATTCCTGGATAATTCTTTTCCGATGGTTCAATGGTTTAACATTTTATCGACCGTTTCTGAGCTCTGCGTTGCCAGTTATAGCTGAGGGGAGTAACTTCGCCATCCGCAGCGGTGCATCCAGGCCTCTTCTAACCCGCCGGTGGGAATGCACCCTCGCCGATGAACCTTTTTGCCGATCTGGTGTTCTTTTATCTGTCTCGTTTTTCCGTTGGCAGATTCTTCCTACTTTGCCAGCAATCCGCCTTCCCCGAAGAGGTCGAGTGTCGGGCACGCGTCATCTCCCCGTTCTCCCGCATAATTGCGTTTTTCCCTCTGGATTGCAGTGTTATGGCGTCCAGCAAATAGAGACGGCCCTGTTGTGCGGCGTGCAGGCTCAAATTAAGAGAGGCTGCGCATGCTTTTTTCTTTCTTAAAGTGCACTGCACTACGATATTTGTTTATTTTCTCGGCATTTTTTAGAAGCGTTCCACGGATCAATAACCATCGTCCTTGAGATCATAAAGATTTTAGTTTCTTCTTTCCCCATAACTCTCCCAACCGGATTTCCACGTTTTTTGTCCCTCATGGCCAGAACCGCAAACTCAGAAAGTCTTAGGTCAGATGCACCTCTAAGCGGGTTGACCTTTTTCGTTCCCTCTTGGTTTTTCCTGAAGTCACCCCTTAGAAAGCCAGAGTGATTGACCCTAAACTTGCGGGTAAGAACGGTCGGTAAATTGACCACCCTTTACGGCCTTGGGACCAAGGTCCTCGATTATTTGTAGGTTTTTTAAAAGATTCAACCACCCACACCATAGAAAGGGGCTCCGCGGTAAATGGTTCCTCCAGGCCCCAAGCCGGCCACCCTTCCTGCCTTGGTATTTTTCGTCGTTTCGTTTTTAATTGATGTTTCGTGAAATTCGAGAGATGGTGTTCCGTTTTCCTCTTTTGGGCGCGCGAATCGCTTTTCCTCTTATTATCACCTTGCCTTAGTTGTAGGTGTTCCCAAGGTGGATGGGATGTCCGCTAGCATCGGTAGACCGTTCCGCTTGTTTTGCGCAATTTCCCTTAAGAATTTTTGATTTTTGGGTACGTCATCGGGTTCCCTTAAGGACAGTCTGTTAGAAAAGTCCATGTTCCCCATTTTTCGTTCCTCCAAGCCTTCTCTCAATTTGTACGCGTTATTCAAAGGGGGCCAACTATTCTTCCGAGGTTTTTTTGATGGTTATAGCAGATGCTCTCATTCACTCCTATGCCGAGACTGGTGTTGAAACCCGTGGCCACTCTTTTTAGAGGTACTCAGTTTCCGATAGTAGAAGCGCATTTTCAATTTCTAAAGGGCAAGTAGTCCACGTGTGGCGTACTCGTTCCTTGTTATGATAGGAGGGTTTGATGCCCCGTTTCTTGTCATGTTTGACTTTCAGTTCCTTATCAGGACTCAGTTAATTTTGTTGGGCATTGCCGGCTTCATTCTTACTAAAAATACTTGGAGTTTCTAAGGGTAGTCTTATAGGCCGCTCTTTTCCCCGGTTTTTTCATCTTTTCCCCTGCGTTTCCGCCCTGGGGTGCCCTTTGGGCTTTACAAATCCCCCTCCATATGTGTACGTAAGTCTCCCCCTAGGGCTGTCACCTGGAAATGGAAAGCGCCCATCTGACACAACCCCTCCCCCTGGCTTTGTTAGGCTCTTCCCGACTTTTTTGATTGAATAGAAAATTGTTTCCCGTAGTGTTCTATCACCGGAGATGAGAATCTCAATGACCCTGTTTTTCTGCAGTCACAAGTATGCGCGATTCGGACACTTTCTCCCCTTTCCCTAATCTTCTGCTCGGGAGTACCCTTAGGATGAAAGGCAAACCTTGAACCTGGAGGCAATCGCCTATGCTTGATGACTCCACTCCTCGCCCCCCACCCCTTTCTTTACGGTTTCCCCTTTCTCCAATTTCTCGTCGGTCCCTCTGCAACCCCCCAAAAAATGTGAGCAGTGATAGCGCCATAGAAGCGTTTCCTTGGTAAACATCCTTCCCCCCCGTCTTAGTTTTTTAAACACCCCTTCTAGCATTCGGAACTAGGCTTGTACTCTTCCTTGCGAGGAGTTTCATGGCTTCACGTCAGAAAGGGGGTTGTCCGTCCCCCATATTTTTCGAATACCGCTGCACTTTTTTCTTTTTTTCATCTTATTTTTTATCGAGGCGCACGTCCCAAGCTCGATTCGCTTTGTGCAAGGGGGAAGTAATCTGGTTTGGTGGCATAGCGCCTGTATCTCATTTTCCAGCGGGCCTGGCTGTACTCGTGCTGTTTAAAACAAGCTCTCCCATCGTAGCTGCGGTGGGATCTGCAGTCTCCTCATATTTTTCAGCGCACCCATGCCAGATTTTTGGCTCGTCACATTAGAAGCGGAGTCAATCCTTTCTCTCGATGATCCCTCCCCTTTTTTTCAGTTAGAAAGACTTTCATTTAGGCGACCTGAAGAAAGTGTGCCCCCCTCTCCAGGACCGGATGGCCGACCATTTGACATTCCCTATTTTCGTTGTTGTTGAGAGAGAAGACTGAGCATTGTAATGATTCTACCCCCCCCTAAGCAACTTCTTCCCTCCCAATCACGTTTCCCTATAAACTGAAACGGGTGAAATAGTTCCGCGCTATGGATTTGAGGAAAGACTATTCCATGCTTTACCTCCTTTGCACTCTCTACACCTCGAGTGGGACTCCCTCAACAATTCTTTCGAAGAAGAAGGCAGTTGAAGTTAGACTCTCAAACGCCTTCTACGTCGTGCCCAGTGTTTACGAGAAGTACAGCCGGCGGAAGTGGCTGTCTCCGGTCGAGTTTTTGAGAGACCTTTTTCCCCTCTTCTTCCACGCGATTGGACTAACCCTTTGCACAAAAGAATCCGTCATCTGGTGTCTTCATTCTCATCGCTTCGCTGACCGTTCTTTTTAAGACCGCCCCCAGGCAAGACGGTATTAACCTCAACATTCTTGGGGAAGGGCCCCAACCCCTGTATGTGACGGAAACTGTGCACTTTTCGCTAGAGGAAAGGCCTCCGAGACTGAATGGGGTTCTTTTTTTTGATTTGCTTCCTGAGGAAAATGGCTCTGCGATGGAACCCCAAAACGGGGCCTCGAATGGCCTATCTTTCAGTGATCACGTTTGCCGGCTCGAACGCCGAATCAAACCAATCCTGTTGGAGTCCCACGGGGACGTAATGGCGAAGTTTTGATGTAAGTTTCGGTACATGAAGCTTCCCCGATTTTGCCATTTTCTCCGTTGGCCGTGTACTGGCGAAGGTGTAACTGAAGAAGATGAATTAACGTGGTCTTCCTTCGAGAAGGACCCCTTCTGAACTCCTGCCCCTCCCCACCTACTGGTCCTTCCCGGTGACCCACTGCAGGTGCACAGGGAAAGAATTAAATACAATGTGAGGCCCGTTTACCGTGCAACCCTTTCCAACCCCGGCCATAAGGTATGTGGCAGCCATTCATGGCGATTCCTTGCCATGCAGGTGACAGCCCCCTTTTGAAACGAGACACCATCTGTTCCCTTTGTACATCCCCAGTAACCCACCCTTCCCCTCCCTTACCTAACTTTTCTGATTTCCTCCTAGGGCCACGACACGGCTAAAGTCCAAAGTGCCCGATTTTTTTAGTTCAATGAAGACAGCATCACCCCCCTCAAAGTCAGACTGCCAATCCCTCAAAATGCTCCCCTTTTGTGGTGGATCATCAATAGATAACAATCAAATAGAGCCACCCCCTCTACCTAGCGTGGTTCTGTTTGCCTCTCAAAATTCCTCTTTCTCCCGACGTAGTAGAGCAGGAGTGATCCTCCTGCACCGCGCCTACACCGCATTAATCCAACTCCCTTGCTTTCTGACCTGATTGAGTGTAAGGCGAACGCCCCCCGAATAACCCTTCGATAGAAGAGTGGTCCCCCTCTTTTCGAACCCAGGACAGTAAACCGTACTTCTCTTGAACTGGTCCGCCCAGAGAGTAATGGACGGGTTTCTCAGCGTCTCGCCAGATTCCTTTCTTTGGCCCCAATCACTACCCTAAAATGGTGGAGACCGCTAGTCACCTTCGTTACTCTTTAGCAGCAAGCCTTATTCTCCTTTTTCCCACCCTTTTCACCACCGACCCTCCGTAAAAACGCGGTGGAGGACGCGTTAAATCATGCCCCATTTCAGGCCCCGTCAAGACCCTCGGCGCCGCCATGGCACTGCCAAAAGCCCCCCCAAGCCGAGAAGACGCTTGAGGGAAAAAGGAATTCCCCTGACACCTCCCGTTTTTTCGTTTCCCCCCGGTCTTGAACCCTTCTGCTTCCCCAAATGGCGAGGTTTTTACATCTGGGTTGAATACGAAAATGCGGACCGACGCGTCCCCAGCCCCGCCTTTTCCTTTAGGGCTAAGACCTTCTTAACTAGATGGGCGTTCTGCTTGAAAGGGGGCCGGTAAATTCTGGACCAAATGATCCCGATGGTAGATTTTTCTGACAGAAACAGTTTTCGGTGCGGGAAATGAAGTATTCAGAGGATGGAGCCTTGATTCCTTTTTTTCCCTGTTTCATTAGAGTTTCCACGGGTCTTGATGGCTCCTTTTGATGTGGCGTGGAGCCTCTTCGAAAACCTCCCGGGACAAATGCCGAGCTCGTAAGAACTTCAGCCGTCCGCCTCCTCTTTTCCGTTCCCCTGAGAACACCTTGCCCTTTTTAATTTGCCCCTGCGTCTGCAACCCCCGAACAGCAGGTTCTCAGAGATCTATTTAGGGTGGTTCTCCTGCCAGAACGCCTTCCGTTGCATTTCTCCCCCTCGACTTTCTGACTTTAAGGACTGTGGAACGGCCGTGGAGGTCTCTGACTAAACTAGTGCCCGTCCGAGAGGATTCGAACCGATACCCTCGTGCTTGTTTTTCCGAGGAGGTTTTCTCCCTCAGAAGCACCGGCCACCGTCCCTTTGGGAGCGGGAAAGTCAGCAAGCGCAGAAAAACCAGATCGCACGTCTTTCTCTCTATTGGCGTTTTGTCTAGCCTTTATTTCACCCCCTTCCGTATGGCCGATCTTTCGCCGTCACGGAAGCCCAGGAAACACACGCAACGCAGAGCGCGTCTTCCTATAAAGGGACAGTTCGTAGAATTTTCTTCCATTTTCCAAAACGTTGCTCCTTCCACCCCCCCCCTATTTACGTTCTCCCACTACGTACGATGAGTTCTTCCAGGTTTCTGCTGAAATCCAGTGTGGAGATGCTTGGCTGGCAAATATCTCCCCTTTTCCCATTCGTTAACTCTATCTTCCCCTGCCGGTCTCAAGTCGGCCACATACTGTACGGCTACCCTGAGTTCGTTTACCAGGAATGGCACGTGGTTCTTTCAAGGCCCTTTATCACTGGGTTTCTCTAGCAGAAATCTTCTCTCTTCGCAGGAGGTGTATCTTTATCCGTCCCACTGTCATCCCCCTGTACCTTGTGTTTTTTCCTCCCCGGGTCGATCCGAACTCCTCGTGTGCCCGTTTCCTACCACGTAAGAGAAAGGAATTCCACAGAGAATCTCCGCCGAATACTCCCTTTTGATATCCTTAAAAATCCCTTCGCGACATTAAATCATTTCTTACCTAGAAGAAAGTCTTGCCCATGACCACGTCCGTTGGTATTCCTTCCTGGGAACATCCCGCCTAGTCATCCTTCTTTCCCCTGTTGTTTGTGTCGTCCCGGTTCGTGGCAAGTCCAGCGTGCTTGCGAGCGTTCCCTACTGTTCTTCTTTTCTGTTCGTCGAGCATGAAAAGCGACTTTTTTACCCCCCTCTCTGCCATGTCAATCGTCGATCGGGTGTGTACAATGCTTTTTTGAGGATGGCATCCATACCAGGCAGGAAACCCAAACACATTAAAAGATATTTGCAGTGGCAAGGGTGTCTTGCCACCAGGTTCTTCTGTCATCCCACCTCAGTGACTCTTTATGAAAGACCCCTCCCCCAAGGTTTCACGAACTCTAAAGGATGTTTAGTGCTCTTTCGTAGTACAGAGATACACGAGTCGGCCAAGGCTCAGTTTCTATTTTCTCAGTCCGACCCTCCCCCCCAATGGCGTCCCCTGCAGAAAAATGGTCAATCATCCTAAAGTTAGTGCGAACATTTCCGTCTGGGGTTTCCCGGGGATTCTTTTTCCGATTCACGTGCTGATCTTTTGCTTGGTCCGTTATTCCGGATGCTAGTCCCGTAGAGCAAGAAGACGAGTGCACCATTCAAGATGATCCCCCTTTTCAATGAACTTGTTGACTCGAACGTTTTGTTCTTCTCGGTTCGCCCCGGTGGCACTGGGCGGGTCTTCTGCGACCGCTTCAGGAGGAACCGCCTCGCGACAGAGGTCGATCGGAAGTATAGGCGAGTTAGTACCATCCGCACCTTCTTCAACTCCTCTTCATGTCTAGCTTTCCAGATTTTCACGGAAAGAGTTATGAGTACATGAAAATAGAGGTCCCCTTCTTTTCGGGCGTTCGTAAGCAAATCCTTTTGTTTCCCATCCAAGTGCTGCTGCACAGCTGAATTCATGGCGGATCATGAAGTGCGGATAGCTCGTACTTTTCCCTTAATTCCCCCCCCGCGCCACCCCTGCGGCGACGCTTTTGTGGTGCCAGCGATCTGCTCCCACTTCCCCCGAAAAGTTTCCCGTTTTTCGCCAGTTTAGATGATACTGACATGTCAAATGCCCCCCCTTCGCCGTGCTTAGATTTGCCAATCTTGTTGACTTGCACATCGGTTTGCAATTTATGACGGCCCTGATGAAAGACGTCCAAGAAAACATAGTGATGGACCTTCCCCCTTTTTTTTGCCCACCCACCACCTCCTCAGCCCCCTCCTCCTCTCTTCCCACCCCCCACTCTCTTCACCTTTCCTCACACTTCACTACCTCCCTCCCCTTAATTCCCACCTCCGCTCCCCCCTCCTAACCCCCCCTATCCCCTCCCCAGCGTACGCCTCCCTCACCACCCCCCTCACCCTTCCCACATATCCCAACCCGCCCTCTTCCTCCCACCCTCCCCCACCCCCCACCCCCCACCCTACCGCCCCCCCCCCTCCCCCTCCCCCCCTCCCTCTCTCCCTCCCAACCCTCACCCTCTCCACTCCCCTATCTCCCACTCCCTCCCCATTCCACCCCCCCCCCGCCACCCATCCCACCACACCCTCTTCTCCACCTGAACCTTACACAAACACATACCCCCTTCCCCCCCCCCGTCCCCAACTCCACCTCCCCACCACGTCTCCCCCCACCCCTCTCCTTCAACCCCCTGACACCTTTCATCCCCCCTCCGAATCCCCCTCCCCTCCCACCCCCTTACCCTGATTCCTTTCAACCTCCCTCCTCACCCTTCCTACCCCTGAGTTCCCCTCCACCCAACCGCCCCCCTCTCAAACCACACCTCCCCTCTCCTCCCAAACCCCCCCTCCCTCCTTACTTTCACCGTCCCACCCTCCCCCCCCCCACCACCCCACTCGTACCCAACCAAACCTTCTCCTTCTCATCCACCTTCTCACCTCCTCCCCCCATCCGCCTCAACCCTCGCCATCCCCCATCCCTATCCCCCCCCTCTCCCCTTTCCCCATACCCACCCCCCTCTTTACCCCCCCCCACCACCTCTCCCACTACCCTCCACATCAACCCCCTTACCCCTCCCCACTTCTCTCATGGTACCTCCCACTCATTTCCTCCCACTCTTACGACCCACAAACCCTACGCCGGAACCCCTCACCCCCCTCCCGCCCCCCGCACCACCCCTTCACTACTGCATTCCCCCCCTCCACATTCCCAGATACCTCTCTCTCCCCCCCTATCCGCTCCCCCACCCATCACTATCTCATCAACCATCAATCCCCTCCCCCCCTTCTTCCGCATCCTCTCCCCCTCTCCTTCCCTCCCCCTCCCCCACCCCCAAACCCCCCATCACCTCCTCCCCCTCCTTTCCATCCCCCTTACCACCCGCCTATCCCCCCCATCTCCCCCCCCCCCCCTCTTACCTAAATCACCATATTTTCCCTCACACCCTCCCATTTCCACCACCCGCTTCCCCCTCCACCCCCTCCCTCTCTCCTCCCCCATTACCCCCACCCCTCACCCCCCACAAACTTCCCCCCCCCCCCCACCCTTCCCACCCTTCTCCCCCCACCTCCCCCACCCCCCCCCCCCCCCCCCCCCCCCCATCCCTTTCCCCTATCACCTCCCCCGCCCACTCTCTATCCTCCCCATCCCCCCCCCCCGCGGCCCCCCACCTTTTATTCCCATATCCCCCACTCCCCCATCCCCATTCTCTTCCTCCCTCCCACCCATCTCATCTTACACACAAACCCCCAAAACCACCACAACCCCACATGTTCATCGGGATTTTCCCCCCTGTTCCCCTCTTTCCCTCAAATCAAGGTTTATTTTTAAGTTACCTCTGCCTGCTCGAAGCCCTCCTGTAAAACATCGAACGCGATGAGCACGTTTTTGCCCTTTTCGAATTTCTTCGTTCTTAAGTTGTATTCCCCCTCATTCTTAGTCGGCCCCCCCTTCTTGATGAAGTGCTTTGGGCCGTGAAAGGCTAGCTGATTTTGTTTTCTGTTGACGTCCTTCGTTGTATGGCATTATTTGCTTTTTCTTTCTTTCCACTTCCGTGTAAGGTCGGTCAGGTGTTAACCAGGGTGGATGCCCGCCGAGCTCAGTCGACCTCGGGATTCTTCTGTTTTCATTACAGTCCGCGATCTTATTGATGTTCTCTCTTTCCTCCCTTCAGGGCACCCCCCCTCTTGGTAGTAAGCTGAGTTAGATAACTTTCAATGTACCGCGCTTGTTCCCAACCCCCTTTTCTGTCGAAGTTTTAGTTACTCAAGCTCGTTACCAAATCTTTTTCCCTACTCGAGGAGAGATGGTTCTAGATGAGGTAAGCCTACCCTTTCGGAGTCAGTTCCAGCTCCCTTTCGGGACCCTTTTTTTATCTGATGGTAGTGAGTGTGTTCCGAAGATCCCCCCGTTGACGTCGAAGAAGATCCGGTTTCGAAGCATTGATGAACGGTTCCCTCTCTCCTCATATTTGGTTCCTTTTTTGTGAGTTTTTCCACAAGTTCAGTGTGCCTTTCTCTCCCCCCCTTATACTTTAGAAATATCGGAAGGGACTTCATGGACGGTTGGGTTTCTTTCATGCGCCCTATTCGTTTCCAACTTCCGTCATGACGAGATGTCTGAAATCCAAGCTCCACGGTGAGTTCGGCTTGTAATGTTCGTGCCTTTATGACCCCCTCTCCCCCCCCTGTTTCAAGAAGTCTTTCCCCCCCTGCATTTCCAATGGCATGCGCCATGCTTTTTCCCCCACAAATCGTCAAGTTTTTTGCCGTCGGGGGTTTGACGGGCTGATTTTTTCACATGCTGCCTATTTTCCCTCCCTAACTTTTTTCTTTCTCCCAGCCTTTCTCCCTGTCGGGGAGGCGACTTCTCTCGTCTGCTCTAATTAGACAAAGGTGATCCTATTCGTCCTTAAACTGCTCAGGTTCAATTCTACTTTCCCTTGCCCGTAACTTTTCTATCCCGAAGACCCCTTTCCCCGTCTCCTTCGGTCCCTTTGATGAATCCTTTGTAAAAGAATAGGCCAAGGAAGGATGTGTCGTTCAGGACGGTCGCCCGTGTCCCCCCCCCCATGAGGCTCTTCCTTGCCATTTTTTCCAGTTACTCTCAGCCCTCGCTTCGTCCCTTTTGAAGGACCACTCCAGCCAGAAACCCGCCCGGAAAGGTCCTTCCCTCAATGAGCCCCCCCCCAGTCGGGTTGTTGACCCCCTTCCCAGATGTTGTCTGTCCACAGATTCCCCTTCAGGGAGGTATGGGATTTTCGGTCCCCAGGAAGTCGGCAGAGACTTATGTCTTTTCCCACTCTCTTTGTGAACTCCTTGTTTGGATTTTCGGGATGTGCCGAATTGGCGCGAATCTCCCGTGCCGACAGCCACTCTAGTCCCCGTGCTACCCACCCCCTTTGTTTATGGAGAATTTCACGGTCCGTATGGCGCGGCCAGCAGATTGGAGTTTTGTCCAAGCTAGCCACTTTGTGGGCGTTTCCCCTACCCTGTTCCTCCTTTATTTTCGCCCTCCGTCCTCTTTATTTTCAGGTTAGCAGAAGGTGAACGAAAAGTTTGTGAAGAGCGGCTCCTATCTTTTCTTTTCCCATCATTTTAGAATCATATCTCTGCGGGGAATCTCCGTGTGTTGTTGTTGTTCTTTCTTTAGATATTTG
>Ga0179591_1263722_pt1 | contig 20078 bp, 22 predicted proteins | sample CZOMad2_1_08_16f_FD_182891 | JGI IMG/M metagenome (GOLD analysis project Ga0179591, IMG submission 182891) | Vadose zone soil fungal communities from Angelo Coast Range Reserve, California, USA - CZOMad2_1_08_16fungal (PacBio error correction) | ecosystem: Environmental > Terrestrial > Soil >... | reverse complement strand
TTGTTCAGCTCTGCCCATCGGTCTGCCCGCGCTGCAGCTCGGAAGGTTCGTCTGGCTCTGCGAGATGAGAAACCTGGTTCCTTTCCCCTAACCCCAATGCGCTAGGTCCTGATTGTTTTTCTTCCCAATTCCGCGCACTTCCGTTAAACCTTTCGTAGCATCCTTCACCTAAAGCTGTTCGTCAGTCCCGCTTTCTCCTTTAGGGGCCCCCTTTGGTTTCGGGAAGGCGTTGTCCTCCACATGCCTCCCGAAAAAATTTGCTTTCTTTTCACTTGTGCGTGGAGTACAAAGGACTCACAGGTCGATGGCACCTCAGACCTCCCATCCTTGTTAAATGACGACGGGCGTGGCCCCACCCCTATGCCGAAAACAAACCCCCAGCTGTACCCCTCCGCCTTCGAAGGGAGTAAAGTTTGTACTTCAATGTCACGCGGTTTCCCCCTGAATGATGAGTATTTGAGTTCCCTCGGTTGCTCCTTTAACTCCCCCCTCGATCAGCTCCTGAGGATTAAAGGATTCATGTGTAAAAATCTCCCCCCTCCGCACTAAACGAAATCCCCCGCACAACAGGTGCCTCCCCTGGGGACCCAGTATACTTATTATAGACCCCGCAAAATGTGGGGTGTGATTTTCCGCTTCCCACCTTTCCCTTGCCAAAACCAACAAAATCCACCCGTGTGCTTTCGATATGAGGTTTTTTTCCAGCCGCTTGGAAATTCCATTTTTCTATACCGCAAATGATTTTCTCTTTCCCCCTGCTTCCATGTAGTTTTCCGCGATTCCGTTCTTCCTAAAGATGCTCTAGCGGCGTCCGCGATTTTTGTAGTCGTCGTGCTCGACTGGGGATTGCGCACAAAACCGAGACAGGATTACATTTCTACATGGACGGACTGCTCTGTAGTCTTCCCTTCCCCCCATCTTTCTTTTCTCTGGTCGCAATGTTCGCCCCAACGAATAAATGTACACTCTTTCTAGCTGCCTCCTTCCCCTGAAAGTGTCGCGAGATTTCAATTGTCGTTTCGTTGGAGGACGATCGGTCAAACCCCTTCCTTCCAGCCTCCACATCATGCGGAAGGCTTTTTTATTGTTGCTTTCATTTTTTCCGACTCTTTTCTTCTTTCCCTTTGCCCTCTATAAAAGCGTGAAGTACCCTTACGCATTTCTTCTTTCCTGAGCCAATTTAGAGATGGGGCACAGAACTTAATGGCTTTCTTTTTTCAGAATGCCCGGAACCCCTAGTGTGGTTTACCCCCCCCCAGTTTTGCCCAGTCCTGCTACTCCTTCAGCGTGACACTGAAGACAAGTTTCTTTCCTTTTAGTGAATTTGTATCCCTTTTTCAACCCCCTCACGTTAGAGCAAAATCGATTCTTCACTTCCGTCCACCCCCTTTTCCCTCTAGGACCCTGTGACACTCGGAGGGCCCTAATATGTTTCGCGACAGCAACTTGTCTTAGTTTTCCTTGAGACCTCGCTTTTTTTCTTATTTCCCCATTCTTTTCAGTTTGTGATCTGCTATAATTTTGTTTGACGTCCATGACACGCCCTCATAATTGGTCTTGACAGTTTTTGTTTTTTTCTCATTATGTTTTCAGCGCCCATCAGTTTTTGAAATTCTCCGTAGATTTTTTTCTCCCCCCACAACAGGTTTTGGCCAATCCCCAAACAACCCTAATTTCCACCTTTTGACGAATGATCCCAATTTCCCTTCTTGGTTTCCTCAATCCCCCCTCACGCGCTCTTTCTAAGCTTGCTCCGTCTTCGGGGTGTCGGGTGGTTTTAATTGATTGAAATCTCTACAGCGGGAGTTTTTCTCGACCCCCTGACGGGAACGATTCTGTTCCAATCTATATACAAGTCCGTTTTGTTGTTGAGAGGATTGTTCCTCATTTCTCCAGTTTAACGTTTTTCCCCTCCTCGGCGAGATAAGTCCAATGATCACCAACCAGGTGCGCGGCAAGTCTGGTAGCGAGTGATGGGATGTCAGTCTCCCCATTTCCCTGCGGCCCCCGTTGGGAAACCCCCCCCACAGCCCCGGGTTGGGTGGCAAACCGGTCCAGGGGTTATTATAGAATCCCTGGTCTTTCCACAGAACGGGCGATGTGCTTTTTTTTACTTATCCCCCCCACACCCTGTCAATCTCCCTTTTGTCCAAGCGCGTGGCCATAACGTATATTATATTGTCACCCCCTTGAAACTCCGGGTCCGCGAAAGATGAAACTCTTTTGTCCTCACGTCCCGACCTCCTGTAGGGGGGCGTCGATACTGTCTCCGTACGCCGATAAACTGTCACAGTAGAAGCGCGGGGATCACTCTCTTCCTCCCTACATTTCCTCCTTTTCCCCCTGAACCGTTCCTCCCCCCGACCCTCCCTCTTTTCCTTCCCCCCCCCCCCCTCTACCTCATTTCTCAAAAGAGCTTGCAGCATGGTTGTCTTGCGGTCGTGTCAAGGTCTGATACCATGCCCCTCAGAATTTTCTTTCCTTCCCATCGCCTTTCCGAAGGTAGTTCCCCCTGAATGGGCAAAATTTGGGGACGTGTGTTGAGAACTTTATGCCAGTCGTTCCTCCAAACTGAATTTTCCCATCTAAGCCCCCTTTCTCAGACCTTCCTTTGTTTAGACTCCCTGAGGCAAGGTACTTCAATTTCTATCTCAAAAGGGAACCCTCATAATCGGCTTTTGGATTAAATCCACCCTTATACACTCCAACCCCCCTCGTTGTTGGGAAACATCGGCTTTATTTTTTCACGATGCATAACCACTTTTCCTCGCCGCCTCCCGTTTTTTTCAGGAGGCAGCTTTCCTTGTCCCCCCTTCTGGCACCTGCTGCGTTGGCGAAACAAATTTCGACCATGCTGAGGCAGCTGCCCTAACCGACTAAAGAGCAGTCGTCCATGCCATAATTCCCCCTCACCGGTTTTCCTCCCCCGGCTATATACGCTATAAACTCAATTAGCTTTTCGGTCCCAACCGTTGATGCTAGGACGCAGTAAGACCAAATGTAGCTGTGTTCGCGATCCCCCATCCATTGGACTCATAAGACTTTGCTCGGCCTTGCTTTTCCAAGCCGCGTTGGGAAAACACTTGCACTAGCCCCCCCTTGCACCCCCCCCCCCCCCACCCCCCCACCCCCCCCCCCCACCCCCCCCCCCCCCCCCCCCCCCCCCCCCCCCCCCCCCCCCCCCCCCCCCCCCTTTTTTGGTTTCCCCCTCCCTTTCAGTTCAATAACACACCCACTTTTGATAGTGACTCTCCTGTAAACTTGACTTTTCTCCTACTCTTCTCGGGACGTAAGGCCATTCATACGTCCGCGGTTGGGTTGGGACGGAATAGCCATTGTGAAGTCATTTTCCCGGTAAGCCTTATCTAGCATTTTTTTTCTTTCGTTGCCGTATCAACGAGCGACTCCCTACTCCTTTCTTTCAGGCATCTAGGCTTTTCCCCCCTTCGCCTGAGGAGAGGTTTGAATTTTTTTTTTTTTCCTCCTTGAGGTGGGTCATTTTGCCCATAGTAATTTCTCAATTGCTTTATGTATTTGAACTGTGACGGCGTTGGATTTCCCGCCCCTTGAATAACTTGAACCTGCATCCATCAACTTTTCGGAGAAGGGCGTTTCTCTTCCCTGGTAACGAACGGCTTCCCCTCTTATCACGACGCCTGCCTCTGGAAAGTTGAACTTGCCTGCGCGACCATCGGTCCTTATGTCTCTCATTGGTTTTTGCCCGACCGTGGGGTCGTTCAGTCTCCCTTGAAAACCCACAATCAGTCCTACTCCCCACCACCCCCCTTCCTTAACCTCCCATACTCACTTTCACCCCACCCCCCCTCACCCCCCTTCCTCTTTCGCCTCCCCCGCCCCACCACCCGTACCGCACCCATCCATCTTTCTTCCCTGGGGGGAACCAGTTTTTCCGCCTACCTGCAAGGTTTTCGATCCCTCCCAGTCCGACTGCTCTCTACAAGGGAAGGCCCAACGCCCCAGGACGAAATCTCTCCACCCACTAGAAGAGGTCAGTTGCTATTTTTTTCTGTTCTTGGAGGATCGCGCTCTTTTTAAGCCATTACTATTCTTTCCTCTCCCCCGTTTTGTTTATCTCGATGCTCTTCCTTACGCGGCCCATAAGCTATCACCTTTCTGCCCCAACCTTCCCATGCTGCTTTGCTGTTGAGTGGGAAGGGTGGTCGGTAGCCACGCGGCTGAAGCGCTGTCCGGCTCTTCGGCTGTAGGCTGCGAAAATGATTTCCTGCTATTCCCCCAAATGCTGAGGTTTCCCCCCTTCTTTTTTTAAATGGATACAATGGCCCCCACCCATCGTGTTTTCCGGCAAAACCTCAACCCTGCTTTGCATAATCCATAAAGTTCCTGCCGACTCCGTCCTTCCGTAATCGGGGTTCCATTCTTTTAAGCCTTTTTTGACACCGTGAAGGATCCGCCGTTTTCTTCTGTTCCAACGGGGTGTTGTCACTGCTTGTCACCCAAAGGAACGCCGAACGCTGGATGACGTCCTTTTGGGGTTACTACACTCCATTATGTCTAAGTAACCCATACCCCTCCCCCGTTCGAACGCCGGAGATTTCTCCCCCTTCACAGAAGGTTTCGTTCTCTTTTTTGCCGTTGATCCGGGCACGCAAGATGCCTCGCTCTAGATCCAGTTTTCCTTGGATTCGGATGGGATCCCCCACCTCTCGTTTTCCCTCCCGCCCGAGATTCCCAAAACATCTTTCGACAAAAGGCTTACCCCCTTTTTTTTTGCGACGTTCAACTAGCATCCAGCAATTTTGTCTTGAAGCTGTCCCCTTGCAACCAACACACCAACGGCCATTCATTTCAAGGGTTTCCCTGAACCGATTTTGATGCCCCCACTCTCAAGAACTCTCTCCAATTCAGTACGTCGAGCATCATTTTTCTTCTTCTCTTGCCTATCTTCCCCTATCGCTCAAATTGAGGATGAGGAGATAGCTTCCCGGATCCGGATCCTTTTCATTGGAGATAGGCTGTCCCTGTTTTCTGCCCCATTCCCCAAGAGTACTTTTCCCTGTTTATCTCCTCGTTCCATTTTCCCCCTCATTCTGTTCCCCACAATACATTATTGGGCAGTTGCTGCCCCCCTTTTTTTTCCATCCTTTTCTCGGTAAAGAAATGATAAAAGTCGGGTATCGTTTAGAGACGGCTCGACCAACCCATCCTTGTTTCACAACCATCCTTCCCCTGCAGTTTTATCATTGTTTGCGATTTTAATCACGGCGGTCCCCCGACGGCGGTTCCTCTCTTATAGAACCATGTTTCCAAGTACCCGTCTTGCCTAGCCTACGTCCCCCCCTCTGCAAAGGTGTTCTAGAGAGATGGAATTTTCTGACTTATTTTCAACGATCTGTCCCCTCATTGTCCCCCCCACTGCTTGGTCCCAAGTTTTCCGTCCCGTTACCCCCTACTTGCCGAGGTTTCCTTAAATACATGGAAAGTTCAATTTGGTCCCCCTTTATCACCACGGTGAGACCCCCGATCCCCTTTGCCTCAAGCTCTTTGATGTCCACCCACACTTCTGTTCCTTCTTTTCCAGGTTTATCTGCGGCCAATATTTCCCAGAACTTGCCACTTTTCCTTTGTTCTTTCCCCTTGTTTCTCCGATTGGTGGGGGGGAAATATTTCGCGCCAGCCCTTTTTTCAAGGTCTGTTTCCCATTCTATAATTTTTTGTCCGTGATAATTGAGATCTTTTTCCCCCACAGGCTCCTTTTCACAGTTTGGTGGTGGGTTATAGTATGACTCCTCATTTTAAGCCCTCTCGGATTTGTTCTCTACTATAACCACCCCTTGCTTGCCCCCTTTCCCCCCCCTTTTTCCACCTACTTATGTGATTGAAAGGCCGTTCTCCTGACCCTTTCCTTTCTATGTCCTGCCACGGAATCATCACTCCCCCTCTTTCCCCCGCTGCTCAATGAGGGCTGGTTCCTTTGTGGATTTAATTGCTTGAAGCTCTTTTTCTGATTTTTTTCCCTGCACAGGTCACATGACGGGAACCTCTGAGTAAATCTCTCTCTTCTTTTTTTTTTTTTTGTTCTGAGAGAGGGACTCACTTCGTTTTGGAGTCCTTGCCTTGCGAAAACTCCTCTCGGAGATCCAGCAATTAATCCACCCTCCCCCCCCCCCTCATCTAAGTCGGAACAAGAGCGCGTGATGGATGCCGCGCAACCCTTTTCAATGATCTTTGTTGGGAACCCCAAAGAACAATAAGTAGGGGCTGGTTGGGTCCGACCGGCCCCTTTGTTTATAGCTCTCCCCATACCCTCCTCTCTTTAAAGAACGGATGTCGAGTTCCCTACTTATCCACACCCCTGTCAATCTCTTTGAAAATATTCTCTTTGACTACAGTTTCCCCCCCCCCAAATTCTTTCTACTTCTAACCCCTTCTGGTAGAATATTCCAACAATCCCCGTTTTCCACCCAGTAGAACCCCCACCCCCCGTAGGAAAAGTTGCGTTGCTCTATGCATCCTTCTACCCTTGTCCCATTCGAGTCAGTTCACCAGCTTGGTACCCACACTTATGTTTAGAAAAAGGGTTATATTTCCCACCCCCTGCACTTCCTAGAATTGTCTTCGTGATCCGCTCCCATCTAGTTTTCACGGTGACTGGGCAAAAACTTTGGGGACCATCACGAGTGGTCTGCCCCACTTTCTTTTCAACCCCCCTCCCTATCAAGGAATTTCTTCTTCTCCCCATTGCTCGTATGAATGGGCGGGCATACATGCTGCATGGACGTTCAAAATTGAATTTCTACGCGAACACCCTCTAAGCCGGATACTTTCAAAAAATGAGTCCCCATTAACCTCGACCGCACATGATGTTTTTTTTTTTTTTTTACCTCGGCTTTTTAATTGTTTGCCGACGTCTCCAAGTCCATTTCTGCCTCCACTTTTCTTTACTTTGCAGCTAGAGCTTTGCAATTGTGGACCCATTTCTTTCTAAACCAAATTTTCTCCCCACCTTTCTGACGCTTTGGGCAAGTTCAGACTTCGAGCAGTCGTCCATTTTATCCTCTTTCGGTTTTTGTCCCCGAAAACTTGGCTCTTCTCCTATATCAAACTTTCCATTAGCGTTTCGGCCCCCTTAGGCTTCCGCTAGGTCATCCTCCCGACCCCATATGCTCTAGAACGTCGTTGAACCTTGGTAGAGAATACGATCCTCCCCTTTGTGACAAGTTCGATTCCAGAGGTTCTGACCACCCCCCCACATATACTGAACCCCCCCACTTTCCCTCTCCCCCCTGCCCCCCCCTAACTCTTCCCCCCCTCTCCCCCCTCACAATCCACTCCCCCTCCCCTCCTCCCGCCTCTCCCCTTTTGACCCCCCCCCTCCCTTCGCCCACCCCCCCCCCCTCCCCCCCCCTCCCTTTCCCCCACTCCCATCATTCACCCCCCGTCCTCCCCCCTTCTCCGCTATCCCACCACTCCCCCCCTCAGCCCTCCCTCTTCTCCCTAACCCATACTGCCCCAAAACACCACCCATTTTCCACTACCTCCCCTCCTCATATTCTTTCCGACCCCTTTACCCCCGCCCCCTCCATCCGTACCCCTCCCCCTCATGTCCTCCCCTCCCCTCCTGGTATCCCCTCCCCCCCCCCCCCCCCTCTTCCCTCCCATCGTCTCCTATTCCCCCCCACATGCCGCTCCGCACCTGATTTCCATCACCCCTCCTAGCCTCATTCACCTGCAACCCCTCCCACCTTCTCTCCTCCCCACCCCCCTCCCACACCTCCTTCCCCTTCTCATGCCCCACCCTAACACAACTCCTCTCCCCCTTTCCCTCCCACCTCTCCACGACCTATTACTCCCCCCCCCCTCCGTACCTCTGCCCTCCCAAACTTTTTCCCTCCTCCTATACACGTCACGACCTTCCCACCCTTCCCTCTACCCTCTCCTCCCCCTCATTTCTGCCTCTCCCCCCCTAACTTCACGCTCTCCACCCTTTCCCATCCCTCCCCTCCACCACCCCCTTTTCTAACCCTTTCCTTCTCCCCCTCCCCCCTTTAGACCTCTCCTTCTCCCCACCCTACCCCTCTTTCCTCCCCCCCCCCCACCTTCCCCCATCACACCCCCCACCTCGCCCTACCCCCCCCACCCCCCTCGTCTCTTCCCTACACCTCGTCCCCCTCTCCCCACACCCTACTACCACCCCTACTACCGTTCTTTCATCCCCCCCATACTACCTCTCCAGCTTCCTTTCTTTCTAATCCTCGAACACCCCAATCTCAACACACAACCCCCCACCCAACCCCCCCCACCTCCCCACTGACACCCAAACCTTTTTCCCTCTATCCCCAGCTCCTCCCCCCCAATCCTCTCACTCCGCCTGCTGACTACTCTACCAACGGCAGTCCCCCTCCCCCCATCCTCTCACCGTCGTACCCCTTCCCCCTTCAGCTCCCCCTTATAGCCCAGTACCAACCACTCCTTAGCCTCTCCACCCCCCCTCCATCCTCCCTTGAACCACCCTCTCCTTCGTCCCGCCTTCTCCCTCACCCTCCTCTCATTCACGTATTCCACACACCCTCTCCTATCGACCCCTCCTTTCCCCGTAACCACCACAAACAATTCTACTTCTATCCCCCTCCTTCCCGCCAAACCCTCCACATCCCTCACCCATATTCCCTCCCCCCCACATTTCCCCCGTCCCCTTCCCCCTCCACTCCACCAACTCTCCCCGTCATCTCCTACTACATCTACTTTCCAGCCGCCTTCCTTCTCTCTCACCTCAACACCCCAACAAATATCCTCCTACCACCAAACTTCTCCCCCCCTCCCCCTTCCCGTACTATCACCCTCTGCCCCCTTCGCCCTTACCCTCGCTCCAACCCCCCCCCGTCTACAAACCTTTCCTCTACCACTCTACTTCTCCCCATCGATCCCACCCCGCCACACTGGCCCCCCACCCACCGCCCCCCCCCCACCCGACTCATCTCCCCCCCCTCCCTCCTAACCAACTCCATTACCCTCCTTCCTTCCCCCACCATCCCCTCTCCCCCCCACCCTCCAAGTCTTACCTCTCCTCACCAGCCCTCCCCCCTTGCCTCCCTCCCCTCTCACCCTCCCCAATAACCCTCCCCCTCTCTCCACCATCCTTACATCGCCCCCCCCCCCATATATCCCATTTCACGCTCCCACACCCCCCCATCCTCCCTCCTCCACTTTCCCCCCCCCCTCTCCCCCCCCCACCCCCTCCCCCCTCCCCCCGCCCTTTTCCTCCATCCCTCCCTCCCCCCCTACGCCATCTCTCCCATTCCTCACTGGCCTCCCCACTCCTCTCCTCCCTTCCCGCTGCATATTCCCCTTCCCCTACCCCCCCCACACACTTTCACAAATTCCCACCCCCCCCCTCCCCCCCCCCCCCTCCCCCCTCCTTCCCCTCTCTACCCCCACCGCTCCCCCCTTTCAAATCTCCCCCTTTTCACGTAATTCCTCCTCCCCCACCTCTCTCTCCCCATCTTCATCAACCCCACCGTGCCCTCTACAACCCCCCATCCTATATTCCATCCATCACCTCTACCTTCACGCCCACCCCTCCCTTATCCCCCTACCCTTAAACTCCCAAACCCCCGCCCAGCAACCGTCCCCTTGCAATTATCCTCCCTCCCCCCTTCCCGGTGTTCATTTGTTGTTTGAGCGTGACGCTTTCACTCCCACAAAAAACAGTGTCTTGGCTCTTTTTTTCACCCGCATCCCCAGGAGACTGCTCCCATTTTTAATCCTTTTTTTCGTCTTAAGGACATTATTTGTGAGTCATAGGTGGGCGTTGTACCCCCTCTCCCCCCCTATCTGCTGATATAGATCCAAGGCATCTTTAGTTCCCCGGATCCACGAGCCCTCTTGCGCGGGAGGGCTGCGACAAAGTTTCCTTTCTTCTGGGGGTGGGGGGTGGACCCCTCCCTGCTATCTTCCGTGACCCGGAGTGTTTACCCCGAGTCTTTGCACTCCGAGGAATCCCTCAATTTTTCCACTTTTCCCTTTCATGCGTTGGATTTCCACTCAAGTGTAACACTAATACCGAAATGTTAGGATAAGATCCCCTGTTCGGGTACGGACTTTATCCCTCCCATTTCCCATGGAAAAGCGGTCCCTTGCCCACTCCCTCTGTAGCAATTCCCCTTTATGTCTCTCCTTTTGAGGTTTTGCTGTGTTTCGGGGGTTCCTAATAAACTTGCACAATAAGGAAGCGTCCTTTTTTGAATATGAAGGGGACACGGTCGCATCCTCCGCCGGCTATTTCCGTTACAGTCTCGCCCACGAGTCCCTCTGCCCTACACCGATTCAGAGGCAAGTTGCGCCATCTTTATTCTCGGGCCTAGAGATGAAGCCTCCCGTCCCCTCCCCCCCTCATCTTCCTCCTCTCCCATTTTTTTTTTCGAGGGGCCCGGGTTGATAGGCTCCGGGACGATAGCTCAAGTCACCTCTTATCCCTTCCCCGTGTAGGTGGAGGGGGGCAGAGGGTCCTTCGGTTCTTCTTCCTCTGCTGCAATCGCGTCCGGTTATTCGTCTGGAGGGATTGCCTTGATCCCCATGTCGCCGTTTGATTCCTCGCTCTTGCATTGGCCAAGGGATATAATTCACCCCCCGCAACCATCGAAGTGGCCCACCTTTTCCTGAGACATAAGAGGAAATATTTTAAGCGGAAGGCCTTCCGATTTCCTAGGTGTGCCGCAGGTTCTTTTTTTCCTTCCCGTTCGTGACCCCGAGCGAAATTCTGTCCGATTTTCCTGAATTTATTTCACCTTGTCAATTTTTTTGCCACCCCTGAAGTCCACAGGTCAGATTTTCCCTTCGACTGATCCTTCTCAGTTCAATTGCAGCCGGTTCCCTCCCCCTCCCTCCATGCCGAAACTAACCCCCATCTGCAACTTTCCCCCCTCTCTTAGTAAGTAGTTTTTATTTAGTCACACTTTTAGATGTCGCGTCCCTCCCCAGCAGCATGAGTAGATCCTCCTGTGCAAGAAAGTTGTCCGCGTTATACTCCCCTTCCTGGGGATTTAGTATGTCAACTCTTCATCTTCTCTCAGACGCCCCGCGGACTCCCTAATCCAATTTTCCCCGTCACGACCAAAAAAGTCTTACTGGTTTTTTTGATCCTTTTCCCCCTCATCTGAAAATGTTTGGGTGTGGATTTCCTCACATCTTGCCAACAAAACTTCTTCAAGTTGCTTGTGCCCGGGTTCCCAGCCCCCCGCTTGACCGAATCCTTTCCTTCCCTAAGGATCTCTTTGCTACAAGTTTTAAACCCACGTCTCGATCCCCTTTTGTTCTTCTTCTCTGTCGGCTTTTTTTTTCCCTAACCGCTTCGTTGATATGCGTCTATTCCCTTTTCTTTCCTTGGTCACACACTGGACCGAAGCCGTCCCTTTGAATGGGCTGGACGACTGCTTTATCACTTGCACCCACAGACTTTTTCGGTCGCAATTGTTTCCCCACAGAATCTCCCCCCCTATTGGTTTCTTTCCCAAGACAGTGTAGAGGCTCCTCAAATTCTTCCCGTAGGCGTTGGGACCTATTCGTAAAACCCATCACAGCCGATGTTCCAAGGTTTTAGTTGTATAGATTGTTGGATTAATAGGAGCCGATATCTTTCTTTTTTCCTAGTAATATGGGCAGGAGTCGTGCGGTCCTGTTTGCTCTTTTGAGCACCCAGGGTTCTAGGATGGAAGTTCCAGTTTCAATTGCTTTTCACCCCATTGCTCTGCAAAAAGAGTGAGCTGCGCCCACCCTTGTCCTTAGCCCTTCTGTCCGATGATCTTCTCACTTCTAGTAGGCATTTGGTACGAACTTTCATTTTCGAGCCCCCCCCTCCTCCCAGGGCTCCCCTCTTTTTCAAAAATCTGACGCGAATGTCCCCCCGGTATCTAATCCATTTCCGCTCTTTCCGCAACTTATAAGGGTAGGTCGACTTCTATAAGATTGGGACTATTTGCCCCAGTCGTTTGTGTATGTGAGAATCTATTTATTAAATTCCCCCCGCGATCTTTCCAAAGGGACCGTTCCTCTTTGGGTTTGTTTTCCTGTATGCCTCGACATCCAAGTTAGTGTTCCTCCCCCTTCCTCTTAGTTTCTAATAGAAACAAGGGACCGGTTGCCATCCAAACCCTTCCACTCCCTTAGTTTTTTCCCAACGGGGGCGCCGGAAAATTTTCACTCCTTCCCCCCCTCCCCTCGCGAGTACCTAGATGCATTTCCCGTACCCCTCTTTTTGTTGGCTTTATTACCTGCTTGATCTCTCGAGAGGAGTTTCCCCATTCCCTGACGGACGATAATGAGTTAAAATCTCCTATCCTAGTTGTTGTCCTTTTTTTCCATTATAGTTAAGTCATGTGGTTTGTCCCCCTCGTCCCAACCTTTCTCTGAGATCCTTTCAATCCTTTCAACCCCGCCCTATGGGAGCAAGCTAGGACTAAGAGCGTGATTTGATCCGTGCTTCCCCGATCTCGGCCCAAGTGGTCCCCCACCCCCAATACCTTAGGGTCACGGGTGTGGATGGCAACCCGTCTGGTTTCTATTATAGCCCCTCGACTCTTCTGTCCGCGTTTCATACTTATAACCACAATGTCATCTTTCCTCCCTCGCCCCGGGATCAAGTAAAAACCATTATCTTTTTCACTTTCCCCTACCCAACTCCTGGAGCGTCATATTCCAACAATCTTCGTACCCCCCGTCTTGAAAAGTTGCGTCGCTCGACTGAGGATGGGTTTCCTATAACTTTCTAGTAAGATTTTTTCCCCCCCTCCAGAGCTTCGTACCTAGTTGTCGCACGAGTGATACCTTTTCTTTGCCATGCACTCTGAACTGGCCATGATACGAATTTCCTTTCTCCTTGTAAAAAACATTTGGTGGTATGCTCCCTTGTCGATCCACTTCTCCCTCTCGTTGCAACGCGTGCCAACTCCCTTTCTGCCTATAACAACCTTTGCTCAGAGTATTCCGACGTCTTTCCATTGAGGCAAAGGGTAATTACTCCCCATTGTCTAGATGCCAGAAACGCAAGATCTAATAGGGCGTGGCCCCCCAACTATACAAAATCAAACTGAAGCCTTTTTTTCCACATTCCCCCTGATGTAATGGGTTTCCCCCTCCAACTCAACATCCCCCTTTCTGCTAGCGCGACACTTTAAGGGAGGCAGCAGCTTTGCCCCCCTTTTCCCATGCGCCCGAAACAATTGCGATGCATGAGGAGAATTTATTCCTACCTTTTTTTTTCAAGTTCTACTACAGAGAAGTCTCAATGCCCATGTCCTTCCGTTTCGGTTTGTCCCGCCCCCCCATCCCCGGCCTATCTTCCATATTAGCGTTTCCGGCCAATAGATTTTTTTTCGCTCTTTCTCCTTCCTTCAGACCCCACTGGATGATAACTCCCCTTTAGCGAGCCCTACATTGTAGCGAATACTCCTTATTGAAGGGAGTGCCTGACCGTTCTGGAAACCCTTGCACTATCGTGGAGAATTTTTGACAAACCTGTTCTTTTTTTTTTTTTGCCTGCGGTGCTTCCCCACCCACCGTTGCGGATGGCTTTTAGTAAAATCGCCCCCCCCCCCCCAACTCTTCAATGTGAATATTTTGTGTTTCTTTCCTTCTTTAACTTTCGTCCGCGGGGAGTATGGGAGAGCATATTTCAGGTTCCCATCCTGTGAATCCTCAGGAGCTCTTCGACATCTTCGTGAAATGTTTACACTGACCTCTAATAAGATGATGATTGACCTCCGTTTTTTACTCCCTTCCTCGGAGGGAGAGGCGGTGTTTAGTTCTGGCAGGATTTGGAATTCCCGCCGGCGCCCCTTGCCGAGGAATTTCTCAATTTCGGTCGGCCTGCGTGGATTTCCACGCAGTGGACCAAAGTGACCCAATGCACCCCCCTTCTGAGACTTTGAGCAGTTGCTCTGTGGCCTCCCAGGCTTAAGCACTCGAGGGCCCACTACGATTTGAACTTGCTGCGGCTGACAAGATTTAGGTTTTTATTTTTTTAACTTTTTGCCGACATCGATGGGAGGCTTATATCCCGTAATCAGTCCCAGCGCATTTCTGCCGTTGACCTTGAAGGTTTTTCATATACCTGATTTGCATGCGTTAGGGAAGTCCCATCCCCTAGGTCTCCTCTGCCCCGCCAACCCCCTGCACGTCCTCTCTTTATCTCTGTCCTTCGCTATTGAAGACCGCCCTCCTACTCATCTTTCTTAATTCGTTTTTTTTGCTCAGGTCGGCTCCGAGAGGCTTAACAGTCACGTGTTCCTAAAGTGTTATGATGAGTTTTTTTTTTCTCTTTAGAATACGTTGATTTAACGTTCTCATCTGTCCGTCCTAGCGGATGGAGGGCCCTCACGTCTGCTTTCCTAGTCCCCCTGAGCTTTTCTTTTTTTTTCAAGTTCCCAATTTCAGCACCCCTCTATGGTCCTGTTCCCCCACCTCACATTAGAGACATCCTCCCGAAAAACCAACAAAAAAGGTAAGCGATTCCCGTCTTGTAATAGGGCTTGCCTCCCTGTTTTCCCTAGGGAATCTTTGTGACCCCTCGCAGACAAGGAGTTTCACAAATTTGCACTGTAGTTAACGGTTATTCACCCATTCCCCCCTCCCTTCCCGTCTAAACACTCGGCCATTTTCTCGTAAATTGCCTTTCGGCTTATTCCACTCAAACAATCTCCCACAAACGCCGTTCCCTCTCTTATAGTGAGTAAACCTTTTCTTGTCCCCCGTTTTCCCTCCCTCATGAGTATAGTCCCCCCCTGCGGGACGGAAAGATGCTATAGATTCTCATTGGATCCTTCTTTTTTTTCCAACTCCGGGATAGTCCTCCCCGGTTCTCGTGCTCCCCTCAATAAGTCCTAACCTCCAACTTTTTTCTTTTCAACCCTGGGGGGAATTACTTCCGGCTTCCCTTTGCGAGTCAAATCTCCATCCAGCAAAACTGTTTGTTTGTTGATCCTCCCTTTTTTCCCCGCTGCAAACAACCAAACATGGAAATTTCCATTTTTTCAAGGGTCCAGAACGATTTTTTTCTCTCCTTTCGACACGAAAGGAAGGCCCTTCGGTTTACCATGTTCTTTTTCTCGCGAAAAGTACTTTGGAGTTTCCCTTTCTGGATTTTCTCTTAGAATACTTTTTTCACTAGTTTCTTTCTTCCGTATCTATCCGGGGATTGAGGCCCCCCAATTCTGAAGTCATGAGATAGTTTCATGCGTTGACTTTTAGTAGGAAATTTTCCTCTTCTCTCGTAGTAAGCTTTCGCTGTCGCCCTCATCTTCCCTTTTCACACTATTGGGCCGATATAGAGCCTCCTTCTGAAGTTTTCTCCAGAAATGATAACGTCAGGTTTTGAGTTCCCTGGAAACCTCCCCCCCCCGAACAAAAAATATTGGCTTTCCCCTTCATTGTATAGATTGGAATTTTAGTCCTCGTTTTCTTTTGTTGCGTTGCTCCTTTCTGCGAAAACCCTTCTGCCTTTCCTTTCTGCCTACTTGCAAAGTCCTCTTTTGTCGATGGCAGAATTTTCTAGTTGCAGACTTCTCGACTTTCCTTCGGCAAACTATTGAGTTTTGGTCCCAATTCTTTCCCCGTCCTCAACTTCTTCATTTTGGATCACTGAAGACAGCTAGTAGTGCTTCACCTCCCCTTTTCCGTTCGACACTTTTTTTTAATTCAAGCTTTTTTTTTCCCCCCCAACCTCTTCGATGAAGTTTTTTAATGCCCGAACTGCGAGCCCTTCCTCTTTTTTGTGAAGTGTGCGAATACTCGCTCCTGCTTTTCGGTCTTTTTCTCCAATTTACGCCTTTTTTCAATTTTTTGAGTGATCCTCCCTTTTTCCCGGGAGTTTCCAGTTGGGTTTTGGTTAGAGATCACATTCTTTTCAGAATACTAGTCTCTTTCTAACTACAACACTGGCCCTTTTTCCATCCCCCCCCACCGTTTCACCTATTGTTCCCCGTCCGCAGGGAAAATGCTTCTATTTTTTTTTCAAGGTCCCTTCTCAATCACTTTTCCAGTAATGAGGGGCTTTTTGGTGTTCTTGACTTTCTGAGTATTTTTTCCCCGCAAAGCCCACAGGGACTCACATGACTATTACTCCTCTTTCCTCCTAAGTTTGTGTTGTGTCGACTCCTTTTTTTACCTCTTTTTTCCCCTCTTTTTCTTTCCCCATTTGCGAAAAATCTTTTTTGCGATTCCTCCAATTAATACACTCAGCTTTTTTTAATCTAGCAAGTACTCGTGATGGATTTTTGGAAGGCAAACCTACCTTTCCCCCCCCCTCGGACGGTGGTGAAAACCCCCCCCCTTTGGACGTTTTTCTTTCCCCTTTCCTTGGTAGTATAGAAATCGACAGAACTTGTCGCGTTCATCTCCCCAAACCCCTTTGTCACCTTTTTTTTTTTTGAAAAGATAGTCGGGAATCCATTCCACCATCGCCTCCCTTTATCCCATGACACTTGCAACTCCTTGCTTCATCTTAGTGACCACTCCCGTTTTTTTCCCTTTTTCCTTTTTTTCTTCTTTCTCCCTTTCTGTCCCCGATAAAATTGTCAATTCTTTTTTGTTTTTTTTTTCTCCAACTCTAGTACCGGAAATGCCCTATTTTTTTTCAAGGTTTCTGATTCCCCAAAGGACTACTCACTTGTCCTGCCCCCTTCCGTTCCATGAATAGGGCAACACCTGTGCAGCACGGTGTCCCCCCTTCAATTCTTTCCCTCGTTGAAGCGCACCACTCAACTTCTCTCGCCCCCCCCTTTGACCAGATCGAATTTTTCTTTTTTCAGGGGCAAACCTGTGTACTGCCGCACCTAATTCCTTGTCCACGCCCGAGCCCGGGTTCCTGGCCACCCATCTATACCTAAAATCCCCTCTTTATGTCCTTTGCTTTTATTGTGTTTTCCGATTCCCCATACCCCACCCCTCCCCCTTTTTTTTATCCCATTTTATAGAACGCGACCACTTTTTCTTTTTGTTGCTTTGCCATATTGTGGAAATTTCCAGATGAGTTGGCCCCCCCCAATTTCCCCTTTTCCCTCTCCAGCCGCCACCAGATTGGTTTTTGACCAGGTCGTCCCCCTTTCTTCCATCTTCAAATGATTCACTTTCTCTTCTGTAAAAATCAACAGGAGATCTCAGAAGATACACTACCCTCCCCTTTACTTTCGAAACACTCGAGGATGTCCGCTAGGATCATCGAGCCTTTCCCCCCCCATGTTCCCCTAGAGAACTTTTCTCCCCTCTCCCTCTTTCTACTATGATAATTTCTTGCAGTTAGTTCGTCAGTTGCTCAGCGGTTCTGCACACCCCTTGTCCAATATTTTCTATCCCCAGGTGTCTTTTTGTTTTTGCGCTTCCAGTTTAACCCCACCCCCCCACTGTTTGCGCTTTCCTCTTTACCACTCAATTGAGACTGGATCCCCTTGATTTTTGGGACCGTACTTCCATACCCTTTTTTTTTCTTTTTCCGCGGGGCTTGGAGAGGACAGATTTCGGCCTCCGCATCCCTTGATCTCTTCTCGGCATTATTTTTGATTTGATATTTCAGCGTATTCCTACTAATGGGCTTTTCTTTCCCATTTTTCCTCCCTTTCCCTTGAGGGAGTCCCTTGGCCTCTTTTTTTTTTTTCCTAAGTATGTGGGTTTAAATCCCGCAACGAGCCTTTTTCCCCCCCCTGCTTTGCGGTTTGAAATCGATTGTTTTTTCTCCACGCCATTCACTACCCCGTTGTCCACATCCCTCCTTTTTCGTAGTTTCTCTTCCGTTGGGTCCCCGTCCTAACCTATCCCCCACGCTGCCCATCCCTTGACGCGGAAACGGCCCTTCTTTTTTTTCCAAGTTCTTTTCCTCTTATGTTCCCTCCAGGTTTGGAGGTTTGTCCCCCCGATTTTTTTTCTTTTTTCCCTTATCCATTGAAACTTTCCCGTATTTTTTTTGAATAGTCCAGGAAAGCAGGTCGCCCCCCGGGCCCCCCGAGGAAGTCGGAAGCGCTCATCTAGGCGAACCCCTTTTTCGCCCTGCCCCCGCCACTCTCCGGTCCCGTTTTTCTCCCTCGTTCTTTCGGATAGGGAGTCCCCTTCGAGAACTCACCCTCTACGAGGTTTTTTTTAAGAAAAGTGGTTATTCCTCTCGAGGTAGGCATCTTGAGTTCACTCCCTCCTCTCCCCCCAACTACATCGAAAGTGCGCTTCTGCGGTTGGGGGTCTCTTTCGTCTTTTCTTTTACTTCCCGAGCGTCTTCCTCTTTCGCTCCGATGGATGATTCCTTCTTTTCCCTTCTTCTTCCCCCCCAAATGTCGGATGATTTTTCCTTTTGAATACCTTACCGACCCAGCCCCTTCCGTTGCACCTCAACTTTCGAGACATAAGCGGACATCCAGATTTTCCCGCGTGTTTCAATTTTTTCCGCTCTGGGCCATTCTTCTGTTTCTTTTCGTGAAGTCCGTTCGTGGATCGCCGACAGGCTTCTCTTAACAATTTGCTGTCTTTTTTCACGGTTCCTTTTCCCCCCTACAGTTCTTAGCCGTTTTTAATCTCCTTCGTCACTCCCGCCGGGCGGGAACACCCCTCCTCAAAACCATCTGAACGCAAGCCCCCCTTGAATTTTTTTTTTTTTTGTAATTTTCATCGTAGAGGCCCCTCCAGATTAGTTTAGTCTCTTCTCGTTGATCCTGTCTCCCCCTCTCTGCGAGATAAGTTACGAGTGGCCCTGGTTCCCTTTGATATTTCTCTACGTTTGCCCCCTCTTAATCCCAGAAATGTACTTCTCCCCCCTTTTTCCCAACCCTTTGCAGGTCCCACAATGGCGGCTCCTTCTGTTTTAAATAGCCCCGCCCCCTTTTGGTTCGGAAGCATTTTGCCCCCCAACCCCCAACCGTTTCCCCTTTTCTTCAGATCTTTGTGCAAGATATTTCCCCTTTTTGGACTCCTCCCCCTTTTTCGTCAATACCTTCAAGTCAGTTTCCTTCGTAGTTTCCCTCCCCTGAAAGCCGTTTTTCCCGATACCTTTTTGCGCTGAATCCTCTGAATCAATTGAGTTGGGATCTCCTCATGGTTCTTGACAACCGAGACCGGAGAATCGATCCTTCCTTCCGATTTCCTTTCTCTGCAATGCCACCACCAAGATATTTTTTCTTTTTCTTTTTCCAATTGCCTCCCCGCCCGCCCGACCAACCACCACCCCCCCTTCGTAAAGGTACCCCCTTTTTTTCCCCCCCCCCCTCTTTTTCTAATCTTCTTAATGTCGTGGTCCGATTTTCCCACTCTTCCCCAGTCAGGTTTTCCGATCGGCAACACATCCCCTTTCTGTCCCCATCCTTTAGGTGTCGTTTTTTTCTCTCTTTTTCCCATAATCCTTTCGCCGATTAGCTCGCTCCTTGCTCTACTGTCAACTTGAGGAAGTAACGCCCTCGTTTTTCGCCCGTTGCCCTAATACTATGAGCAAAGTTTTTTCGGAGTCTTCTCTCCCCGGCGTTTTTGACACGCGGCAGCATTTTCGTTTTTCAACTCTTCTCCCCAATTTTTGCCCAGTCCGTTCCTCCTTCGAATTTCGATACTGAAGTCCCTCTAGTAGTGGTTTTTTCTTTCACCCCTTGAGGTTTTGGTAAAGACTTTGGCCCCACCCAACCTTCCCCCGAATGTGACCTTTTATAGTTTTTCCCCTCCTTCCCTTTTCAGACTCATTTCGACCTTACCATTTAATACGGGGTAGTTTGGTAGACGGATTGTTGGAATTACTTTTTTCCTCCCCTTGACTTTTAAGTGGGAGTGCCATTTTTTTCCCTCCTCTATTCCTTTTTTTGTCCCTTGAGAATCAGCCTAATTTCCCCCTTTGGGTTGTTGTTATCTTCGCTGACCTTTTTTTTTCAAGACCTCGTGATTTTTCAACTAACCCCCTTCCCCTTTCCCTCCCCCTTTCCCTTACTTAGATTTGTTCCCCACGGGGTATTTTTCCCTGGGGCCCTTTCCCCAAGAGCTCTTTGCAGTTCACTTGGTTTTTGTTTATTAATTGTTTTCCTTCTCTCCGTTTGAGTTTCTCCCCTGTCCCCCTTCCCAAATTTGACGGGAACGATCATGAGGCCCCA
>Ga0179591_1308764_pt1 | contig 20082 bp, 20 predicted proteins | sample CZOMad2_1_08_16f_FD_182891 | JGI IMG/M metagenome (GOLD analysis project Ga0179591, IMG submission 182891) | Vadose zone soil fungal communities from Angelo Coast Range Reserve, California, USA - CZOMad2_1_08_16fungal (PacBio error correction) | ecosystem: Environmental > Terrestrial > Soil >... | reverse complement strand
TCGCGGGGTTCAATGCAGTCTGGTTCCGTCGGATTTTGAGACGATTTTCGCAGTTCCAGTCAACATTCCCCTCCGAAGTGTCCTACGCGTCCCGCGGCAACGGCTGCCTGCCCCACCTTTGCGCCATATAAAGAGTACAAAGCTTTACTGTCAGTAAACCAGTTCTCAGACACCCCTCCCCCTCTCAAACCGCCGTTTTTCCGCCGAGCTGCCCCCGCTAAGGGCGTCCAGCTTTCGGGCCCCGCTCGCCCTGAACTGCCAAAAAGTTCCATGAGGTGTTCCATGACTTTCGACAGGGCACCTTGACTTTTTTTTCCTTCCGCCCCATCGGTTTTTCTTTCATCGTCCCAAAATGAAGTGAATGAAGAAAGGTTCACAGGTATAGTCTTGTACGAATTTCAGATTATGACTCCTTCAGACAGACTTGCTCGATATTTTTGCAGAACACGGGCTTATAAAAGCCCTAAAAGATCGCCATTGAGAGCTCGTTCCCTTTCCGTGTCCTCTCCGATTTGGCTTTCCTCGTTTTGGGTAGGTTTAAGTCCTGATAATAGCCCCTTTTGACGGCTCCCTTCTTTTCCTTTTCTGGAACGCGACTGCCCAGAGGGCAAAGAAGCGTCTGTACTTGGAATGTGTTTTTTCTATTTCTTCTTGGCGGTATTTCTTGATCTCCGAGGACCTTTTCTTTAAGAAAATGCAGTATGCGAATTGTCGTCCTTGCGTCTCAGAGCAGCGTGCTTTCTCCTGCGCTCCGAATGTTGTTTTCAGTAAATTTCGAGGATCCTTACCAATTCCCCGGGGGCCATGGCTAAGCCCGGATCCTTCTGTTGCCCTGGCGAGTGTCAATTGGCGCAGCGTCGACAAATTACTCTTTTTTACGTCTAGGTCTGAGCCGGGGAGGTCAAATCCCTAAAAAAAAAGCCCAACCCCTTTGACACTTTTCAATGGTATTGGTTTTCCCACATTCTTGCGATTGTTGGCACGTTCCTTATTCGTCACCATTTTCAGTATCTGTTTCGGTAGGCCCCACAAAGAACAGCCCCCCGACACCTTTCGTTGTCGTCTTTTTCAATTGCTTTTCAAACCCCTTCCCCATTCAGCCACCAGAAGTTTTTCGGGGCCTGAGGATGGGTATTCGCGGGGGCACCATGCTTTCCACCCGTTCTATTCAGGGCACTACCTTGGTCGCGCTTGATAACAACCTTAGCGTCGTTACCAATTTGTCCTTATTCCTGAACATACAAATGGATGTCAGGAAGATGATTCCCCCTTATCAGTTTTGTCGCGTTTTCTATTACTCCGTCTTTGCCGTTTATTTTTTTTTCCCCTTAATTTCCCCATCTGGATGGGCGCTCTTTTCCCGGACAAGCACTTCCGAGCAAGCCCACCTTCCCATCCGTGCCTTGGCCTCTTCCCTGCTTTTCAGTCGCTTATTTTCCCGACTTTTTTGGTCTTTTCGGTTGCACATTGGTCGCGGTCAGAAGTGGGAACAAGATCTGCACCCCCGGAGTCCTCGAGGCTGCACAGGAAGAGGGCGAGGATGTCCCCCCCTTTAAACACATCCTAATACCTTGCTTTCTACTTTTTTTGCCGGGGCTAACTTAAAAATGACAAAAGAACCATATTCAGCAACCAATCCCGCTAACGATACCTTTTGACTGTTGTTGCAATTATCCTCTAAGGAGATCTAGTTAATTGACTCCCAATTCAGCAGGCCAGGCCACCCGGCCCCTTCAGAACCGGGAGCCTTTTCCTACGTTAAACAAATTGAGGGCGGCTCTTTCTTCCGTCTCCCCCCTCCAACCAAATGTTGTGTTGCCTCTACGCGGTGTGCCAAAAACTCGGCCCAGCATCTCTCTTCTAAGGTGGCTAGAATGGTTCTCCCTGCTTGTGTGGGCATTGCCCTCCTTGGTACTTCCTGGCTCGAAATACGAACGAGGACGAGTGATAAAATTTTTTAAAAAAAGAGTTCTCTGCTACGTTATTCTGTACAGATTCAATTACTCGCCTTCATCAGTAAGGTCGACCTTTTTTCAAGAATTTTCGCGAAAAGACACCTCGAAACACTCTTCCTGTGCCCAACTACCAATTTTTTTCTCCTTGGAATTTCGGGATGGAATTCTCAGCTTCTGTTTTAGAATATGGGAGTGTCTTTCTTTTTTTCTTTCTACCTGACTTTGAAATCGTCGAGTAGCCTCGCCATGCCACTTCAACGACTTTTCCCCTCTCTCTCGCGTCCTGCTGCTATTGGTGTCCCAAAACCCCGAACGCTGTAGCAAATTTGGGACAAAGGTTGACCCTTGACAATCCCAAGCGTAGCCCCTCATTTTTGCTTTTTTTCACAATTTGCCCAAAAATTAACCGGCGAGAAATCCTGGTGGTGTTTTCCCCCGTTTCCACCATCCCGCCTTGGTAGAGTCTCAATGGGTATCTCTGCGAACCAGCATTCCGCCTCACGACCGTGTTACTACAAGCACTGGTTTGCCGTTCCTGCTACCACTCCACTCGAACGGATGCTGAAAACGGTGTTGCAAAGCGGCATCAGTCGCCTGATTGTTCCCAAACGTTTCTGTATCAACGAACTTCGAATCTCTTTCCCTTTTTCTAGTCTTTGAGGGTGTAAATTTGGAGAAGCAGGAAATCAACCCTCAATGGATGGGACTTTTTCTTTCTCTGAGCTTAGTACTGTTAATTAGAATTTCTGCTGGATATCTTGTTTCCCGAGTCTGGCTGTCACCCCTTCACCTTCCCCAAACAAAATTGTGGGGGATTACGCAAACCCCGCTTAGTGCCCGCTTTCTCCCTTCTTATTGTAGATTTTTCGAATGGCGTCCGGGTTGGGGCTTCGTGACTCCTTCCGCTTCTTCGTTTTTCGGTCTTACCCCGGTCAAAGCACATCCTTCAGGAAACTCCTCTAACCACCCCCCTAACAAAATGATAAGGAAAACTATGTAAGGATTCCCTGCTTTCTCTCTATCCCACTCTCCCCCCCTGGAGGCAATTTTACGACCCTCCTCTCGAGCTCAAACAAGGGAGGACCAGGAGGAACTAGCGAAAAGATGGTTTTTTCCAGACTTCAGGTTTGTACCAACAAAACGAGCGAACTAAAAGCCCAGGAAAAGACCCCCGTGGAGCGGCCCCTGGCTTTTGGCAAAATACCAGGGCCCCCCCCCCCTTTCCCCCTCCAGTTTTGCCTATACTCCCCATAAACTCCACGGTCGCCGCTGCGACCGAGAGCTGCGCGGCTTGAAACTCCTCAACCCATAGGAATCTACAATTTAGTTAAAAATTTATTTCACCTTTGTACACAGGTTTTCGGTTTGAGGTCGTTGCCCTGACCCCCTTCTCACTTATTCCTGTTCAACTCTAGAAGGGTAAAGCTTATAGAGAGCATTCCGCATCATTCTCCGTTCTTTTTCTTCCTAGCAAATTTTTCCCAAGGCGCGTTGTGAAGATTTTTGCAATGATCACTCTAAGTTTTGCCTTCCCAGCATATTTCTGATACGGAGCGCGGAAATCGACATAATAAGGGCAAAACAGGGTTTTCAGCTGAGTCTTACCACCTGGAACAACATTTCCCTCGCCCTTTGTCGCCCTCCCACGCTCGGCTAACATTTCCGGAGTGCATTTAAAACGTGTCCCTTTCACTGACCGTCTTCAAACCAAATTCTTTAGCCTACCTGCCCCAACCCCCGAATCGACTTTCCCTGTCGGCGTGATAGCAGCTCCGTGAGGCTTTTTTTACGACTTTCAGGCAAGCTTTTGCGATTTTCCCCTTGGCTTTAAGCCTTTCGTGCCTACCCTCAGCCCAAACCCTTCTCGGCATGCGTTTAAATTCGTCGTTCCACACAACACACCAAAATTTCCAGTCTCCCCGCCCCATCCTGTTTTTCCGATGAACTCCAGGGAGAGTCTCTAAGGATGTCTTGCGTCCCGGTTTATTCCCCTTTCATTTTTCTGACACGTCCCGACCACGTCCCTTCCGCAGAAATCGTACTAAGTTTTTTTGTCAGCGTTCTCGAGCAGATTTTGTGCAACTCCTTCCCTTCCCCCCTTGCCAGCGAAAAAACAAAACACCAAACACGGCCCATTCCGGAGGTCGGTGTTAGCTTTCTTTCAATGCGTTACATGACACAAGTCCCCAGATTTTGTAATCTTGACAGCTAGATCCCTTCTTTTCCGCCAGATGCGCCAATTGCCCCGTAATCTCGGGTTGACCCCGTGAAATTGGAAAGATCCGTGAGCCTTACCCCATTTTTCCCGAAGATTCCGTTGTTGTGGGGGAGAGAGCATCCCAAACTTGTCACCTTCATGCCAATGGCCCGAAATTTCCTAAGATGCGATCCCCCTTTTTTGCTCTCCCCAATGCTAGACTCCGATTTACGAGAGTACAAAGCTGTCAGGTAACGCTTAGGCAAGTTTTTACCGCGCCATTGATTCTCTTTTTCCGATGCCATTATTAAGTCTTTCAGCTTTTCCCCGATCGGATTCGTAAGAACTCTGCCCCCCGTTTTTTTAACCTTCATGTTTATACGGATGTAAGGCCTTTTCCTTGGCATAACAGTTCCGCCAGAGACCCTTTGATGACGGTTTTCCCTCGTCAAATGCTCATCATTTTTCTTGTTAATTTCTATAGAGCATTTGAACGCATGCCTTTTTTCTTTCCAGCTTGTTGGTTTTCCTTTTTCCTATATGCACTGCATTGTTTCCCCCCTAAAATACATCCCTCTCCGAGAGCTGGCTTTCCTGGAACGTCGTTCCCACGCACCCTTCTCTTTGTCTTTCCCTCTCATTCTTTCTAGTTGTGAATCGACAGCTTAGCTTTCTGGGTCATTGTTTAAGGGCCACGCAAGATGCCAATAGTCTGATTTCAGTTCTATTTCCGAGCTATAATATTTTGAGGAAATTCTTTTCCTTTGCGTCTTTTTCTTCCCCCCGTTGACCTAAGACACTTGCGTCGACTTTTCCGCGCGGATACTTTCTCCTTCTTGGCGAAAGCTGGAGGGAGCACATTAAATTACAGCTGAATTGGATACATTGCTACCCCCCTTTCATTTTTTGTTTTTTCGCACCGAAAAATGCGTCTTCTCGATTGTTTTCCCTCTTTAGGTCAGCGCCACGACAAATCGAGCTTTAGTGGGCTGAGAATAATGATCAGTGCCGGCCAGGTCACACCCGCAAAAATTCCAAAACCTTTGACCCCCCTGTTCCTCCCTCCCCCACCCCTGGAGTGTGCCAGCGAAAGCTCTCCCTTTTCGTCCTGCGTGCCTTTTAGAGGTTATGTTAGTATCCCCCCCCCTACCAGCACCCAACATAATGAGGTCGGAGGTAAAAAAGGAAAATGCTTGAAACCAACAGTTATTTTCCTGGGGTAGGGCTTTGGGTTACCCATTTTTTCTCAAATTTTCCTCTAGTAAGTTTGGGAAGAACTTGTGTTGAGCATCGATGAAAAAGTAGCTTCAACGCCCACTTGCCTCCCCGTATGTACCTTCGCCCGTCAGCCATTTATGATATTTTCCGTATAGTCGGTTTGTGGTAGATGTTTTCGGGAAGGTTTTGGGAGGGGAGTCGCAGGACTTAACTCTAAGATTCCCCTTCTCCCCCCCCTCCCCAATATATTTTTCGGTCATTTACAATTCCGTGAGCTCCCTCCCCACACCTCAAATACGATCCCCTGCCTGGCATTGCCTCCATGTTCCATCTCGTTCTGCGCTTGGGCCTGTTTTCTTTTGCGGCCGTGACATTTTTTGACGCGTAAAGCGGCGACAAAGTCTTTTTCCAAACATTCGTCGACAGCGACTATTCGATCTTAAATTTTTTCCCTGAGGCCCAACGAAATCCATTGGTCGTCGGTTTGCATTATACTTGGAATTGTTCATAAAACAGGTAACCCCCCAAGGGACTCTTTTCCTCCACTCCCTCTTTCACGGCTTTATCCTCCCCTCGACGAGGCTTTTTCCCCTAGAGCTCCTTTCGATAGTAGTTTTCCTACACAGACATTTCCCCTCCCCCGGAGGCGTGTTGATCCGGTACACCTGAGCGGGACCAGTTTTGACCAAACAGTCTTCGGTGCGAACTTGCAGAGCCCTTAGAACTTTCCCTCCGAGGCTGTCTGCTCTAATAGTGCCCCCCCCCCTCCCCCTGTTAATTCTCTCTTTGGACCAGATTGGGGTCTAGAAGGACTTTCCCCGTGATTTTCCTGCCCCCTTTTCCTTGCAGAGGTCATGCTTTGCTAAGGCTCTTTATGTGCTTTCTGTTTCAGTTAAACGGCCTTGAGCGATTCATTCTCCCGCTTTTCAACGTCTATCGTTTCCCCGACAGACATCTAGTCTTACATTCGCGCGACTTTCAGCCAGCAAACACCTTCTTCAAGTTTATTCCCGCCTTTGTAAGTTTCCTCCCCCAGGTTTTGTTTAGTCGCGATCTGTTGTTACTGGGATGCTAACTTCAGCCGTCCTGCCCCGGCCGACTTTCTTCTCTTAACATGACTTTACCCCTTATTTTTCACATCGCTCTTAGAGCTTCGAGCAAAATTTGAGCGCAGCGTGTTTTTTTTCATGCCCTGCAATCCAGGACCGGCCAATGACACATCCACCCTTCAAGTAGAATTCCCTGAACCCTCCTTCCCCTTCCCCATCTTTTTCTTTTAATGTTTTCCTTTTGGGATGGCTTTCCACCAGTTATAGTTTTTTCACAGTTCCATTCCTACTTGTTTTACGGCCCTCGCCCTTCCTGACAAAAGCTTTTGTAAAACGTACCAAAAGGTCACTTTGCTGACGTTCGTTTTCCCCCATGCCCCAGTTCGATCTCAAGGGAAAGAGTCTTTATGCAAAGCTTGCCTCTAGGGGCAAAAACCGTAGTCGTTGTCTTGATACCGGCCCTGAAGGACTTCATATCGGGTACTTTTTTATTTTTTTTTCTTTCCCTTGGCATCCGTTAAGCCTTTCCCACTACCCCCACATATTATACGGTTGCTTAACCTCCCCGCTATCGAACTTATACGAATCGATATTGGTTCCTCTCCGGTGACCGCGCCCATTGTGACCCGAAACCCCACATAATCTTCTTTTCCGCAGTGCTCGAGGAAACTCCCTTTAACCGATTGCCAAGCGCAATTTCGCTTGGCGGTTAGGGTGGAGTCTCGCGGACTCTAATCCTTGAACCATGAGCTGTCGGGAGGGGCTTCGAACTCCTCAATTTCTGCCTTCCCCCCTCTGAAGATACCCACTCGACCCACCAAAGCCGAAACCTCTCCCCTCTTACCATCGCTCTGCGTCCCCCTTTGCGGGTTTAAAAGACGCTTTTTACCTCATCTTTCCACCCCCTACGGCCTTCTCCTACTAAAATGACATTTGAGTCCCCCCCCAGCAATCAATCACACAGTTCGGAACAAAAAGGCTTTCTCCCGCCCGGGTCCCAATCTGTGAGATTTGAATTTTTCTGTTGGATTTCCCTAACACTCAGGAAATTTTCACTTTTGAAGCCTTGTCCGAGGAGGTGAAAGGGAAAGTCACCCTACACCTCGTAGAGAGGGGCCTCCCCCAATGAAAAGGTGTCACAGGTTCTTTGGTTTTTGGGTCGTTTTTCCTTCCCACCTCATTATATAGTCATATTCGCTTTTTGGGGCCTTCTCAGAAAGGAGTATGACAATCGAAGGCCGCCGATTTTCCTTGATTTTCGCTTGTCGAAAACTGTTTCAACCCGATCGTAAGAGGTTTTTCTGATCGAAACTTCCCATTTTCCTTGACCCCTCTTTCAAATTCCGCCCGCTGCTCTCCCTTTCCATGCAGAAAACCTCTCCTTACTTGGCTTAAAAAGGTCTCTTGCATAGAGTCCTTGAGAACTTCCCCAATTCCTCAACAAAGATTATAGATACCTACATAGCTACAACCTACACAAAGTTGACCTTTTTTAAACTGGGGAAACCACCAAAGAACAGAGCAGAGCCAAGAGGAAACCGCCCCTTAATCCCTACTTCAAACAATCCTCCCCTCCGAGTTAGGCTAAAGATCAAGTTCTGAGTGGGAATCCGGTCCCGCCTCCGCTCGCTGACCTTGGACTTGATGCCGTGTCGGCAAGAAGAGCATCAAATCTTAGCCGCACAACTTCTCTTTTTGAATGCGCAACTTCGCGAAATCTCAAAAAAACTCTAAGTAGACAGAAAGAACACTCATTTACCCCCTGGACATTTTCGAGGATTCCAAACCGAAACAGGGCAGGCGGGCGATCCGATAGGAGCCGGGCTACGTTAAGGCTTAATGAAAACAGGTCGGCCTTCCAAAAAGCGGCGCTTATCTTCTCCCTTTTCTGACTTCGAGTTCCGAGGAGCTTATTAATCTTTTGAACTTTCGGGGATCGAAACACACAACCAACACTCCTAGGATCTCTCGTCTTTAGTAGTCTTAACTTTCCTCTAGTTCCAAGATCTCTTCGGTCTAGAAGATCAAGGGGGTTTCCTTTCTTCGCGCCTGGCAGCAGAAGAGTTCCCTCCCCCATTCTTACCATTCCCTCGTGAGTGTCGGTCTAAGAATCCTTGTTTGTGTTGTGGAGAGAGATTATCTTCTTCCCAACTAACTCTACTTCTCCCCAGGCGCCTTCAACCGGCGATTTCTTTTTCGGCCCCTCTACAAGAAACTAGCTGCTAGACCCTCCTAGAGCTTGGCCCTACCCCATATTTCCAAGCCCTAAATCCCCCTCCCCCTTTTTTAAAAACGCCCGATACTAGGCCGTTTGTTGTTGTTTTTCCCTCCCCGACGCGTGGCACCCTCGGGCGGCTTCCCCCCCGCTCCTCTTCAAAGAACTTGCCAAACTTCGGGACCATTCTTCGACAGCCCTGGTCATCTAAATGTTTACGGGAAAGGTAAGGAGGCGGATTTAGGCCCTTGGCTGACCCTATTTCTGTCCCCAAGAGCATTGATGCTTTTGCTATCGATTCATTTCCCCCTCAAGTCCGCTCCCAGTGGGCTGGAATGCAGAATTTTTCCTCCCTTGACGAAGAAGCTTGTTGGTCTTTCTCTCCTTTTGTCTAGTGACTCCTTCCACTTCACAGTATACCCAGGCATAGAGATCTCCTTGCTGCCCTCTTCGTCACCACGCCAAGGAATCTCTTTTAGTGCCTCCCTTTAGCTTTCTTCCTTAAGTGATCTAGCTTAAAGCGGTTTCCTATTTCGCTTTGCACGACTTAGCACTAAGGAATCCGGTGGAGACCGCAGTGTCTGTGTTCCTGCCTAACTGGTCAGTTGCCAGGTTCTTTGCCTGCCTCGGTTCTTTTTAACTCCTTTCTTTCGAAGGGTCGCCTTGGGACGTATCAGATTGACTCCCGACCTCCTTTTATGGCTACTCCCTGCGCCCCTATGCGTTAGCTCACCAAAAACCCCCGCGCTATTGGTCAACGTTTGTGTTCGCCCATCCTTTTATTCCTCCCCTACCTTTCCGAGTGATGCTTCTTCAGGCCCGGACCCACTCGATATATGTAGGCTCTTTGTCCCCTTTGATCTTATCTAGGCTTATGTTTACCCCAACAATGTTGAACCTGGTTCTCTCCCTAAACATTCGATTGACGATTTGTTTGATGGTCCTTGAAAGCGCTCCTTACTCCACTACGGAGTAGTACTTCTTAGTATAAGTCCCCAAAAAGCCCAAATTCTTCGTTGAGGGTTCCGATATTTTCCAACCTTCGCACCCCCCCATTGCTTTCTGATCTGGCTTTCCCTGATTTCATTTTTGTTCCTCCTAATTAGGGGAAGAATTTTGATAGCTGATTAAAACTCTGGCGTAGTCAACTCCCCCCCTAGATCTCACTTCGCGGACCAAAACTAAGGAAATCTTTTTCCACTTATAAGTTTTAGAGTTGGAGATTAGAGGTATGGGCAGGCTTGATTTTTTCTTTCCTTTCCATTTCAACTAGCAACTTTATAGCGCTGGGCCGGACCCCCCTCACTTTTTCCTAGCCCATCCATAAGATGCCTGCTTTCCGTACTCCTAGAACGAGGGCGGATATTTTAATTTCCCTGATTCCTTTTGATTTTGTACGTGTTCCGGTCGCACCAATTAAACTTCTTGCCATAGACTCTTCTATGCTCCAGGAATATGCTCTCTCCGGTGTCCCCCCCAAGGGGGGCGGCTGTGAAAGGCGTTAAAAGTGGGATGGATCTACAACACGGTTACCTGAAACAACTCAAGAAAAGTCAACAGATCATCCGATTTCGTTCTCCCCAAGCCCGCCTGTTGCCTAGAACTGATAGCCTTCGATTTGAAAGACCCCCGACGAAGCATGAAGAGGTTTCGGGCTTTTAACGGGTTCCGGCATCCGTGCGCGGGAGGACGGTTCCCAACACTGGAGGGCCCTTGCCAGTTTTTTTCGCTCCAAGACGCGACAACGGAAGAGGAAGGGCATAGAATCTGTGGGAACGAATCTGCCACTCACCGTTAATCTCGCGGTGGAATGTTGGCCAAAAGATGTCTATTCTTTCCTCCTCTGGTTCCTGGTCAATTCCTAAGGGTTTCGTTCTTTTTGGTGTCCTGCAGTCCTCCCATATCCGTCCTCTTCCTTATCATGTTCGGTGATGAAGTAAAGCCTGAGCGATTGCTACCTTCCCCCCAAAGTGACACATCTCCCATCGGTCCTGTTTATCTAGCCTCGAAAAACAAACCGAGTCGAAAAAACCCTGCAAGGAAAGAAAAGACACCGCCGTTCTAAGCGAGGTAATTCGAGGCTGGGAATTAGGAGGCGATGGTTCCGCTACTCTTCTGTTTTCCCTCCCTCAAACATTCTACTTTCGACTTGTTTTCTTTTCGAGCTCGGCCCTCCCCCTCGAGCCTTTTCCCTTCACATGATTCTCGTCAACTTTTCAGCAGAGTGCTGTGCGTCTGCCTCCAACCCCTCCGCCTTTCAATGGAGCCATCACACGGAGCCTTCCATGCGCGAAAAATTTCCTTGCCAACACACGCTTCCATAGTTTGCCGCACCCCTATTCTCAGCAAGCCTCGTACGTTCAGAAGTTCGAAACCTCTCTCGGATTTCCGCACCCCTTGAACGGTCCCCTCCAAGGATTTCCCCGGTTGTCTGAAACAAGGTCCCCCGCCCAGCGATTCTGTATGCTGACCCGTTTGCACGATCTTTTCCTGAGCTCTCGGGGACAAACCCAGGCGGTACCTTTTATGATAACCCTCCCCCAGTCAGATTTTTTCCTATTGTTTCTTCTTTCTTTACACTTTGGAGAACCTAAAGGCCTCCAGCCCCCTTCAAACTAACCCCCTTTTCCATCTAGACCCAATTCATAACGATAGTCTTGGATACCTGTTGCCCCCTAGCTTGGTCGCGCGGTTACCTTCCCCTGTGAATTCCACCCAGCTGTTCTTGCACCTTACTAATAAGAAGTTCTCGTGAGGACATTTGCATCCCCCTTCGATGGCTTTGCTCCCGGATTTTCTTTCCGGAAATCCGGACGACCCGCGCTGGTCGTTTTTTGGGTACTTCTCTCTTCCGTTCCCCCCTCTGCTTATAGACACTGACGAAGTTCCCTTTCTCTTCCTTATTCAGGCCTTTCTCTTTATTCACTTGCTTCCGAACGATCGTTTTGACGCCGTTGTCTCACAAGGTGAGAGATCTTCAAGATTTCTCCGCAAACCCATTTGGTTTCCCCCCAAGCCAGAAAGCTGAACGTTTCCCCCCGGGATGTTGGGCGAGTGAGTGCTTTTGGGTCCCTCATTTCCCCCAACCCCCGACCCCCCACATAAGGGAGTACTGGGGACTCAAGCGTAGGGACACAGCCGCTGACGACGGCCGAAGAGGCCCTTTTCTTTCCGGGCCCCCTCCAGCAATATTGGGGATTCTCTACCAGTATGACTGGGTTCACAGGTTTGGGGTCTTTGTGCTACGTCTTTTTTCCAATTGTAGTGCCTCCGTGCCGACCTCCTTCGGCCCCCAGCGAGGCAGCCGCACTTTTCATCGGGATTTTCGGTACTTTTTTTTTAAAATTTTCCCAAAGAGTCCGAGACAATGATCCCCTTTCATTTCTGGACATGTAAGGCTCCCACATCGCTGTCGCCCACCTCAACGCGAATTATTTCCCCTTTCTATTCCCCCCTCGGACCCTTCGACTTTAGTTCTTTAAACCGGTCCGAGTCAACAGAACCTTCCCACATTACCTTCCCAGATCTAGCTCCGGACAAGGCACCAGCGGCAAACGGTTGTTTTCTCACGTGGGTCCCCCTACCTCCAAGCCCATACGACCACCAACTTCCCCTAAAAAGTTCGACTCAGGCGGGCGGCGCCCCCCCCCGACTGTGGGACGACTTTCCTTCAAGCAGCGCTCGTCCCCCTGCAGTGTATGGCATGTCCGTTCTTCGTCGTCCCCTTGCTACCCGGGATTCAGTTTCACCTTCCCTCTAAAACATTTACATCGAAAGAAACAACGCCCATGAACTGTTTCATGCTTTTTTCCCGATGAACCACAGTCATCTCGGGCTTGAGCCACTTCCCTTGGTCGGAAATGTTCCGTCCCTCCTTTCAAACCAGGCGGCGGCATTCATGTGCTGGCTATCCCCCCTTTGTTCGAGGTTCCGAGTTTGAACTAGTTGCATTTTATCGGACAAAAAAAAAAAACCAAAACGGGCCGCAGCTTTTCTGGCGCCTGTTTTCACTTGCGCCAGAAACGTTTCTTTGACAATCTCTCAGGATGGCTCTCCCTTTTTTGCGATTGAGGCGCAAATTGAGCAGACGTCTCCAGAAATTCGGGTGGCCCTTGACTTAGCGCCGAAGTCTTTAATACATAACCTTCTTTGGTGAGAGAGCCTTAATGAATTCGTTTTCCCCCAAGAAGAGGTTCACCTTTTCCCCATTTCTTTTCCCCAAGAATCTCCTTGCTGCCTCAAGCTCGCAAACCCTGGAAACGAGAGTCCCCCGATTTTTTCTTTTCAGGCTCCGTTCAGTAAAGACCTCCCCCATCGACGCCAGAAACTTTCTAGGACTTTTCGTTTTTTTTTTTCGACTCTTTCCCCTCCGCGATGAACAGCTTGGCACCCTCCGAAAGAAAACGGCAAAGACACCGTCGGGAATCTATCATGACGTGGCGGTTACGGCCGAACTGTTTATGCAGGCCGGTATTCATGTCTACTATCTTTCCGCGCTCTATTTGCTGCTGATCCAAGCAGACTTCCTTCCAAGCGGAATGGCGGTGACTTCTTGGTACGAATGAGATTCTCTAACTCCAATCCCCTTTGAATTGCTTTTCCTCTACATGTGCTTCCACGAGGGATCCCCACCGGCTTTCCCCTCCACACCCTTCATAGATAGGGCGGATGTCAAAGTCGTCCCCAGTCCTCGTGTCTAGCCGTAGCTTTTTGGTCTTTTGAGTACGATCGAGAGTTTTTTACAGGCGGAGCGGCCTTTCAGTGGTGCCGGGCCCCCCTTTTTTTTTCAACCTTTCCAAATCGTCCGCTTTATTGCCCTTGCCCAGGGCTGCGTTGCTTCAGTCGGTCCTCTCTCCCGTTTTACAGACACTGGGAATTTTTCTTAGGGGGTGCAGGGGGATGCCTTCTTTCCGCGAAAGTATGCCGAGTTTTTGCCGGTGTTCAAGTGGCCCCATCGGCCCCCACAAAAAACAATCGCTAAACCTTTTTTTTTCGACCAACTCACTTTTTCCGAACAATCAAGGTTTCCCTGAGCGGCATTCTCTCTTTTCTATCGACTGCCCAGAAAAACCATGGTCCTTAAGTTTCCCATTGAGAATAATGATTCTTCAGCGTCCCCCCCCGCACCCCCAGTAAATTCCTCAATGTCTTCGACCAGCCCCATCTTTCTATTTCTTGGTTTTGGCGTGACCTAGCTAGGACCTCTTAAGTAAGGAGGTTATTTATACCATGCCAAACAGTCCAAATCCCCCTGCTTTAGTTTTTTTTTTATGTTTAAATGATCCCCCCCAAACATCCTTTTCTTTTTCATGATGCTGCTGATTTACCACCATGCTGTCACCCATTGCTTTTTCCTTCTCTCATTCAGGGGCCTTTTTTCGGCTGATAAAACAAAAAAAAAATTAGCTGTCTTCCCCCCCTCCGTCCCCCCTCTGCCTCTTGTACCAGACTCCAGGAAAGATTGTTTTCCTTATCAGTTTGCGAGTTGTTTAGATTAGATGGGCCATTTGGGTTAGTCTTAGGCCCCCTCCAACGACTTCTCATGGGGTCCGGAGTTAAAGTCACCTACGGAGCCACTCCGTTCCCAACCTTGGTTTACTCACACGAGCGGATCTTTCTTCAGTAAAGACCATTCTCTTTTGGAGTACTTAGAGGTGCACAATTTTTGGTCCCCCCCCTGCGCTGTCCCCAAGTTCCACTGCGATCGACACTTCGAGATTTATATGATCAAACAATTGTTTTTCTTTTTCCGTCGTGAAGTGGATTGTTGCCCCCGTAACTTTTGCCCCACACTTCAAGTCCCCCTAATTAACCTTTCTTGATCCAAGCCAGCTTCGCGAACTGTTGTTGTTCTCCAGAGCTCAGTCGGATTCGTCCTCTGACGAGACCCTCAGTGTATCGTTGGCAGTGACACCCCCTTTGTCCGGGAAGGCCTTGAGCTGTTATTAAGGAAACAACCTTGTCCAGGTTACGATACCTAAAAACTTAAGAGGCTTTTTCTATACTCGTGTTCCTACAACTCTTCCCACGCCTTCTTTATTTTCAAGACTGGGCAATTGCCCTTCCCCCCATGTGATAATTTATTCCTTATGTTGGGTTCCTGCAACGAACATCGGTTTTTTTCATTTTCTCGAAAAGAGATATCTCCCCAACTTTTTTGGTTGGGGGCCCTTGACTTTTCCTAGAGCCCCTATCCCTTTCTCCGTCAGAGGTCAGGTGTGGGAATTGAGACGAAACGCCTAGAGTCTCACATCCGCGAGCCCCTGGAAAAAAGATTTTTGACTCCTGTCCAGTTTCATTTTCCTAAGGAATGCTTGCGCTGGCATTTCCCGAGGTTCCTCGTGGTGTAAAACACATCCTGCGAATCTCCGGCGAGTTGACCCGAGTCCCCCTTTTTTCTAATGAATTCCTTCCACAGATTCATTCGCGGATGATCGTGAGAAAATGTTCCTACTCCGTTTTTTTCAACAGCACTCTTCCAAGACATGCCCATCACAAGGCACTTATATCCTGATTCCCCAAACTCAACTTAATGGTTTTTTCCCTTTCCACACCGAGTCTTTCTCAGCAACAGACCTCGACGGTGTAGATTTTAACGGGTATCTATTGACAAGCCCTCTCCGTTGATCCGGCACGGTTCCATGCACACCTGTTTGTTTTTTTTGCCCCACGTGCAGACGATTACTTGCTTTCCATTTCGATCTCGCCTCTAGGGGCAAAAAATAGCGCGAGCTCTTGATCAACCTTTCCTGGCACTCCTTCGGGTCTTTAGAGATGTCGGTTAGGGTGTCCCTTTTGAAGCCCAGGCCCCATGGAGGGCGGGGGTGAACCTTCCTCTCGATCCTCTCCTGTTCATCATAGATTCGCTGGCATCCGTTACACTTTTTGTATTCGTGTTACTGCGCCAGGGTGCCAACGAACTTACCCCAACCAGCAGAGTTCGGGACGGAAGCAACTACAAAGTCTTTCTTGTTTTTGTTTCTTTTCCTGGCTATGGACAGGGTGGTCTTCTTTTCGGTCAGGTGAGGGTCGTTCCCTCCATTCTTTTTTTTCCTTACTTCCTCACGCACACTTTGGCCCGACCTCTCCTCTACCAAACTCGCCACTGATCCGGTGCCACTCACTCATCTTCTCCTTCGTTATCTTTTTTGAATTTCAGCTTGGCTTTTCTTTTTTTTCAGACGATAATTTTTTTCGCCGCTAAAACAAGGCCCCCGGAATTATCGATACCGGACCTCCTTTGGTCGCAGCTCCCCCCCCTCCCAACGGAATGTTTTTCGCGCAGTGCCGTGCAAATAATCATTCCACCCTCCCTACTGCCTCCAATTTGTATACTACCCATAAACTATATTGGAAACTTATTGTCCCCGGCCGAAGAGCGTGAGCTTTTGGGAAGCGTCCTCCCCCTACACCCTCTTTTCTCTGGAATTGGTCTTGATAAATGGCCTTTTTTTTTGCGGTTTGCTTCGACGAAGACACTGTCTCTTTCTCCATGCCTACTGACTCCTCCTTCGCTCCCGTATGACACCTCTCGCAGCCGAACCCGATCAGGGATTTTTCCTTTTGTCCCCCAAACCAATTAAGAGTCGAAATTCTCGAAACCTCATCGACATTTAAGGCCACCATCGCTCCCCCCCTGCGTCGAGTTTCCAGGGCTCCCCCTTGATCCTTAAAAGGTACTGAGCGGACTACGGTAGGAAACTCAGCCCCTTTTCCCCGTTACTCCCAAGCTTTTTTTAACCTCCCCTTGTAATTATTGTGAGGCATTCCCTCCCCGGGTTGACTACACAAGACCCCCCCGCCCCTGCACTCTCCCTGAAACCTCCCCCTAAGCACTCTGTCCTTCCTCTAGCAAATCCTTTTTCCCCTCTGCGGGGGAATATTTTTTTTTGTGTTTTCCCCTTGCTAGTTTCTCTGAACTTCTCTTTTCGCAATTTTCTTATACCCCTGAGGAGACCAAAAAGCGTTATTCGGGCCCTCTTCCCCCTTCGACCCCCCACTCCCCACTTAGACCTTCCTACCAATTTACCATTGGCGTCATTAGCTGCCGGGTGACTGATATAGTCAAACGTCATGGGCTCTATGTAGAAAAGTCCAGGGGGGGGCATGAATAACTTCATTCCAAATTGCCAGTTTCCCTACACCTTCTTAGGCTTTCCGGACGTTGGGAAGAGTTCCCTTTTACAGAGTACGAGGGTGCCAAGATTGCACGTTATTTGAATCTAGGGTTTCCCACAAAAATTCCTCGGCTTTTTTTCTCTCGCCGTCAGAGTAGTAGTTTTCCCTTTACTGAGGCGACAGGAAAGATTTTTTGTGCCAGATAACCGCGGCGTTCGTTCTACTTTCGATTTTTCTTTCCATTGACCTTCCCTAAATTTCTCCCCTAACTTTTCCCGCTGCTTCTTTTAAGTCCGTCTTATCCCTCCTCCTCCTACGTTGTTGGATCTCTCGACTCAATGACTCGCTCCTTCCTCTTTCACCCGTTCTTCCTTCGTCTGAGTCCTCCCAGAACCTTTCATCTGCTAGACACTCTCCTCGCTGGCACGAGGTACCCGCTTTCTTGTCAGGTAAAGCGCACAAGAAGAATCACCTTTTTACAGCTCCCCCTTCCTATTCTGTGTTGTTTCCTCGCCTCATTGGCATACCCCTTTCTTCAACTCTAGGCTCAAGAAACTCGTCAAAAAAACGTCGGGAATATTGCATGTGTTTCCTTTTCTTCATCTTTTTCTCAAGGTTTCCTTGGGGACTTTTCCTATATTGCCCCGAGCCTTGCTGATGTTTTCCGATTCCCCTCGCTCAATCCTCCTCACTTTCTGAGTGTGTCCTTTGCAGAAGGTCTTTCGGGGAACGCAGCTTGGTTGGCGGATCTCCTCCCTCGGGGGAGCCACAAGGTCCATAAAAGGAATGAGAGTCTGACAAGTCCTCTCAAGGATCTGTGCTCGGAGAATGGTCGAGCTTTCTTTTCTTAGGTCCTGTGCCCCTTTTTTCCCTTTTCTATGTTCATTTTCCAACCAGCTTCTCTGCAACAGTCCCTTTTACTATTGGTTCCCCGGAGCATAATTCTGCTTCTTCAATGTGGAAAGGTTCTTGCCTGAAAATCTGACTCTTCCTCCCCTGAGTATTTTCTTCCATACCCTTTTTTTCTTTCTTTGGCGCTTAGGTGGAGCCCCCCAAATGTAGATGGCAGTGATAATGATAAAACAATGAGCCCCCGTTCTTTCCCCCCTTTATCCTCCTGCTAATTTTTCCCGCTTCGCTTGCTTCATAGATTCCACGACACCTCTCTTATGGCATCTACCAATTTGCTATACTGATCCTCCTTTTCCCCGAAAGAACCTCCCAACTCTTTTCCCAATTGAATCTGTTATCGAAATAACCATTTATTTAGATGCCGATTCGTGCGGCCCGGGTACGAATTCCCAGTTTCGCATTTAGTAAGCGGTTCTTCTCTTTGGTTCCCCCCCCCCCCCCCTTAACCACAACTTTGTTTGGCCTATTTTCAACTTCCCTTTTCTAACAACACCCCGTTTTTCGGTTCCGGTCTTTTCTTTTTTCTGGGGATCTGTGGACCAAATGTTTTCGCCCATTCCTCCTTTCTGCCCTTGTTGAGCTTATAAAATTAGCGTGTTCAACGCAACTTTTTTCCATCGCTCTGCCACTACCATTGATTCCCGTGACTGATTACATTATAGTTGCTTTGTTCTCGTCTCTTCTCAGGTTTGTCAATTAAAATACAGCCCAGAACACGCCATAGATCAGGCCTTCCGGAGCCACCATCCGGATACCATTGATATACGGTTTTCAATGTCTCATTTTTCACGATCGTGATATTTTTTAAGTAACGATTCATGTCTTTTTCTCCAGGTTACCTCGATGCTCTGGCCCAATCTTGTGAACAACCTTTCATAGCAAGCTTTTTTCTATGAATTACCCCCTTATTCTCTCTATCTGACCCCCGAACCATTGGTGTCCTTTGTCCAATGGAGTTATGGCAAGTGATTCCCCTGACCCCCCTAAAACCTTCGTAAAAATCAAACTAATTCCCGTTTGACTTCATATTTGCCCTAGTCGACCTTCAGATTCCGCAGACCAGATTATATCTCCTCCTTTTAGATCGTCTGGAGTGCGATTTCCCACCGTTATAGTATTCCCCCCACGTCTTTTCAACTTGTTTCTCGAGCTATAACCTCGAAAATCTACCCCATAGTCTGTGTCAACTGCTCTTCAAACCGACGCCATAATTTCTCTCCCTTTGAATTTTGGACCGAGGCTTCTTTCCCTCCTCCTGAAAGTGCCTTTTCCCCACTTTCGTTCTATGGTTCGGCTGTTTTGTCATGGTCAGACTCCCATAGGCTTGAGATAAACTTTCCCTCACCAGTGTTCTCGTTTTTGTCCGTTCTATGATCATACTCTCCCCTCCCCTTTGCCAACCTCAGCTTAATCTTTCCGATGTCGAATCCCTTCCGACCTCGAATGTCCAGAAAGAAAAAAACTCGTGTCAGCGGTCCTTTCTAAGTCCTTTTCTTCTTTTCTCGTGAGTTGTGTACGACAGATATTCGGTGTCGGCCCAATTCGGGACAGGCCGTCAATTCGTGTTTTTTCAAGATTTTTAGGAATCGCCCATGCTTTACGTCCCACGAGAACATCTGCTCTTGAGCCATTGGCGATCCATGTTTCTTGCGTCTTTTTCTGAGGCGCCCCAACGCCCAAAAGTTTCTCCCCAATGGAAGCCAGAACCCGCACAAGGGACTTTCTACCTCTTCCCCAATACTTTCCCATTTCCATCCCTGGATTTGGTGGACGATTTTTTCGGCAAACCCCCCCTACGCAGCCTTTTTTCTTTTTCCAGATCTTCTTTCCTAACCCTGCCGGCGCCCCTCACGAAGTTTTAAAGCCACTCAATTTCCCCTGGAAAAACGTTTCCCCCCTCTCCTCCCTCTACTCTTTTTGGACATCGTGTTCTGTCAGGCGGCACCTCTTTGCTTATTAGGGCAAAATCCGTTTTCCGAGAGATTCCTTTTCTTCCCCTCATCGGTACCGGGAACAAACTTTTTCTGAGAAGAGTGGAGGGTTTACGGTGTTGCCGAACTTTCCTTATCTCCCCACCTCCCCCGGCTTAGTCCTTGAGGAAATAGAGCTCTCATGGTCCCCCCCCTAGCGTTTTATATAGACTTTTTCAAATCCCTGGCTCCCTGTTGCTCCTTCCCCATTGCAACCCTAACGACAACCCCTCATATGCGTTTGGGAAAGACACATAGATAGTGTGTTTTGAGGGGACAGGATTGAACTATTCCGGTTAGATTGCCAGGTTTGCTCGTAGGTGATTTTAGTGATCAGGAGAAAAGGAGATATTGGGGGATTGGATACGGTGGCCTTACCCACTCCCCTATAATATCAAACAGAGAAACAAATCCTTGAAACTAGTCTTTCCAGTACCATCTGTTATTT
>Ga0179591_1374979_pt1 | contig 20089 bp, 30 predicted proteins | sample CZOMad2_1_08_16f_FD_182891 | JGI IMG/M metagenome (GOLD analysis project Ga0179591, IMG submission 182891) | Vadose zone soil fungal communities from Angelo Coast Range Reserve, California, USA - CZOMad2_1_08_16fungal (PacBio error correction) | ecosystem: Environmental > Terrestrial > Soil >... | reverse complement strand
CCAATTTTTTCTTTCCTCCCCAATGGATCTGCTTTCTACATTGCGAAACCGCGCCCCGATTTTCTCTTTTCCCTTTTCGAGAGTCGACTTTGTCAATTCTTGCTCCTCTGTGTTGCGCCCCTTACCCCCCTTTGTTCCCGGTGAACCGTTGTAGCTTTTTTTTGCCTCCGACTCCCCACTGCCTTCCCTTCCCCATTCAATTTCTCCCTTTTTCACAGAGCAGTGAACCCTCCGGGCTAGGTGTTTTTTTTTTTCTCCTATCGCCCACTCTTCCCAACCTTTTCCTTCCCCTCCTTCCGCTGCTGTTTTTCTTTTTCTTTTTTAGAACGGTCCGCTCTTCCACTGGAAACTCCCAGAACCCCTTTTTTTCAAGAACCTCTTTGTAGGTACCCTAGGTTTCTTGTTCTTTTTGAGGTACGAGTTTCCTTGGTACCTCAATTTCAGGTTTTTTTTCATCAATCCCTCACAAAGTTTCGTCACCCCCCCTACCGTTCGAAATTCCTCTTCCCCCTTGACTCTGACTAGTATGGGCCCCTTGATAATAGACCCATAACCTGAAAAACGTAGTTTTCTTTCGCCCCTTTTTCCGCTTTATCATGGACCCTTTATAAGTTCGATGCCTTCCTTCTAGAAGAAAGAGTCCTCCCCCTTAGACCACGTTTCTCTTGAAGGGCCCTTTTTGAATTCCCCAAAGGTCGGAGTTTCCCTTGGAACGCTTACCTTTTTTGTTCCGAATACCTTTCACTGATTGCAAGGAATCATTCCGTTAAAGCTCCAAATTCAGGGGTTCTCCTCCCCTTTCCCCCTTTCTTTAAAAGAACAATTTTTTTTTCTATTCACCCCCCTTAGTGGTAAGTACATTTTTTTCCTTATAATGCAAATACGAAGCCCTCCCTATGAAAACTTTGTACAACTTAACCGGGTTGGCTTTTCCTTATACAGTGTCCTATCAATTTCTTGAATTTCCGTGCAAGGTCCCCCCCCTTTCCTTTAATGGGCCTTTTCTCTCGACATCCCCCCTTCTGGGATCGGGCAATTCTTGAATCTCTGACGTCCCTCCCCAAAATGCAGGTCTCTCCCGCCGCCTTCCGTTCTGCCTCCCAGAGTTTCTAAAAGCTTTTCTCTAATGTTGGAATGGATTCTTTCCCATTCAAAAAACCTGCCAGAACTCGACTCCTGTGCCGGCACCTTCCCTTCCCCCTCCCCCCGCCGAGTTCCCGGATTTCTTCCTACTATATGAGAGAGATCCCTCTTTTCGCTGTTAAACTTTGTCTTCTTTCTGCCTGTCTGCCATTTTCGCGCGCCCAAATCAAGTAGGTTTGACGTGTTGCCGTCATGGCAAGGGGAGTTGGCCCTGGGGGACCCTTTTGAATAATTTCCCTTCCAATATGGTCACACGAAGTCCTTTTTTTTTGTCTGTGCATGCCCGTGAGTTGTCTTGGTAGTAGAAATTTCCTCCTACGGAAAGAATGCCCCATTTTTTACTTTTATATCTCAAGGATTTGTTTGATCCGCAATCCTTGAGTTTTCAGCGATGGAGGGTCTCTCTCCCCTCCCAATAAGGGAAACCCCTTCTAGTTTTTCTGTTCTCTTGAATCTTCCTAATTTTCTTGCATATGAATCTCTTTTAAATAGCCTGTCGCGCATCTTTTTCCAGGTCCTTTTCTCCCCAGGTCAACCCCCCAAAGTCCCTTGTTTTTTTTTTTTACCCCCTTATGTACTCACAAAATCCCCCCCAAGATTCCTCCAAGGATCTGTCCCCCCACCACAAAATGATTTCGGCAAAGCCTTTCTTTTTTTGACAGAACCTTTTCTTCTCTTTTTCTTAACTGTCTTTTCCTTATAAAGTTCCCCTTATCCATCCTTCCAGAAGGATAATGGTCACCTTTCTATTCTCCCCGGCCCCCGAATCTCTGTATCCCCCTTTTCCCTCAGGCACAAACAGAGTTCCCCATTTAATTTAGCCCCCCTAAAACCCACCTGATGTTTTTTTTTGCTTCTATACCCCCACACCCCTTTCATTGTTGTGATGACTTTCCTCAGTTACCTTAACTCGAAACTTTACCTTCAGGGGGCCTCCCTAGACTATGTAGGAGGTTTCCCTTCCTCCGGACAATCACCTCCCTATAAAGTAGACTAAAATTCCCCCCCTAGAGGGATTCCCTTCCCCTTCTTTTTGTGTCTAGACACCCAACCCCACCTTTGTCCCCCCCATTTTGATCAACCCATGACTGAACTTTTCCTCCCTTCCTAATTATGGGCTCCCCTTGCCTTTGCTTTGAAAAGTTTTCCCTTCCGAATCTTTTTTCGTAGTTACGCAGCTTTCCTGGCAACTGGTCTTCGCGATGACCATCTTCTTTCAATTTGGGTGATCTTCGAAAACTCTATCCCCTCGCTATCCCCCCCCAGTTGTCCGTTTCCCCTCACAACGGGTCTCGGTAACAGGTTCGCCTTCAAAAATGCCTCCTCCTTTCCTCGCCAGGTTTAAATTCTCTTTGATTTTGCCAACTGTCCTTTTTTCCCGTAGAGACAATTTCCACTCTCAGTTCAAAGCCCTTATATCTGATGGTCGGAACTTCTTCTCCCGAAAAAACTTCCCATGCTGTGCGCTCCTTCCTCTTGATGGGTTCTCCTCATAATTGCGCTGATATACTTTTCCTTTTTTCCCCCACTCCTACATAACATTCCACGAGCGAGTTTTTAACACTCATTTGTTTTAACCTCCCCCCCCCCAGGTCGCGCACGTTTCAATATTTCCAACCGACTCCCCCTTCCCATACTATCTTAGTGAGACTGCTTCCTCATCTACTCTTTTTTTTTCTTTTCTTCATGATTTTGCTCATCGATTTTTTTTTTTTCCACGTGGCACTCTTCTTCGAAACAATGAGCCAAGTTTTCCCTCTGTTATTGGGGAACCCCTGGATGACATAATGGGTCTTTCATCAAGGCCCCCCTTCAGCGATCTGCAGAGATTCGCAAAGGAACAAAAAACAGGGATTGCAGCGGCAAGAATCTGTTCCTGTGGACCAAGAGATGGTAGTCAAGGTGCTCTACTGTCCAGGGTGCCCTGGGGTCTTGGTGTTCCGACCTAACATAGATTGATCAATTCCGGTTTGTGTCACCCTTTAAGGGCGGCAAATACACTCAAATTCCCCCTTTTTTCCCAACCGCAGATCTGCCTTTCTCTTTTGATCCTTGCTCCTCCTCTGAAATTTGAGGTCCCCTTATTCAGCCCCTTCCTCCTCAAATCTTGTAAAATTTACACCTTTTTTTCTGACTTAGAAATATTCTCTTGAAACCCCCCTGGGCTCCCAATAAAAGGAAGGTTCAATATATCTCTTTGAACTCTCTTTAAGATTAACGAAAAGAGATTCCCCTTTTTTCACGTATTGAACTCTGGTATCGATCCTTTTTACAGGTCTACCCCCCCCCCTGCCCCTGTGACCCCGATATTGCAAGAAGACCCCCAGGATTTGGAACTCCCCTCCTTTTTTCCGAAAAATGTTCTCCCCGGTAGAAACAGCATGCCTTTCATTTTTCAAGAGGAGGGGGTGAAGCCAGAGTTTTGAAGCGAGAGCCCCCCCCGCAAACCCCCTAAATTCGATGCCTTCTCTCGGTCAGCCTCCGTCTGGGGGGGTTTCTCTAGATCCCAGGAAAGCCATGCCCAGTTGCTAGTTCCACCTTTCCTTCCTTTTCTGCACCCCCCCCAGCTGACTTTTTTTCTCCTTCGGATGTTTTTCCGGTCCCTCCCCCTTGAAGAAAGTCATCCTTTTCCCCCCCGCAATACTGGTAAGCCCCTTTCTCCCCTTTTCCGCTGTTTCCGTGGTTTCTCACCTCATCATTAATTCCTACTTTGCACCGATATCTCGGTTTACAAGGACCTTTTCTCTATGGGGGTCGCAATGTTTCAGGCCTCGCTCCCCTTCACAAACCCGTCACCGGGGACAAAGTTCCTTCTTTCCAGGCGCGGGTACAGAAGTCTTTTTTTCAGAATTTTTCTCTGAAAGTACTAGGTGTTCCCTATCCACAGCCCAGGGGCTCCTATCAAAATGGTTCTTAGTGCGATTTCCATTTTGGGCCTGCAATTTTCCCCAATCGAGGTAAGGTGAGTCCAACCTTCAATTCACCATAACGCAAGTCACAATCCTCCCACCCCCCTTTTTTGAGGATCCTCAGGTCGGTGGTTTGGTCAGACCTGTGCCATCTCCTTCACATTTCTCCTTTTTTTTTTAACAGGAGTCAGAACTTACCCCTGGAAAGCCTGCCTTGGCCTTATACTAGGTGTTTTATTTTCCACCATGTTGCGCCCCCCCCCTACCCTTTCCCCTTTTTCTCCCCCCCCACCAGACCTTTTCCCGAGTGAATTTGGCTTTGCCCAGAAGGATTGTAGGTAGGGGTTCATCCAATGATGGAAATCAGGTTGGTAAGCGACCCTCTTTTCTTGGAGACAGGTTTGAAAAAGTTCATCCTGTTACTTTTTCAAGTATCTTCTCCTTGAATAAGGCCTTCTAAAAGAGCGGAATTCGCTTTTGGAATATTCCAACTTGCCTAATCCACCTCCCATCCGGAGCATTTTTCCTCTCCATTCCTGGATTCTCCTGGACTGCCAATCGCACCCCCCAACTGTCTTCAACGCTAATTCCCTTTTAGGGGGAGGCATTTCTTTTATACATTTACTGAGGACCTTTTTCTCTTTTTCCCCCACAAGCCCTCATAATTTTTAGAGGTCTCCCAAACTTCCTTTCTATCTCAGCACCTCCAAAAATCATATCCTTTCATCATCCCCCCCCCTCTTCGGTCAAGCTCTTTTCCGCCTCTCCCCTGGAGTTTTTCCCATTTTTTCATCCCGAGAACCAGACTCCCCATTTTCTTTCCTGATCGGATGGTTCTTTCCTTTTTGATCATATTCTTCATTCCCACCCCCCTTCCCTTTTCCGCGAATTCTTCTTTTTTTAATTCGAGGATAACGATTCTCTTTTCATCTCCCTGGAGAAAGAATTTACCTCCCCTCTTGGTTTCGTCCCTCCTTTTTTTAATACGCCCCACTAGCCTTTTTTTTTAAATTCCCCCCTTTCACACCCCGATACTTTGTCCCATCAATAACGTTCTTTCTTGAAGCCTTCTCCTCCCTTAAACTTTTTTTTCCTGATCCTTTTGGTTTACAGGTCTCCTTCTCCCACGGTACCTTTCAGTAGAGGCTCGCCGATTTTTCCCACATGGCTCCCCCCTGTTTTTATCAGGACTCCTTCTTAACTTGCCTAGCCTCGCGCCCAATCCCCTTTTTCCAAAAAACCCTTCCTCTCCTTGGCAATTTTGCCCCCCGGCCCCCTTTTCTCCTTTAGGTTCTTTCTCTTGACGTTCTTTTTTTTCATAACTACTCCCTAAGATTGTCCCTTGACTTGTGTGCGTCCCTTTGGAAGATAAAATCCCCCCCGGTTCCCTGGTGCTTTTTGCCTTAAACCTTCTTGTTTTCAGACTTTTCTGAGGAGAACTCATTCCATGCCGTCCTGGGTAACCTTCCACCAATCACTTTCACTTTTTTTTCGGACGATTGCCTCTCTCCCACCCCCCCAAGTGGCTGATGTCCTCTGTGAAGGTTCCAAGCCACTGGCCCCCGAAGCTGCTAGACCAACGCTTTTTTTTCCAAGTCTGCCATTAAGTCTTCTTTTTCCAGACGGATTAGAGAAGAGTACAGCAGACTTTCTTTTCCTTTGTCTGTGACATTTCCCTTCTTAGAACCACCCCAGAGTTCCAGCTTCAAGGAAGCTTAGCCTTCTACAGAGCCACCCTCTCCCCCCCCTGTGCATTTTGGTCCCCCTCCATATTTCTAGTAAGAGGTCAAGCTCCCCTTTGAGCGGCTGTTCTCCTGGTCCACGGAGATTCTCCCAGCCCGGAAAGCTTCCTCTCAGGAGGAGGTGACCTTTGGATACCTGAAGCTCCCCTATAGATACAAAGAGGCTTCGGGCTTCTTTTATCTTCGCTCCAAGTCTTTTTTCTCAGGATCCTTCCTCGGCTTAAGGATCCCTCCCCAAGAGGTTCTATCTCCCTTCAAGGATCTCTCCCTGCTGTTGCTGCCTGTACACCTGTGTGCAATTCTCCATTTCCCCCCCCCCCTTGTAAGGTTAGTGCTATTATTGAAGCCTCCTTAAGCTGCATTTTCCTTTTCTTCTGTTGCCCCGAGGGTCCCTAACTTTCCCCCTACCATTTGCTGTGAGGTTCTTTCATCACGGTTTTGCTTAGGACGCAAACGGCCCCGCTCCCTTCCCGCGTCTCAACTCCTAAGACGTCAAGACAACATTGTGAGCCACCGCCCAGTAAAAACAACCGGACCCTGTCCCCCCACAAATGCTTGGCCTTCCACGGGGTTTGGCCTTCGGCTTCAAGGTCTTTCTCCCTTGTGCCTTCCCCCCCTTTGAACTTTGATTACCCCCCCATAGCCCCTGTCCCCCCCTTTTCCTTTGCATATCAGTGGTTGCGCCAAAAATCCATCTATCCTCCACCCCTGTATTTCCACGCAGGCTCCCCTGCGTATTGGATCCCCCTTTACCTTGTTCCCGATTCGCTTTTAAAGAATTCTTTGCTTCGGTCAAGCACTTTTCTTTCCGAATTTTCGAGTTTTCCCTCTCTGCATAAGGTCCTTCCCCCCTTTTTCTCCCAAGGAGACTCTCGGCATTAGATCCCTTTTAAGAGTTTTCCAAGCCTTCCAAGCCCTCCTTCTTTTAACGTAATCTCTTCCCTTTGGAAAAGGTGACATCACATTCCGCCCCCTTCGCGGTCAAGTTCCTTCCCTTTGGTTTTCTGAGGACTTTCCCCTTCTTTTTGGGAATTCACCTTCCCTGGTTCCGAGCCCCCCTTTTTCATAATTCCCGTTTTTTGTTTTTTGAGTCTCAAAGATTCTCCTTATAAGTCATTTTTTCGCAAGTCGATGCTTGTGAACTTTTTCCCTTTCCCCCCCCCTTTAAAGACTTTTTGTCTCAACTGGCCCCCCCCCCCTCCAATTTTCTGCGTAAAACTAAATCCCTTCCTGATCAGGCCCCTTCCCTTTTATTTGGCTTTTCCACAGTTTTTTCCCCCAAACTCTTTTCCGCGTCCCTTTTAGATTGGTGATTGCTCCTAGGTCACTCTTCCCTGTACACTCCTAAGAACCCCCCTCTCTCTCCCCAAAATCGTACGCCCTTTTAACCTTTTTCTGTTTAGTCCCCCCCCTGTGTAAATCTCTAATTTTGGATATTCCCATCAAATCAGTTTCAGTATCCCTTTTCGAAATTTCCTTTGTCAGCCTTTTTTTTTCTCTCTCCTTCTTCTGTTCTTTTGCGCCACCCAGTTCTCTGGACCCCCACGTTAGAATTTTCCTCTTTCTTTTTTACCAATGTCGCCTTCCCTGTTTCCCTCTTCTCCATCAAATTGCCTAGAGTCACACATTCCCAGGGTCCACTTCTATTGTTTTTCCTTCTATTGTGCAACGTTGCCCTGGCTTTTTTGGCTCTTGTTTAAGTTTGCGGGTATTCTCCCCCGAATGGACATAGATTTGAGAATTTCCGTCATGGGTTCTTCCCCATATAAAGAAAGTGACCTTCATTCCGAGTTCTTTAACTTGGTTATGACCTCCCCCCCTCAACTCTTCTTCTGACTTGACAGACTCGCAGCGATACTTTAACCTTTGGTCTTTTCTTAATAGATTTCCACAGTCTTTTCCTCTTTCCTTAAATCCCAGTCGTCCCCCCAGGGACATCCTCTCTCCCCCCCAGATAGACCCCAAGTTTCATTTATATCCTTTCTGCGGCCCCCCTCCGGAGGTTCTGCTTTCCCGGGTTTCCTTCCCGATTTTTTCTCCCCTCCTTAGAGAATTTATGATTTTTTCTTTCTGGCCCCCCCCACATCTCGAAGATTTCTTCTACCTCTCTGCCCCGGTTACGAGCCCTCTCCCCCTCCACTGTCTGACATGTTCTTTTTTCCCTATACCCTTTGTGTTCTGGACTTTTTCCCGATGGTGGGGCCTTTCTCGGTCCTTTCCTCGCCAAGAAACTTCTTTAACCGCGTCTTCTGTGTTTGCCCCCTTCCCCCTAAAATTCGAAAACTTTTCTCCAACGAGGTCCCTTACCCCGGATTTCTCCTTTCCCTCCAAGCTACTTCATTCCCCTTAGCAAGACTGTCCTATTTTCGTCCTGCACTCCTCCTTTTGGGGGCCCTTCCTGAGTCCCACTGTCCTTCCCCCTCTAGTATCATAATCCCCCCCCGTTAAGGTCTTTTCTATGTGCTCTTAGTTCCCCTCAGAATTGTCTTGAATTATTTCTTTTTCATCGGATTCCCCTACGGGTTAACCTTCTCCCCCAAGCCGTCGCTCATCCAGTTGGGACCTTGAGTGGATTAAAATGCCGGGGATAGGGACGCATGGCCCCCCCCCATCTCTCTTTCCCAGTGTTCCCCCGCTCCTTTTGCTTCCGATCACAACCTCGCCCCCCCCGGAATCCTGCCACTTCTTTCCCTCAACCGGCTAAGCTGGACGCCTTTTTTTTCAGGGGCCCTTTCGGGGTTGAGTCATTCTGCACTGACAATAACGGAAGCCTTGGTCCCACCGTGAAAGCTTTTTTTCCTTGCGCCGGCGACCCCCCACCCGGGTGAAAGGGCGGTAGTTTCGCCCGGCCCTTTTTTTTTAAGCGCCTGACAGCCTCCCTCCGGCGAATCTTCCGTGAGCAGGCTCCCCAGTTGTTACGTTATTTTTCTTTATTATATAAAAACGTAAGTTGTTTTATGAGTGGACCCCTTGTGCGACCACAATTGGTGCCCCCCCTCTGGTTCGAGATAGTTTTTTTTTTTTTCCCCCCCCCCCCCCCTTCCGTTGACCTTTTTCCTTCTTTTCCCATGTACTTATTTCCCCCCTATCCCTTCCCCTTAGACATGTCCCCCTTTCCCGGGTTTGTGTCCAATATGACTTTCCAAAGACTGACAATTTTTTTTTCCCTGTGCAGGACTCCCTCTTCCTGTACCCAAGCGCTTCTAGACTTTTCCCTTTTTTTTTCCCTCCAAGTGCCCCCAAAATGTCTTTCTTCTTGAGGGGCGACGGACACCCTTCTTCTAGAATTGTGTCTCCCCTTTGAGAAATATCAAGATTTCACCCTTAATCTGCTCTCCCTTTCCGTTGTTTGCCCAGGTTCCCTCTAGAAGAAAACCTTTCTCGGAGAGAGGCCAGTTTTTCCCTGCCAATCCGTTTACCCTCAGGTTGTCTTTCTTGCCCGCAACACTTGGCTGCCCTTTCACTTTCCTTACGAGACCTTTCATCCTCTTTTTTCTTCCCCTTTCAAGGCTTCTCATTATTAATATGGTCTCCATTCTTCTTTTTCCTCCTATTCCTCCCCGCCCCATATTAACCTTCTTTGGCCTCTTTATTTGGGACTCTTGGTCTTTTTTCTGCACGACTCTTGAACCTTTCCCTGGAAAGAACCCAGATATTTTTCGTCCCTCTCTATTTTTTTCTCCCCCCCCTTGTTTCAATATTCTCGGTCGTCTTTGGAAATTTTCCTTCCCATAACTTGATCGCCTCAAGAACATAACTTGTTTATCCATACGAAGGATGGTCCTTTCAGAAGTTTTTAGGAAATGAAGAGGTCTCTCCTGGATTCCCCTCTTTTGGGTTAGCCTCTCCAGTGTAAGGCTTTCAGAGGAAAATGTTCCCTGGGGGCATATTCCCCTTCTTCGTCAAAAATTGGGTTCAGAATATCCTTCCAAGAACTCCTTTGATCGACAGAACTGTGCCCATTTCCCACACTCTTGCCTTCATGTTCCCCCTCTCGGTGTGAAGTTTCGTTGATTTTTGATACTTTTCCTCCCGCCGGACCTCCTTTCTAAGTACCTAGACTTGTCCATATCCCCCCCCAGTTTCTAAATACACCCCCCCCCCCCCCCCCCAAAAAGGGTGCGTCCCTGGCCTAACACCTGGTCCCCACCAACTTAATAGCTTTCTTTCAATAATCCTTGGCAAAGCCTTTTCCCTTTGAGCTTTCTCTGAGAACTTTCCCCTTCCAACTTTCTCTTAACTCTCTTTGACCCCACGGGACTTCCCCTCTTTCAGAAGCTGGGAGTCTTGAATACTTTTCTCTGACGTAGTCTTCGCCTTCAGCACCCCTCCTTTTATGTCCAGCAACTCGTATTCTCTTAGTGTACTTGTCATCTAATTTCTTTCCGGGAAACCACGCCGCCTGCCTCTTCTCCTGCTTTCAAGCTTCTTTCTCTCCGAAGCGTCCGTATTTCCAAGCACTAGGTTCCGGTGATATATATTCTCATAGTACTTTTTTGTGTTTTCTTTAACATTCCTCTGAAGCTTTTCAAATCCCTGGACTGTGGCACATGCGGCCTTCTACTCGCGGAGGCTTTCTTTCGAACTCCTTCTAAAATTTTTTCCCTTTCGACATCCCTGACCGGCTGCCTTTCCTGCAGACCTCCGTGTGTTTTTCTGGAAGTACTACGGACTTTCCTAACGATCCGAACCTGTTCTATCTCTCTTCCCGAGAGATTGTCAAGACCTTCTTCTCTCAAGCCCTTTCCTCTCTTATTTCTCCTCCACCACCCCCGGTAATTTTTTTCGCTTTGGCCGAAGTCCTCTTCTTCTCCCCCCCTCCCTGTGATTTCTTCAGACACTTTCCAAGCTTTTCGCGCGGGTACCCCTTTTTTTTTTCCCTTTGAGTGTATTACCCGTACTTTCTTTGATAGTGATCCCCCCCCCCCACCCCAATCTATAGTCTTTTCCAAATTCTCTCCATCAGAAATACTGACCCCCCCTCTTCTGCAAATGCCCCTGACTTATCTTAGGTGGTGCCTTTTTCCTTTGATTCCTTCGTTCTTAACTCAATTTGATTCAACAACTTCCCTCTTCCAAATAGCACCCTAATGGCACCGCCGGTGCACCGCCTTTCATCCTCCATCCTCCTGGAAGAGCAGTCCCCAAACTGAGTATTTAACTCCTTCGCGGATTCTTTCCTTGTATGGGTCCTTTGGATTTTCCCATTCATTAACCGATCTTACCAAGTTTGCCCGACGCTGAACACTTTACCCTCCCAATACTTTTCCCCTATCGGTTTTCCATGAGTTTTCCCCTGGCAAATACCTTATCAGGAGTCCCTCCCAACCCTCAGCCTTAACCTTTTTTTCCCCTCCCCGGACATTCTGGGAATATGTCTTCCCCTCCTTCCCCAGGTACCTTCTTTGCATGTTGTCTGGGGACCCTTTTTCTGTAATTTCCTCCCTCACAGTGGGTCTCTCTAACCTAACCCGTCAACTTTCTCCTGAATCTCATTTTTGCGAAACCCTTTTGCTTAATCTTTTTTTGAAAAGCGATTTTTTCCCTCCCTCCCAAGATCCGTTCACGAGAGTTCTTTGATATCTCCCCCCCCCCTTTTGGTCTTCTTTAGAATTCCCCCCCTAAAGTTGTTGCCGCTGCCAGGTGCTCTCTCGTATTATTTGAACGCCGCAAACATTTCATTTCAATCCCGCTTCCCACCATTCTTCTTTTCCTTTGGTTCAAATTTTGTTCCCTTTCCCTTCCCACCCCCACCCCCCCCCTGTGCCTTTTTTCTGGGTTTCTTCTTCCCTTTGATGTGATAGGTTCCCTTTCCTGGAAAGTTTCCAGAAAGTCTTTCTCCCCACAGACGCTTTTTCCCCCCCCCCCGAAATGTCCAAACTTTCTCTTGTCCGGGGGTTTCGTTTTCCTCACACTTTTGGATAGACGACATACTTTTTTCCCCCCAATTAGTGAATCCTCTTGACCCTCTGTTTTGTGATGATCTCCCCTGGCTTAATGTATTTGCGACTCCGTGTCCGGAACCTTTTCTCAACTCTAGTAGACAATTATGTCTATTTCTCCCAGATTCCCCCCAATGGATTTTTTCAAAAGGACAATTTTCACTCCCCGACCGAGCCCCCAGGGTCGGCACCCCCCCTCAGGCGTGTTTTCAGGTGGTCCCCTTGCCCGTGATGTGGTGATCTTCCTATCTTTCGTTTTATCCCCCTCAGAAACTTTCAGTTCTGTTTCCCCTTTCAGGACCCCCCTCCAACATGTACCACCCCCCCCCCCCCTGTTCTGCATTTTCCTTGCTGGGACCCCCCCATAGTCTCTATTGCTCTTTTTTTAAATATCTCTTTGGGCAATAAGTTTTTTTTCATTTGGGCCCCTTGAAATTCCAAGTTCCCCCAAGGAATTCCCCCTTATTTCAATTTCCTGTGTAGAGCTCTTCCAAGAGCGGTCTATGACTTTCGACATTACCTCCGTAGGTTGAAAGTCGTATTCTTCCAGGCGTTTAACTTTTCCCCCTCTTCTTAGAAAAGTCCTTCCTTGATTCCTTTCTGCAACCCCCACCCAATACGTCCGATTATTTTAAGACCTCTCAAGGTTCCAACCGTCCAACTCAAGAAAAACCTCTTGTTACAGCATGTTCCTGGTGATTCACCTAATATCCTCTCTCCCAATGGAGCGTCAAGAGTCCTTGACTCCCTTTTCTCACCAGGGAGAATGGGATGCCTCAAGAAGATTCTTCTCATGAGACTTTGGGAGACCCTTTCCCTTAACTCTTACAACACAAGCAAAGAATTTAAGAGGCTTCCTTTCTCTCTGTGAATGAATCCCCAATTTCCGTGCAATCGACCCATCTGACCCCCTCATATAGAATCTTTTATAATTACCCTCTTAAAGAGATTTTTTCCCCCAGGGCCCCCAATAGTAACCTCAGCCTTCGATCCCAAAAACATTTCAACGTTTATAGTTTTCTTTAAAGTTTCTTCTTTATTCGCACCCCCCCCGCTTGAGATGTCACCTGTTGCTTTCTTTTTTTCATCCGCAGGTCATCACCCCAAAAGGGTTCTCCTCTCTGGAGGGACCCCGGTAAGTCCTTTTTCGTGTAGGGTTCTTTCCCCCTTTTTGGGCCCAAATTTTTCCCAATAGATGTCCTTCCCCAACAATTGCCAATTCTCAAAAAATTGAGTACGCAACAAACTATTTTTTCCATGTTTTCACGGCAAGCCTTTAGGTTTCCTGTGTTTGGCACTCCTTCCCCATTCGGACCTTTTTCCGTCAATTGAACACTCTTCCCCCCCCTTCGGAAATCTACTTCTTTCGGGCGGTCTTTTAACTGGCATTATCGCTTTTTCCCCCCCCCTTCCATCCTAAATCCCCCCAACTCTTTCTGAAATTTCTCTTGAAGTCCCTGGGCCCATTCCCTTTGTTGTCAGTCCCCTTTTACCAACAGTTTTTTTAACCCCTTTGTGATTTTCCTTAGAGTACCCGCTATTCTATGTTTCTTTTCCCCCCCTCTTTCTTTTCGGCATCCGAAATCCCCCCCAGTCGTGCTCACTTCTCTTCCCAAATTCCCCCTTTTCCCTGGAAAAGTCTCTTATTTCTTTTCTCTGATGGACCCCTCTTAAGATTCTCTCCGGAAGGGTTTGAACCTGGTTCTCTCTTTTACAAGCCTCCCCCCCCTGAACGCCCAGTTTTTTTCCTGAGTTCCCGCAACTTTGTTCACTTTTCTTCCACAAGGCCTCACTTTGTCCTCTAAAAGGGCTTGGTGCTTTTCAAGATTCCTTCCCCTATATATTTGTTGACTTCCCCTTTCTTTCTAAAATCCCAATGGTTCTTTCCGGTTAGCATCTAATTTTCCCTCAAGACACTTCCGTTGTATCTTTTTTGATTTGACCCCCAGGGGCGGCCCCAAGGGACCTCCCCTGGCCTGGACAACTTTTCTTCCTTTTTGCCGGATTCCTTCCCCCAAAGGGTTGGAGGCCCTCCCCCTCTGACACATTGCATTGGTCGGGTTTTTTCTCGGTCTCTTGGTTCCACGTCAACTCTTCAGACAGATCAATGCAAATTTTTAGTTGTCGTACCCCCAGCAATTTCTCTTCCCGTTAGCCCCCCTTTTCTTTACCTGACTTTTTTTATATCAAATCCCCTCCATTGAGTCCATTACAAGGACGGTCGTCTGCCCTTATTCCCCTTCGAAAAAGTTTGTTTTGAGGATGGTTCTTTGAGATTTAGATCTTTCTGACAAGTTTCTTGTCACCGTCCCCCCTCTTATAGTTCTCTTTTCTAGCTTTTCAGTGGCTGACCTTTTATAAGGCTCGATTCCCTAGATTTATGGGGCTGCCATTTTCAATCGATTTCGACTTTTTTTTCTTTTGAGGCCTTCCTTTCCTTTTTTTTTGATATTGATTTTTTTCTGAATCCCTTTCGACATAGCTGATTTGAATGTCTTCTTTTTACCGATCCCTGAAATTCCCCCCCCCTTACTTTACCACTGGTCTTCCCTTCTTCCCCTAAGAGCCAGTCCTTTTCTTAATGAACTTTCCTGCTTCTGAAGCTTCTAAAGTCCCCTAGACCCGGGTGTCTTTTCCTAGGCCTGGAGATTCCCAAAAAGTGATGACCCCTTAATGACTTATATAGGAGCTTTTTTTTTTTCCTCCCTCTAGCCTTTCCTGCGGCTTTTCTTTAATGCCACCCTTCCCCTCCCTCGTCTTTAGAACCATTTCAGCCCTGCTTATTCTTTCTGAGTAGTTGTCGCCACCTATTTTCGAGAATACCGGCTTCCCCCTGCAAAAACATCAGAATCTTTGCTTCTGTTCTTTTCCTAGCCCTTGCCTCCGCAGGAAAGAAACCCCCCATACGGTTCTTTTTCCTCATGTTCAGCCTTGAGACCTGGAATCCCTTTTTAAAAGATCCCTTTTGGAGCTCCGTCCTCGGGCTTTCCCACCAAGCTTTTCCTCGGCGAATTTGTGGTTTTCCCCCAGTTTTCCTCCAATTTCCCCTCCTTTTGCCGTCTCAAGCGTCCCCTTTCCCAAGCCGGATTTTTTCTCGTTTCTCAGCAATTTTCTTGGACATTTTTTGAATTTCTGCCTTGCACCGAATCTCTAGCGCTTATTTTCTTTCGACCCCCTTCCCGTTAACTTCTTTCTCTTCACACTTTCTTCATGAGCCTTTCAACAGAGCTCTTTAGAGCATTCCCCTGTAAGGTCTCCCCTTGCGCTGCCCATTTCACTTCCCTCTTTCCGTTACCTCCCCCCCCTCTCCCTCTCCCTCTCCCCTCTTTCCGTCTCTATCAATCCACCCCCCTTATTCCTCTCTCCTCCTCCTACCCGCCCCCTTCTTCATCCTCATTCTCCTTCCTCTTCCATCCATCCTATTTCACCCCCCCTTAATTACCATCCTTCCCTTTCTCCTATCTTTCTCCCTCCACTCTCCCACTTCCTTTTTCTTTCCACTCCTTCCCTCCCCCTCCACTCCCCCCCTCCGCTCTCCCCATTCATCTCCCTCCCCCCTCTCCCGCCCTCCACTCACTGCATCTCCCTCCTTACCTCCTCCCTCTCTCTACCGCTTCTCTCCTCCTTTCTTCCCACCCTACCTGAGGTTTCCGAAGATTTTTTCGATCTCGTTGATTCCCCCAGAATTTTTTTTCCTCTCTCAAGCCAGGTCGCTGAACCCTTTCCCGTGAATTGGAGTCCCCGTGGTTGTTTCCCCCCCCAATGTCCCCCCCTTTTCAACTTCGTCTTTCCCCCCTTCGCGTTTTTTCCCAGTCCCCAATCGCCCCTGAACTCCCCCAAAATAGCTGTTTCAACAACCCTCCATTTTCAAGTGTTTTGCAAGGTTCTAACTTCCCTTTCCCCCCGCGTCACCCAATTTCTTCCCCAGGCCCCTCGCAGCCCCTTTTCAAAACTTTTCCCTTTTCTCTGCAACGTTTCAAGACATCAAATCGTGACGTTTCCACAAAACAGCCCCCCTTATTAAGGATTTACCTTGTATTGTACTTTTCCTGGATTTTCTCTTTTTTTTTCCCCCAAATTCATTTTCCTGGGGTGTCAGTACCTGGGTGACCCCCCATCGTTATCTTGAATTTTTTAAAGCCCTATTTGCTCCCCCTTTCCCATTTTTCCATTGAGTTTCCCTTTCGTGAACGATCGAAAATTCCCCCCCTTCCGGACAATTCCCCCTTTTTTTGTAAGAATATTACTTGCACTTTTCCCAAAGTAAAATCTTTCTCCTGGGCCGAGCAATTTTCCCCTGGTTAAGAGTTTCCCCCTAAGGACCCCGTGTTCTTCCTGCACATCCTCCCCAGCTACACCCGGTTTAACCCTCCCTGTTTGAGGGTTTTTCCAGGTCCATGTGGTTCTTTTAAACTTTCCAAGCTCTCGAATTCTTCCTCCTTTTCTTTTAGTTTTTTTTGTCTGGAGATGATTTTTAATTGTCTTCCCAGAGCTTTGTCGACCCCCCTCCTTCAACCTCCCTTGGTGCGCCAAGGTGCAACCCATCTCAAAGTGTAGCTCTTTGGACACCAACTTTTTTCCCAGTTTTCCCCAGAGCTTTTTGCAAATTTCTGGCATGTCTTTTTTCCTCCACTCCGGATGGTCTTGGTCCCAAAAGTTTTTCGTCATAGTTCTCACCCTTTTTTCTTCCCCGGATGTTTTTTCATGGTCTCTTGTTCTCCTAGGAGTTGGTCCTTTTTTTAACTTCACCTGGAACTCCTCTGTCAAAGTTCCCCCAGAACCTTTTGTTTAGCCCCCCCTTAAATTTTCTTTCCCTTGGTAGGTCATTTGTCCATAGTTTCCCCACACTTTCCGTTTGGATAAACCAAGAACCCCGTAACTACTTCTTTAGCTGCCGACTTTGAAATTACTCTGCTCCTCCTGATGTACCGAGATCCCTCGGCCCTTCTTTCCCCCTGACCCTCCTTTTGTCCATCAATCCCGAATCGGTCCTGACTCACGAACTTCTTCTTTGACCTCCCACCTTTCCACACCCGTATTTCCTGGTTTTTTTTTACCTTTTTTTTGGACTTTCCTCTTTTTCTTGGGGGCGGTTGATTTTTTATTGGATTTTCCCTCGACAACCTCCTTTTTTTTCAATTTTGGGGTTCCTTCCACACTTTCAGTTTGATACCCCCCCTACACTCAAGGACTTCTCGGCGCAGGATTTCAACTTTCCTCGAGAACCTCTCTTCGGTCTCCCTCTCGCTTCTTTCACTACTTCCGGCTGTTCAACTGTTTTTCGGATTTATGGATCCCTTCCTCGGCAGTGTGAAGCCTTTTCAGTCACAGTCCTCCCTCTATCACGTGTCTTCTCCCCCCCCTTCTTTGAGGACTTTTCCCTTGATAATGTAATGCTTCTCCCTGTCCGATGCCCCCCCCCACGACGCGCCAACCCTACGACGGATTTCCTTTTTGCTTGACCGCAGTTTTCCCCCCGAGGGTGTTTTTAACATCCACATCCCCCCTTCCGCCCTTTTGGTCTTGCTCCTGCTCATTATGCCACATCGGTTCCCCATGGTGATTCCTCCGTGGTTGCCCCCCTCCCCCCCTTTCCCCCTCCAGGCCTTGGCGCGGCCCCTTCGGATGACCCCGTTCAAGCTCTCTGAGGATGTTTTCTTGGCGGCCCCCCCCGAAGCAATTCTAGGATTCAGCCCGGCAGGACCTTTCGGCGAAGATGTTTTTCCTGCCTCGAAGGGGGGGGAATCGACATCTTGGAAGGTTCGTCCAAGTTCTTTCTCGGGTTCTTTCTCGTTCCTAGCGTTTACCGGTCCTTTTTTGGAGTCGTTGCAAACTTAAATCCCTCGCATTGCCTATCCTTTTTTTTTGGGTGTGAACTCCAAGAACACTCATCTGCGGGCCTTCAGCATTCATTCTCTCCGTGAGTCTAGAATCCCAAGCTTCAAATTTCGAGCCCTTCTCTTTTCAAGGAGGTATACCCTCCCGTAACTCAGGTCATGCCAATCCCCCTATTGGTTCTTCTCCCCCCAACAGACCGCCCCTGCCTTTCCAATACACAACATCGACACCTTGCCCTTGCCGGCCCCCCAATTTTTTTCTCTCTCAAGTCCGGACTCGTGCTCTGTGCTTTCGTCCTCTCTTCCCACTGGCCTTCCGACCGGAGCCCCCCTGCGAACGATCCTCCGAGCCTGGCAAAACGGTTGGCCCTTTTTCGCCCATGGCCATGACAAACATCCCCAAAAACCCTTTAACCTTCTTCACGCCACTTTGATGGGACGAACTTTTGGGCTTGTATATCCCCTTAAGGGTTTCATTTGACCCACTTTTCTAAATCAATTCCTTTGGATATTTCCCCCCCAATTAGGGGTCACTCCCCCCCGTCCCCTTTATGAACTTCCCCGAATTTTTTTTTCACAAGCGTACCTTTCTCCCCCAGATCACAATTTGAAAACCTTCCCGCTTGAATTCGCGGCCCTCTGTTGAAGAGTTTGTCGTTGCAACTTTCTCCTCAATGAAACAGGTAAGATTTATTAGTTTTTCCTTCCTTTTGGAACCCTTTGAAAGTTGCTCTTCTTTACCGCCCTTTCTGGTAGTCCTTAAAGTCAGCACGCTATCTTGAAAGCCTTGCTCTCAAAGATTCCCTAGGATCTTGGTCCACTATGAACTACTATACACCTAGAAGGTCCCTGGCTTCTATGGGGCCTTTGGTATTCCTCTCTTGGGGTAGTTGCGGGGGGGGGTGAGACCCTCCTCAAAGCTCCCCTATAGTCGGTCCCGTTGTTTTGATATATTCCCGAGCTGAAAATCCTCTACCTCACCTTTTTCCTTGGGGTAGATCAACTGATGCGCTCATTTTGTGCCCATCCTTGGGAATTCCCCTCCTTCACCGAGTTTTCCCCCGCGCTCACACGGGACCATTTCCCTTCTGCAATTCTTGTTCCCCACATTCTCCTTCCACCTTTTTTAGGACCGGAGTGCGGCACTTTTGCTATCCTTTTTTCCGGGTACTGAGGGTTTTTGGAATTTTCCTTTTCCGAGTTGGTGCATTTTTCTAACGAGGACATGTTCACATTCTTTGACATAAAATCTTCTGAATCTATTGTTTTCCCTCTTTTACATAGCAATCCCTCTCGTTAGTCACTTCAGGGTCCACGCACCCCTGAATTTTTAGGCGCCCCATACCCCCCTCTCCGTTCCTAACCCCCCTCCCCTTTCGTTCCTCCCTTCCCATCTTTTTTAACTCATTGGGAGAGTTTGCTTGAGTCCTCTTGCTCCTCGCTTCCCCGGGTCTTTCCCCTAAACTCGTCCCCCGGTTTTGCCCTGAACTTTTTTGCCAAGCTTTCCTTTTTTTTTGCCCCCATTTCTCCCTCATTTTTTTTTTTCCCCCCTCAAGGGCAAGCCCCTTGATCCTTTGACATGATATGTCCCTCACCACCCCCTCTTTTCTCTTGCCGGTCTTGTTGTGCCCGCCGGCCATCTCTTTTCCAGTGTTTTCTTTTGTATCTTCGGGCCTCTGTTCTCTATCCTCCAGGGACATAGATTTTCTTTTCGTGAAGGTGGCCTTGCTTCTTTCTCCTCCCCCCTTTAGAACCCCCAATTAATTTCCCCTTTTTAGGCCTCTCCTCTTTGATATTTAACCCCCCGGGGCGGTTATTCTCTCCACAATGAGGATACCCTTGTTCTATGCTGTTCCTAATCCCTCCGGGGCGCAATATGTACACCTTTTGGCTTCCTTCCAGATGAATAGATTTCACCAATTGATTGCGATGATCCATCCACTTCCTCTCCCCCGGGACGGGGTTTTCCTCCCTTCTATCCCCGTTTAGGGAGGGGAAAGTCTTGTACGGAATGCCGAGTGCCGTTGACTCTTTTCCACCAAGACGTTCTTCAAGGCACCAAACGCTTGAAGCGCCTCTGCTTTCCAAAGCTTGTTCAACAATAGATACCCCTGAAGTTCCCTCCTTTTCGCCCCAGGGCACCAATCCCAGTGACCGAAGATTTCCATTGGGTTCTTGGCCAGCGCGAGACCTTTCCCACTTTCAGCTACAGCCCCCCCCCCCCGTTTAAAGAGGGGCCTGCTCCCTGGGATCCTTTTCATAAGTTGTTTTGTTTTTTAAGAGATAACCCACTGGTCCCGGTAACGATGGAACTTTGTGGAGGGCTTCCTCCCGGTCTGCTGAGATTCTCCCCTCCCCCTATCTGTCGCCGGCGCATCCGGAAGATGTTTTTTTCCTTTTTCTTCAAGGAACGCCTCAATCAAAATTCTCGCCCCCAATATGGTAGAACCCGCCTCATTTCCAAGGGAAGTCTTCCAGCTTTCTCGTTGAAAGAAATACGCCTTTGTATTCTCAGA
>Ga0179591_1340435_pt1 | contig 20091 bp, 17 predicted proteins | sample CZOMad2_1_08_16f_FD_182891 | JGI IMG/M metagenome (GOLD analysis project Ga0179591, IMG submission 182891) | Vadose zone soil fungal communities from Angelo Coast Range Reserve, California, USA - CZOMad2_1_08_16fungal (PacBio error correction) | ecosystem: Environmental > Terrestrial > Soil >... | reverse complement strand
GCCTCCGACCGAGTCAAGGAGAAACTCGTCCCTCTTGCGGATGATTGCAAAGTCTGCAATAATGGAAGAGTCGAAGTTCGGGCGTTTATTTCTTAAGGACCTCCCCATCGGTTTGGTGCAATTTAAATTTTTACAAGCAATGCGGCCATTTCCGAAATTCTTCCCTTCACAATTTCGGCTTTTTTTTCGCCTCAGATCTCTCTTTGATCGCGACCGGCCCCATAGAGCAATTTATGTTCCCGTCCTCCCAGAGCCCTTTTCCACGACTTTGTTCCCCCCTCCGCAACCTGTCCGAACCCCTTTGGTAATGAGTCAAGGCTGAAAAGAGAGGTCCCCCTGATCCCTCTTTCCAGGCGTCCGCGAGACCTTTCCGACGAGACCCTATTTCACCCTTTCTTTTTTCTCCTAAGGCTGAAGACCGCTTCCTGTCCCCCTCTGACTACCGGAAACTTCCTCTCTAGCGTGCTCTCTCTCTACGACAGCTGCGTCCTGACTTGCCCCTCAGCATTACGTCCCTAGTCTGGTGGCGCCAGGCCAAAAATGCCATCGCTCTTCCTTGCCTTACTTTGGCGGGTTTCTGTAATTCGTAATTTCAGGCCACATAAGCTCCAGAATTACGTTGTTCCACTGCTGGCCGTTTCCCCTAACCCAACATTCAGATTCCTTCAGCTGGAATTAGTCCTCTTCTCAAGCGATGGACGGGGAAAGTCGGGTGCCACCTTCCGTTTCGAAATTTAAGAACCGCTTTGGTCACTCGTTTCTTCTCCTCGATTTGCTCTTAATGGTCGTACTCTTCCCCCTCCCCTCTGAAGAAAGACGTCGCCGATCTTCTGGCGCTTGACCTTTCATGATGTCTTGCAGGCTATTGAGCGCTTTTTTCTTTTCCGATGCCTCCCCAATTTTCTCTTCGGCGTCATTCCTCGATACAAATGGAACCCCCCCCTTTGGGTGGGGCACGACCCGTCGTTCGTTTGAGGTAGACACCCCTTATTCGTTCTTTCTGTTTCTCCTCTCCGGTATCCACTTGATTTGATCTTTTTAATGGCTTCAAGGTATTCTCTTAAGGCAGGCGCGCTTGGCAATCCCCAAACCGTTATTTTTTTATTAGTAGTGCTTCAAGTATTTCCCCCGACCTCCCCCCACTCCTTGCAACCACGCTGCCGTCTCTTTGGTGAGCGGTCTTTTCTCCAACCCCGAATCGTCCATGACGTCTCCGAAAGCCTAGCATTTCCCTCCGTGATACGCTTTACAACCCTTCTTGTCCAGGGCTCGCTACCCTGACTTAACGCCTCTCCCCCATCTCCCTGTCCTCAAGGCCTCAAGGAATTGCCTCTCTTAAAAGCCCTTCTTTTTTAAGACCACCTTCCTGTGTAAGTTCCTAATCTTATCTTTTTCCCTGTGACTTTTTTTTTTTCGCGATGGAACTTAAAAGGATGGTTGTTCTTCTACTTTTCAGGCTTTGTATCCTTTCCTCATATGTCCCTTGTCGTCGAAACATGAGTATTCCAACCCCCCCTGCGATTTTCCCGATAGTCCGCTAACCTTTAGAATCCAGGCGGAAGGCAGTCTGTTCTTTGCTTCTTCCGGAAGGCGAATTTGTTCTTTTGGATCCACTCAAACCCCTTCCATTATGACGACGCGTGGTGGACGTTTTTGTAGTTGCGTGGACTTTTTCGTTGTTGGCAATCCCCTCAGGACTCAAGATAGCGATGCACTGTTTCTTCTTTCAGGAGCCCCTCCCTACCCTTCTGTTCACCCTGTTCCAACCCCCCCCGTCTCCCATCACTTAGTTTGACCCTTTTCTTATACGTCGGACTCCTGGCCTTCCTTGCCATTAGCGGGCCCCCCCAAAAGAAGGGTCGCTTGGGAGGTTATCACTGAGATATCTTGGTCTTTATTGGCGTCTCGTAACCTTTTTCCAAGGCCCTTTCATCTCTCTAGCCACTGCACAGTCTTAAATGAAGTCCCCCGCAGCCTTGCTTTTTTTTCTCTTCCCGCGCCACGACCTCCCCTAACCTGAAAAGACTCATGCTTGAGCCCTTCTCCCCTCGATTCTTGTTTATGAAGCTCGACTCTTTCTTGTGTCCCTTCTATTGTTGCACCCTCTTTCCAAAACTACTTCTTCAAGCATTTTTTTCTATTCGATTCCTGGCTCTTAATATTTGTGGAGCACCAACTTAAATAGGTACCCTTAACCCCCCGATAGCGATCCTTTTTGTAAATTAAGAATCTAAAGCCATCTAGCACTCCCCCGTCCCTTCTTTCCAACCAAGCCGTCCGGTGTGGAGCACTTTATTCCTCTTTCCTGGCCCGACTATTTGCCATTTTCAGGATCTTCCGCTGTGACTTTTAGTGCGGCAGAGATAGGTCTTTGATTGTTTCAAGTCCTGTTATACCTCTGGGTTATTCCCCCGACGCTTTTTCTGAGCCACAAGGCTTCCTTCAGGTTCTAGCCTGATCTGCAATAGTTTTTGACTAAGAGAGGTAGACCTCAATTCCTAAAACCCGAATGCATTGTAGGCAGGCAGGGCCACCGAGCCCCGCCTCCAAATTGAACTGATCCCCCCACCCCCGAGAGCTTCCGGAGATCTCCCCAGCCAACGGGCCCCCTTAAGCCTCAGAGCTAAGAGCTCCCAGGTACCGGTGGTGAATTAGGGAATAGGGAGGAGGTCGTTTTTGTTATCAGATTTTCTTGGAGAAAACCCGAGGCAAAGTTTGATTTATTGAGCTGACCCCTCCTACTCCCAATTCTCTTGAATTTGGCGCCAGTAAGAGATCTTATCTTAGTTCTTTGTATCTTCTTTACGCTTCTTTTCTGAGGATTCTTCTTACTTTCATCCTTTCTCTCTTCTGAGCTCTCGATTATTTTAGGAGGAATGACTTTATCCCAGAATACCTTCCCCACTAGGATTGATTTCTTGAGTTCCACAAAGCTCTTGGAATTTATCCTCTTTGGGTCGCGGAGTTTAGCTATTCCTAGAGTTTAGACCCATGATACTTCTAGCTTTCTCGCAAGCCCCCTCGTCCTATTAGCCCCGCTTTGATACCCTAGGCTTCCCTCTCTTTCCCTCTAGTTTCCTCGCTCCATTTTCAGACGGAATATGTTCCCTTCCTATGAGAATATTCAGAGGATTTGCGTTGACAGACTAGTCTGAGGCGCGGTGACCCTCCCATAGCCATTTCCCGTTTTAATCCCCTTACAATTACCGATTCTCTCGTGTGATCTACCCGGCGACCTGACGACCCCCTTCTACTCCCTGCTTTCATTCTGTCCCATAAGATTCTGTTTCCTTCTGGCGGGTCGAACGGAAGCCAGAAGGATGATCTCTTTCTGGGACTCCTGTTCCCTTTTTCTATTCAAGGAGCCGAATTTTTTTCCTGATCCCCAGAAACACCTCCCCATCCAGGATCTCTGATCTTTCTCAGTTTTATTAAGTAGATACCGGGGTCCTCTTGGCGGACGAAGGAAGAACACGCACAAGCTCTTGTTAGACCCTCTTCCTCTTGGTTCCCTTTTTTTATAGACTTTCTCCCCTCCTCAATCCTTCTAGAGAAAGGGACGGTACGATTTTTACACCTAGAATGCTACGGCTCCCCAACTTTGTTTCGCCTTCTCGAGGATACCCCCCCCCCCCTATATTCTCTCCTGTCTTTAGTCGACCTTGCCAGATTGAAGAGACCTCTGCTGATTGTCCCCTTCTGAGTTTTCGGCTTTCTTCTCCTAGCAGGTCCCTTCTCATTCTGATACCGCCTTCCCAGGCAGATCCCCTCCCCGCAGTCGTCGGATCAGCTTTTCAGAAAGAAGTTGGCCACCGGACTTTCTAGTTGTTGGAAAGTTTCCTTCTTCCATTCCTTAAGTCGACATCGTTCCCCTCCCGCTTTTAGTGATGCTTGAATTCGGAGATTGACGAATCTATTGATTCTCGTCCTTCGATTCTTCCTTTCCCCTTTTTTCATAAACTCGGTTTTCATCAGTGGCCTTCTGTGCTTCCCCCACTGCCATCCCCCTTTCCCAGCGGGAGCCCCTGAACATAGATTCATGTTCGATCTTCCCTCGATCAATTTTTTACCGTGCGCAGCTTTCCTCACGGATTTTTCGCTTGTTATATAATCCTGTTTTTTGAAACCTCTCTCTGACCAAATCCTATCTTCCCGCTCCCACGATCCTCAAAAAAAAAGCGGAGTCCCCTCTCAAGACATCCCATCTCTTTTCTACCCCAAGGTACTTTTTTTTCTTTCCCTGTGTGCAACACCTCTTAGTACGACTTCCCCTCTCTCTTCCATCTTCCTCAAGATCTAATTGAAGAGGTCCTCGGTTCAGTCCACACCCCCAACAATTCCCCCCCTTGATTTCCGCCCCTATTTTTCGCGCCTTTTTTTTTCTTTCGCTTTGCGCGACCTCTTCTTCTATCGTTCGTCCCTCTTTCTTCTCCTTCCCCAATTCTTCTTTTTCTTATGCAACCCCCCCTTCCCCCCCCGGCAAACTTTTCTCTATCTTCCTATCCTACTCTTTCTACATCATTTTTTCCTCCCCCTGAATGCGCTTGTGGGATGGCCGGATAGTGGAAAGAAGAGCCTTTCCATTCGTATGCTCCTGCTTCTTCCAGGCAGATCGCGGTACCCGAACTCCTTCATCTGAAAAGAGGGACTTCTCCCCCGCTTCGACAGGGCTCTTTCTTTGAATTCTCGCCCCGATTGTATCGGATCGACCGATGCGTGACCAACCTTTCCAAAAACTTTGTCCTGTGCTGGATCATCTTTGGAGTGTCTTTCCCCTTACGCTGTGGGGGCTTCTTTCGGGCGCGTCTCCATAATTTTCAGAATCGTATTTCAGCCCGTCCGCCGCCCTTAGGACCCCATAGAAAGACTACTTCCTCGCCTTCTTCCAGTTAATGCGTCCCCCCCCTTTCCATTTTGAATTCTCACTTCTCTCTCCATTTTGATCTCCTCTGAATGCCCTCTCAGCGGGTGGATTTTAGTTGTCCCCCCCCTCTCTCCTCAGAATCCTTCCCCTGTAATCCTCTTTTGCAGAGTTACTGTTCAACTACTCTTTCTTCCGTAAGGAGAGTCCTCCCTCCATCACCTCTTTCCAGATCTCCCGCCCTGTCCATTCGGCGGCTCCCAGGACGATCCCTTCAACCGCAGTGCCCGGTCCGAAATAAAGTGCCACTCCCCCCCCCTTTTCAAGTGTGGTCGAGTCAGACGATGAACCCCCCACTAAGCTTGATTGGTGCTCTCGGCGATGGAACGGGAAATGAGGTGATCACTCTTCTCCGACAAGCTTAGTAGACCCCCCTACGGTCGCTCAAGAACCGAAAATTCGTCGCCCCTTTCGCGGCACTCTCATTCCCCCTACACACCTCCCCCCCCCTATCGCTACGAAGCTCCTTCCTGCCCAGATCCCCCTTTTAAGACCACCAGTTAGTCCTTTTTTCCAAAATCTGACCAGTGCCCCCCTTCTCGATGTCAGGTCCGGATCCTTCCTCCCCCAGGCAACAGCAGAGCACGCTGCTAACCATAGACTGGTGCCGGCGCCGGCTTTGTCCTCTCCCCTCGCGATTAAGGTCCTATGACGGATATCGGTCCGGGCCAGGGAGGTCTGGGAATATGCCCCGGCCTTCCTAGCAGCCCCTCTTCCCCTCGCAGTCCCCCCCTGATCAGTTAAGATTCTCCCTTTCGGTTGCCGGCGACCCGCCCTGCAGCCCTGAAGGATCTTGGTCCCCCCATAAGGGTTGCCACCCAGCCCCGCTGAGATAAGTTTACTCCCCTGATTACCCCCTCTGTCTTTCAACGCGCAGCAGCTTAGGTGATGAAGGCCCTTGACGGGCCGTGCCTCTTTAATCCCTCAGTTCCTAGAGAGGCTAATCACCCTGCGTAAGTCCCCCCCTTTTTTGAGGAAAGACGATGGTTTCTCCTCTCCACTCTTAGGAAGACCTCCCCGGCTTTGTCACTGGACCCCATTCCCCCCGATTGTTCCTCCCCTCCCCCCCAGAGGAGGAAGCTGAACTCCGGACCGTGTCTAAGACTTTCACAGTTTCCCCGCCTCCTCCCCCCCCCCCCCGAGGAAGAAGAGCCTTCCAATTCTCCCCTAACGCGGCCGCTGAGGCCAAAGCCCAGTTAAGCCGAGGTTTTTCTCGGATTTTTTTTCCGCCTCTCCGCAGCCGTGCGGCAGTCCCAGTTCCTTAGCCAGTCCCGCGCGCACCCCGGACGAACCCCTTAGAGGCGCAGCTTTAGTTTTCCTTTTCCCAGCTTGTAAATGGACTCCAAAGGCCTGAGTCTCATTCCTTCATTCACTATCCCAAGACCATCAAAGTTAGGCGTCTAGATGGTTCCCCACCCATTCCCTTCGGAAACCCGCGCCAGCCCGGAGTGACCCCGAAATTCCGGCTGCAAATGACGCAGCTCTTCGGCTCCTTCTACTTGCAACTCCTTTTCGCTGCCGAAAAAAAGGCTTCCTCCCCCCCTTTTGTATAGGTTCTCGTCATCCTTGACAAATGCCCTCTTTGCAGGAAAGCTTTGTGGAGTTTTTACTCCCTAGTCTCTCTTCTCTTGACCTCTCTAGTAAATGAACTCGCTCTTTCGCCTACCGGCTTTCCTTACCGAACTGTCTATTCTCCTCAGAGGATGCACTGCCGAGAAGGCACATCGTCTCCGATTTTTTTTCCCTCCAGGCCGTCGCCTGAAGTTCCCCAGTACAGTTCAAGGCTTTTTTAAGTGGTTCGCCAGCCACACCTCAAGTTACTTGTGACTTGGCGGCTCTTTGTCTTGGTAATTTCAGGCCCGCAGAGTATTTTTTCCTTTAAATGTACTTCCTTTGCCTCCTCCAAATGAGTACTCGAAGACTCCCAGCCCAGGTCCCATTTTAGTCATTGCGGTCGACTGTAAGCGGTTGCCCCCAGTCAGCCTAGTCTTTTAAGACCGGTCCTCCGTATCCCCGCAAACGAATATCCGTTTTTCCAGCCGATTTTCGATCGGTCGTTCTTTCCTGCAACGGTTCGACGAACTTCGCCGACTATTCCCTTCGTCCTTCTTCTTTGTCTTCTATTGAGCCGCTATGTATGACCCTCCCCGTTGTCCCTACATTACGTCATCCCCTTCGATTGACAATTTATCACAAGACCCCATTACTTTCAAGCCCCCGATCTTGTCCTTGAATGCCGGCTTCGACGAGAGCGAGCCTGATCCGGATTCTTCCCTTCGGAACCCAGTCTTTCGTTTTTCTCCCCTTCACGTCTTGCATCTCTTCTCTTTCTGGTAGTTCTTTTGCCCCGCGCGCAGCGCGAAAAAGAACACCTCAGCAAAACACCTTTGATCCTTCCTTTCGTTTTTGAGGAGTGGGCACCTCCGAATTCCCTCTCCTGAACCCTGCCGCAGGATCCGAACAGACCCAAGGCTCCATTTTCACCTTCGGCGGTTTCGAGCCTCCTCTTCCCCCCGCGGCAGACAGGACCTCTGGTACAAGAATAAAGGTCTGAGTATTTCCGCGTAGAAAGACCCCGTAGTTCCTAGAGACCTGTGCCTATAGAAAGTTGAGAGATCCCTCTCGTCCCCGGTTTTGGGTTTATTCACTCCCGAGCGTTTTTTGTAAGCGATTCTGGGATAGCTGGGTCTCAACTTGTCGAAACCTTTTCTCCCCTGAGTACGTGCTCTTGAGAATTCCACAGCGTGTGTGGTGTTCAATCCCTTGAAGCGACTTTTCTCGGAGTTCTTTTTTTTGCACCCTCTGCCCCCAACAAGAGCAGAGACTATGATATATTCTTTTGGATTTTCTTTTGACGGTGTTTTGAGCAATATTAGTCTTTTTTTCCAATCCCTCCTCCTCCCTCAGCCTCGAGTCACTCTTCAGTCATGGAGACTCCCTCCCATGTATGTTCATACCATGTTACCCTCTTTTAACCTGATACGGTCCTTTCTGCATTTCCTTTCCCCTTTTCGCGGGTCCCCCACCACCATCCTTTTTAGGTTTTTTCTCTAGTCTTTTCCGATGGACTTGAAATAACCGCGGCATCTTCAAATCGTTCCTCCGCTAGTCTCCCTTATCACTCTTAAGTAACAAGATCAGTTATCAGCGTGCCGTCCTAGGCCTTCAGTGTCTCAGCGAGATCTATTCTCAATACCCCCTCCGATGCTGCTGATTTCCGGCCGTTCCCCTCCGAGAGGCGTTCCCCCTCTGAATAGAGCGTAGTATTGGTCCCCCCCGGCGCTTTGCAACTTTTCCCCCTGGCATCGATGCTCCCCTCCCGTCGATTCTCTTTTTTTTTTTTTTTTTGATTAGGACGCTCTTCATGCAATCTTTTGAGTAGTCAAAACGGCCAGCTTCCTGTCCCCTAGCTCGATTCCTTGAAATTAAGACTTGCACACTCTAGCTTTCCCGGCCCCCTTCACCCCAACTCCTGTCATGGTTTTGCGAAAACCCTTTCCCTGCTTGGCGTGGTTTCTGCAACTCTGCGCATTCCTGGAGTATCTCAGGATTAGTCTTCTTCTTGCCCGGACTCCTTTATCGCCGTGCATCTGAGGTCCGTATACTTGCGACGCTTGCTTTTACTTTTTCGTTTTTTCTTCTTCGGCGAACAGTTGCCTTATAGTCCTCCCCTATCTGGCATCCGGTTTAGAATTTTTTTTTCAGAGTTTTTTCTGGCATTGGACGGCGGCCTCACCCTACTCGCGCAGCTCGTCGCGCACATCGACGTAGTAGAGTTGAAGTTCATTCCTGAGATTGAGTTCTTACCTTCCCCTCGGGTGCCCTTTTCTTTCCTCAATTTTCAGTTATTTTTAATGATAGAGTTTCCCCTCTGACCACCCTGGCACTGGGACTTTGGTCTTTTCGAGTGCCCTTAACTACCCCTCGGAATTGTGCGACCTATGATTGCTCTTTCCCTTGCCCAAGAAGGGCTCCATTCCCAGTCATGATACGGATTTAGACGCTGCTGATTTCCAATGGCACTGATTTTAGATTTCTGAAGTAAAGCCTAGGCTACCTGGTTTTTTTTATAAGACCTCCGATTTATGCTCCTTCGAGGATTTCCTCTCGTTTAATTATGTGATTAGGCAGTCTTTAGGGCTTCTCCTTTATTTCCTTTCCTAGTTAAGCCTCAATCTCTTTTCTCGATTGCGATCCACTTGGCTTTTTTCTGTAGGATCTTAATACTTTTGCCTTCTTAAGCCTCTGCATACCCTTAGGGACGTTTTTCCGATAAGCTGAGAATCTTTTAGTGCCGCCTCCTTAGAGTTTGGCGCGACCTGCGGAGCGGCCATTTTTAAGTCCCCCCCCCCCCAATCAGAGCTTCCTACGAGGATCCTTCCAAGTCCCGGATGAATTTCTGCAGTTAAGAGGGATCGGTTCCTTGAAGTTCCCTCTCCTTTTTTTAGCGTAGTTCCGGGGTCTTTCCGTCGCCACAGTAGTGGATATCCCTCTCGGACCTTTTCCTTCTCCTCTTTAAGTTTCGATCATGCGCGAGCTCATCTCTGATAGTACTGGTGGACCTGCAAAGCCCTCCTTTCAGGTCGCGATTGATATTTCCCCCAGTTCAAGTCTTTTGACTTTTGGGGCTGCTTTCCCACCGCCGCTCCAGAGATCTATTGCCACCTCCAAGTTCATAGGAAGAAAGGTCCCTATTGGTTTTCTTGTTGACCGTCCTCCCTTGACTCGAGAAAGGGGAACTTATGATCTCATGCTTTCTGTTCTTCCATCGACGAGGATGAGGTGGTTTGCCTTCTTTAGTTCTTTTTTTTTCCTTTTCTGGGTTTAGTTCTCTCAACGATTCTTCTTTGGAAACGGTCTTTTTCGCTCAGTCGCATTGTGATTTTTAAGAGTATGATGAGACGCCTGCCTTGATCCTAGCTCCTCCCATGCTCCAAGTTTTCTTTTGTCGGCATTTCGCGTTCCCAGCAACAGACGTTCATCCCAGCCCTTTCTTTCTTGAAGTCCCCTTTTTCCTTGACACCGCGACCTTGCCGCAGAGTCCCTTTCTTCTTCTCGAGCGCCCCCCGCTATTGCCCTTTTTGAGATGGATTCCTTCCTATCGAAGGCCCTCTCTGCCTCACTCGCCTCCATCGATTTTGAGAAGTCTTCCGTTTTGTGAGTTTTTTTCCAATTGCCCAACTCGAACCCGCCTATCTCGGCCCCTCCCAGTTTTGACACTCCCCTCCAGATAACCTGGTCACTGCTCCTTTCCTCAAGGCGCACCATTCTGTTTCGTGAAGTTCTCTTTCTCTCGTGCTTCCTTTCGATTTATTTCCCCCCCCCCAACTTGAGGAGGCCTCCCTTCCTTTATGCCCCTTCTTTATCAGCCGCCCCCAATACGAAACACCCCCATAGGAATCTTCCAATTTTGGAGTTCCCGGCCCCTTTACTTTTGGTTGACCCCGCGATTTCCCCTTAAGGCTCCCTCGTAGTCTCTTTAAATCCTTGACGCCAGTGCCCCACGGTTCCTAGGCACCGTTCCGTTGAACGAGCTTTCCTCTCTTCTGTCATTGCTCTTCCATTCATTCTAGCGAATGAACTTGATTATGTTCAACTCCCTCTTCCCATCCCCCTTCCGCACCCTTAACACTCTTATCTATCTACTTTTCCCTCTCTCCGTTGTTTTTTTCGCCTTTTCGGCTTTTTTCTTCTTTCAGTTGAGTTGGTTCCGCGTAGACTTGTTAGAAGAGATCTTAATTCAGACTATCATTTATGTTTTCGCTCCCCCTCTTGCTTTACCGACCTTTCCTAGGTCTACCACTTTTTTTTGCTGAACAGTTATGCACGGGCGGCCGCTTGCAAGCGATCGTCAGTGTATAAGGAAGTCGCTGCGCGCTTAACTTTTTTTCTTTCCCCAGATAGCTCTGAATCTTCTCAGTCTTTGTTGCGGATTGTGGGGAGGAGGAGTCTCTTTATGCTTTGCACCCTTATTTTCTTTTTTTTAGGAATTACCCAACCCACAACCCCCCCCCCACCAACAAACCCAAACCCCCACCCCAAAAAAACAAAAAAAAAAAACCCAACCCAAACCAAAAAAAACACAACACCCCCAACAAAAAACCCCCAAAACCACCCCAAAACCAAAAAAAACACCAAAACACAAAAAAACAAAACACAAAAAAACCAAAAACCACCCCCCCCCACCCAAAAACCCCCAACAAAAACCAAACAACCCCCCCCAACCCACCCCAAAAAAAAACCAAACAAAAAAACCAAAAAAACCCCTAAACGACGCTTCCTCCCGCTAGGCAACTGAGAAGGGGCTATAGATCTCTTCTGATTGCCATTTTATAGATGGTTCTGATATGAATGGGAACGCTCCCGGGTCTCCCCTCCTCCTACGCAAAATTCCCCCCCCATAACTGATTTTCCCTTAAAAGTTTCAGGGACGCGTTGAGCCTCTTCATTCTCCCACCAGAATTCAATCGACCTTCGGATCGGCAGACCCGAAGTAGTCAGGCAGGTCTCAGCCCCCCTTCCACCCCCAACTCATGTACGTTGAGCTTGACCCGAGATCCTCCATTTCCTGCTGGAGCGGATGTTTCTTCCCTCTGATGGAAATTATCCTTTTTTGCCTCGAATTCCTTTAGGACAATATCCCAGCGCGACCCCCTCATGGACCTTTTTTTTTGTGGTCTTGTTAAGGTATCAAAGCCACATCCCTTCTCAGCGACTCTTCCCTTCTTTCCCGTTCCACGGGCGATGGTTCCGCACACCCCTCAGAAGTCTATTCAATCTCCTTAGTCGCTGCATTCGGTCTGATGACTCCCCCACCACCGGCTAAGTTCTCGTGAGTCTGGTTCCCCCTTGGAGTTCACCCTTTTTTTGATCTCCGGCGGTTCTGACGCACTTTCTTTTCAAGTCTCCTATTCCTGCCGTGCCCCCCCCCCATATAGCTTCTAGAGACTTATGGGTTTTTCACACCTGTCCGATCTCGACTCTCGCCGATCGCAACCTTCCCTTTCCTTATTCCCCTCAGCTTCGCCCGCACTCCTTTCCCGGAGAAACCGTCCCCTGATTTTAGATCTTTTGGACCCCTTCCTCAAACGTCCCCTCTTCTCTTGCACAATTTTTTCCCTGCTTCGATCAACGCGCAGCAAGGGGGGGCTTTGGTCTTACCGCCGCCGGGAGCTGATCACTCTCCCCCGAGTCTTGCCGGACTCAAGCCGCCTCAGGCTCCCTCGGAATTTGTCTACTCTTATCGATCCCTTTCCTGCCGACCCTCCCTGCAGGCCAGTCCTTTTTTGCAGCCTACCCTTTACGAGGCGAATTGGCGGCCGCGCAAAAGAGCTCTCCTGCTCTAGACACGCGATTTAACCGACCTCCGCGCCAACCGTTAGTCCCCCCCCTTTCAGCCGAACGCAAGGCCGCTGAGGCAACTTGAAGAAATCCTCTTTTCTTAGGAGAAAGGCCGAAGGGCCCAACACCACCCCCCCCCAACCCCACCACCCCCCCCCCAACACCCCACCCCCCCCCCCCCCTTGATTTTTTTTTCTGGACCCTCCTTCCCCCTTGGAAGACTTTTCGACCCAGCCTAAGTTTCCCCTTCTTCGGAGAAGGTTGGCGCAACCCGAACCTCTCCCCTGTCCTGAGGCTTTTTTTCCCCCCAGCCAATTTCGGACCTGGCAATATCCAAGACAATCAATGTGGCCTTCTTCAGTCGCCCTACCGACGGGCGGCCGCGCCGCGTGTATTACTATACCTTTCGTCCGGACACCCTATTTCGTCGAATGCCTGAAAGGCAACTACGGACCCATTTCCTCTTACGGTACAGCTTTTTTCCTTTGTCGATCGGAGGACTGCTACCCTTTCAGAACCTTGTGGCTTTTTTGTGGTGTGTGTGAGAAGGGAGCGGTTTTTCTTGCCTTTGGATCCCGACCCTTTCGCCCTCTCGAGTGCATTCGTAATATTCTGACCCCTGTGTATCCTCCCGACTAAACCCGGCGGCGCCGGTCTAATAAGATCGAGAAACGCCTATTTAGCCGACGAATTAGATAAGACTCCAGTAGGAGAGCACGTTCACTGGCCGCCCATGTTCCCGTGGCCGATATTCCCGTGCCGGAAAAGAATTGTCTTTCAGGCCTGAATTCTGGTTCTAACTAACTTCTTAGTTATGGGAATGGAGGTTTTTTAATTAGTACTTTCTTACTCTCCCCAATTTACTTTTGGGAAGATCTTTTACTGCAATTTTTTTCTAGTACCTCCCTCGGAATAGAATTGTAGAAAGACCCAGCGTTCCCTTTTAAACTACCAATCCCTAGGTTCACTCTTTCCTTAGTCAAACTCCTCCCTCCCTTCAGGGTCATCAGATTCCTCTTAATGGTATCTTCATTTTTCCTCTTCATGAGATCCTGAGCCGACCCCTTTTTTTCGGGCTGAGCCCCCCAATCGCTCCTTTCGGAGTAGGCTATTTCTGTTCTTGCTCCTTCGCCTGCCACTTCGTCTTTCATCGCCCTATTCTTTCGCACTTTCCCCCCCGCACGTCGTGTTTTCTTCAAACCCCTGACTGTCCGCGGAAATGGTCCCCCCCTGGAGTTACGCAACGAAGGGATTTCTTCTTTTGTACGGGATTCCCATCCCGTCCTTTTTTGCGTGTCCTCCTCGAGATTTGACACTCGCTAGTGATGGAGTTTTTTTTCTAGTTGCTTGCCCCCAGTCGCCCCCTCCAGCCCAAACCGCCCTGCATTTATACTTTCTTCTTTGTGGGCGGTCTTGGCGCCACCCAAGAATCCTAATTCTTAGCCGAGTCGCCGTTTCTATCACAGACCCCCTCTGCTCTCGGGCGCCGCGCTACCTCAACAGTCGCTTGGGTTCGATCCGCTCTTTTGGGCGATTTGGCCGATATAGCTCCCCATCTTCGATGCCCGCCACCCGGCCGTTTCTTAAATATCTTTCTTTTCTCCTCCTTTTTTTTATTTAACCAACGGTTTTTTTCTTTTCTCGCCTTTAGTTTCTGTAAGGCGATATCGTCTGGGCTTTGACAGTGTGTTCACACGGTACCACCTTGCGTTCCTCTCTCCGGCGCACCCGGTTCCCCAAACAACAAAACAACCGAGCGCGTCCGCGCGTACGTCCCACTCCCCCCGGCACCTGCACTCGCTGAATCGGATGACCTTTAAGGAGACATTTCTCCGAACACCCCCCCTTGGGTCAGCACCCCCCTCCGACCCAACCTTTTCCCAGAGAGCAGCCACCCACTCCGCGCCGCGCGCTGTTTCCGTGGGCACCCGTTTTTTCATATTAGGCTCTTGCAGACGAAGATCCCTCCCGCCGATTTTCTCCAGCGTTCCCCCTTCGGTAAATTACCATGGCTGTCTCAAATGTTCAAAACCCCGTCTCCATACGGATACTCTAGAGTCCCGTGAAGCCCCCTCGAGGGTTTCACAAACCCAATGTTACCACCGAGATCGGGCCCCGATGGACCGAACTATAAAATTCACCCTTAAGCGTCCCTTTTTTCTGAATCACTAGACGTTTTCACCATCTGTCACGTATCTATTAGCGCCGTTTTGTAGGAATAGATGCTTCTCTGATTTCTCCAGACCACCCTTCTTTTGAGAATGTCTAAAGATCCTTCTCTTTCTGGAATTCCTCCCTTTATTGACCATCGTGCTTCGCTTTCCAAAAAGAGATTTACCCACTCAGCGCGGATGTAGTCATCATTGCTTTGGCGCTAAATATTTTGATTTCTTCAGGCCAAATGACCCCAAATTTTTCAATCCGCGTAGTTTCAACAAAGCCCTTTTAGAAAGTTCCCCTTCTTTTTCAAACCCATGGTGTGTCTTTTCTCAAACTGACGATGCTTGGAAGGCCAAGAAGGAATGCTGTTTAAATGGTTTTCTTGAGTTCTTGTGCGACTATCGAGTATAGAGCTTTTGCTTATATATCTTGCTCTTCCTTCTCCTTTTTTAGTTCATCCCTTCTTGAGACGCTAGGTTCACGTAAGTTCTTTTCCTTTGTTCCCTTCCTGTTAGCCTATAGACACCTCGATCGGCAGGACGGTGTGGTCCTCACCCCTTTCTGTCACGGAATCGTACGGATTCTTAGAGTCCCTGTCTTTTTCCTTTTTCCCTTAAAATCTAAAGTGCCGTCGTTTTGACTCCTTATCCGATCTAGGATGCTCCCGGGGGGGTTTTTCAAAGGAGTTTTCCTTTTGAAGTGGCTTGAAGCCTAGGAGTGTAATTTATCGAGTGGTCCACCCAGCCCTTAACCCTCTCTTGTTGTATTACTCCAAATACCTAAGACCTTCGATGCCGTTGGAGTTAGGTTCCTTCTCTCGGGCAGGTTTACTGAAAATGTGTTTTTTTTTTTTAGCTTTTTTCTAGCCTTCGGATTCCCCCTTCCTTTATTGACGTTCCTCCCTTGGATAGGATCTCAAGTGAAGATAAGAATAATGGATTGATGATGCCTAAGATTCTTTGTATTCCTTTTGGAATTCCTCCCCTGGCCGACTGGTCGTTTTTTCCCTTTGTCACTCTCGTGCTTCGCGGCCGCGGGAAGATTACTCTCTGATTCAAAGCTTCCTTTGATCTGCTCCGCCATTGATGGCTGGCGCGGAGCCCGAGGAATACTCATTTTATAGATTTCCCTATTTCTCATTTTCCCTTCCTGCCGATGAGAATTTCGAGTTTTTCTATACGATCCGGACGTCCGCGCGGCTTATTGCGGGCTCACCTTCCTCCCTTGATGCCCTGCGTTCACCACTGATTCCTCCCTACAGGTAGGAGGAATTTCTCAGAGTTTTCTACTTATTCATTTTTTCACACTCGATTTGATTATCACACTCGCGTCCTTGCAGGGCGTCGAACGGCTTACACACCCAGTCTGACTTCTTTCTCCCCTTTGACGGATTCCCTTGGATTCTTCTTAAGTTCTCTTCTGCGGTCGAGCTCTTCATTCCCGAACGGTTCCTTGACCTTCCTCCGAAAAACCCCCAAGGACCCTTCTGATACTTTTCCCGTTCCATCTTCTTCCTATTGCCTAGATTGTACCCTTCCCCCAGGGGTTACGGCCTCCCATTTTTCTCCCCCCCTGGAGACCTCCCTAATGTACTAGGGTCCGGATGGGCCTTCCTTCATCCATTCCGTCCGAATGCCAGCTTCAAGAGAGACAGGGTGCCTCAGATTTTGTCCATCCCGAGTCTTTTGCCGTCTTCTGTGGAGCCGCCCCCCCCTTTATTCCGAAGGGTGCCTTCTTTTTCGTCTAGACCTTTCCAAGACCCAGCAGATAGCTCTTGTTTTTTTTCTAATGAGTTCTCTCTTTCGAATTCTTTCTAGCCGAAGTACTCTTCCCAAGTGAATTCTCAGACACGCCGATCCAGCGGACTGGATTATTTTCGTCCTTTGCAGTTTTTTTCCTTGTTCTCCCTCTAGGTTGGTCGTATTTTTTTTCGTCTTTCTCCTCCGGCTCTCTGCCTGGTCGCGCCCCGCATTAGAAATGCCGGTCTCTTCGCTTGACTCCGACTCTTACGGAATCGCCAGCCAGTCGTCCCTAAATTTAGTCCCTTCTCCTCGCTGGGATTCTTCCGTTTCGAACCGTCGGTATCATGTGACCCCACCTGCTCACCAACACGCGGCCTTCTTTGATCAACCATCTCATTAAACTTCCTCTATATCCTCCTTTTTGAAACTCTTGACATTCCTGTCCGTGCTTTTCTGAGCGTTTCCTCACGACTTGTCTCATAGCCCCCCTCAATAGTGATTCCTTCCTGGGCACCTCCGCCCCCAGCCATTATTTTCCCCAGATCATCCGAAACCCCCCCCCCCACCCCCAAACTTAGTCCCCACAATGTGATCCAGATCAACTGCGATCATTTGCTTTTTTGGCAACTGCCCTCGACCGATCCGGAATCCCTGGGAGATAGCTTCCATTTCGCCAGATTGCATCCTTGTTATCCCTTTCTTTTTTTTCCCCCCGGCACTTCGGCTTTCGCTTTCCGGTTCCTTCTGCAGGCGACGTTGCGCGCCGCCATCATGCTAATTTAAGAATAGATCCGTATTCTCCTCGCACGTATTTAAAACCTTTTGACGTGTCTCCCGTTGTTGTGTTTTCTTCACTTGGTAATGCGGTAACTCGTTCGAGATGGACGGCTAGATTTTTCCCATCGCTAATTCTTATCTCTTCTTCGTTCAGCTGCAGCCTCTCTACTTTGACTCGTTAACCCTTTGAACGCAATTTGTTTTTCTTTTTTGCCCATCTTAGACCTCTTCCGGACGCTAAGCGATTCGCCCGCTTTCTTTTTCCTTCATAAGTCTTGCATTCCAAGTTACTTTTCTCCTTGATCATAGGATGGCTGGTGAACTCTTCCTCTTTTGCTGATTGACCACCACCTTCTTTTTTCCCCCCGGGGGGGGGGTCCCCGAGGAGCACTCTACTTCTTACATCCCCCTGAGTCCTCTCCGTCCTATCTCCCGTTACCTCCACTCAGCCCTTCCCAATTGACTTTCCAAGCGCCTGCTGGACTCAATCGATCGGCAGTTCCCCTAGATCTTCCCGTATTCCAGGGGTTTCTCTTTTTCCTTTGACCCCTCCCACCAGACCGTTTCGCAAAATGATTCCCTCCTCGAGGGCCCTACTAATGTTCACGGGAGTTCCCCTCTTCTCCTCCTCTCCGTAGTCTCCCTCCAGCTCCCCGCCAGTTCGAGGCCGGAGGAAGCCCCCCAGAGATATCCTTACTCGGACCGGTTTCATAACCGGAAAACCTTCGTTCATTGCTATCCGACCCGCCCGAGATGAAGCCCCCAACCTCCGCTGGAGCTTTTTTTCGTTGCAATTTCTTCGGTTTTAATTTACCCCCCCCCTCTTCTCCCGCCAGCCCCCTCTTTAGATTTGCGCAGGTGAGAGCAAATATTGGCCATTTCTCTCATTTTCGGCCAGGTCGCAAACGCCAGACCACTGCTCTCGACCGCGTCTTTTAAAGCTTCCGACGTCGATGCGCAAAAGACTTCACCCGGCGCTCTACCCACCAGTGCCCCTTTTTTTCCTTCTCTGTCCTGCGGCATGCGCGGGTCATTCCACCCCCAAAAGCCGGAGCCGTTAGTCTCTTTTAAAGTGGTAGTTTGCCCATCTCGTTTGCGCAGACGTCCGGAGCCCAGACCCTTTTCCTGCAGAGACGTCAAGTTCTTACTTTGTAAATCTTAGGATAGTTAATTCTTCGCTTTCTTTTTTTTTTCAGTAGCCACCGGCTTCCCAAGACTATCTCAGAGAGTATACACCCGTCCCCCGAGAACTGATCCCCCCCTTTCGGGCAACCTGTTGAAGCTCGCCAGCCACGGGGGATCCTTGGCGACCCCGCCCTTCGCCTTTCCGGAATTTGAACACCGAAGGACAGCCCGACTCCCTTCCCTTCCTTTCATTCATCCTTTTTTCTCTCCCCCCCGCTGGCCAAAAGTCCCCTCTGGATGGACGGTGCTTTGCAAAGGCGCTCCTTGATCGATTTTTTTTTCAGAGCTCCCTCCTCGACGGATTTAGCACCTAAAGGTCTCGCGGGACTCTAGAATACTGACTTGCAGACTCCCACAGGTATCCTATCCTCCGAATGCTTCGGCCCTTTTTGAAGCATCCCCAGAAAAGGATTGAAGCGTTTTGTCCCGCTTGAAACCCTACTCCGACTGAAGCCCTGACGGCCTCTTTTCTTGATCCCCCCCCCCCAAAGCTCCGAAGCCGAGTGAGAAGCAAGAGGCGTCCATCCCAAACCGCACGTCCCTTCAATTTTTTCTGCGGACGTCTGTCCGGTTCCTCCAGAGCCGGAGTTTCTCGAGTCCCCTTTCAAGGTACTCGCAGCCGCATCGAAAAAGCCTCAGAAATTTCATTTTCTATCCTCCGCTTCTCACAGCTTATCGGCAATCTGTGCCCCTCCAAATTCAGAGAATCGACCTTTTTTTTCACCGGGCAACCTCGAACTCCTCTAAACTACCTGCGGACGGATTGGTGAGGTGGAGACCATTCAATGTCTCCCCCAGAATGATCGTCCCCCAATCCCTTTTTAAGTATTAAACTCAATGCGGAAGTTCTACTTTTCTTGCGATGGATTTTCTAAAGGCTCCCCCGGAAATTCGATTGTCGACGAAACGACTATAGTCTTATATGTACCGTCCTCGCCTTCCCCTCCCCCTTGCCAGGTGACCTACCCGTTTTTGAGTCCTTATAACCGTCTGCAAGATCGCGCTTCCTAGAGGATGACCACCGGTCTCCTCCCGACCTCTCCACCGTTCTGCCAAGCTTTATTATTTTTAAAGAAGGTCCAGATGCCAGTTGCAAGTTTTCCCCCCTCCTGCCGTTATCGCGTGCGCCCATCTTTCAGTGTCCCATGTCCGCCAGCCAGGCCGCCGTTGCCCTAATAATCGTTTTTTTTTCTTCCAAACCCCCTTTACGGCGTTGTTGTTTTACCCTTGAAACTTCTCACTCTGCTTTGAGTAACTTTTGTCGATTATACGATGTAAATGTACTTTTGGTAAGATGGTCCGTTCAGAAAACTCGCCCTCCCCTCCTCCATCGTTCCCCTTTCCTCCCACCCCAGTCCCGGCTCCGATTTCCCCCTCCAGCCCGTGTCTTGCAAGACTATACAGCTACATCACTAGTTTTATCTCTTTTTTCCTTTCGTAAGCTTCCTCTCGTCAATTGTACTTGATCCTTATTCGATCCCCTCACCATCCGACCAGCTTGAACGGCGAAGATCCTGTCTCCTTCATTGTACTGATCTCTCGTAGGAGTGAGAGTCGTTTTTCAATAGTGCCTGCCAATTTGTCGTTAGGCTTAATAGAAACTTCTAACATATTCCCCCCCCATGAAGATTTCGTTAGAAAAACGTTTACGTACGGGCCAATTTCATCACGATCCCTTTCTTCCTTCTTTGATCGTTTGGTTATCCCCCGCAATTATCGTTAGCCGTCTCCAGCCCTTCCCTTTTTCGGTTGTAGTGCTTGGAACCTCCTCTTTTTTCTCCTTCCCTCTAATGACGGCCCACTCTTTTGAGCAGAAGGTGTCTCGAGTGGGCTTTCCCGAAGAGTTTTTTTTAGTTCTCTTCCTCTTCTCCCTCCTCCCTCCCACAAGTCCCACCCCACAAACGCTCTACTTCCACCTCTAATTGCGGTTGAATGTTAGAAGAAAAATGAGAGACGTCTTTCTAT
>Ga0179591_1223881_pt1 | contig 20091 bp, 16 predicted proteins | sample CZOMad2_1_08_16f_FD_182891 | JGI IMG/M metagenome (GOLD analysis project Ga0179591, IMG submission 182891) | Vadose zone soil fungal communities from Angelo Coast Range Reserve, California, USA - CZOMad2_1_08_16fungal (PacBio error correction) | ecosystem: Environmental > Terrestrial > Soil >... | reverse complement strand
CCGGTGCGGCAGTACTTAGCCCCTTCCATTCACGATGATTATTTCCTCTGTTTGCCCCTCGATCCTGGTAGGCATGGAGATCCTCAATTGAATTGAGTCGCGTTGATTTTTCGTTGTCGCGTCGAGTCTCCACAGTAGCACCCTGCTAAAGGGTTCTCATTACCCTTCTTTTTCTAATGTTCCGCAATTGGGACTCGTCCCCAGCTTATAGCTTTTTCTGTCCCAACTTTCCTTGTAAGTATAGTGTACATGCGGCGACTCTTTCCGGTTTGACTCTTCGTTATCCACACTCGTCGGGGTGTCCGAGTGAACCCCCGGTCCTAAGCCCCGACTCCCATCTTACTAAGTTCAAATCTTTTCCCGTCTGATTGCGGCTCCCCCTTTGATCCCCTGCGTCTTTTTCGGGTCTCGTCTGTTGTTGTTCTAGCAGCGGCTCTTGCCAGCTAATTCTCCACGATCTTCCCCCTTTCTTTTTCACTTCGTTTTTTTGTTCCGTCTTCTAGATGCGTGCCTATTAACTTTTCGAAAACGGAGCAAGAAGTCTGCACCTGGCCGTTCGAGCTTCGCGAACCACTTGATGGCACAGAGTTCACAGTTGATGCTGCCATTTTGCGACTCATCTCCCCGTGTGGCTATCTTAACCCCCCGTCTCTGGCGTGGCGGCAAATGCTTGGGACTACGCACCGATTTATTCGTCGTCTTTCTCGGTTCGCGTCTGATCCCGCCTCTATGCTTCGCCGATCCTCCTGGACACCAGGTGAGAAAAGCCGTTCTAAGTTCCTCCCCCATCTGCTCACCCTTTCCTCGTCAGTAGCTTAGATGCAATTGCCCCCTATAGACGAGTTGACCCTCAAATTTCTCTTTTTTTACTGCGATCTCAGTTTTCTAAGGCATGTAGGCCATGAGACTCCCTTCTGCCGGCTCCGGGACGCACGAGCCGATCGGCACGACTCATGTCTCACGCGATAACAAGCCTCGACTCTCGCGGATGGAGCCCGAGCTTTTCCTTCTCACTTTCTTCTCCTCGGTTTTTAGGATCGCAACCCAACTGGGTCTTTGTAGTTTGCCGTATTTCCCCTCAAGTCCACGAAACAGTACGCAGTGTCTCCTTTTTTTTGGGGGTAGGGACTCGACTCCCCCCCTATTCCCCTGTGAATACGACGCCGCGTCTCTTCATTTTTTTACCTTGGATTTTTTTCTGCTGGTCTTTGGCTGTTCTTTGCGCTTTTAGCCGTGCAATCCCCCCGCGTACGCTGCCCTTCTTCTTTTCCTTTGTGGTCCTTCGCTATGACGTTGAGTGGTGAACCGTGCTCTCAAGGCGCGATGCCGCCGTTCTCTCCTTGCTTCCGCAGCTTTGCCCCACTGAAAGTCCTCTAGGAGCATCATCCGAGGCTTGACCGAGGCTCTGGCGATCCTCTCGGATGGTGCAAACTATTGTAGGGAGTCCCTCGCTCCGATTGTATGCCCCCCACAGCCTAAAGCGGAACTGGTTCTCCTGATGGATGACGTCCCCCCCTTTCTCAGCTCCCTTTGTGCGTTTGAAAGGAAAGGCCCGCTTTGACGTGTTTGCGACTTCCTATCTATCCCTCCCTCCTGTTGTTTTTGAGCTTCCTCTCGAACAAGTTCCCGTATCCCCCATAAGCCCCTCGCCGTATGCGCGTGCTTTCGGGTTTCCTGGAAGCTAACTGATAGCTCGTTTTCCTCCCAAGAGGTTCCCTGGGAGTAGTTGGTTTTCCTAACTCCCTAGAGAGTTGTTGACCCCATTTGCAGTTTTTTAGAACTTTCTCGTCCTAGTTATAGTGTCTATTCCACTCCCCTTTTGCACGGTTGTTAACTGGCGCGCTCCTCCTTTGCTAGATCTCGTGTTCGCACTTCTTGCCTCGACCGCCGTTTTTTCTGTTCACTATAACCCCGTTGTATCTTAGGTCCGTTCAGAACTTTTGCGTGACCCCCCCTTTGGGGCGCCTTTCTGTTTGACACTAACGTACCTTTGAACAGACCACCACGTTAATCAATTTCTCGTCAGCTTCAGTGTACCCCACTTCGCTTTCTTATTTCTTTTCTACTTTTTGCAGGACGGTTTTATGTATTGAGTCTTAGCACTTCTTTGAGACAGTTGATCAGAGCCCTGAACCTCGCTCTGTTTAGTCCCCTTTTAGAGTCAACGGCATCGCCTTTCCCTGCTCGTGTGGTTTATTTGTGGTCTCGTCCGTGGTCGTAGAAAGTTTATTCTTTAAGCGCCTTATTTCCGAGTACGTCCGCTCGTGGGCCATGCGGTCTTCCTTTCATCGCTTTTCTTTGCCACTTCTATTCTTCTCGGCCCCCCCTGATGCCTTCCTTCTGAGTTTTTTTTGAGGCTTGCTTATTCTTTCTCGCTTCTCCCTTTGTCTCTAAGCCTGTCTTACCTCGACCTTTGTGATCTTGAGTTCCCCAGCCCGATATGATGCTCTAGTTTATTTTAGGGGGCGGCTCTGCTTGTGCGTGAACTTCCGGCTCCCTTCCCGATCCGACTCTGGATCCGCTACGCCAGCATCTCTTTCTCGAGCCATCTCCCCTTTTTCCTCTTCTAGCCCTAGGGTTCTATCTTGACTGACTTCTTTTTTGAGAGATCGACTCAATTCCTCTGACTGGCTTGTCCCCCCGATTTAGCCGCTCCCCTCGTTTTCTTTCCCTCCGTGCTTGAGGACTTCCGCCCTTTTTTGCGTAGGAGTAAACAGTTAATTCTCTGGGGTTCTCTCAAATGATGATGTGGCCTATCTCAGGTTTGTCTCTTTGGGCTCTTCTTTTTATCCCCGTTCCTCGTACTCAGGCAGGGAACGTGCAAAACCCCCTGCCCGTGCTTTCGACGCTCCCTCTGATCCGCGTCGAGGTGCTTATTTCTCCTTCCTATGGAGCTTATGATGTGTAGGCCGGACCCTTTTCTGGGACTGTGAAGAGGCTCGGACACGCGTTTTCTGTGGATTTGTTTGTCTTTACACTCATCAATGCCCTTCCTTTTTTATCTATTGCTTTCTCTTCCTTGCCCGTGCCGAAAGGCGATAGTCTTTCGTTTTTTGACAGCTTGCTTGGCCCGGGTCCCTTGATAGTAAGAGGAACTTTGCTTAAGAGGGATTCTCCTCTGGCGATTTTTTCCCGCGACGCGCTGCCCGTACCCTTTCTCTCCCATTCAGATCCATCTTTTAGGCGGCTCTTTTTAGATAATTGTCGAAAGAAATGTTCCACACCCCTTCTAGTTATCTTTTCCTTCTTTCATATTTTTGTGTTTATCTATCTCCGGTGGGCATGATGTCATCCCATTTATATTTTTTTCTTTCTCGATGTGCATTTCCCCAGAGACTTTTCCGGCTTTCGCTCTTATCCCCCATTTCCCCAGCTGTCCTCCTGTCGAGTGTTCTCCCAGTAGATTGGATGAACCTTCTCCTCTCTTTCCCAAGACAGGAGCACTTTAGATACTGAATTTGCCGACCATTGCGGAACCCTCACGCCTTTTTTTCTCCCCCCCCCCTCTTGCCTACTTATTTGTTCTTCCGGCGCCCACGTCGACCGCCGGGACAGCGGCGTGACTCCGGTCCGACCACGTCCCGGGGGCGTCCCTTTTATTTCACACTTCCCTCTTCAGTCCGCCCCCCCAATACGTCTCAATTCCCCTTGAGAAGGGATTCAACCATTCTTGTCTTATTAGTCAGTCTGGTTTCGTGGCTTTGTGGTGAAGCGGTAGCCGCGGCGCTTCCTATTCTCATTTTTTTGCCTTTTCGACTCCCAACCCGTCTTCTTTCAAGTAGGCAGCGCGTTCAGGATCATACGATTATTTTTCAGGTAATTTTACGCGAACTTTCCACAAGCTGTTGGACCTTCTCCCTTAGTTTCCGTCTTTTTTTTTTTAACATTCTTTTTGAGTCAAAGCTTTGTCTACACAAAGCCTGAACATGTGGCGATCAGCCCCACTCGGACGGACGAGACCGTACGTGATTCTTCGGAATGGCCTGGTCCTCCATCGATTTGAGGCTGGCGTTTTTTCCCTTTCTCTAGATCGCCGAGCTGTCGCCCCCTCGCGTTCGCATCGAGACATAAGAAGGAGGACCCCAGCATTCAGATTTCTGATTCACGACAGTCTCACACCGCCCCCTCTGTGTTAGCTTGCCAAAGCGCCCCTCTCGAAAAGTACAGAGGTCCCCTCATTTCCGGAATCATAGTTTTTTTAGTTCGTCAGCTCACAAATCATGGCCATTATCCCCATGACCGGTCTCTCTTCGACCGCCGAGCCCGCTCGCCTTCCTGACTAGTTTCTCCCTCCCCGCGCTTCAGTCACCTATCGACCTAGCGCGGATGGAGACTTCGTTCTTCGTCACTTACGCGCCATCTTCGGTGATCTCGACCGGTGCTTCTTCTCCGCTCCATTTTTTTTTCTCTTTCCATTTTTGCCGCACCCCTTACTTAGTTTTTTTTGCGCGTTGAAGGCTTTTTATCGATTGAGTCTCTTCATCTTTCCCTGTCTCTGACGGTCTTTCTGGGAGTTGAGTTATTCCCCTTTCCCAGGACCGCTTTTATCCCGCTTACGAGGAGACCTTCACCTTTTTTATCGTTCCCGATGCTCGCTTCTGAGTGCACCTGCCTAGAACCAGACGAGATCGTAGAAGGGGTTTCAGCTTTTATCCTGATGCTTGCCACTTTCTTTGTCACAATACAGCCCCTGAGCCCTACTCCCTTCTGACTCTCTCCCTAGGTATTGTACCTGCCTTTTTGGCTTTGTCAGATCCCCCGACGTTCTGACAAATCCCCCCATGGGTAGTCCAAAGGAATGCCTTTTCTGTTCTTCACTTGCCTCCAGGCAGTCCCGTGGTTCCAAGGACTTTCAGCTTTCGTGTTTATGCCTCTCCCTTTCTCATATCGTCCTTGTTGTCCGAGCGACCAAGACCACCCGTCACCCAGCGACCATCTTGACAATCATTGAGTCCACTGTCGAGCTTTGGGAGCGGACGTTGACTCGCCAGAATCTAATCATTGGACAGCCCCTCCCATCTGTTTTCTTGTGCTCCAGTTAGAGCTTTACCCCTCTAATTCCCGTTTCCCCCCAGCCGAGGCTATCCTATTAGAGTCTTCTTTCTTGTTCCCCTAAGACTCTTGCCTCTTTGTCCACCGCCTCCGCGACGACCTCCCGGCCTGCCCGATCTGTTCTTTTTTCTTGCACTCTGCCGTCTAGACCGACGAGATCGACTATACTTTGCTGACTCATTCATGCCAAAAGCTTTCCTTTTGGTCACCCTGGAGTTTGACCACGCACCCTCCTTTTCAAGACAGCAAGCCTTTCCCCCGTTCCTCGAAAGCTTCTTTTTTATCCCTCCGCTCTCGGGTCCTCGTCGCTTCGACCCTTCAGTACTTTTTTTCTTCTTTTCCCAGCTCGTTCCGGGCTCGACGCCAGTGCTCTATCGAGCATTAGTCGGGTTTCTTTGAGTGGCCACTGCCTCTTCCTCAGCCCACCCGCGCCGCTTCGATGTTGCTTTCGAGCGTGGCGGTCTCCACGGTCCTTTGTGACTTCTGTGCGCGGCGTTTCCCGGCTATGGACCGGCGGCCTGGCCTCTTTTCATTCGCTTGTTCCTTTTTTCTAGAAATCTGATTTCGCTTGGTTTTCCTTGGTTTAGTTTGGTCCCTCGGACGTTCTCGCGGAGATGCTTTAGAACTTCTCCCCTCCACCTTTTTTTTTATTTTCTTGTTCCCGTCGATTGGACTTGCTTGTATCCGTCTTTATTTTTGGATGCGCTCGGTCTTTATTGAAGATCTGTTTTTTAGCTACGAGCGCAGCGGACGCCTCCTCCTCCTCTCTTGGATTGCCCTATCCCCCCCTTCAGCGACGATCCGGGTTCTTTAAGGAAAAAGGGTGCCTTACGCTCCTCTTAGTCCCTTCCCCTCTGCTTTGGTCCCCCCGCTTGGACAGGCCCTTTTGTTCTTCTCCGACCGCAAGGCTGGCCCTCCTTTTTGCGCCTTTTCTTCGGTACCCTTTCTTCTTATGTCTCCGGGAACTCAACTTTCTATCTAATTACTCCGAGGAGGTTTTGGCCCTTGTTCGCGATGAGTTCTCTTTCTCCTCTTTTTTTCCACCTGTTCACACCCTGCAACCCCCCGCAACAGTGACAACCTGCTCAATTTCTCGCTTCCGATGTTCCTTTGCGGGCGCCTCTATGCTTCTTTTCCTTTCCGCCGGTTTTCGATTACGGTAACTATTTCTTGGTCTTCGCCGCTGTTCCACCTCTTCTTCTTCGTTTCGGGGTAATATTGATTTGCAGAAGAATGTTCAGGTCAAGGGCGATCGCGTTCGTGTTATTTTTTCCCTCTCTTTATTTTTTTCTATTTATCCTATGTCTCTCTGTATGTGAAGAGCTCTATGGGGTCCTTTCTTCTCATGCCACGTCTCTCTTCAGCTCCTTCTATTTCGCGGGTGGTGTTCTCTTTCGCCCACTTAATGATAAAAAGATTTTTGGCCGCTTAGCTCAGAGTCTAGTCCTGCTCGTTTTCATCCTGACCAACCTGATCTCTGAAGAAGAATCCTTTGTGACTCTTATAAGGGGGCCTTTTAGGGCTCACGACTATCCCGCGCCTATTCTTTCTCGTAAATAGAACGGATGTCCGGTTCTTTTTGAGCTTCTCTTCCGCCACCAATCGCCATTCCTCGCCAGCTAGTGAGCGCTTTTTCCTCGTATCGTCCTCCCGGTCCCTAGATCGATTCCGTCTAGCTCTTCTTCTTTGCTAGCTTTTTTGCCCCGTGGGCGCACCCGCCCCTACTACTCCTCCCTTTTTTTCATTCCTTCCTTTGTCATGCGGCAAAGACTCAAATTCGCGGTTTGGCTCCCTTTGGCTCGGACCTACACCTATTGGTGCTCCTTTCCGTATTTCGAAAATTCTTCTCAGTTCGATCACAGATCTCCTCGCAATACAATTTTAGTTCTCTTTCACAGGCTGATAATCCTGGGTTCTTCGTCTGTTCTGTTCCCTGTTATTGGAGGGGGAAGCGGTCTCTCCGCTGCCTTGACTATCATCGCCTTTGCCACTCCTGCCCAACCACCTTCGGCTGTTCTTCCACGTGTCCCATTATCCCGTTTTCCGGAGGTCGTCCGCCGCCGTTCCTGCCCCCAAGCTTCTTCCGCCGACTGGCTTTGAGCATCTCGAACCTCTGGGTCCCCCCTTATTTTGGACAAGATCTCATCTGTCTATCCCGAGACCCGTTTTTCTTTCCCCCCTGAGGCCCCCTTCTGGCCCCCCTAAAGTTGGACGATCTTTGTACTTTAGAGGCGTTCGACTGATCTCCGTAGTATGGTATCACCTTTTCACTCCTGACCCGTCTTCCTCCGGCTCCATAAAAGACGGCCCAGACTTCAACTCATTATCAACAGGGTGACCAGCTTAAGACCAGCGTTGTCCACCCCCCTCTCACGTCCATCTTTCCCTCTAACCTCCTCTCCGTGCCTCAGAGAATGCAGCTTCAGACTTTATGGCCTCTTGATACATCCCTCGCCCCCTTGTCCTTTCCCGACGGCCGGCTCCCCCCCCGCGACGACCTTTTTCCCTCCGCCCGCGCGAGCCCTTCGACTCGGCGTTTTTAGAAAGTTTCGCTTGAGTGCCTTAAATTACCCTCAAGTGCCGGTAGTCCCCTCCCTCTCGAAACTTCTCTTATTACGATGCCGTCAGTCGCTACTCCAATCGTTCCTTGGGTCGCAGCCCAAGAGATTCATCCCCCGTCTTCTCCCATCCTGCGCGAGAGAATTACCTGGTCGGCCTGGTCCAGGTGCCTGGGCTTTCCTTTTTCCAGTCTCCCATCACCCCACGGGTAGCTGTTCTGGCCTGGACCTGTGTCCCCTCCGTGGGTATTTTTGTTTTTATCTTAGATGTTCGACGCAGCCGTGCTGCCGCGAGACGCAGCCCGTGTGAGTACCAGCGCATTCTTTGCCTTGCGCCCCTGCTATTCTCTCCCTTCCTTCTGATCCTACGCTTTCCCCTGAGCGTCTCCAGGTGGACACTTCCTATTATGTTAGGTTCAGCTTCCTTTTCTCCTTTAGTTCAAACCGATGACGCGTTCGGTTCCTAAAAATGTTCTGCGAAGATTTCTGCTGGTTCCGTTTAACCAGTCTCATTTGGCCCGTTCCCTTAGATCCGACTTATAGACTACTTTCCTTGTGGCCTTGAGAGATTTTTCTCCGAACACGTCCAGCTTCTCTCCCTGAAGCTCCCTCCTTCATGAGGCTTTCCTCGCGCCAAGCCTTCCCAGTTGTCATGAAAGAGCTTATGGTAGTCGGTTTTTTCCCTCCCCCCCGATCTTTTTTTGCCCCCCAATCTAGGTCCTGGTGTCTCCTTCAGCTTTAATCTTCCTTATCTAATCGTGCTGAGCTAAGCCGTCTTTTGGCCGTTTGGACCACTCCTCTTTTACTAGTCTTTCTTATCGATCGACTCGACTGTTCTGGTAGCTTGGTCGTTCTCTAGTCATTATCACCCGTGCTCCCTCCCTCCTTTCCCTTTCTTGCTGCGTTGCTCTGGGGGTAAAATCAATCCGGACTCACTTCCCTAACCGTTGTCCCTCCCTTCACTCGCGCGCTATTATCTCCGAGGAGTATTTTCTGCGGCACGGTGGTCTGTTAGTTCCCCCCCCTTGCCCGCCTTCAGCTAGCCGTAATATCCCTTGTCTGAGAGTCGCGACTGGGCGGGGACCTGTTTCTCATGGAGGTCTAGTTAAGTGCAGTTTGGTCGCGCTCTTATCCCCAACGTATTTTGTGCTCGTCCTTCTTTCTTCCTCCTGGTTCTTTTGGACAGGGCATGGTTTTTCTATCTTTTCCTGTGCAACTATGTAGGTTCGGATGATGCCGTCCTCTTGTCTAGGTTGAGCGTGCCCGTGACGTTTCCTAGCTTTCTTGGACCTCCCTACCCTTATCATAGACCATTGTTGGTCTGGCGTGTCCCTCCTTCTCCTCCTCTAATGATTTCTATATGGTCTGAGCGCTGTTGGTGTCCTTAATTTCTCTCTTCTGAATCGCCTCTGCAGTCCATACCTATCGAGGATCCTATAGTGCTTTTATTTTTATAACGTTGAATCACTTTTGCTCTTAAGCTCCCCCGAGGTCCTTCTATGTGCGTCACTTTTTTGACGCGTAAATTGCTGGTTCTTCGATGATTCCCTAAGGGCGGCGTTCGCTGAGAAGGTAGGTCGCTTAACACCTCTCTCCTTTCTTCCCTGTGCATCCTATTTTCACTTAACTCGCGACGAAGCAAGACTTTCTTCGGTCCTCTCTTTCGCTATGCTCTGTACTACTGGTCCCTTCCTTGTCGCTCTTGGACTCTTCACCCCAGCTCCTCTCCCGACGAAGACTCCAGGCAATTCTCTCTTCCTTATTTTTTCTTAGGGCGTCGAGCGGTCTTTCAGTGTTCTTAGGTTTGTTTACCCGTTCTACCCCCGCACACAGGACAGCTTGTCGGTACTAAGGTTCTCCCACTCTTTATTTGACCGAGGGCGGGCATGCTTTTTCGAGTTTAGGCCTTTCCTTTCGGTAGAGTCTAGGTTCGCTCGGCGCCACCTCTCATGACGATTTATCTCTCCTCTATCTTTCCGTTGTGTCCGTCCTTTCTGCGGGATGCATCCTCTCTTCCCCACGCCTTCATTCCGCTCATTATGGGCGTCGGGGCTTTAGATGCAGATGACGTCCCCCCATCGTGTGTCTTCTTTTTTCCCAGAGCTCGGTCTTTTTGCGTCAAGGTTCATACATGCACACCTGGATCTCTCTTCCTCCGTTCTTTTTTTTTTTTGCTAGCCTGTTTTTCTTTTCCGCCCTCAATTGGCGGCTTGAATGAACAGCGCCTTTCTTCTCTTGAGCGATAAACCCCCTTTCCTTTCCTCGGCTGAGGCGTCTTTTGTAGTCTTTCCTTTCCCGCCACGCTCTCGGTCCTCTCCTCTATATCTGTCTAGCCCTTCTTACGAGAAAGTGGAGCTAATAACGTATTATAATCTCTTAAGTCGGTCCGTTTCCTTCTCCCGTCCTTTCCCGCTACTGCGGATCCGCTTTTGGCCCCTCTCGAGCCCCCTTCCTTTTTGCGTCCGTAGTCGAACAACGGGGCGGTCCAGATCCATTCTCCCCTTCCCCTTCACCTTGCAAACGCCTACTGTTCTCCGGTTGGCTCCCTTCTTTCGTTTAGGGTTTCTCTTTTTCTTTTTCGAGGCTCGCAGCGGAGGAGGACCGAGTATCAGAGCCCGACTCCCCAAAACGCTGCACGCTTCAGCAGCCGTTTTTTCCGTCTCAAATTATTACTTTACGACGCATGCGCCCAGCGGAAAGTCCATGGTCTGATCCTTTGCACTCCCCTTGTGTGCTTCCCCCACGCGTGGTTCCCCCGCCCATCTTTGTTATAGTTTGAGCGATCCAGGTCACGTGTGGCAGTACACGTACCCTTTGCTTTTTTTCCTTTAGTGTGGCTTTCCTCTAGGCTGGCTTCCGCCCCTCGATTTCTCTGCGCATTTGTAATTCAGGCGCGCCGCCGGAATCAAGACGGACAACCCTCCAGTAGACTTCCACGCCATCTCCACCACATGTTCTCGTACTCCTTTTTCCTACAGTCCCCCCCTGCCCCCTCGACCCTTCCCTTTTCCCGTTCAATCAAACCCGCAGAAGGTCTCCAGGCTGACCGCAGAGATTCCTTACCCTTCCTTCACATGACCCGTGTCCCAAGAGCCGGCGCTTTTGCTCTCTCTCTCGGCACCGACTACGTGGGAGATCCCACTCTTCCCACCTCGACGCTTCTTATTGTGGAGACGCGATGCGTTGCCTGCCAATTAAAACAAGCGCGTTTTTTCGCTAGACACGGGGATCGAGTCTTCGCGCCTCACTCGAAATTCTTCTTTTCCGGAATAGAGGATAGCAGCGATACGCCCAAGTTTTCTTACTTTTTACCGGTTGCCCCTCTCCGTTCGAAGGGTCTCTGTTTTCCCCTCTCACCTCTTACCCTGGTTAGGAAGGAATTTTACCCTGGATGGCATCTTCTCTCTGTCTCTGAAAGAAGACCAGTGACTAGAACCCTTCGCGATCTATCATCCTTGGTCCTGCAGGAGAGCTCTGCAAGTAGACCAGCTCTGAGCTCCATAAACAGAGGTAATGTCTTGATCTCTTTCTCGGTGGACAAATTCTCTATTTTGGTCACCCCCTCCCCTCTCTTCTAACTCCGCCTGCGCTGGGCTCCCCCACCACCTTCGCAGTATGGCTCGGTGGTCCGCCCTCCTCCTACTATGCTTCCGGTGTGCAATTATCTCGGAAGTGGTTCTAGATTATATCTTTTCCTATCGTGTTGCTGTCTATCTCAAACCTTACCCTCCTTCGCCTTGCCCCACGCGGCCCGATGAGTATGCTTCCGTCTTTCCCGTTACGATCCCTGATCATCTTCCATTTTCTCCTGAACCCTGAGGTCGTCGGTTTGCAAAACTTCGCAGCTGACCATATCTTCCCTTTTTTTTCCCAGCCGGTCTCTCCGCATCTCTCTTTAGATTCCCCGTGTTGAACGTTTGTTTCACCCCCCTTTTTGGAAAAGCCACATCACCCGGCTCGCTCCTCTGTCACCCTTTCCCCTCCTCGTATGAGAACGAAGAGTTCCAATTAAACCACTTCGGCTACTTCCCAGGCCTACCCGCGGCTTATTTTCTTCTTGTCCCCACGAACTCCTCAGCCCCTTTTTCCTCCCCCACTAAGTCAGTCTCTCCGAGAGTATCCCGTCGAGGCCAGCGATTTCCACCTGCTTTCTGTGTTCTTAGTGTTCCTCTCTCCTTCCTGAAGTAAGATCCGTGAATAGCGCCGACTGGCGAGGGGCCTTTTGTCAGGGAAAATCGAGAGGTACCCCCTCCTCCTAGGTCCTCTTTTTCCTTTCGAGGTTTTGGATACCCTTTAGTCCGGGCTTCTTATCCCCGTATCTATCTGGACGGGGCCGGTTGCTACGCTTGTTCCGGTTTTACTTTCGTTTCCTTCTTGTCTCCAGTTGTCTAGTTGCGGGTGAGTGTTTGCCACTTGGAATTTCTTTTTGGCTCTTTTGGCTTAACTTCAGCGCCTGGACCTGTGGAGATGGCGTCACTGTCGATCTGCTGTTATCAGTCTTTTGGCTGGCGTTTCTTCTTTGACTTCCCCTGATTCCCCTTTTCTCCTCGGGAAGTCCCCCCGCCTGTTGCGATCCGATGCCTCATTTCATCTCTGAGTCACGGGGGCTTCAGGACTGCACACGTGGCTTCTACGTCCTATGCATCCTCTACTGGCCTTTTGTCAACTCTGCGTCCGCTAGCGCAATGCTACGACGCCATGATTTGCGCCTTCTGCTTTGCGACCCCTTTTCGCGTACCTTCTCTTCCCATCCATAGAGCCGTTCATGAACCATTACTGTGACGACGTGTTCCGATCCGTTTTGGGAGATCGTGCTCTTTTCCTTTGTTCCCTCGTCCTGCGAAGTACCGCCTTTACGCGCCCCGAATAGAAGGACGAAAGATGCACATGTTGATCCGTTTCGACTATGTGCCGAGGGCGTAATTCGAGCTTGAGTGACGTCGCCCTTCCCCGTGTGTTAGCTTCACCCCCCCCTTCCTGAGTGTCTTTTCCCTCCTTCGGGTCCCTGACGAGGATGACTGGGCGCGGGTCTGACGTGAGGAAGGCCTTTGGTTCGGTCTAGCGCGCTGATCTCCCTACGTGCCGGCCCCCAATGGTGAGCAGATCTATCAGCTGTCTTTTCGAGCATTTTCCTTTCCCTGTCTCTCCCCTCGGCCACCCTCTTATCTCTTCCTTCATCTCCTTTCCCCTTTTTGGCCTGGCCGCGGCTTGCCAGACCATCGTTGTGTCTAGATCACTTCTCTTCTCGGCGATCAATTCTGCGCCCCAAGCCCCACCGGATCTCTCTCTTACTCTCCTTTGTGTTTCGCCCCTATCCCCCTGTTTTCCGTTTTATTTCTCTCTTGCCAGCGCCGTATCTTTTCCTCGGCTTTCGATATGGTTACTGAGGCGAGTCACCCTGCCTCCAGAGTAGATGATGAGAGTGGACTAGTAGAGGTAAATTCACGCTTCTTGGCCCCCTAAGAGTCGACCAGTAGATGCTCCCTTTCGCGTACCAGTTCTCCTCCCTACACGCCTCTTCCACTACAAGTTTTGTGATAACCTCCAACCCCTCGACAGATTCGCCTTTCGTTTCCGCAGTAGTGCTACCTCCCCCCCTCTTTTTTCTTAGTACTCCCAAGGCGAGCCTGTCAGCTATATAGACTTCGCCTGCAATCCTCCCCGCGTTTGGTATCCACTTCCTTGTTTTTCTTTCGTCTTGTTTCTTTCGCGCTGTGTTTTGCGGTCGCCCGCTTACCGATTATCCTCTCATCCCCTCCCCTCCCCACGTGTCGTCTTCGTGTCGCAGGATCGTTCGTAGAGTTCTTGCGACGTCCCGTTTACGCTAACCCGGCGCCACATCTCCAGTTCCCAGTTCCGGTTGTGCGGAAACGATGGGGCGTCAAAGTGTGGGGACACAAACAACCCCCACCTGGCTTACCTCTCCCCGTTGTTTGGCCGTCCCCCTCCTCACCGTCTCGTGTCTCCTTCTTCCCCTGCTCAGATATCGCCGCCTCTATGCGGTGCGTCCTTTTCGCGCGATCGAGCTCATGCAGTGTTTCTTCACGCTACCCGCGCCTCCGCCCTTTTTCCTCTTATCCCCCTCTGCCTCCTCAACTCTCAGAGTACTCAAGCAAGTATCTCCACAAGGCATTTCTCATCTTTCGATGGACGTCTCAATCGAACGCATCTGTGCACGATACCCACTCGCCTCAGGGTCCTCATCCTCTACAGCTCTTTGAGCCCGGAACCCGTATATCAGTACCTTGCCCCCGGGCCAGAAGGCAGAAGGTAGACTTGCCCGCTACGCCGGACCCCCCTGTTCCCGGAGACCCCCTCCTATGAACATCGAGCTTTGTCGGTGAGACCGCTAGCTGTCTTCTTCGGCATAACACGAGGCAGTTTCGGTCAGCAGGGGCTCCCTTCTGCCCTTCCGACTCGACTCATCAGAGCACCCATTTTCTTACTGCCCGAAGGATTACTGACTTCTTTAGATAAGGCGCCGCTTTCGTGAGATTTACTTTGCCAGTACCCATTAGGTTCGGCACTTTCGCTTTCAAGCATCCCTTCAGATCCAAATTCTTGTCCCCCGAGGTTAGTTTTTTCTTTCTCACGAATTGTTGATAGTGCTTTCCTTTGTTTCCTACGAGCAAGGGCCCTTGACCGGCGAGAAGTCGTGCTCTTTCTTGCCCGCCGTCCACAGTGCCCCTCCGCCTTGCGCCCCCCCGAGGGACCACTTTATTCGAGATTGATCCTCGGTTTGGACCAGGTCATTCTTTATGGGCCCTCAGTCGCTCATTTCTTACCCACCGCCGCGCTAATCAAAAATGGATGAGCTGCTGTCTTGGGTTTTGCCCCCCTCACGACAGTCACGTTTCCTCTCTTCCTTGTCTGAACTGAAGGGCCCAATTTTTGTTTCGATGAATTTTAATAGGTGGGTTTGTGGAGAGATCTCGCGTCACCCCGTTACTTGCCACGCATTTTCGTCTTCCCGTTTTCGGGCTTTTCCCTGTGCTGCTACCTTTCTTCTTGTCGCGACCCAACGAGAAGGTCGTCGGGGTTGACGTTTCACTCTCTCTTCTCTGACATCCCCTCCGCCTTCTCAGCGGATCCGCTAACTAGCAGTAGATCTTCGTTTAGTTGACTATTTGAAGGTGGTAACTCGCTTTTCCCGATACTCCCCCCTTTCTCTACTCTCGGTAACCCGTGAGTAGCGACCGACGGAATCGCACTATTCCCCCGTGTTTATTCTTTGGTCCATTGGTCTTTTACATTTTGACGTTTTTTTAGCTTTCCGTGATGTGACACCCTGCAATCCCTTCCGAACTTACAATCACGGTCCCAGTGACCCAGACCCCCTGAGGCGCTGCGTTCTTTCGCTTTTTTTACGAGTCCGAGAGACCCTGAGGACTGGTTTTTTCTTTCCGAAATTCTTAAGAGCGAGGATCCCCGTTGTTGTTTTTTGAGCTCGTCCTGTTCGGTTGGTCTGTCCTTGATCCGTTTCCACGCTCGCCTGCTACCGCCGCGCCGAGAGCTGGTAGATCGTGGCGTCGAAAAGTTTGTCGGTTTTTCCTGCTCGCTTCCCCCCTTCTTCCCCCTTCTCCTGCTTGGCCCTTTTTAATGGCGCCTTGGCGGTACCCGTGAGCAATTGCGTTGAGTCTTTGGCTGATGGCTCGGCTTGTGTTTGATTTTTTTTTTCGTTCCCCCCGCTGGACGTTCTCTTATTCCTTTTGGCCTCTAATCTTGCAAAGTACCGTGTGGCGCTTGGCGCTGTCCCTCTCTGACTTTTTTTTTTTCTTCTTAGGTTTGGCCTTCTTTCTGTGAGGCCTTGCTTTGGCGTTGATAGGACGCAACCCAAGCCATAGAGCGCGATGCCATTTATTTAGCACTTTTTACGGTTTTTTCCTTCTCGTACCTGCCACCTTTGTGCGTTCCCTTCCCGATTGCTCTTTGGTATCCTTTTTTTTTTGTTTTTTTTTTTTTGTGTGGTTTGTTGTTGTTACAACGCTTTCCCAACCAGTTTTTTCGCATTTCCTCCCCGCCTCCCTTGCGGGCTCGCCTCGTTTCTTTGCTCTCTTGCGCGTACCTTGCATTACGTTCATTGCAGCTTTTTGTCCGACATCCTTGTACCGACGTGTCCGCCGTCCTGTTTTTCTTTTCGGGGTTTCCTGATAATCAGGTATCTCGCGAGGACACTCCACCCCGCCACACCCTGCCTTCCCGTACGCGTTAGATTTACCGGTTGATCCTTTTTTTATTTACGTCTATGTTAAGTGGTGCTCAAGTCTCTTTTTTCCTGTCTACGTGCCGCCGGTGTGCGACTATTTCCTCCCCCCTTGCCTCGTCTCTTCCCTCAGACATCTAACAAGAGGATTGACGGAGGCGAGGGGTATGACGGTGCGCGCATCTTGCCTGAAGGGTTTTGCATAGCTTTCGTATGCGTGAGTGCTTCGAATTGCTTCACTTTCGTAGATCTACTGCTCGCCCTGTGTTTGTTCCGATTCTTCAGATGTTTCGTGCAGGGAAGACTAGAAGAGGCCCCCGGCATAGTCCTTTTAATGACGCACTTTTTCTTTTGTGGTCCCTTGCCTTTGAGCAAAATGTGCCTACGATTCGACCTTGCGGGCTGGGCGATCCCCATGCTGCCCCCTACCTGCCGGATCAAATAAGAAGTTTTTTGTGAGAGCGCCGGGGTATTCCTTCAGCCCCCTTTTTTATTTCAGGCGATCTCTTTTCCCTTTGCCCCGCAGTGAGTAGTTTTTCACTCTGAAAAGCCTCGCTTACAACTTCCACCCTCGCCAGTTAAGGTTTTCTCTTCCTCCAGAGGTCTTCCTACTACTCCTTCCGCCAGCGGCGCGACAGTTGACTAGGGTCTGCCCGAGCAGCTTTCTCGGTTCCACTCCCCCTCGTGAATTTCCTTTATTCCCGTTTTCAATTGCTAGACGCAGATCTTCTAAATCCCCCTATGCCTCCCGTCGTTTCCGTTTCATTGGCTCCCGTATATTTCCGCTTTTATAAGAAGATTGGCTCCGTTTTCGGTGAAAGTCAACTCTGGCGTTGGTTGCGTCCGTAGTCTCGTTTGGTCCGTTCCTGATCCCCATCCTACTTCTGCCCAGAGGCACCCATCCTGTCCTTTTTTGAATCCTGTCAACAGGTGTCTGCTTTTTTCGTCGGTGGCGGGCGTCCTGTGCGGTTGTTTAGTGTAATATACGCCGATTTCTTTGTATCCGAGCCTTCGCACGTTTCGCCCCCCCAGTCAGGCTTTTAAGTCAAGTGTTTGAGAGATCTTCGTGCCGACGTTTGGACCTTTCAGGAGAAAGGCGTGGCACCGCCAGCCTTTTCCCCCCCTGGTCTTTCTGTTGCCGCTTCGCTTCGCTTCCCAAGATTTTTGCCAAAGCCGTCGATGTCGACGGTTATTCCGCACCTTCCCCGTGTGGCCAGTCCCGATTTCAACTTTTCGGCATCGGCCGGAAAGTTTTCTGCCTCGCCGCTCGGCGGTTGCGTCCCGCGGCTTGTCGTCCCTTCGCAGAGCCTCCTCCGTCACGGACCTCCCGCGCCCGCCAGGTCCCCCTAAAGCCGGATGGCCAAAGTTTCAGATCCTTCACCAGGCCCTCCCCCTACTCTCCCCATAACGTATCCAACCCTTCCTCCCACTTCCCCCCCTCGTTCTCTCCCCCCTCCCCAACCCCCCTCATGTTCCACCTTCGTCCTTCCTCCCCCCCCCCTAACCCCCTACTTTTCCCCCCCCCTTAATGCCCCCCCTTCCCCCCCTCGCCACCCCAACTCCCCCACTCCCTCCCTCCTCCCTTTCCCCAACCCCCCCCCTCCCTCAAACCCCCCCCCCCCTCCGCGCCTTCACCCCCCCTCCCCCCCCACCCTCCCCCCCCACATACCCCTCCCTGTCCCAGCCTCACAAACTTCCTCTTCTACTCCTCCTTCCCCCACCACCTGATCCCACTATCCCCCCCCTCACCCCTGCCCCCCCCAGGGTCTCTTTTTCGCCGTAGGTCTGTAGATGCCCAATCTCCCGCTCGAACGTTTTCCCCACATCTTTCACGCTCAACCTCAACTCCTCTCAGTCCAAGCTCATCATCCCAGAGTGCGCCTTGAACCAAGCGTCTAGGTAGGAGCCATTTCCCTTTCCCTTCCTGCGAAGGGCGCCCGAGCCCGACCTCTGCGTGAACCGATACGTTTTACTTCCCGCCTGCAATCGACGTCTTCCGCGTTGGAGACAGTTTTTTGGGTGCCCTGCTCAACGGCTCCCACTACGCCCGCCGGTGTCGGACATCGCCAACGCTTGATTCCTTATGCCGTCGTCTCTTCCCTCCATAAGAGAACCCCGTAATTCTTGTTCCCCCTTCTGACTCGACTTGCCCTCTACGGTCGATAATCGACTGCTGTGCTGAATCTGGGTCAGTTCTGACGGCGCTTAGGTGGTTTTCCATGTGCCTGCCCTTCTACCCCAGACGGTAAATATGCGTGCGAAATTTTTTGCACGGGGAGTTTGAGATGTCGTTTTTCCCAGCCCGCGTTTCAGCCGTGCGGTGGAAATGGCTGATCGAGCATCCGGGGAGCTCCCCGGCGCTAGCTTTGCCCCTTGACCCCCAGTCCCGAGTATGAGATGACTCACTATTGAATTTTGTTGCGTTCTCTCATCTCGGCCGGGACCCCGTTTCCCTTCCCTAGATGTAGGCGTTAAGCGCTCGAGTTTTTCTTGCGGCATGCGCTGTTCCTGGTTCACTTTTTTTCCTCTGTGGCGCGGCCCGGGGCCCGACCGCCTCAGAATAATCAGTCTGCGTTTGCGTGCCAGGAATTTTTATTGGTTCGACCTCTTGGTATCCCTCTTTGTTGTGTTGCGCTGAGAGAATCTCCACCTTTAGCTGTCCCGTCCTGCCAACGGAGATGACGTATGGTGCGGCGGCACGTGGACGCTCCATGCATCTGCATCCCGTCGTCGGCCCCCCTCCCGGTTTGCATGGTCGTCTTGGGGAAATGATGATTTGCGTGTAAGCAAAGGCCTTTGGACAGCCGAGATCTCTCTCATCCGCCTCTCTCTCCTTTTCTGATTTTTTTGTCTTGTGGACTGTGTCACCTTGCGAGGGCTCTCTCTGCAATTCTGCTCGGATTGCCTTCTTATAGAACTGTGCGTGGCGCCGACGATCCTTTAGTCACTATCCCCCTTTTTTCACCTCAGGTCCGGACCTTAGGACGTTATAGGGGCTCTTCTTTGAAATACCCCTAGGTCCCCCGCCTTCAAAAATTTAAATCTCTTCAGAAGAATCATGGAGCTTTATGCCTCCTCTTACCCACGCGAGTCCGCTGGTCCGCATTAGTTGTTTTCCCTAAGGACGTATATTCCTCTCAAGTTTCGTTTTGAGCGTAGGACCAAGTCTCTCGCTTCTTTTCTCTTTTTTTGTTTCAGGCCGCAGCGCCTTTCCCCTCCCCTCGCCTCCGTCTCTTTCGCGAGTGGCGTATAACAAGTAGTCATGCGCTCTTGGGATTCCCTCCTGTCGACGGCTCAGGACCGGGGCCTGTCTTTATTCGGTTTCTGTTCGCTGGCGTGCTGATGCCTTCGGCGTTGATGAGGTTGATTTACCCGTTCTTCTCTTGCCTGCTGCATCCCTCTCCTTCCTATGCTCGTCCTTTTTGGAGCTCTTTTCGACCGTCGTCTGTACGCCCTCTTCTCGCTTTGTAGAATGGCCGGCCATGTACGTTAGTCTTTTGATACCCCCGTCGATCGACGCTGATCATCGGACGCCAGACCTCTTCGGTTCTTTTCATTCCATTGTACTCCCGATCGAATATTTTGAACTTTGTTTTTATATTTGACTGAACCACGGGGCTCTTTCCCCCCTATTTTCAGGCATCGTTGTTTTTTGGTTGTTACCACCGTCTTTGGTGACGCGAGCGGGGCGCATTGTTTCTGCTGTTTTTTTTTTTCTGCTTGTTTCGGAACACGTTGAGTCCGGGTCCCCGAATCTATGTCTTGACAGAACATCCGCCGAGAGTGGAAGCGCTCCGGTTTGGGCCGATTTTTCGTCCTTTTGATTTTCGGTCGTCTATTGGACACGTGTAAACCGCAACACGCGCCCGCATGCCCGACGAAGAGCCTTCATCCTTTCTAGGCTTCTTGCTTTGTTTCTTCCTTGATGTATAGGATGGACGTGTCGACCAAGGACGCACCCCTTAATGTTTCAGTTTTTTTGCGGTAGCGAAGGCGGAAGACTTTCACGCTTCGGTATTCCGGTTCTCTGAGCTTGACCTTTTACTTTTTCATCCTATTCGAGTAGGTGAGTGAGCACTTCTCGGAGGCTCTTATGACTTCTTTTTTTTTTTACGAGCAGATGCGGGGTTCCGTTCAGTTTATCTGAGGCCAACGAGCGCCTCGTTCACTCCTTCTTCGCATCTGCTGCGCGGGGGATGGTCTGCCAGCTCCAATGACCCACCAGAGATGGCAGCTCGCTCAGCGTGGAGTTGCGATGGTTTTTATACTCCCCCGGCT
>Ga0179591_1280333_pt1 | contig 20099 bp, 14 predicted proteins | sample CZOMad2_1_08_16f_FD_182891 | JGI IMG/M metagenome (GOLD analysis project Ga0179591, IMG submission 182891) | Vadose zone soil fungal communities from Angelo Coast Range Reserve, California, USA - CZOMad2_1_08_16fungal (PacBio error correction) | ecosystem: Environmental > Terrestrial > Soil >... | reverse complement strand
CCGGCTCTTCCCCTTTTCCGGCGGCAGTTCTATAAAAACTACCTTGATACCTTACACCCCACCCCTTCTCCCCCCGTAACTGGCACGTGCCCGGGACGTGTAGGTTCCAGATCGCTCCCATGGTAACCCCTCCCCCTCTATTATAGGGCTGAAGTTGGTGTCCCCGGGCGTGGGTAGTTTTAACGCTTCGCTTACCATGTAAAGCACTCTGCCTTTTTCTGTCTCCGTCCATCTACTCCCCTTGCGGAAACTTCCCTCTGCCACAATTCCCTCGTGCAGTAAAGCCATGGAGTTATCTCCCCCGTTATATGGTAGTTCGCCGAAATGGACTCGCCTCCCCCCGCAGACCAGGCATCCCAGTCGTTCGTAGGTTTTCCCTTTTTACGTAATAAGAGCCCCTGAGAACCCCCGATTGCCCTAAAAGACACCCCCCCCTAATTTTACTTTTTTGATTGAGCGCATTCTGTTTTCCCATTTTTCCCTTTCCAAGTGTTTCTGGGTTGACCCACCCACCTTCCTTGCTTAAAATAGACCTTCCCCAAAACTCCCTGGTCGAAACTTATTACTCTCGTATTGCCTCCGTCCTAGACATGACAGCCTCGCCTCCCAGAGACCCATCTGCTCCGAGAAAACTTTGACCGTTCCTTTTTCTCCGGTCTTATTTATATGGTTCACGTCCCTAAAATCCCCTGTCTTGAACTTTTTTTCTTGGTGTTACCTATTTATGCCACTTGCCTAGCAGAAGAGTCATCCGATGAGTTCCCTGACACCTCCCCATTCCGCATGACGGCCGCCCCTCCCTATCATTTCCCTTCCCCGGACCTACTTGGAATTAGTAGTCTTTTCCAGGTATTTTTTCCTTTCCGTAATATTGTTCTTCTTACTCTAATGCCTTTCTCACCAAAACAAGCGATGATGGTCCCAGACAACTCTACAAATTCCCCTTTTAAACCTTAATGCCCTGATCATCATTAACTCATCCCTCTGGGTCACGTACCGATTTTCCTGCTTGCTCCGGCCAGCCCGGTTAGATCAATTTCTTCTTTTCGCGGGGTCTGAGCAGAGCATTGACCTTATATGACCTTTTCTCTCCTTTATTAGAGATTTCCCAATGACATGAGCACCCACAGCCTCGATCAACCTTCCCGTGGCGTGGTTATGTCTAGTGTAGGTTTTCCCAGTCTAATAGACCACGTTCCCCCCCCCAGGACGCTTTTCGACCTGTCGCTCGGATTCTCTTTTCGACCGTACATCTTTTTTGATCCCTCCTGATTCTCTGGCTTCTTCTCCTATCAGCTTTTGCGTCCCCCCTCCTTCCCTTGACTCAAGAAATGCGCCCCCCGATGGAGGCTGATGGCCATCGCTCTGTGGGCGAGTACTTTCCCTTTTTTTGTTCCTTTCTCATGGCCGACTTTTTCCCCCCACGTCCGTGTTATGACTAACCCTTCGACAAGCAGTTCTCCCTCTTTTCCGCGGCACTCCAGCGCTGACTCAGTTCGTAACGGTCTTATCAATTTTCCTTCAGTTCATCCGCGCTTAATCTGCGTGCGCAGAGTTAATTTCCTTTCCGGCGTTTCTGATAGTTTCTTCCCAGAGAGAGATCAACACCCCACCACTTTAAATATCCCTCCCTCAGACCGCGGGCTCTCCCTCCCCCCTGAAACATCTTGATGTCCCCTTTGGAATGTGACCGTATGATTTCCATCCTTAACTTTTTAGATCTGGTGACTTTGTTTTTTTTCATACTTTTCGTGTTAAGTCTTTTGGCACACGCGCCTCTAAATGACGTTCTCTGCAATTGCCCCTTTTAATCCTAAGGCTCAATGCGCTAAATTTCGCTATCCTTTGCTTTCCCTGCTTGATCGATCCCGTCTGATACAGGCTCGCCATCCTATGGCGTCCGTCTTCTCCCTTTTCACTAGCAGAACTTTCACTCTTTCATACCTGTTTGAATGGCTGAACTTCACACCTTCACGCTCGACGGAGGAACAGCACGCCACAAACGGTCTCCCCCCCTACCGAATGATGTGAATATACACTTTGCATTAGTCGACTCAAGGGCTCCCCTGCATCGAAAGCGACTTGCCGGTAGGCCCCGATTGAGCGCTTCCCCCCCCCTCCTCAAGCACTTGCCCTTAACCGTTTTCAATTTCCCCCCTCCCATGACGTTCAGCGTAAGTTTCCCGGATAATTCTTTTCCAGACTCCCTCTACCTTCAAGGATCTTTCTTAGCGTTTGCTTTGTATAGTTTGTTGTCAGGCTTTACATCCGTCCCTTTCCGCTTTGCTTTATGTCCATTAAGTTCCATCGCCCAATATGATGAGACACCATGAAAACCGTTTTCCCCTCTCATTACCTTGGTACGATTACGCATGTGTCATAGTGTCCTTATTCCCTACCATTATTGAGGGCTATTTAACTCACGGAAATATCGACTCTAAGTTCCCAAAAAGGCTCACGCCCACCTCCCCCCCCACCAGCTGCGACCAACTCCTACCACTGCCGCAGTCGGCACATAAGTAACCCAAAGCATTCGTCGATGCTCTCCCTACTGGGCGATTATCTCTTATTCCATCTCATTCTCTGGAGTCTTTTCATGGAGAATAAGGTCTTTTATCCAAGCGGCTCTCATCTTCCTCCCCTTTTTATGCATTCCTGTGTTTCCTCTCCCTTGGTCTGACGGTCTTGTGCACTTCCCCCCTTCTCCTCACTTTTAGCCGATTGAGCGTTGACTCCCCCCGACCATGCGTTTTCCCTACGACGACATTGCAGGTCTAGTTTTTTGGCCCTCGTCTCTCTGGATATGAGAAGAACGACGTCTGGCTCCTCCCCCCTCCTAGCTCGATGGATTGTACGGTCTGGCATCGCTCATTTTTTTTTCGGGAGCCAGATTTGACCCCTTTTTAGCATTCTTATGCCTAAAAGAATTTTTTTCTCTTGGCCGATATTTTCCACTTCAGTCTTTTACGCGAAGCCGAAATTTGCTTGACATGGTATTTCTTCTTCCCTTACCCAGGAACAGGGGAACAGAGTCTTTTCATACTCCACTGCTATCCCCCCGAGTTCGTGTTTCACACTGCCCCAAGATGAAAGCTTCCTCCACTCCCCCAGTGCGAATTGGAGATGTTGTGTTAAGCCGGCGCGGTAAATTTACTTTTTTTTTATCCCGTAGGACGATTGAATCAAATTTCTTTCATTTCCTCGACTCTTGAGGGTAATTCGATCCCCCTCAAACAGTTCTTCCTGGCGCCCTTCCCTTTTCCGACCCCTGGTCGGAAGACCAGCCGACGGTAAGGCTCCCTATTCAGGATTTGCTGGAAAAATCCTCCCGGTTCTTTCCCATGGGGTGAGAGTTCCGCCTTAATCCGTACCCCATTATCTCTCTCTGGTCCCTTACCTCCCCTTCTAACAACAAAGAGTGGGGGATTGCTTTTTTTCCTTTTCCCCGTAAGGCATAAATGGACGCCCTGTTGTACTTCCCCCAACGCGGTGCCCTCTTTTCAGAGATCCCCCTATACACAAATTCCTTCTCCTTCTTCTCTCAACCGACGAGAGACTCTCAGGACTGGGTCTGCCTGAACTTCCCCCTTCCCCCGGGCGCTTTCGTCAATCCCACTTTACCCGCACCCCCCCCCAGATGGCAGCCTTATAAATTCCTTCTCCTTCAGTGATTTGAGACAGATAGCGTTCCACGACATCCCCCCCTCCAGTCCTCTCTCTTTTTCCTTTTGAGGTTTTGGCGTATTTGGAGGTTTTCCTTACTTCTTCTCAACCCTTCCTTTAATTTAGTTTTTGTTTCCAATGAAGGCTACTTAGCGCCTTTGGCTGCTACTTTGCGCGATATGATTTTTTTCTATTTTTTCTGCCTTCCCCCAGTCATCGGCTCCCTTTGCGTTCTGTCTTTCGTTGAAATTTTTGAAGTCTCGAAGTCTTGACCCTCTTTTTTGCAGACCTAAACGAACCTTTAAGACAGTAAACTTTTCTTTTCCTATTCCAAGTTCACAGCGTTTTTTCTCTTCCAGCCAGATCTGTGCTCACTTTTTGTATGACAGCCGACAGAGCTAAGTCCTCTCCCCTTCCTGCAATCAACCGGGAGAGGCTTCCCATTATAGGTGACTGGAGCTACCATCTTTTTTTTTTTTTCGTCCGACCCTTTTTTTAGTTCGTGCCCTTCCTTTTCTTCCTCCCTTTTTTTGTTTCCGGTCTTATGCCAAGACACGCTTGAGGCACTCGTAGATCTTGCAATGACTTATCGGCTCTTACTTATACGCACCCCGACTGATGACCGGCTTTACCCCATTATAACCATTCCCCGTGTTTTTTTCCCGTGGCGTGAAGGAGTTCCAGATGCTTTCCAAGACGCCAAGAGGATTGACGCAGTCTTAATGGAAGTTCCAGGACGCTGTTTTTTTGTCTGTTTCTCTTTTTTTAGATCTCCAATGTTCCTCGATGACTTTCAGGATTTTCTTTCCGATATCGATCCACGGGAATTTTCCGGATGAACACCAGGTTATTTTCCGCCCTTCCTGTCTCGAAACCTCCCCCCTTTGGCTAGCAGATCCTGGGCCGTTTCCCTTCCCCTGCCGCGACCAAATAAAGATTTCCTCTCTTGTTAGGAGATCCCGCGTTTTCCTTTTCACTAATATACCCTACTCCCCCCGTCCCACCCACAACCCAAAACTTTTGAGAGCCCAAGAAGGCTTCCTTTCTTAGCTAGAATCGGACTGGTTCTACTTCGTGTCCCAATGTGTTCGTTGTTTTCCTAAGGCCAAAAATTTTTCGACGTTAACAGAGCCTTACCTGCCACGCATACCCCTTCCTTCTACATCGATATTGTAGCATTTTGCCTTCACCTTGGTCCAGGCCCTCTGATCCAGAATCCGCTGAGCCTACCTTTTCCCATCGCGCCCCTCTTTTTTTTTTTTTTTTTCCCATGTTTTTCCCTGGCGAATGTTTCCTTCTATGTGAAAATATAGGAGTTTTCCTAGTCTTTTCTATTTTTGTGCTTTTCCCCTGTCCCCCTTTTTCAAATTTCCCTCTAGAGTCGATATTTCCGTCATTGCTTTACTTCTTATCATATCTTTCGTACGACGGCCGTATTCCTGACCATCTTCGAATATATTTTTACAGTGGTTAAAAGGTTTTTTTGTAATTTCTTCCTATTGTTCCTCCTTTCCCCCTCTACTCGCTGAGCCTTGCAATCAACCCGCGTTCCCTTTCAAATGCAAAAAAGGAAACCATTTGTTGTGTTGACTTGGCGTACTTTTCTATTGATGTCTTTCCGGTTCAAACTTGTCCGTCTTTTTCATCTTCCCTTTTGCTTAAGGCAAGCCGCAGGACACTTGATGACCGGTTCCTTGGTGTCTCCTCTTCTTGAATACTTCAGCTGGTTCTGTTTCGAATTGAGGCTTCATGCAATGCGCCGCGGTCCCCACATCACTCGTAGAAATTGGACTTTAGTGGGCCTTTTCTCCAGAGTGATGGTCGTCCTCTCCTTCGAGCCGTCGGCGAGCCATGCGAGTCCTCTTACTAGGACCCACCCGTTTTTCCCTAGCTGTGCTCTCTAAGGGCGTATAGCCTCACTTTTCCCAGGTCGCGCTTTTTCCAGAAAGAGAATTTTCATTGGCCTCAAGCCTGCCCCCTACTTTTTTTATGAGCGTCCCATTTTTTTGATACGTTTTCTCTTTTTTTCAACCCCGGCCTGTTATGAATCCGACCAACGCCCCGACTCTGCTATTTCCTTCCCGACGGACCACAGCGCTTGCGCCTTCTGGTCCCCCAGGTCAAGTTGAAGAGGGGCGATGTTTTTTTTCCTAAGCAGCGCGGGCTGACCAATCCCGTGTGTTGGACCCCCTTTTTTTGCAGGGTTGAAGGGGGGGGGACCGAAATTTACCCTGTCGGTTTTTTTTGGCCCCCCCCAGGTGGGGACCAAAAAATAAACCCCCTAAGGTTGTTTGGTATTTTTGGTGCAATTCGGGGGGTGGGTTTTTTTTGCACCAAAACCCAAACTGGGGGGGGTTGTTTTGCAACCACTCCTTTGGGGGGCATTCGCCAACAGATATTCCAAAACCAAAATAAAAGTGTCATGGGTCCGTGGGGCGGGGGGGGGTCTCAGGGGGTTGGTGTGAGCGTGGTGGGGGGGGGGGGTGGTGGCCCCGGGGGGGATTTGGTGGTTTGTGTTTCCGTGTTGGGTGGGGACTTGCTTGAGTCTGAGGGGGGTTTGGTTTTTTTTGTGGTGTAATTTTTTTGCGGTTACCCCTCACACGATGTTGACCAATGTGTCCACCAAAGTTTCCCCCTTACACACCCCCCGTTTTACCCACCTTTCCACTGTTGTGTTTCCTTGTCCCAATTTGGTTTCAACTTCGCGTTCCTCCTTTTTTATTAAATCCGGCTGCGTTTTGGTTTCATCTCCTTTTCCTCCATTGTGAGGAGATTTTTTCCTGCACGGCCCTTCATTCGATAACTCCCCCCCTCACGCGCTGTTTTTCCCGAGCCCCTCTCCCAAACTCTTCCCGGACCTGTTTTCCTTTGGCAATGAGTGATTTCCCCTGCCTTAACGTCTTTCACTGTCTTTCTGGGACCTAAACCGTGGTCTTCTGTTTTTCCGTGCTTGATGCGCAACGCGGCGCCCCAAACACAGTCGTCTTTCTAAACGACTTTCGTCGAATCAGGTTTTTTCACTGGTTTCCGAGCTCCCCTTTTTGATCCCCGACCGCATCTGATCACTTTTTTTGTTCCTCCCGAGAGCGCAATCGAACCGCCTTTCCGAGCGGCCCGAGTCCTGCATAACCTGTTCTCCCTATAGAAGAAGTTATTCTAAGTGAGCCGGTTCACAAATCACGCCCTCCCTTCCTCTCGCCAGCCCCTTGGGTTCGCCCCCTAAGCCGCTCTTAGTGGTCCCCAGTGGTTTTCTTCTGCAAAGAGCCTCCGACCGAAAAGCCCCCTTGAAATCGTTAGTTTTATTCCGTCGCTTCGATCCCTAGTGACCAGGTATCAGCCAATGCCCCCCCTTTCCGGGCAGGCCTTCACCAAGGTTGACGAATGCTTTAAGAGATTTTGAATTAGTACTCCACTTCGATCTTTTTTCAGGCCGCAAGGCTCCCGCTTTGATTTGTCAGTTTTCTTTTTCCCCCTCCTCTTTTCTTTCTATTTTTTTCTTAGCCAGGCTTTTCCCATATCTGAGAACCTACATTTCCCCCCCACCCCAGATTCATATCCACTTCTTCCGATTATGACCCTCCTCCTAGTATTACGGCTTTTTCCAAACCTTGCTGCGCCCCTCCCATTCGGATATCGCTCTTCGGAATAATCATTCCACTTTTCTCTGAACAAGCAAGTCCCCCCCCTTCCTTGAAGAAAGACACGCTCCTTTCTTCTTGCCCCCCCGTCCCTGCCCCCTCTCGACAGATGAGCGCCCTGAGTCCACCGGGCAGCGATTCAGATATTTCAGTATTTTCCACTTTTCTTGCGAGGGCTTTCTCGATAGGAGTTGTGCAACCTTCCCCCCTCTCACATCTCGATTTCGCCCCCTCGGTGATTCTTCTTGCTTTCTCCTCCGATGCCTTATGTTTGGCCCTCGAACGAGACTCACTTTGGCCTTGATTTTTGTTTCTTTTGCCCTGCAGCGAATCCAATTTCCCTTTCCCCCCTGAAATGCATGCGGTTTGATTCGGTTTTTTTCGTTCTATCTTATATAGGCTGCCCAAGATGCTTTCTTCCCCCTACCCAAGATCAGGCCTTCTTTTCGCTCGGCAATGCGGCTCCTGCGGTACCGGTTTAGCCCTTTTTGAGACAATGGATTAATCTAAAATCTTTTTTCTCTCCTCCCGATCGATGATGCTCTTTCCGAAAGGTCGTTTTGGACTTCAGCTGAGGAAGAAAAACGGACAACATTCTCCTCGGATGCCATTACGCCTTTTTGCCCCCCTTTTTTTCGCTTCAATTCGGCCTTTGAACGCTGCACGCCACGTCACCTTTGGTGCTTTCTGGGATGAGGTTCCCCCTCCGGTTTTTGCTTCTCCACTTCCAAAGGTTTTTCTACTTAATCCCTCCGAGCTCCTTCGCCATGCTGTCTCTACGTTGCGGATTCTGGGTAAAGGACGATCCTCCCTTCTTTTTTCAAACCGAGTTTTCTGAACCGATCGTACCTAATCAATCGCAGTCCCCGCCGACAGATTTTTATTCCCATTTTTAAAATTTAAAATATGTCCCGAGCCTTCAGCCGGCGCTTGTGATGGGTACCAACGTCGCGTGGCCATAAGCTGGCTGTTTCGAGAGTAGGCCTCCCATGCCGTCCCCTCAGACTCGTTTTCTTCCCCCCTTTGATTGATTCATTGGATCAAAAGGTAGTTTTTTCTCTGCTGGTGGCTCGAGCGTGTCGTGTCCGGACCTTTTTTGCAGGCTAGTCTTTTCCTTCTAGTACAACTTTGAAATTTTTCGCAAGAAGGAGCATGATTTTACCTGGCTCCCCTGATTCCCTTTGGCGCCCCCTTTTTGTCAGCCAAAGGCAGCTCTCTCTTTCCCCCCAGTTCAAGCATCTCCTCCAAGGATCCTAGAGATTTTTTGAATGCTGATTAATACCGCCACCCCTCGCAAATCTTCTTCTTTTCATCCGTTCTGAGTCGATTTTTTTATGGTGGCCTCTTTTATTTTTTACCCAGGCGCCAACCTCTCCATACCCCTGAGCGGATTGCGAAACCCGGACCTTCCCTTAGTCCCCCTGACGAACTTGGACGCGATTTGCCTTTTCTGGTCAGCTTCACAAGTTTCCCCTTGCTCCTTTGGAGCGTGCGTCCTTCCCCTTAGATATTTTTTTTCGTCAGAGTGGTGAAGCTGGAGCCTCACTCGTTTGCTCCCAATAAAAGTCGTACACTGCCCTCTTTGAGCAACTCGCCCCTCCCCCCCCCCTTCTGTAAAGGCGTAAGACCCCCTTTCGAGGGAGGTCGTTGTGTGATTCCGACGCGGAAAACAGAAGTTACAGCCTTCTCCCCCCTGACTGGACCCCCCGGCGCAGTGGTCCCTTTTCTAATGATAGGTGTTGTTCTTCCTTGGAACTCTTCAGGCGGTGTTTCCGCCTTTCATTTTTGAATCGACCCTTCTTTTTTGCGGAATGACGGAAGACTCGCCGATTATTACTAGTAGACGGTCCTTTTCGATTGAATCGGTCCCCCTCCCACTTCATTTTTTTATTTAACCGAACCCCTCATCGATCCACACCTTTCCGGGCCTGTAAGTGGCGTGACAGTTTTTTGACACGAAGTCGTATAACAAACTTTTTTCTTATTAGCCTTGACTTTTTATGAGTTCGCCTTTATGGTTCGAAGTTGTTCGGTCTCGCGCACCTGGCCCGATGCCTTGAGGGATCAGAAAATCCCTTCCCCCAATGGCAGTAACTCTGGATCGCCAAAAGGCCCGTTCTTACTCATTGATTTTCTTCCGCCCATAGTTTTTCTCGGTGAAGCCCGCGGATGAGAAGCCTTAACTCCGACCCAACGAATCTCTGTAGCGTGGCCGCTATTTTTCGCACGTCCTCACCTTTTCAGCTCTACTCCCACACTATTCGAGCCCCGACCCTTCTGCGTGAGTTTCTCTTTTTCACCTTTTAATAGGACGTCTTTGCCCTCCCCCCCTCCTTTTCCCCCACGTTGCTTCGGTTCTTTTTCCACCCCCACGTTCGGATTCCAAATCCGAGAAAGGAATCATACCTTTTGAGAGAACCAGATGGAGTTCCTCGAATCTTACGCCGGGTCCTTCCATTTTCCCCCCCCAGCCTCCCCTTCTCAGTGGACTCCTTGAATCGCCCTTTTTCGTGCTGAAACTCAGTGAGCTCTGTTTTTGTATTCTGGAGATTTTAACGGAGCGTGTTCCAAACGTTCTCTTCCTAGTTTTTGTTCAGAAAACTTCCCAATGAAGAGTTTTTCAGTCAGAATGCTATGCCCTCGCCATCCTCATGGTAGTCCCACGCCGTTGCCGCCATTTCCTCCTTCCCTCCTTTCTGCCTCTACAGTTTAATTCGTCTTGTTTCCCTTTTTCATTTCTCAGCATATTGGCGCGAGTGAGCCCCTTTAAAAGACCTTTTTGGGCCAAATCCCCCACTCAAATTCCCGCGACCTTGCCTCCTGAGAGCTGAACATTCTTTTTCTGGTCTCGTGATCGCTGACGGGTGTCAGGTCGGAAATGAACTTTTTTTCTCGGAAATGCTGAGACCCCCTGTGGTCCCCCTTTCGGTGCTCGTTCTTTAATATTCTCAAGCTGCTTTTTACTTTTCGTTCTCCTTTCCTTACGACGTTGCTGCCCCCACCTTTCGGTCACAAGCCCTCTCCCCTGGTACCTGGCTTGTCCTTCGTCGAGCTGTTGTTCATCCCCCCCGCAGCGCGTCAGATCAGTACAACCTAGGGCAATACCTCGACTCGTCCCCTGAGGTTAAAGAGCGTTCTCTCTTTTTCCTTTCAGTTCCTTCGTTTTCTTCCCAGGTGGCTCCCTGGGCGATAGCATTGAGCCCTGTTGCCCTTCCCTTCGTTGAGACATCGTATTTTCTTTTTCTCGATTGATAATTTTGACGAGTTTCTACGGCCGCCTTACATTCCCCCCCGGATCGCCACGCTGGCCCGATGAACCTTCTATCCATACGACTCAGCGTCACATACAAAGTTGTGCGATTTCGTCGAAGCCTTGATTAAATACTGAGTTTCCCGATCTTCTTGTCGGTTTGCATTGTTGATTCCTCCTTTTTTTGGGTGTTTTGTTTTGTGAGAGCTTATCCCCGCCGACGGATCTCGCTTTTCCCTTCGTTTTCAAGCAATTTTTCTTTTCGAAGACAACCGTCAACACAGTCTTTCCCTATGTGCAGACATGCCGTACGTCACTCGGCTTCAGGCGGGTAAGAGTCTGCAAGTAGTCTTACCTTGTTTGGTGTGTTCCTGAGTTTTCAACCTTTAGCCGTAGTGCCGTCGGCAATGCGCCCGCGTGACTGTCCGCCGCAATGGTCCTTATTCCTTTTTCATGGGCGCAATGTGTCTGATATTTTTGTGACCCTTCCAGGTCAGGCTCTGCAACCGCTTGAGTCCCGAGCTCCTTGAGCTCTCTTGAAAATCCTCTTGGCCCCGTTCCTCCCGGTCTTTTAGTGCATGCCTTTGTACCCCGTCTGCCCTGTTTGGTGGCGTTTTTTTACTTTACTTTTGTTCCTCCCCCCTTCGACCTGGACAGTCTCCACCTTTTTTCCCCTTTCTAGACTCTCCTTGGACATAGCAGTGTTTCTTCTTCCCCGGTCCCAGAAAGCCCCCCAGGCCCGCTTCGGTAGCCACTCTTCGATCTCCTCCCCTTGGGACCCAATTTTTTTTCTGTTTAGTTTGTTCGAGGGAACTGACCGTCAGCGTCCCCCCCCCTGAGATTTCCCCTCCTCAATCTTGCCCTCTTATCGGGAATTGTCTTCCGATTGCCTTATAGTTGACATTGACCATATTCTTTCAGATGCTCTGCAGCTCCGTCTTTCTTTCCCATATGTTTTGGAACAGTACCACTTTCGTTGACTAATATCCCCCGTCATGTCCGAATCTTCATAGTGAAGGAGGCTTTTTTTACTGCGAGTTTGCATTAGAACTGAGACCCCCCAATATCGCCTCTTAGGGTCAGTTTCTTTCCGTTCTATGAAACCAATCCCAGCACACATCGAGCAGCTTTTTACATTGCCCGAGTTCTCCTCCCCAGAATCCCTGGCCAGTGAGACGTACGTTAGAGGCCTTCTATAGTAAGCAAGCTTTTACAGCTAGTAATGTTACAGTTTTTTGGTGCACCCCCTTTGTCTACCTCTTGATTCCCGCCGGGTGTTTGTGCCTTTCGCGGCTCTTCTTTGTTCCCCCTTTCGCTCCTTGGATGCCATCTCCACTTCCCAGCGCTTTTTGAGCCCGTTCGGTCTCGATTCTTTGCACCCACCGAAAGAACGAATAAGTTTGTCGGTTTGTCTTGTAGGTTTTTTGTCGTTTGCTAGGACATCCCTCTAGCCAGCTATAAGGCGGCGTTCTTGGTGGCCCCTCTCTGGGTTGACTGCGTTGCTTTTCCCGAGCCAGATGGGGACGTTCGAGATTCCCCTTACTTCATTCCAAAAAAGCTTGCGCCTCGCAGATTTCCGGCACTTTTCTGTCCATGGTTTCCTTTCCTCCTAAGTTCTTTTTGGATTCGAGCGTGGCCTTTCCCCTCTGAAAGTGACCCGCGTCTGGACGCCTTAAGAATGTACACAATGAGTCAATTTCTTAAACCAGTTCACTTCCTTGTCCCTCCATTTTTCCCACTTTCCCCGCAACGTGACCGACGATGGATAGAATTGCTTTTTGTCAGCCGCATCCTTCGGTATCCAGGTTCCTTTTAGATCCCCCTCCTCAGCCTGCTTGTCCGCCCTAATTTCATTTTTTGCTGTTCGTCCCCCTGTGTCGTCTCCGCACGACATCAGAATTCAACAAACATTGTATTGTCAGATAGGATACTCACTTTACTTGACCGGTCGCTACTGAGATTCCCCGGCCGCCAACCTTCCCCTATCAGCTGTCCTTTGGCCGGGTTTTTTTCTACACCAGTCGTTGTTTTCCCCTCCGGGGCACGCCCCCTCACACGTGCTTAAACTTGCCACATGCAACAGTCCGCATTTTGTCCTAATCCCCAACTCCTTTTCATTCGCAGTGGACCAACTCTTTACTTTCAGCCCCCCCCGCTCTCACAATGGTCAGCTCTGTCGTGCTTTTTTCAGAAGCGTTTGTTTTTCATGCTGTTTTCTACACTCTATTTCTTTTTTTCTTTGCAACGGCTCCCCTCTCACCCTTGACGAGACTCAAAAGATTGCCTGATCAATCCTTCTCTCCCCCACTGTCGTGCATGGCCTATATCGCCTTCCAGATGGCGATTTTTTCTCTTTTAATTTCAGGAGATTTTTTTGATTCTCGGAACTATGAACGCAACAGCTCCTCCTTTTCCTCCTCCGTTGTTGTTTTTGCTGCTACTCTTGCTGTTGCCTGTTGTTTTTTCCTTTTATTTCCCTCTGATCCCCAGATTTCTTCTGGGAAAACGCTGTGGCTTTATGCCCTTCTTTCCCTGCGATTTCTCTTATATCGGACGGTGGCGATCCCCTTTTCTTCTGATCTTTGATCAGATTCCTCTTTCCGCTCGTCATCACCTCTGATCGGCTCTCTTTAGCGGGAACTGACGAGGACCCCGATTTTTAGCTGGAACACGTCAATGCTCTTTACTGCCCTATACACGTGCCCAGCAATACCGTCATTACCCTTATTCTCGACCGTATGTTGTTGTTTTTTTTTCTTTCTTTTGTTTTTTTTTTTTTTTTTCCTTTTTTTTTTCTTTTTTTTTTTTTTTAGATGCGACGCCAGATCGTTTGGTTTGCTGTTTGTGTTCTTCTGAAGACACGACTGTTCCCACCTCCCTTTTACGGATGCACCCTCTCTTTTTTTCTCCCACTCTTCGCGTCTTTCAATCTTGTGACTTGGTGCCCCCCTTTGGCGTCGTCCTCTAGTTCAGGCGGCGTCAGAAAGTTTTGTGTTTCTCTCTCTGATTCTGAAGTCTCCTGGTTGGTTCGGTCCTTTGCCTGATCGTCATCTCTGTTTTTCCTCTGCGTAGTCGGCAGTACCTTTTCATGTGGCGATATGAATTTTTGGATTTTCTTTAGTTTTTTTAAATTACTTGTTTCGCCTCGCCCTGAAATTCTTACACCCCCCCTAAAGATTCACTTGTGCCATCTTGCTGTCTTGATTCTTTCATTTTCCACCGCATCGTCCTTTTTCCTCACACTGCACCTTGCAGGTGCGTTTAATTCTTCCCATTGTGTATTCCTGGTTTGCCGTGTGCCGCTCCCCGACCCGCCGCACGTCTCTCCGTTTTTATAGTCAAATGTATCTCTACGATCCCTTTGCTTTTAAATCGCGAGCGACAACATTCTTTCCCCAGTTCATGTTCAAAAACGTCAATGTCGCCCCCTTTTTCTTTGACACGGCCGCTCGTCCCCTCTCCTTCTTTTCCGCAAATCCCCCAGCCTTCCTCCAGTTTCGTATTGCGGATTTCAGCCTTTTTACAAGTCCCTTCTCTCCCTCCATCCAGAGCTCTTTTTTGAAAAAAACACCCTCTTTTTTCAAACCGACCCCATTCATGGAGTTAGTCTTTAAGGTCTTCAAGGAGAGTTGTTTTCCCCGCCCAAAATAGTGCTCAGCACCCAACACCCCCCACCAAAACGACCACTTCAACCCACCTCACCCCGAAAGTCACCCCAACGACCCAACAAACCGACCCCACCACCCTCCACCCCACCCCAACTTTGCGTTCCTCGAGAAATTAGCCCCCCGCCCCAGGCTTCGGGACTTTTGGTAACCAATCTTCCCGAAAGATGAATCTGCCATTTTTGCGCGTTTCGAGCTTTGAGACTAATTTTTCTCGAAAGGACCGTTTTCTCCTCCCTTACGTCGAGATCCCCTCATTTTCCCACACTTTTCATCTTCCCTCTGTATGTGTATCTGGCTGAGCGGCCGATGTGCCCCTCCCCCTTGTTCCAACCTCCTTATTACGTTATGAATAGTTCCCTGTTTCCGAGGTAAGTTGGTTCCCCTTCCGTGTTAAGAATTCCCCAAGATGCGTTACCTCTCCCCTACGCAACCTCGGTAACTCACTGTTCCTTCCAACCGCAAAATTCGGACCTATGACTCTTTTCTTCCGTTTTTTACACGTTGGCTTACCCCTATTTTTAGCCATGCTAGCTTGAGCTGATCCAGATGCCCAAGAGCCTTTGGGCCAAATGCCCTCTCACCAGCTTTTTCCGACGTTCCTCGAGATGAACATATTGAAACTTGGTTTCCCAGCCGCTGACGTTTTCTCCCTTTCTACCCCTTCTGTATCGGCCCCTCATACGGTCCCTCGGTGTATGATTTTAACTACGCAGATGATCTCCCTTCGCGGTAGTTGCGCCTTTCCTTTCACGAAGAGTCCTCCCCCCTGTTTCATCCGTCCAATGCCGCAGCTGAGCTAAATGTGAGTGGTCCCTCATACTAGATGATTTGCTGTCTTCGAAGCCGGGGCTTAAGGGAAAGTTAGTTTTTCAGGTAATCTTGCCGACTAACCTTCGCTCTTTTGTTACTTTCGGCGTTCGAAGGGACAGGATTGTGATGTCTCAGGGGCTCCCCCCCTCCCTCCGAGTAGTCTTTTATTTTAGCTTCTTTTGATTTGCTCTTCTTCTGTCCCTGTTATTCTTTGAGCCATCTTTGTGTTCCCGTTTTGCTCGATTTTCAGGACCACCCTACGGTCCCGCAGTAACAAGCCCCCCGCTAGACAGACGCTTGCCTTTGCCCAGCGGAGATCAAGAGCTTGTTTTCCTTTTTCATATTCCCCCGGTCCCGTGCCCAGCGATGTTTCTTTGTGTTTCTTTTTTAGCTCGGGAGGAACCCCCTTCTTTCTTCAATTCCGGATTTTTTTTATATATATCGTTTTCCTTCCGTCCGTTCTGTGATCTAGTCAATCAATCACCGAGACCCATCTCGCGCCGCCCTTGTCCTTCTTTACCTGCGGTTTCCCGCCCCAAAATCGTGCTGTGCGAATTTTTATTTGACCTCCCTTGCTTTTTCCCTTTTTTTTCGCGCGGTAATCAGAGCGTTACTGTTAAAGTAGTGTTAGATCTTTATGTTGGCTCCAAACCGCTGTCTATCCGTCCCTTTGGTGGACACTCCCGGAAATCTTCAACACATAACAAACTCGTCAGATGTAGTTTTACACGACCGTATTCCTCGGTTCCTTTTCGGAACATTCCCAACGATTCTCGGCCTACGTTTCTGATCCCGACCAGAATTCTCGGTCACCGAGAAGTCCGCCCGGCAGTTTAAGAGACGCCGTATACTTTACCAGCACACCCCCCCCCCCTTTAATACGGATGGTGCGCAGGTCCTTTCTTCGGTCCAGTTTCCAATAGACTATTATTCTTCGGACTTTTGGCCCATTTCTCCCTTGTCAACCATCACGCTCCTGCTTTCGACATCTCCAACGCCGGTGGTCCCAAATACGTTGTAGCCCGCCCTAAGTGCCCTATTCTCCCTCCTTTGACTGAACCTCATCCTCGAACGAAAGGGTGCTTTACGCGCGCCCTTTGCTTTTCTCTTTGTTTGATGTTTGAGGCCCTCCAAAGACGGGTGTATTGCCTCTCCGTCCAGATTCCCACGGATTGGACCCCAGGATCAGACTTGAACTGCATTATGGTCCGTCAAGTGCGAACAGCATACGACGTCCCCGCTCCCATTTTTCCGCCCCTATATTTTTGCTCTCTAGGCGCCCACGGACCCAGATTGGGAATTTGCTTTTTCTTCCGGGCCCTAGGTTTTTCTTTTCATCTAGCTCATTAATATCGTTCCTGACCTATGATGTTTCCTCCCCCTTAACTACAATGCCCACCCCCGTCCTCGATATCCCCCTGTTCGCGACTTATGTACGGTTATAGCCGGGTTGCTGTTCTTCGTTACTACCATGATGGTTGTTGTGCTGGGCGTGCATAGTAGTCAAACCTATTTACTGTTGGTGCTTACTTCTCCCTCTCTTTGCCTCAGGCCCAACCTGCAACCTTTCCTCCTGAACAAGCCCCAACTCCCCACACGGAGCTGATGCAGCCCCACAACGACCTCGCGGACGTCCGTTACCCTCATAGAAATATCCCGCATTCGGCGCTGGTCCAGCACCTCTTGCTCGTATTTTAGTCGCTTATCTTTTTATCGAGTTTTGTAATTTCTTAGCGTTCCCCTCCGGCTCAAGATAGTCTTTTCCTGGGGTTATGCATTCCTTTTTTTCGATTTGGGGATTTCTTTTTGGTCCTATCGCGCCCTTTCCGGGCTTTCTGAGCACGACTGAGGGCTTAAAGCCTTATTTTTGGCCCTTTGTCAGCTGACCGAACGCCATGAATGGTCGTTTTCGTGCCCCTTGCCCCCCAATCAGGGGTGTTTGTAGTTTCGCTTTGATGCGGACAGACCTTTTTTCCCTCCTACTATGCAGATGCGCTGTGATCTTCCCGTCTAGGGCGTGCCCCTTCCCCCCCTGAGCCTATGGGGACGGTTTCTAACGAATGGCCTTTTTTTCCCCAAGAACCTGTTGGTCGCTTCCGTCCAAGTGATCGCTATTCCTTTCGACCGACCCGCCTTTGATTGACTATGGTCTTTCTGTGATCCCCCCCGTTGCAATTCTTCCCTTTGTTTACGGCAATTACTCCTGAATCTCATCCCCGTGTCCCAGTTCGGCGATTTGACTGCACTCCGGCAACCACCCCGCCCTCTCGTCGATCTCGCTCCGCTTACCCTCCAAGCCCTGTAATCTTGTCTTCACCTCTTTTTTTTTTGTGTCTATACTTACGAGCCTCTTTCGCATCAAGCCGGTTAATTATTACGTCCCCCCGAAGCTCTTGGGTAAGTATGCGATGTATATACGAAAACTTCGGGATTCTATATACTCATCTTCCCGGTTCTGCCAGCTTCCCTCTGTCCGGCATGGGAATCGCAACCATAAGTGGCAAGATGAATCTGCGTTTTTTTTTCCGTGCTTTACCCACCTCTTGATAGTCTTTTTTTCGCGCGTCGGCTTCCGTACCAACTTTCCGTCTTTTCTCTTTTTTTTTCTTCTCAACAAAACGAGGGATGGTCAGTTTCGGGCAGTGAGACTTGGACCTCTCTTCTATCCTTCCACCGCCCGGAGTTCCAGCTCATTCACGCCGTTCCAATTTCAGCGCACGCTCGACCCCCCTGCCTGCCAGTTACATGGTACCCTTGCATCCCCTCTTCTCTTCCGGGCAAGGTCGTCAGCGGCCCTCCCCTCTCCATGTTTTTTGCTTCGCCCATACCCCAACGAATGATCCCTGGAGAGTTTCTCGGCGCTAAGAACCGCCTCCGTCCCCTTTTTTTCTCCTTTACTTTCGTTGTTGTTGTTTTCGTACTTGTCGCTGGTGGGGTTTTGTTTAGTTTTTTTTGACATTTGCTTTTCACTTCCCTGGAACATTCTGCCGAACTCGGCCTTCTCGGAAGCGACCTCGTTCCTTTTTTCCATACTTTGATTCCCTTCCTCTCCCTTTGAGGTTCGTCAGCGACCATTCCCCTTGACTGTTCTGCACGTTGCGAATGTCGCAGGGAAAGCGTGGAGAGCTAGTGTCACCCTTAGTTTTTCGTGAAATCCCTCCACCCCCCCTGCCTGTCCAACTGATCACTCCTCTTGATCTCGAACGTCACGTTTTGTAGGCGACGAAACTGGCGTTCTTTTGCCGATCCATCCGTTCAGCGCGGACCCTCAGCCCGGAGCACTCTACTTGGAATCTGCGCGTTTTTCCTCGCTCCTGCCTTTCTTGTGGCCTTCCATTTGTCGTTTTTTTTTTCTCCGGTATTTGACAGGGCTTATGTCTCTCATCGTTTTAGAACCTGGTTCCTACTTTTCTCCATACTTGACCTCTCCCCTCCTTCCCCTTCCATCTTAGCCTCAAGGCATGGCGCCTCTGCCTAGGCCTTAATGTAGTTTTACGTTCCCCCCTCGAAGCAAGTTTACACTCTCGTAGGCACTTTTTCACCGTCGCGGGTCTTTTTCAGATTTTCCTCCCCCCATGGTTTGAAGAAACTTTCGTCCTTCTATGTCAGCGTAATGGAAGTGTCATTCTTGACTTTTCGCCTTGGGTAGGGATCAAGCTCTCTCCTTGTCCAGGATTGCCGTTCCGGGCGCAAGCCCCTTTTCTCTTCGATACACTGGACGAAAGAGCCCCCCAAAGTTTTTTTTCGCGTAAGACCCCCCTGAAAAGTACCTCCTTTTCCCCCCCCCCGAAGTCAGAACGGGCCCTCCAATGAAGAAGACCACAAGCGCCCCGTGACGTGGAGTAGGGTATTCCTCAGAGTATTCAGTACTATATTACATTCCTTTTTACACAACGACACTCCACAGAAATTCATTTTCTTTCGTTTTCAGTTCTCGACAGTTATCTGGTTTGCCACTCGTTTTAAGAACACCCCACCCACCCCCTGCGTCGCGAGTCGGAGAAAAAATCCCTGGTAACTAGACGCCTCCATGAAAAGTCCCCGGCGTTTACCCGGTTCTGTCCTCGTTCCTTGTACACCTTTTTGATTCTCCATGCCCAGCCGTATTTCTTTTTTGCGCCTATGCCGGTGCCCTCTTGCGTCATTTTTGGGTTGATTTTCCCTCACTTTGCGGACCCTCGTTCTATTGGTCTGATCTTCATTGTTCGTTCTATTCCCCGTGTACCCAATTGTTCCTCCTTTAGTACTTTACGCCTGCCCTTACTCTTGCCCTGAATATCCCGCCGCTTTTAATCCCACACTTCTTCGGAATACCCTTTTTAGTGAGTAACTTTTTCCCTTAATCTCAGAATATTTCTGCAAACCTTTCATTTATCTCGCCAAGCTGCAACGTTCCTCGATGATTGGCCACCCAACTATTTAACCTTTTCCCCTCTTATTTACCCTCCTGCTCATCAGCTTCAGATTGCGGACCAGGGTAAACCTGCTGTCTTTTATTAATCTTTTCTGTCAATGTCCATGCGGATGCACCCCCCTTTTCTTCCTGGTCCTCTCCTGTTTTTGATCCCGGCCCCAATGATGAGCGAGGCGTTCTTCTCTTCTCATTGCTTGGGATCATATTCGGGAATTAATGTCTATCCATTTTTTTAAAGGTTTTCGTATCCATCTTTTTTCATATGTTTTTTCTCTTGTTTGACTTTCAGACCCTAGCCTGCGGGCTTTGATATTTTGCCGTTGAGAGGGTTCTTCTTCATAGTGCGGCTCTTCCTCTCCCCTAGGATTCAAGGAGATGTTTCTTTAGAAATCTTTTTTGCTCGCGCGTTTGGGTTCTCAATCGCCGCACTCTTTCATGAGGACGACTCATCCCGTGGTTCAATAGTCTTTGTTTACGTTTTGGTGTGTCCTGTCCTCATTCACCAACCTATCGTTTTTCCCCCCCCCCCCCTACGATCGACCCGGGACGTTGGCGCATCCAAGCTACATGCGTTCTCCTCCACTCCTGCCTATAGGATGGGCGATGGCTGCAGCCGCTAGTTAAATCTTCCCCTGTGGAGAGATGAAAGGGGTTTG
>Ga0179591_1307376_pt1 | contig 20105 bp, 20 predicted proteins | sample CZOMad2_1_08_16f_FD_182891 | JGI IMG/M metagenome (GOLD analysis project Ga0179591, IMG submission 182891) | Vadose zone soil fungal communities from Angelo Coast Range Reserve, California, USA - CZOMad2_1_08_16fungal (PacBio error correction) | ecosystem: Environmental > Terrestrial > Soil >... | reverse complement strand
TAAGTCATATGATATACTCTAGTCTGATTAGTCGTCAACCGCGGGCTTTTCCTGCGTTTTTCTCCCCTTCCCTCCCCCTTTTAGAGCCGGCTACCTATACAGTGGTGCGCGTTCCCCTTTGAAGACCTCTCTTTTTTGATTTTCTGCTTTTGAAACCTATTAACTACAGGGGGGACTTTAATTTCTCCCCTCCTTCCCTGTTCGGAACTTCGCCTATATGCTTAGACGATCCTCTCCTCCTAGCCCCTCCCTTCCGTTTCTTCTCGCTTGGGTTTTTTTTTTTTTTTTTTTTTTCTTAGGGAACTTTTTTCTTTCTTGTTCCCCTTCTTTGAGGGCTCCGTTTGGATATTTATATAGAAGGACCGGCCCCCCTCCATCGCGCACTTTGAAGACTTGTGAACCGCGTCCGCTCTCATGCCAGAGAAAGTGACCTCCCCTCTTCTGTGATCCGACTTGATCCCTCTCCCCGAAAGCCGTGTTGATCTGACCCATTCGCGCTACCCCCCTTTTTTTTTTGGTAATCCCCCCCTTACAGCTAGCTTTTCATTCCGGTAACGTGTTGGTTTAACCTACCGTCATTGATCATGAAGTCGCCTGGTCATGTCTCTCTTTTCTTTCTCGTCGTGGTGACCTTCCCCTTTCCCTTCGTGTCCTTCTCTACTGGGTCTAACTGAGAAAAGGAGTGCCAGCGCTTTCTCCTTGCCCATCTATATTGCTGATCCCTCCGCGACATCGTTCAAGTGACTGATGGGTCATGAGTCGCTCAAGTCGCGGAGTTGGGGCTCTCAGGGAACTGGTTCCTTTCTTACGGGCGTCGCGGTTCCCCCTTCCGAGATATTTTTCAGGCGGTGCCCTGAATTATCCCTCGGCGGGTCTCAGGTTCCCCTCGCGATTGCCTTTCTTTTGTCGCATCCTCTCTCTTCGTTGGCCAGGAGACATAGCAGTAATTCGACCGCCGGCCGGTTCACCACCGGATCCCCGTTATAGCGAACACGAGAATGAGCGCCTGCTTCCGTCCCCTCCCCGCCAACCTCGACGCACGATTCTTTCTTCCTCCGCCTCGGCTGCCTCGGCGCTCCGCTGACTTCCCCCCCCACTTAGGTCAGTCCTTTTTTTAGCCAATCTTTTGTAGGCTCGGCCCAGCACGTGATGAAGGCCGGCGAAGCTTCTTGGAGAGAACTGTTTTTCTTCCCAGAGGGACCCGTACGACCCTTTTCTAAAGCGACCTTTTTCATTCGATGGACTCCTCAGAGGGACTAATAAGGAGTATAACCCATTCAAGAGATTTCTCCTTGCCTCTAGATCCCCCGAGACTTATGAGTAGACCTCCCTTTCACGTTGGAGTAGCTTGCTACTATCGTACCCTCCTTTTTCCAGTACGAACCGACCGACCGTTTGTCTTTTAAGGTGCTCTCTGTTGTAAAAACGGCCCTATTTCCCCCCTCGGGATAGAGGTACTCCTTCTTTTTCGGACGCCCTCCAAGATCCTGCTCCTCTTTTCGCTTGAGACGATCTACCGCGCGAAACTGGTCTCCTCTCTCTTATCAGGATCTCCCTGACCGCAGATCCCCCACCCGCCGCGGCCTTCCCGTCTCGTCTTGATGACGGTAATGCTAGGTCACAGCGGGCTCCCTTGAAACGTGGTCAATCCTGTGGCGTCCTTTCTGCGCTCGCCGTCGTTTACCCCAGTCAGGGCTTTTTAGCTGCGAAGCCTTTTCTAGTCCTTACACTGAGCGAAACTCGGATCAACAGTTTTGCGGTCGCGACGTGCTCGGAAGGCGGCGGTGTTGTTAGCCTGCGGTGATGATGCTGCCACGTGTTTCCCCCGCGCGGTTAGGTTTTCCCGCTGGCTTTTTTTTCGCCCGGCAACGCGCACCCTCCCCAGGCGAGCGTCTAGCCCCTGATAGATCCCATTCGCATTTTCGAACCGCTTGTTTCTTTCCTCCTTTACCTCTCCCCAATCGTCTCCCGAGTCGTAACGGCCTTTTAGAGAAAGAGCCATGCTCAATCTTTTTCTTTTTTATCGGAGGAGCTTCTCCCGTTTTGGCCGTCAGAGGCAGAACGAACCGGTGCGCTGCCAGCACCTTCTTAGGATTTGTCTGGACGTTTCTACCCCTCTTCCCCCTTCTCTTTGTTACTCCTCTAAGGTTGTTGTCTAGATATAGCTAGCCCGATTTTTTTTTTTTTTTCCCTCGTAAGTTATGTTGAACCTGGTGCGCAACCGAGTTCTTCCGGTTCCGGCCACGTCGTCCTACCTCCGGTCACCCTTTCTTTCTTACTTAGACGGCTCGACTCTTCTCCCCGGTTCCTTCTTTCCAGATGTCTTTCTTTTCGATCTGCTCTTGCTCCCTGTGCCCTTCCTCCAGAGCAGACCGACGACTCCGGATTCGGGCGATCTGCTGCCGTTGTCCGGTCCAGGATGGTTTTCTCCCCCGTTTTACTATGGCTGGGAGCACTCAGTACAGGTCTTCCTAAAACACTTTTTTCTGCCTTTGAGCACGTTCGCCCTTCGGATGGAGCAGAGTGGTCTTACTCTCCTTCATACCTCTTTCCCTTTTCCGCCAAGCATTTCTCCTCCCTGCTGACTGTTTTACTCCGTCGAGCGACCTTCCTTCTCCAACTCGATAATAATTTTTCCCTTTTGCGCCCGGGGACAGCTTTCCCGACGCTGAGGGCGGCTGGGCCTTCCGCGTTTCGATCTTCGGTCCCAGCTTCTTCTCCTCCTAGCTTCCGACGCGCAGCCGTCTCTCTCTCTTTTTCTTCCCTAGTAACCCGAGGTCCTAGCTGCTGCTGCTGGCTTCCGCGTCACCCTTCCGTATTCCCTCTAGTGTGCCTCTTAGAGCACTGTACTCCCCCCCTTTTTGGTGCGGTTCTTGTACCCTGGTTGTTTTTTTTTTGGAATTGGAACGACGCCACCCGTCGGCAATTTCTTAATCGCTCCTTTCTTTTAGACCGGTTACCCCTTTCTTTCTCCTGTAGACGACTATTGCCGACCCCCTCTAGAGATCTTGCGCGGTAATGATAGATGGACGATCTGAAGTGGTAGTAGGGTAAGGACTCTTCTGTCTAGAATAGTCTTTGTTGTTATGTGATGTGGGCTTTCCCACGTTCTTTCTATTTCCTGCTGGACCCCACGGTTCCTTCGGCTAAAGACTCTTTTGAGAGAAGAGGCCTACTCAGGTCTTCTTTTGGCTCTTCTATTTTGGTTGTTTCCGACTTCGGTAGTTTGCGAACGCGCCCACTTAAGTGAGAGAGGGTTTGGTTTTCCACCCCCCCAAGTACGTAGAGTCTGTCTTCGTTCTCTTTTTGCCTCTCTGCTGCTGCTCGCACGCATTCCGTCCGCCGAGAGGAGCGGTTTTTTGGATGCAGCAGATCTTCTCGTCTCTCCCCGGTGTCTAGGCCCTCCTTTTTTTTTTTAAACTCTTTTAGTGCGCGCCGTCGTCGCATGTTTCCCCCCCCCCCCCCCGAATTCCTTCTCTTTTCCCGGACCTGTCGTCGCCTTTACTCAGTTAAAGGAGGTTTCAGCTTTGAGGCTCCCTCCCCCCCTCTTTTTAGACAGTGCTCCGTCGGACTTCCTGGTGAGACCCGTAGTTTTTTGACCCCCGACCGCGGCCTTTCAACACGATCGAGAGTATTACAGTGAACCAGGGCCTTTTTCTGCGATTTTCGAGGCATGTAATGCTTATTTACCCAACGCGTGAACGGCGCGTGGGCCCCTTCTGGGGTTTTGTTGAAGATGACCCTAGCCCCCCAAGGCTCGTTTTTCCTGCTCTTAAACGTTTCTTAATAGATCCTTTTTTCCCTCCCTTTTGGAACTGTCCGGTTATTCCCTCTGCCTACCAGCTCGCTTCACGACGTCTCCGTCGTTTGCTCCGTCCGTGGGCGAGCCTTTCATAGATCGAGACCCTACTACTCAACAAACGAGCCTTCTCTCCACTTTCTCACACCACATTCTTCGGCATCTTTTAGAGGGATTTTCTTAAGGTCGAAAGACTTCCTTTTCGAAGTTAAGAGGTTTCCGTCTTTCGGAATGTATTTCATACGCTTTCTGTAGAATCTCCCCCCACCCTTAATGAATAATGCCCGCGTCCCCCCCTGAGGATGAAATTCACAGGAGCTACTGGAAGGGAGACGTATGACAGGTCTCGCTACGCTTCGCCGAGAGGTTGCTCTACTTGGAGAAATCAGCTTCGGTCCCTTTAGAAGATGGGGCCCGGAATTATCTCTTTTTAATAATACTAAGTTGTTTTGCGAAGTGAAGCCTTTTCTCCTCCTTTGGAAAGCCTCCTTTAAGATTTTTTCCTTGGAGCTAACGCTCTCTGCCCGCATTATTCGACCTGAAATCATTAACCAACCTTCTCTCCCCCCGTAGAACTGCTAGATGTTCTTCCATGCCTAGTTTCAGAAGACCCTCTTCCGTTTGAGGGTTTTGGAGATCCCCCTGCCCTATAAAGGCATTCTTGAAGAGAATCACTCCTCAGACGAGCTGCCCCCTCGGTTTCCCCCTTTTGGCGCCCTACTTCACTGCCCGGGCTCCCCCTTCCTAATCCGCCGCCTTCCTCTTGGTGGGTAGTAATTATTTATCGCTTTTCTTTTGCTGCCGTTTGGGACAGGTTAGTAGGTTCTCTCTCTTGGCCTCGTCCCTCTCCATTGTTCTGAACGTCGTGGAGCTGCGCTTTACTTTCCCCTGACTCCAGGAACTTTTGACTCTCGACGTGACAACCATCAGTACCAGTGGGAGGTCTCACCTTTCGAGCTATTTCAGGTCTGTAGTGACAACCTTAACTCTTTGCCCTTTTCAAGTCAGAAGGTTCACCTGTTTCTCCCCCCCCTACTTCATTAATCCTCTGCAGCTGCCAAATGAGCTTGTCCCCATGGCTCATAATACTCTGGTCTCCCCCTTTTAGTAAGTGCGGTCTTCACAGGTAATTAATGGCTCCAGGCATTCGACGCGAGACAGATGCTAGAGGTCGACGGCACTCTTACGATGTACTCTCCCCCTTTGGTAGTAAATCTGGGCCTCCGTAGACTGAAGTACTGGGCGCAGCTAGCGGCACAGCCTCCCCCCACCCGGTAAGGTCATGATTTGAAGGGTTATGAGAGGTTTTTCCCGCCCCGCGCAACTACGCAGGTAATATCACGAGGGACTTATCTTGAGAAGATCTTCTTTTTTTTCAGTGCGCGCGCCGCATCCTTCCTCTGCTTTTTTCTGGCTCGAATTCAGCTCCGTCCAATTGGCACTCTCACCGTCGGCCCCTCCTTTTACGGCCGGTTCACACCCCAACCCCTCTCCAAGTCTCCCGGAGGCTTGAGCTTTAATGCGACTCCCAACTCCTCTTGGCACCCTCTTTGACGAACGCGATATTACCTGACTCCCCTTTTTTTTCCTCGCGCGCCAGAGCTGCGACTCAGTAAACGTTCTGTTAAGCCTTCAGAGGAGCCCCCGTAGGAGTATCTGTTGCCACAACCTCCGAACAAGTCTTCGAATGAGGCTTGGGCCGTCTCGACATGATATCCGTACTTCCTCGGGACCTCCCCCTTTGCTCCTTAAGACCTTTACATTCGCGGACCTGTCTTCCCAAGACGTCTTTTCACTAGTGCAACTTCCACGCAGGTCGACCTTCTCTCGGAGACTCCAAGAGAATATCGATTCTCCCGTCCCGAGGGTGTCTTACCTGTTTCAGTATAGAACGACCTGCCCTCCTTTTACGGCCCCGGCAACTCGCCCGTTTGTAATCTATTCTTTTTCCACAACGATTCCACCACGAGATTTTTTGCTCCTTGTTCGATGCTCTGCGCAGTCAGAACTAAGTTCGGGGATTCCGACCTCTACCCGCGCCGGATGAGCTGGCTTCCCCCTTTCTCATTCATCAGTTTTTGCGACAAACAGATAGACCTTCTTGGCAGCCGACCTCCTCGCTCTTCCCCTTGGCCTAGGATCGTTTCTCCTCTTTGGCCCCAGTCGGTTAGTGGCCTTAAGTAGACGGTCGCTCGACGGATTTCCTACAAGCAGGCATCGAGCAAGCCTTTGGCCTAGGAGCTTACCTTCCTTTACTTGTAACCTCGTGTCCCTCCAGTTGGCATGTCTCTCTGAGAGACCAGAGTTTTTTTAGGTGTGATCTGAGGAATTCATAGTGATTGCCCATTAACCGCGGGTTCTCGTGTTCTCCTCCTTTTCCAGACGCCACGCGGCATCTCATTCCCCTTTCCTCTTTCGGTTCACGTTTTAGGGTCACAGGCCAGCATTTTTCATATCGCCAGAGGAGTCCGACTTTCCTCGCAGAGTCGCCTTCGGCCTTCCTCAGCCGAGGCGCTTCCCTCCCCCTTCCCTTTGTCTCCCTCTTCTTAGAAGCTACTGACCGGCGACGACTTACTTTTTTTTTCGGTGCCTCCAGCCCTGGTTTCGCTTTCGTTTCCTTTCTCCTCTTACTGGAGATTTCATTTTTTTACATCATCCTTTGTTGTTTTTCTTCAGAATAATGTTGGCAAGATTCTTTTGGCCCACCTTACTCGAGCCTTGCGCCCGGGATGTGCAAAATGGTCTTCTGAGTTCCGCGTCCGGACCAAGGCTTTTTCTGTCGAGTTTTCACAGGAGCCTTTCTCCTCTTTAAGACTAGGTCGACTCTAGGCGATGCCCCTTCGAATTCCCCTCGTTCCATCTGATGTTAATGTTCTCTTTTATGACGTGCCCGACGCTCTCCTTCAGCTGGCCCTCCGGTACGCGGTTCCTCAATGGGTGACCGTTCTGCCTCCTCACGTGAAAGTTCTTTTTTTTCTCCCCTCCTTTTCTTAAGAATTAATCACCGGAGCCAAGTCCTTCCGCAGCTCCCGATCCTAGTTTCACATGATGGGAGAAGATTTAGTCCCTAGATAGTAATGCTTATCATGATCTTTTTTTTCTTACCAGAAGTGCTCGGAGGATGACTGGTAGAGGCCGAACTCCTACGCCCGCTGAAAACGCCTTCCCTTTTTCTTTTCAAGCTTGGATACTTCCAGTGTAATATACCCGAGTTTAGTGCGGCTTGCCGGCGTTCTATAGGTGAGGTCTCCGAACTTCAATAAGATCTAGATGTTGCAGATGTCTCCTCCCGTCTCTTATGATAGTAGTCCACCCCTCTTCTCCGGAGTCCGGGTGCTGCGCGTAACATATTAAGATAGCCCCCGAGGGGCTATATCCTGTGGTGTCCACTCTAGGCCTCCCCCCCTTTTTGAGGTCAGCGCCCCCTTTTCTGAGACCCAGTTCCTATATTTTTCTTGCGCAACGCTACACCCCTCTGCAAGGATACTTCGATCAGTTCCTCGGTATTCCGGAGAATGAGGACTGACTTTCGGCTTCGCCGACTCCCCTTCCCTCTTTTGGCTACTTCTCCAGATGGCGTCTTCTCTTCAGTGGTTGCTTTTCCCAAGTTTAAGAAGGAATAATGTCCCTCGCCAGACTCTTGAGTCAAGCTGATCTTCCTTTGGGGTCCTATCCTCCCCCCCTCTGATACCTTAGTTTTTTCCGACGTACTGAGGATTAAGCTATGGCGCGCTCGGCATCTCGGTTTTCTATATGTTTTCTTAGGGCTGGGTCGTTTCCCCTCCCCAGAAGGCCTTTTGAGATGGCGCACTTCGCATCAGGTTAGCTTCTTTGATAGATTTGTACTCCAGGAGTCTTTAGAGGTCTTCTCGTGCTTGGATAATTTTCTTCCTTCCGCCCTAGGCTGAAGAAAAGTAAGAGCGAGGAGGAGAGCAAGAGGTCGCTGCTCCCTCTCTTTTCTAGTATGGACCCTGGGCTTTGACCGCCCCTCGGAAATATGGGCGTTTGCAAAATGCTCCTTCACGGCGAGCATCCTAGGGCCCGACTGGCGCCCCACCGCGAACCCCCTTCGCTTTTTAAAAGAAACGCTCGTCCGTCACAGTGTACTTCAATGTCTGCCGCTTGTAGGCCAGCTCCCCCAACCCCCACCAATCTCTCGACTTTTTACCGCCGAGTTACTTTGCCCGTTCGCCGTTGAGTCAGTAGGCCTTGGACCCACGTTTCCCACGATCGCGTCTACCCCCCTTGAATTCCCGCAGCGTGCTAGGCCTCGGAAGGAATTGGTACCCCAAAACAAGATTGACCCCGGTCCTCTTCCCCTTAGGATTATTATTGGGTGTTCAAAGATCATGCTCCAGGACAATTTTTCCTCATGCAGTGGTATATTCTTTTAAACGCCACCCCCCCCCCCCCCCCAGGGTAGTGAGTTTCACAGAACGATTTATGTCCTCATTCCGGGCTTTGAAAGCGTATAACTCTCGCTCCACGACTCAGTCGAGTGCTACTCGCGTGGCGGGACGCGGAATTGATCCTCGAGACCTAGACTCCCCCCCCCCGCTCCGAGCAGCCTCCTTCCCCTGTCCCCACCCCTTGAGCAGGCGGGCTGTTCGTGCCTTTTTTTTTCTCATTTATCCCTTTTTTGCGGCCGGGAGGTAGCATCGTCCCGCATGTGCCGGTATTCTTGTTGCGCCTCCCGCAGACAGGCTTGAAAAGTTTCCCCTGCCGAACAGCGGTACTTTACCTTCTAGCCGTTCCTTCCCCACCCGGTCGGCCTTTGTAAAGACATGCGGCGGAGATCTTACTCATCATGAAGCCCTGAAGTTTTCTTATTTTTCCTCTCCCCCAGTTTGTTGTGAGACCGCGGGCTCTGCTCTCTCTTTGGACTTACGGTCTCTTTAGCCTCTTAATTCTCTTTTTCTCCCCCTCCCCCCGACCTGTCATGACCCGGGAGAACCTGCGCCCTGTACCGCTTTTCTGGCAATTTTGGGAGCAATCTCTATGATCTTGTGGCCTGATTGCACCTCTCCCGCACTTTGAATAATCTAAGCTCTTGCGGCGGCGACGGTCGAAGTTCTCCCTTAGCTTTTTTTCGAGCCCCCGCGGCCCCCGCTGATGGTGGGTTTTGAAGTGGCCGGTCTTCCGAAGAATGACTCTCCGTGAACTGTAGTAGGGTCTCTCATCTCTCGCGCCGCGTTTTCCCCTCCCCCCTTTTTTTTACTGCACATCGGACCTTGCAAGTAGTGTAGATTTTTTGTACCGGCATCCGCGGAGTAGACAGACTATCTCTTCCCGTGCTCGATCACTCTAAAATTTTTCCCTTTATCACACTGCTTCGAGCCTGTTGAAAAGTGGTTTTGGTCATCGAACGTTTGAACCCGTTCCATACGCTCATTTGACATCTCCTTTTACGTGTGGTTTTCAATCCCCCTTTCCTTCCCCGCCTCATTCCTGTCGCCAGATAGGATGGTCTTTTCCCCTTCCCTACTCTTCTCTAAAGTTTGTAAACTTTAGTAGAGTCCGTTCCCTGTCATAGGATAAACTCATGAAGACAGGTTATCCTTCTTGCTTTAGCCCGGCGATTTGACCATTCTCGAGACTGAGAGACGCCTTTCTTTTACGGGAGACTTAGCATTTCTGTCCACCCTTGAGGTCGAAGAAGTAGATACTTTCTTCGAGTCTGGATGCCCCCCCCCTCCGACGTTCCCCTTGTAGAAGGCTTTTCGCCGAAATAAGAGCGTTTCGGGCGTAAACCGTGCCTTTTTCCTCGGTTGAGTGTCGGCGGCTTCTTCGGAGGTCCCTTTTCAACCCTGCTCCGTCCAGACCAGATACCCCCCTTCACCACTAACCCCCCCCCCGTATAGTTAAACACGGTACTTGCTCTCCTGTCGCTTTTGCCAAACTCTCCTTCTACAGCCTCGAGCTACTCCTTTTTGAATTTCTCCGCCTCGTCTGACCGGCGACCAGAGCTTGACTCCGCCGTATGTGTCCCTCTTCCACTTTGCGGAGCCTATTATCCATTCATCCCGTTACAGAAGAGCAGGCCGTGTTTTCTGGCTCTAGACATGACTCTCCCAAAACCTTTCACCAATTCCTCCAACTCGTCGCCAGCTTTCTCATCGTAGTGAAAGACTGATCGGATTCAATTTAGTAGCAACCGCAGTCCCAGGGTCGCATTCGTCCGACACAAGCTCCCTCCAGAGTAGCCTTGCGGTTTTCTTTTTTTTTTTTCATATAGCCGTTCTTCAGAAACTTAGCGACGCGCAACAGGTGTCGTCCGTTTTTGCTCTGTTGCATGAGGCTTCCCCCTCTTTTTTTTTGATCGTTCGAGGGATCTGAGCTCTTCCTATGGTTTGAATCTCCTTTCCTCGTGTACGGCTGTATGACTGATAGACGAAGTTTCCCATCTTTGAGCATTCTAGATATCCGCAGGCCCAGCCCCCTTCCCCTTCAAGCCGGCCGGCAGCCTCATCTTTGCCCTCTCTTGATAAGCCCTTCGCTCGAACAGGAATCGTTTTTTTGAGTAAGTTCTCCCCTTCTTAAGTCCCGCGACCAGCAGGCCCTTTTGAGACTCAACGAAGTTCTGTATTTCCTTTCCCCCCCCCCGAGTAATCGGCTCCCTTCTGAGTCCCCCGGATAGAGCTGAGGCTTTTTTAGCCGCCGTTATGTAAGTCTTTTCCTGTCGTGCTTACAAGAAGAGGTAGGAGGGTCAAGGTTGAGCGCACTGGAGGCGCCCCCGATTTCTCCTTTTTTTGAGTTAAGAGCCGGCGCGTCGTTCGTGCCTTCCCCCAGAGGACCCTTTTTTCGTCCTCGAACGCGTCTTCGAAGTTTCAGCGAACGATTCCTTAGTGACGCCGTCTAGCCCTTCAATGCCGGTCCCTAAAATCCCCTAGGGTCCCTTCCCGTACCGGCGAATCTCGTTGCTCAGGTGCTTTCAGTTTCTCTCCTCTTGCTGGGCAGTTTCCAGCGCCCCTTCTTTCTCTTTTCTCCGTTTTTTGCTTTCCTCTTCCCTGGAGAGTCTACCTCCGCTCGACGCCGGATAGGCACAGGCTTCACATTCAGAGTTAGGTCGAATAGGTAGGAAAACCTGAGTCGACGCACTCCTCTTTCCGGTTCTGACCCTGCTCTTGACCCTTTTTTTTTATCCCGAATAGGCGACCTTTTTTTCTGCCTCTTCGAATAGGATTGCTCTGGCCTGTCCAGACGTTGCAACGACGCGCGCTCTCTTCGAGTTTCGAGTGGATTCCCAGGTTGCACGTCTGTCCTCATCACCTTCCGGCCTGTGTGTTAGTCTTCCCCTGCCTTCCCTTTTTCCTAATAACCGGCGCCTTACTTGAGCAGACTTCGCACGTGCTTGTGCGAAATGGTTCTATAGAATTATGATATACTCCTTTCCGGCGTGGCTACGGTGGACTTTTCCTTTTTCTCTTCCTTGCCGAGAGACATCTAACGTCACTCCCGACCTTGAATTTAGAGGAGTCCTCTTCGTCCCTATCCGTTCCCTGATTGGATTTGCTGAAGAAGGACTATCTCCTGTATGTCTTAACCTGTGCATACTCCCTGAGAGACTTTTTTTTTTTAAGTATCTGTCGATCGTCGATCGAACCTTCCCCAAGATGGAGCTGTCTTCTGGTTTTGCTTTTTCTCAGCCGTAAACTCTGAAGACTCTCTCCACGGAGCTCGTCTTTCCCACTCTTTGGCAAACCCGGGTACGGCCTTTTTCTATTCGTATGCTTTTTCACTTTCTCGAGCCAAAGACGCCACCTGGTCACTTTTACTTTCCCCTGAGCGGGATGCTCTATTCTTGTTTAAAAAAAACAACTTTCCTTCCCCTGAGGTCTCTATAGCCCATTAGTCGATGAAGATTTTTCTCGAGTTTTCTTTTTCTTACAGAGTCTGACCTTTGAGTGAAAGCTGTTCCTGACTTTTTACTTTTTCGATAGAACACCATAATTATGAGACTTCAGACTCTACTTTTGGTTTCTGACGACTATTGTACGAGTCCTGCTGGACGAATACGAAGGACCATCTCTTTCTATCCTGAGTCCTCCTCGTTTAGAGTGAAGCTTTTATTTTTTTTTTTTTTGAGGATGGCGGCTGGCGTTCATATTTCCCCCAGTTTTTATACGGTGACCCTCGGTGTTGTACCCGGAATCCCAGTAGCTTCTGTATCTAGGAGTTTGCTCCTCCTTTACCCTCGACGTCTTCTCAGCCCCCGAACCCTTTAATTCTCCAAAATTCGTATAAGAACGCCTACTCGGGGCTACCGCGAGGCCGCCTACCTTCTGGTTTGTTGAACCTACAGCCGACGCGCCAGCCATTGTTTCCTTCCCACACGCCGTTCTCGCAACAGTCCCCCTGATCGCATTGGCCGACAGGATTTGCGCGGCACGTCCTGATCGCGGCCGCGCCCCCAGCAGAGCGATCTTTCTTTTCGGCCAGATGAATACAGTAGACGGTCTTGCACGACTAATGTACGGTCTTATTTCATATCGCGCTCTCTTGACCGACTTTAAGAAGAGTGGAGCCAGGTATCTGAAGGAATGCGTGAACCCCAACCCTGTTCCCCCCCTGTTTGTCACTAGGGGTCCGGGTTTCATGATGAACAAAAACCAACCTGTTTGAAATTATCCCGACCCCAAGTTCTCTCCCTCCCTTTGTATACTCTTTCTCGATACCCCCAGCCTTCGTTTCCAACCTTTGTAGAATGTCCTTTCCTGGTCCCGAGTCACTCATTAGTTAGTCCCCGCCTCTGTGCTTCAACGAGTGGCGGCAGATTGCCTGCTATAGCGAGACCTAACTTCCCCCCCACCTACCCTCTCTCTTCGGCTGACTTTCTCCCTAACCAACCTAGAGAAGGCCTATGTTTCGCGGGACTTCACTTTAGCTCCCGACTAGTCTCTTGCGGCCCTCCCTCTTTCATCTAGTTTTTCGTAACCGACATTGCCGTCGCTCTGTGCACATACCCCTTAAGAGAATGATTTTGTGAAATCGACCCAGGTAACTGTATGCCGTGCGCGTTATGACTTTTTTTCTAACTACTCTTTTGAGATCTTCGTATATCCGGTAAGACATAATTTCCCGTAGCCCGTCGTATGAGGAAGGATTACTAGTGATTTTTCTCTTTGTTTTGCCCCATGCCTTTCCTAATAAGAATATTTATCCTAGGGACATTCTTGCCTCCCCGGAGGCATCCGCCGCGCTTTCTTGCTTTTTTTTTTAACGAGTTCTCCTGGTCCCTGAACCCCGTTGAGAAAAAGACGTAGCATTCCTTTCTTAGGTTTCCATTCAGATCTTTCCTTCAGGTGCTAGCATTCAAGTATATATAACCCGCCAAAAGACTCACTCTCCTAGAGAGAGGAAGTTCCCCTTGTCCCAGTGCTACATCACTCCTCCCTCTCAGGATATAACCCTCTCACCCAGCCGCGAATCCGGCGTTTGTTGCTTCCTTCTGCTCAGGACTTGCCCTATTGGATGATGTCTGGGTTTTTCGTTTTCGGTCTATGAATCGACCGCTTCCTCCAACTACTGGGCCAGAACATCGGTCATTCCTTCGTGCCTTGGATGACTGTGACCTCGAGCCTGAATACTGTTCGCCGCCCGTGCTTCGAGAAACGTACCGAAACCCTTCGTTCTCTTCAAGTAGAGCAATCTCAAAGGATGTGGAAGTGTCCAAAGGAAACAAACCATCCCCTACGGCAGAATAGCTTTTCCTGGTTTCCCTACCAATAGAATCACCTGCCGCCGGTGATTCTGCGCGTCCATCGAGAGCTCTCGATTTGTAGAATGGTTTTCGTGCGTCTTAAATGGCTCAGATTCTCAACGGCGAACGCTCTTCAGTAGGCCAGATCTCCATTCCCCAGCCCTATGTCTAGGGTAATTTGTTTAGTACTCTCCTGGTTATGTAGCGAGAAGCGATAGGTTGTTTTGGGTCACCTACAGGACCTGAGGCCGAAGGCTGTCCTCAGCGTCCCCGCGACTTCCTTTACCCTAAAACTACCCCCTTTAGCGGCCTCTAAAATTGTTTTTTCGACGAGTCGCTGGGGCCCCCCTGATTCGCCTCCGGACCGAGTGAGGTTGGGGCATCGACATCCCCTCTCGGTGAGGCTTTCATGAGTCTAGCCCCACAGATAGAGCGACTCTACGTACCAATCGCCTAAAAGGTTGCCCCTTCGCCCTGACAGCGTCTAGGCGTCGAACCCCCCCCCCAATTTTTCTCAGATAGCCCCCCCGACCCTTCCCCTGGTCTTCCTAGTGCCCAGCTGGATGGAATTAAGTTCACGTTGTTGTGCCTCCAGACCGGAGCAATCGCGTGATTCCCAAAAAGAAAGACGAATGAGAAGCCTTCTTGGCCGATCCCGAAGTTTCAAAATCTGGGCAGCAACAGCTGTACCTCCCGAGCCCTGGATCCAGGACTCATCTTCTAGCGATTCCTTTCGTCGCAATCATCCGGTCTCCTCCCCCCCATCGATCTTTTTTTTTAAGTCACCTGAGTATATTGTGTGATAGTTTCTCCCTACTGAATACTCTAAGTGATACTTTTTTCACTGCGCTCCACGAGCCCCTTTTTGGTAGGTCGTTATCGTTCTTCTCTAACCCGCTTTGATTTCTATGTAAGCGGGATTCCGTCCTTAGCAGCAAATCTTCTTCTTCGTTTGAGGGGAGAAGCCCTTCATCGTTAGCGACTTGACCCTCCTTTCAGCCCATTAATGCATAAGTCGAACCGGTAGGAACACGATCGAACGCCGCTTTTTTTTTTGCCCTGACTCCCCCGCGGGTATGGGATGACTCGGACCTTATTTTTCTTCGTCCCACTTCGGTTTCCCTAGTGGTCAGTTCCGAGGTTTCTGCTTTCTCACAGTCAGGCAGTCCCTGAGTTCCTTTTATTTTTGAAATACCCCCCGAAGGAAGGAGTCTCATCACTTTCCCCTGACTACTTGATCAACCGGAGGCACGTGATGCGCGGCGTCGGGCAGGTGTAGTCTTCCTTCAGTGGTCTTCGTTGGGTTTCTCCCTCCAGCTTTAGCGGGCACGATGTAGGACTTTTCCCCCCTTTGAGGCCAACTGCTGTTGGTTTTTTTTTTTTTTTCGCAGATCTGCCCTCGCGGTTGCGTCTTCGGAATTCCTCAAAGTTCCAGCAGCCTAACTATCTTGTCGAATTTCCGAGTCGCATAGGAGGAACTCCCGCTTGGAGCCTCGGTTGTTTTCCTATGAGGAGTAGTCTGTTTTTCCGGAACGTCTCCTCCCATTTTGACGTCATTCGCAGAGTAGGTCCGCTTGTTTAGGCGGTCAGGTTCTCGTCCCATTCTCTTCTTCCCCTAGTGAGAGATCTGGGGCTTGATTAGAACTGACCGAACCTGCCCGAGTACTCTTACTCCGGCTGTTCGCAACGTGCGCCAATCGGCTTTCAGGTCGCCTCGGCCTCTGGAGGACGACTCCTCCGATGAGGTCTTTCTTCCCTCCGCGGGTTTCTCCCCTCGGGTACTAGAGGACTATCCATTCGAGAAGACTAGCATGCTTCTTGCTCGAGCACTGACCTTTCCTCTCGGCTCTGTTCCCCTCTTGAGCGCGTTTAATTTGCCCGTCTTGCTTCATCCCAGTTTCATAATACTGGAGGAAAATCCCTTCCAGCTCCAGGTAGATGCGCCACTTCCGACAGTAGCTCAGCTCTTGTGGCTTTTGATGGTCGACAATTCATTACAGAATCCCCCTAACTGTGGAGCAAAAGCGGCTTCCGATTTGTCCTCTTTCCCTTTCCCGTTTTTTTTTCCTCACTCCGACACCATGAATAAAAAGCTGTTGAGGATCTTTTTGATCCGAGTTCCCCTCTAGACCCGCGGAGGGCGTCTAAGGCAGGTTTCTCTACGGTTCTTTGTGACTTGGTGGTTCCCTTTCCCCTGATCAGTTCTAATCCTACTCTTTTATTTTCCCCAAGATAACAACTAGTTCTCATGGAGGGTTCCCTTTAAGAGTCCAAATAGAAGCCTCATAGTGGGAGCTAACTCTTTTGACGAGAAGTTCCGACCCCCCCTTTTTGTTTTCCTCCCGTTAGTCTGCGCGGACTCCTCTGCGCAACGATGCACGCTTTAAATTTTCTCGGTATTCTCTATTCCGGCCGACCCGGTCTGCTTTCTTCCCCCTAAAAGCCTCAGATGAAGATTCCCTGGATTCGCGAATGAAGACGCGTGACGAGTTCCTTTCTTGAGTCTCTGGATTTGGCTCTCATGTAGAAGAAGAAGATTCAGTCGTCGTGCCATGCTTTATTAGGGATTGTTCTTACCTTTCTTCCTTTACTCGACACACAACGAAGTTCCCTCCCCTTCAGAATTTGTCTCGCATCGAATAGGGAGTCCTTCAGCTTTCTTTAGGGTTTCTCCCCTACTGAGGTGCCCTTGATGGCGACTAGAGACCGTGGTATAGAAGGGTATCTTTTCTCCCCACTTCAGGCGTATCTTCTGCTAAGTGATTTGCCCCTCCCAATCAGCTCGATGAAAGCACCCCCCCCCTTTGCAGAGTCCTTTCCTCCTTTTAGTGCCAGCGATATCTATAAAAGTTCTTTCCCGTTACCAGTAACGGATAGGGGCTTTTGCTTTACTGCGCGCCGGTTTGTCCCTGTCGCCTCGGTGGCGTCTCCAAAATCGTCTTTCCGACACGGACCCAGCTCTGACATTGCTCAGACCGGGGGCGCGAGGCCTTTTAATCCGCAGCTCTTGAACACTTGGTGTCCCCCGTGCTTCCTTGGCCCGGAGGAGACCTTCGGAGGAGGGTCTTGACCGCACGTACTGCTGTTCTCCCCTCCTCTCTAGATAAGTTACCATTCCGCGCTGTTCGCTCTCAGGTTAATGACGCGATGTTTCTTGGGCCCAAAAAGCGTGACCCGGTCTCGCCTTCCGCTTCCTTTTTGGGTCACTGACCCTCGGAACGTTGGGCCCTTTTTATGAATTGGTAGAGCCCTAACCCCTTTTTATTACTTGATCCTCATCCCGATGCTGTCTCCCCCTCCTTGTCTCTAGAAGAGTAATAAAGCCGGCTCCGATTTTCCCCTTCCTTTATCAGTGTTTCGCCGGTCCTGCTAGATCTCCCCTTCCCCACCGCATCACTATCATTTTTTCGTTCGAGAAGAATCTTTTTTCACCCCCCCTAGAGCGTCGTCCTTTTGCGCGGTATCAGAAGATCGTGTCTCTCAGAAGTTTAGAATCCAGGCGCTCCCGTTTAGTTACTCGAAAGAATCGTATTTAGTGACGATCCCTCCCCTTCCTCTGACGCATTATTCCCTTCCCCCCTTGCCGAAGCGGTAACGGAGCCCCTTTCTCGCCTGTTCATTACGGTATTGCGATGAAGCTATTCCTTTTAAGTGAGTTTCCTTTTTGTAGCTAAGGCGCCCCCATAAGAATGTCTATTCCCCTATCATTATGCTTCCTTCTTCCATATCTCATTCTATTTCTCCCCTTTGTTTTTTTGTTGTTAGGGCTTTTCCGATTCTTCCTGAGGACTGACCCTCATATTCTTTTTCTCTTTAGGTATTATTTTTTTTTCATCCGTCCGAGAAGATTTACCCTCCCCAATGTCCTGCCGCGCACGGCCTACACTTCTTTGTAACGTTTTCCCCCCTCTCATTTCGCGGCGGGGAGGCAGATAACGTTCTCTCCCCTTGCACCTCTTTCTATTTCCAAATAGACGTCCTCTTCGCGGAAGAAGTCGAACGCAGTTCTCTGTTGACTATAGATTTTAATCCCCTTCCGGCCCGAGGGTGGTTTTCAGTTCTTATTCCCTCCTCTTGTGGTATTTGGAGGTTTCTCGGTAGAATATCTCAGGGTTCCCAGCCACTTCTAGTTATCACCTCTCCTTTCTCTTTTGAAGGTCAGCGGAGTTCCCCTTTGACTCGTATCCCGTTTCTCAAGAATTAGTTCTTCCTCCCTCCCTTTCTTAGAGCAATAGAAGCCCTTGGGGGTCCGAAATGGCCTTGGCCCACCGTGTTGATGGTCATATCAAATGAAAAGGAATCGCCTCCGGTTCTGGTCCTTGGGGGTTAAAGAAACTTTACCTCTTTTTTCCTTCAAGCGTCTATGATTTATTCTAAATTGATAGTCTTAGATTCGTGGTTTTAGACGTCCGTCCTTTCCTTAGCTCACTCCTCCTACCTGTAAGGAATGTCCTAAAGTCTGAAAGGGAGAGTCGGTTTATAATTCTCGCCTGTGCCCTAAAGAGCCTACTTCCTCTTTCTCGAGAGAGGGTTCCTTAGATCGACCCTTTTTGTGCTCAGAACATCCGATGCGACGTGTCGGCGGTCTTGGACTTCGGTGACACTCCCCCAGAATGGTACTTGAGCGTCCCTCTCCCTTTTTCTCGCAGCTTTCTTCAAGGCGGCCGCTCGCTATCTTCATTCCGTGGATTGAGTTCGCAGAGCTCTTTCAGGCTTTAGGGATCACCGCAGAAGACTCGCCGCAGTCCTTTCTCCTCAAAATAGATACCCCTCTGCTGAACAAGATTTGAAGCGCTGCTCATTGCACCACCCTTTTAAGAGTCCCCCAATCATTCCTTTTTTTTCTAGAGTCGTTCCGACTTAGGCATAGGATCTCCTAGTTCCTCCCTCCCATTTACACGTCGGCAGAGGAAGAGGAGCCCCTTCGTTGTAGGATCCGTCCCTTCCCTCACCCCCTAGTCAGATCCTGTTGTGCTGGCGATAGACCATTTCTTTTTTTTTCCCACCGCGTGTGGTTCCTTACACAACTTTTTTCTTTCACGCCCCCTCCCTTCATTAGCGTCATAGAGCGCAGCGATTTTTTCAAGTCAGGCGTCGCAAATCGAAAAAGTTTTTCAATCGAGACCGCGCTTTTTCTCTTACTCCTTGCCCCCCCCCTCTTTCCGTCGTTCCCGTTCAGACGACCGGCTCTCAAAAGGAGAGACCCGAGAAACGGTTTACTCTTCTTAACACTAGGATTCTTAAACTCTAGGGCGCTCTTCTTATTGTTTCCGCTTAGCGCGAGACTGAGCTCACCTTCCTTTCCCCCTTTTTTTTTCTGAGTGTCCCTCTCTTTCGCCACCTCTGCGTAACTGGACTGCAAGAGATGCATCCGGATGACCGGCTTCATTCCATCAACGAAGGCCGGCCTCCCTAATAGATGAATCTTTGACCCGGGTCGCCCCCTTCCCCTTCCCCCCGGTGTCTTGTTTGTCGTACTCGTTCGCTAGGACCCCCCCTCGACTTTTCGCTCCCCGGTGGCTCCCCCACCCGACGGCAGGAGGATCGTTTCTAGTTACGTAGTCGCATTTCCCCTCCCCCCCTACGGCTACGACTCCTCTTCCGCGTTAGTTCTAGTTTCTCGACTTTTGACCTTCTTTTTGGGGAAGTCTTCTTGAAAAAGCCCCTGCGGCACGTGATTCTCCCTTCTTTCCACTTTTCTCCACGCGGCAGCAGCTCGGCTCGCCTTGAGAGTCTTCGGTCCACTTTCGAGGATAGGCACATCTCAGAGCGAACGTTCTTTTTCAAGGGCAAGAGTCTCTCTTCGACGGACGCTTCTCTTCGACGCTGTTGCCTTTCCTTTCTGGTTCGGATGTCGTCCAGTGGGCCTGCAGGTCCTCTTCTCCACTGCCCTACCAGGTTGGCGCCGGTTCGAAAGAAGGATTACTGTGGGCTTTTCTGTCCTTAAACCGGCCCAGGATGATCTCTCCTTCCCCTTTTTTTTTTTTTAGATCTGGCTCTTCTCCCCTTGACCTGACCTCAACACTCTTCCATCTTTTTTTTCGGGCGGCCAAATGGTAGAGTTAGGCTGTCCTGGCCCACGTGTCGACGCTCCTATTCCCGAGGCGAGTTCTGCATCAGGAGATTTTCTCCTCTTCTCTGAGACTGCCGCTGCCCTCCTTTTCTCTTTTTTTCTTGCTTGCTTCTTCGAGAAAGTGACCACCCCCCTACGAAGCCTTCCCTCTCCTCTTTCGCCTATGGAAGAAAAGGGTGTCTGATCCCCTAAGTGCCATGCCTAGATGGTTTGAGAACTTCCCAGCTGTTCCAGCAAACGCGCTACAACATTGTCTCCCTCCCCACTTCTTGATGAGCACTTCTTTTGGGATGATTTCTAGTACTTACTGAAGAGTAATACTGACTGGTTTCCCTCCACGCGGCTGCTCGACCTGACTGTTCCTTCCAGATACCCCCCGACCCGTTATTCCCCCGCTGTACAGACTGTTCTATCTCTTGAGGAGGAAGACAGTCGACCCCATTTTTCCTGCCGGCCGGCGTTTCCCCTTCGCGGTCTTTAGCACTTTTCCTGCCATCTACCTGAGCGCCAGTGTATCCCTCCCGTCGTTGTAG